>Ga0105054_10013020_pt1 | contig 10093 bp, 12 predicted proteins | sample BON02_FD_78091 | JGI IMG/M metagenome (GOLD analysis project Ga0105054, IMG submission 78091) | Freshwater microbial communities from Lake Bonney liftoff mats and glacier meltwater in Antarctica - BON-02 (megahit assembly) | ecosystem: Environmental > Aquatic > Freshwater > Ice > Glacier... | reverse complement strand
TGCTGGCCTGAACAAGCCCTGCCTGAAAAATTCCTCTGAGCTGTTCAGCGAGGCTTGTCGCGGTCGGATCTTCCTTGAATCTAGAAATTTGTTGCATTAGACCGCCAATTTTTAGCGCTAAAACTAATTGCTTATCGGACGGTACAATCCCAGGTTTGAAGTAATACGAGAAGTAAAAGGGATTACCTTCTCTTGCTGGTAGAATGCCAAATGGTCCAGTGTTGTCTTTACGTCCTGCAGTCTCTGCATCCTGGGAATCTACATCTACAGACTTCTCGCTGATTTCCAGATTTTCGTTCTCACTCTTGTGGTTTTCTAGAACCTTTTTTGTGTTACCATTGCGCTCACCAAGCAGAGGTTTTTGACCGCTATCGAGCGTGTCCCCGCCCTCGAGTGCTTCCGCCTCACTGTTTACAACGGCGGCGTCACTCTGCATGTCGCTGCTACCGATGCCCTCGCGCCCGGCGTCAGTCTTAGTACCTATCATTTCATCGCGATTCATCGTGCACTTCTGATCGGCTGCCCGCATGCTTCACAATGGGTCGGCGTCGGACCAAGCCTATATGCGTCAATACGGTTAGTTGGGCCAATATTCTGAGCGTTTGCGACTTCTAGCATCGTGGCGATGCTTTCAATTTCTTTTGCCAGGCGCGCCGCTTGCGCACGACCTTCCAATCTAGTTTGATCGTTGTCGAGCGCTTGCTTCAACTGAGCATGCAGTTTACCCAAAGCGTCCGGAAGTTGACCCGCCATCGCTTTCCTCCCTCCTCCACTATATCCCCGACCCGAAATATGTCGCGTGCGTTCGCTTTGAGCAGCTTAAGACCGTTGAACTTAGTCTTAGGTCTATAATGCACAAAAATTGAAGTCTGTCACTGGCTAAGCGCTCTACTGACTGAGGGCATTCTCGCGTGTGGCACCGACCTTGATCGAATTTGTGCGTCCACGGACCTGCACCGATCTGATAAGCGACGCACCGATCATCTCTGGCCCCTGCGCCAGTCTTCAAGGCGCGCATAGATCGTAACGGCGATGCCCCCAAGCGCCACGGCGATGAACACCCAGCGGAGTGTATCGAGGTATGGCACCAGCGGCAGGACGGCGGACTGGGTCTCAGCGAGGACGTTTTGCGCCACCTCGACTCCCGCCGCACCCAGTGTCGCGGCACCTGCAGCTCCACCACCTTTCATGGTGCGACTCTCGGCCAGAACCTCGCGCGCGGGCTGGGTTTCCTCGGCGAAAGCCGTTGCCCGAACCGGGAAACGATCCCCCCACTGCCGTGCCGGGCCCAGATCGACATGGATGAAGCCCGAGCGCGGGTAGAAACCAAACCCGAGGAAGCCGACCGCGCGTGCAGTTGCCTCGAACGCGACCGGGTCGTGGTTCGACATGGCGATGTCGAAAGCTGCGCCATCCATGTGCTTTGACCGCGTCGCGCCGCCAACGGCGCGGTTGTGCTCGGGACTGCGATAGGCCGAGCGGACAATCAGCGGCTTGCCCAGCCGATCGCGCAGCACCTGGAGCTTGTCCAGTGCGGGTTCGTTGATCAGCAGTTTCCCGGTGCCTCGGCAGGCGATCTCGGCGGGCGAGAAGTTGGGCCAGCGCCAGCTGCCATCCGGCACGTCGCGCCAATGGCGATAAAAGGTCGGGGTCATGGTGTCCTCCAGAAACAAAAAAAAACCGCCACACGGGCGGGTCGGATGGGCAGCGGATTTATTCAAACCAGCGGCTACGGACCGCCGCCGAAGATCTTCAGCTTGATCGCGATGCCAGCCAGCAGCGCCAGCATCACGCCGGTGGTGATCATGCGCACGGCGGTTTGCATGGCCGTGCGGCGCACCAGCCTGATGCAGTCCAGTAGCGAGCGCAGATCGCGGATGTCGAGCGCGGCCTCTTCGCCATCAAGGCCGACATCCGCGAGGGCGCGTTTCGCACCTTCTTCTGCCGCCCGCGTGAGGATCGCCTCGAACTCCTGCCGCGACAAATGAACCGGATTATTTACGTTTTGCATCGGTGCCATAGGTGGCGCCGCTTATTAGACTTAATCGGCACGGGCGCTTGCGGTGATCTCGATCGCTTTTCGCCGCCCGATTTCCTTGATCCCCGTGATGTTGTAATCCAGCCCTTCGCAGATGATGCGATCGAGGGGCGTGATGTCAGCGGCGAAAGCTGACCAGCGTAGACGAATGCGGGCCGTCACAACCGCCTGCACTTGGGCTGCCTGCCACTTCTCGCTGTCGCTGACATGGGTAAGCTGGGCCCAGACCGGATCGCCATGATTTGCCCAACGATAGGCCATGCCGAAGCCGTCATCATACTCCTCAAAGCGGCGGAGCTGCGCGCGGCGATCATACCGTCCGGCACTCACAGCCTGATCCTGCGATAAGGGGCCAGCAGCGCGTCGACGGCCATGGGCATGAGAGATCCTGCAGCGCCAACTGTGACAGCCTCGCGATTGTCATACCACTGCCCGATCAGCAGCAGCATGGCCTGACGAATGGCGGCAGGCACAGCGGCGGCAGCCCCATAACCCGCAGTGAACGTAATCTCTACAGGGCGACCGTGTCCGGAATTGGGTCGCAACAGCAGGCGCTGGTCCTGCAGGCCGATATGGTAATCGAGATCGCCGCCGACCGCATCGCTGAACACTGCGCCGTCAATGGTGCTGTCCGGAAAGGGCAGCAAGATTGGGCCGGTGACAGCGTCGATCTCCATCCGCCAGGTTTGAGTAACCAGGCAGCGGCCAAGGATCCCGGTGGGGCCGTCAAGAAACGAGGTGGCGGCATCGATATAATGCTGAAGAAGCACATCCTCGTCATCATGATCGACGCGGGTCTGAGCCTTTGCCTCACTCAGCGTGATCGGGGCCACCGTCGGCGCTGTGGTGCGAACAAGCGTCAACATGGCAAAACCTCCCAGAACAGATCGCGGGCGACCGGAGCCGACCGCAGGGTCGGCATTAGGCTTGTGCAGCCTGCGGGTTGATTTGGCCGTGACCGCGGATGACGACGCCTGCGATCGGTGTGCCGGAGCCATGGGTGCCCGAGAACGCGGCCAGCAGCTTAACGTAGCGTTTGGCGCCGACATAGCCGAAGCGGTAGACCCCCGCGGTTGCATGGGCCGCAACCAGCGCCTTGATGATGCCGCCGGTGCCAATCTCATCCGCGCCAAGCACATCGCCCTTGTTGACGGGCTCATAGCTTGCGTCGTCGTTTGAGTGCGTCAGCTTGAACTCGATCTTGTTACTGCCCGAGAACGTGATGCCACCGGCACCGATGGCGAGCACGATTTCGGCACCATCATAGCCGCGCAGATCCATCGCTGCAGGCGTGTTGTCTGCCGCCAGCGTGGCGGCGCCGATGGCACCCGCCCCTCCGGTAACGAGTGCAACCCTGCCTTCCAACGGCAATGTTCGATCTTTTTTAGAAATCATCAAGGTTTCCCCGATTCAAAGTGTGATGTCTGCTGCAAAAGGGTCGGTACCCAAGCCTCGTATTTCTCCTCACCAGCATGGCACCGTCATAAGGTCGCCGGAGCTGGCGAACATACTGCGCCGTGAAACGGATCATGATTCCAATGCGTCTTTCTTGGCTCCTGTTTGGTTGCGAGTTGTGTGCCAGTCGAGCGAGATGCATCAGAAATGTCCCGGCTTGAGTTCGACATCAACCGCACCAATCTCAAGCATCATAGCGCAAGTTGCCTGACCTCGTGCCAGTATATTGTTCGTGCATCTCGCATCTATGCGTTCAGGAAGTGGCCCGATATGACAACCGGTTTAGAAGCGCATCGTTCCACTTTCCTTGAAGTCGCCAATAGGATTATCTCTGACGAGATCCTCTCCGGCAGGGCAGTTTTTAGTAGCGCCCTACCCGTTCGATACCTGCGGAACTCGTCGCCATGACGGCGTCGAGATGGCGCAGGATCAGCTGATGCTTCAGTTCAGCATGGCGCGCATCAGTCCAGAGATTCACAAACTCGCCTGGGTCCACTTTCAGGTCAAATATCTCGCCCAGGTCCAACCCGTGATAAACGATGGTCTTGTAGCGCCCGTCGAACGACATTGTCGCATGGGTGGGTTTGGGGTTCTCGTTCGAGCCAAGGGCGTCGTTGAACTCTGACACGACGACATCTTTGTGATGGGCTGCGGGGTTGGTCCCCTCGAGTATACCCAAAAGCGATTTACCTTGCATGAAGCCCGGGACGGGCAATTCTGCGGCTTCCAGAAGGGTGGGCGCAATATCCACCAGTTCGACCAGGGCGTCAGCGGTAAGATCGGCCGCGAACCGGCCACGCCAGGAGAAAATCATCGGTACATGGACAAGGCCCTCGAAGAACCTGCACCCCTTGTAGAGAAGCCCGTGATCCCCCAGCAATTCGCCATGATCGCTGTGAAAGACGATGATCGTGTCGTCAAGTTGCCCAATCGCTTCCAGATGGTCGATGAGACGGCCAAACTCGGTATCGATCAGTTCAATCATCGCATAATAGGCTGCCTTGATCTTTTGCCCGTTGAATGACTTGGGCGGGATGGTCGCCGTGTTCCTGGTGTTGGTGTCCGGCGGCGCATCACTGTTGGGATCGACCGCAACAGTCGCCTGTTGCGATACCTCGCTGAAATCGGCCTGACGGTCGATATCCGACGGCCGAAACAGCGGCGGCGGCAGCGTTTCGGGATCATATCTGTCAAGATAGGCTTGGGGCGGGTCGAACGGCGGATGAGGGTCGAACACGTTGATCGATAGCAGCCAAGGCTGGTCGGGGTGTTCGTCGATGAAATCAATGGCGCGATCAGTGGCCCATGTCGTTTGATGATGCTCAGGTGGCATTCCGGCACAGCAGAAACTCTTGCAATACTTGTACATGTCAGCCGCTGTCACGCCCTTTTCATCGGCCAACCAGCGATGAAAAGCGTTTGACTCAGGTACATCAGGGGGCAAGGGGTCATGGCTCCATTCGAAAAAGCCATACCCGTCGTTGGTACGACTTTCGACGCCTTTCGCGGCACTGGCCAGGTGCAGCTTGCCGATCAGGCCACATTCGTACCCGGCTTCTTCAAACAGCTTTGTCACCAATGTCTCGCCCGGCGGGAAATATGCATTTCCGTTTCGGTGAACATGCGTCGTCGCGGGATAGCGCCCGGTCAGGAACGAGGCGCGACTGGGCGTACAGATCGGGCTCTGCGCATATGCACGGGTAAAGGCCACACCACCCTGTTTCAGCCTGTCGAGATTGGGGGTATTGATGTGGGGGTTGCCCAAAGAGTGTATCGTGTCGTACCGCTGTTGATCGGTGCAATACCACAGGATATTGGGTTTTTTCCGGGCCAAGTTGCATTCCTGCCTTTAATCAGTTCGAACAAGCGCGCCCCGCCGCACCCGGCGGAGCGCAACGGCGTCATTCCACAAGCTTGGCCAGATCGGACAGGGATTCTGACGACGCCTTGATATACGCCGACGCTTCATCCAGCGGTTTCCAGATCGGGGTCACGCCATAACCTCTCGCAAACGTGGTCCATTCGTTCGATTGCGCCATGGTGCCGAAAATGTCCGACAGCCGTTCCATCACATCGTCCGGCGTGTCCTTCGGGGCCCAGATCGCCGTCCAGATACCCAGATCGTGATTGATCCCCGCGTCCATGAACGAGATGATCTCGCCGTCGTATTTGTCGAGTTCGATCTCGGTCGAGGCCACAAGGAACACCGCCTCACCCGCATTGACCGAGTCAAGGCCGGCAGGCGCGCCGGGCATTGCGGCGTCGATCTGATCGCCGAGGAGTGCCGCCATTGTCGGTGCACCGCCGCCATAAGGCACGATATTGACGTCGATGTCGAAGGCATCTTCAACGGCAATAACCGCCAGATGCTGCGGACTGCTCAGCGATGGAACACCTACGGTCAGCGCCCCTGGCTCCGCCTTTGCCGCCTCGACAAAATCGGCAAGCGAGGTCCAGCCTTTCGAGGGGCGGCTCAAAAGCCATGCACCGCGCAGGTTGAATACGCCAACCGCCTTGAAATCAGCGATGCTGAACGGCAAACTGTCCTGAAACAACGGCAGCGTGACCATCACCGTATCGGCCACCAGAAGTGTATAACCGTCCGGATCGGACCGGGCGACTTTCAGGATGCCCGTAACGCCCGCGCCGCCCGTGACGGATTCAATGACGATGGGCTGGTCGATCACCTGATCCGAATTTTGCGTCAGACCGCGGATGGCCGTATCGGTCGCGCCGCCCGGCGCGAAGGCGTTGACGATGCGGATGGATTTTGTCGGGAACTCCTGTGCCATCACGGGTGCAGTTGCCGCAGCGAGCGCCGAAAAAACGGCTCCCGTTACCAGAGTTCGTATGAAATAGGCCATGATACTTTTCTCCTCCATTATCATGATGTTGGTCATCCTTTGCCGATCTATGCCAACCGGTTTTTTTGGTTTCTGCCGCGGCGCCAGGTATCGAAACAGAACTTTGCGCCGATGAATACGATGATCAGGATGCAAATCAGGGAAATCGGACTGGTCAGAAATACCCAGTAATCGCCCCGCGTAATAAGAAGCGCGCGGCGGAAGTTACTTTCGATCACCGGCCCCAGGATCAGACCCAGAGCCAAGGCAGGAATGGAATATCCAAACCTGTGCATGAAATAACCAAGGATCCCAAAAGCCACCGCGATCGTAATGCCGTAGGTCGTGTTGGAACTGGCAAAGCTGCCAACCAGCGCGAGAACCAAGACAGTTCCGAGGAGCATCGCACGGTCGATCTTCAGGATCGCGACGAAGGGTCGGATGAACATGAACGCGGCCAGCAAGGTGGTCAGGTTCGCGATCCCGAGCGCGATCAGGATACCATAGGCCAGATCTGGACTTTCGCGGAAGAACAAAGGCCCAGGTTGCAGGCCGAACAGCATCAGTGCGCCCAGCATAATGGCCGTCGAGCCGTCACCAGGGATACCAAGCGTCAACATCGGGATCGTGGCGCCGCCCGTGACCGCATTATTTGCTGCTTCGGGGGCAGCTACGCCTTGGGGCACACCTTCGCCGATCTTGCGATCGCCGGCAATTCGCCCCAGTTCGACCTGACGTTTGACATAGGCAAAGGAAAGCCATCCGGCGGTGTCGGATCCTACACCGGGCACAATGCCCAGAATTGACCCGATCACGGTTCCCACCCCCAGCACCTTGCGCATGATCCAAAGGTCGCGAATGATTTCAAGCACGCTGAAGCGATTGTTTTGCGCCGGTTGCGCCTGACTGGATGTGGCTTCGGATATGTCGATAAGCACGGTCGCAACGGCAAACAGGCCGATAATCGCAGCCAGGAACGGAACGCCGCCCAAGAGGTGATAACTGTCCAGTGTCAATCGGGGTACACCGGACAATTCATCGACGCCGACGGTCGAAAACACAAGCCCAAGCGCGGCCGCGATCAGCCCCTTCAGCAGATCGTTCCCCGAAAGGCTGGCCACCGCAGCCAAGGCCAAAATGCCGATCAGCGCCAGATCCGCCGATGAGATGCGCACCGCGAACGTTCCGATCACTCCAATCAGTGGTAGCGCGACAAGCCAGCTGAGCGTGCCGCCGATGAAGGACGCGCCGATGGCCAGCCCCAGCGCCCTTCCCGCCTCACCCCGTTGTGCCATGGGATAGCCTTCCATGGCGGTCGCGGCTGCGGCGGGTGTTCCAGGTGTGCGCATGAGGATGGCCGAAAAGGCACCGCCGGTCTTGGTGCCTACATAGACACCGATCAGGATCATGAACGCCGAGATAGGCTCCATTCCAAAGGCAATGGGAATAAGCAATGCCAGCGCCATGGGCGAAGACAGCCCCGGCAGCACCCCGACCAGAAGCCCCAGCGCGCTTCCAGCGAACAACAGGGCGAAATTCAAGGGAAGCAGGATATCGCCCAGGGCTGACAGGAAATGCTCCATTTTCCGGCTAGACCCCGACGTTCAAAAGCTGGACGAACAGAAGATACAGGAAGCTCGAAGCGATTGCCGTGCCAATGAGAAGTCTTTTCCACGGCCTGACTCCAAAGATGAGAAAGGCGCTGAAAACGAAGGCAACTGTCAGGGGTGCAAAGGGTACGGACTCGAAGGCGGCGGTATAGATCGTCATCAGAACCGCAGCTCCGAACGGGCGTTTCAGCGTCGCCCAGGCCCATTGGCCAACGCCCGAATGCGAAGGCTGCGCCACGCGGGTCAATAGCAGAACCGCCCGGATCACGGCTATCATCCCCATTGTGCCAGCAGCGAGTCGCGGAAAAGCGCCAGGAGAGATCTGTCCGTTCGTGGCCCCCCCGAACTCTCTTGTTTCCCAGAAGATGAGCGCGGCAAAGGCCACGATGATCATAAGCGTGACAACTTCCTGTTGCGACTGCGCTTTCATGACCGCTCCACTGGGGTGACTTTCATCGAACGGCGGAGATGATGAAGGGTTTGTCCCGCCGCGATGATACATATTGACCGCCATTGCCGCATGGATTACCAGTCATTTCAAGACTGTAAATCGGGCCTGCAATATGAATTCCAGGAATGGCTTGGTGTTTCTGAAACATGTCGATATTCTCTTGGCCTTGGCTGACTTCAAAAGCGTCAGCCATGCCGCCCAAGTCCTGGGCATGACGCAGTCGGCGGTAACGAAAGCCCTGCGCCGGGCTGAGGCAGATTTGGGCCAGCGCCTGTTTGTCAGGCATTCGAAGGGCGTAACGCCGACAGCTGCCGGGCAGATCGGTCTGGAATACGCGCGGCTGATCCAGAGCCACAGCGTCGAGACGTTGAACCGCATTGACGGATTGCAGAACTTTCCCGGCATTTTGAGCGTGGGCGCAGGCGCGTCTTTCCTTGATTCCATTCTGCCCTCGGTGATCGCAAAGGTCGTCAACACATATCCCTCGATCACGATCCGCTTAAGGAACGAAAGCGTTGCCAACCTGGTGGCGCAGGTTAGGAATGCTGAGCTGGATTTGGCGTTCATCTCCGAACCCGCGGGTATCAGCTCTATGCGGGATCTGCGATGGACGCCGCTCGTCGACGATGAAATGGATATTGTCGCACGCAGGGAGCATACACTGTCGCAAGGAAAAAGCGTCGGGATGGACGATCTCAAAGGATTCGGGTGGGTGTTAGGCAATGACATCGATCCACAGCGCAGATACCTCGAAAGCGCGTTCCGGGCAAAGGGTATGGCTCGGCCCAAGGTTACAGTTGAGGCTCTGTCCCGTACGGTCGCCGTACAGATCGTCCGGAATTCGGATCTGCTGACGTTGGTTCCCAGCTTCGGTAAAAATCCCATCTATCATGATCTGGTGCGTATCGATTGCCCGGATCTGCGTTGGGCCCGCATTGCCGGAATCGTTACCCGGGAAGGGTTCACTTTGCCCAATGGTGGAAAATTGTTGGTTAATTTTATTACGAAGATTTGCCGGATCCATGAAAGTACTCCTCTTAACGGTCGAGTGTCGGGAGTGTGTGGCCTGGACGATTAAGATAGCAGATGCGCTACTTCATAACGACGCCGCTTTTTGCCAGCTGCCCGTTTCAAAATCCGCCATCGCGCGAACGGCAAATTAAACCGGCTCGATGCTCAGATCCTGAACCCGGATGACGGTGAGGGCGTTGAGCGGTAACAGTTGGTCGCCGTTGTTCGCGTCGGTCATGTGGACGGTGAAGGAGCCGTTGACGTCGGGCGCGCCTGTCAGATTGAGCCTCGCCTTGATGAACAGCCAGCCCGGGTACGACGGGTGCTCTTCGACCCAAACATCGGACCATTCCGGGCTGTGGTATCCGACCCTGCCCGCCGGCGCGGTGCCGTCCGGGGTCACGTCAACATACATCTCCCAGAGCGGCTCCGCGAAGATCGTGTTGAACAGCAGCCAGACCTTGGACACGGCATAGGTCTCGACCCTGCACCGCATCCGGACGATCTGTGGCCCGGCGGCCATCTCTTCCCAGTTCAGTAATTCCACGTTCGCCCGGCCTGAAACCGCATTCGTGCGCCATTCGCAGGCGCTGGTTGGTCCTGAGAAGCCTGCCCTGTTGGACCAGAGCACACAATTGTCCCGCGCCGTGCCAGAGGGCGAGCCGTTGATCCAGCGCGACCACAG
>Ga0105054_10013019_pt1 | contig 10093 bp, 8 predicted proteins | sample BON02_FD_78091 | JGI IMG/M metagenome (GOLD analysis project Ga0105054, IMG submission 78091) | Freshwater microbial communities from Lake Bonney liftoff mats and glacier meltwater in Antarctica - BON-02 (megahit assembly) | ecosystem: Environmental > Aquatic > Freshwater > Ice > Glacier... | reverse complement strand
CCAGGTCGATACCGCCTCCAGCGTCGTCAACGACATCGCCGCCCTGCGCCGGGCGATCGACGCGGCCGGACATGATGCCCTGTTCATGGTCGATGCCATCGCCTCGCTGGGCACCATGCCCTTCGAGATGGACGCCTGGGGTATCGATGTCGCCGTGACCGGTTCCCAGAAGGGCCTGATGACACCCCCGGGCCTGGGATTTGTCGCCGCGCAGGGCAAGGCGAGCGCCGCCCACGCCAAGGCAGGGCTGCGCACGCGCTACTGGGACTGGACCGCACGCGAAGGCGAAGCCCATTACATGAAGTATTGCGGCACGCCGCCGGTCCACATGCTGTTTGGCCTGCGCAAGGCGCTGGACATGATCCTGGCCGAGGGGCTGGACCATGTCTTTGCCCGCCACGCCATCCTGGCGGCCACGACGCGGGCCGCCGTGGAGCGCTGGAGCGAGGGCCAGGTGCTTTCCTTCAACATCACCGAAGCCGCGGAACGTTCGAACTCGGTCACGACCGTGCGGATCGAGGGCGACCATGCCGGCCGGCTGCTGGCCTGGTGCGAGGACCAATGCGGTCTGACCCTGGGCATCGGCATCGCCGATCTTTCGGGCAAGGCCTTCCGCATCGCCCACATGGGCCATGTCAACGCGCCGATGATGCTGGGCACGCTGGGTGTCATCGAGAGCGGCCTGCTGGCGCTCGACATCTCCCATGGCGCAGGCGGCATCTCCGCCGCAGCGGCACATCTGGGAAGCGCGCTGGGTGCCTGAATCTGCGCAATGAGGTGATTGCCGGAACTCCGGCGCGAGCGCACACTCGGCCCGAACGGATCGCCCACGCCGCACTTGCGGCACCCACGGGCGCCGTGGCCGTGTGGAGTTATGGTCGTGGTGCTGCGTCGGTTTGTCGGGCAATCCCCTGCCTTCTGGGTCCTTCTGGCGCTCGGCCTGGCGGTGGCCTGGAGCATGTCGGGCCTGGTCTTTCGCCAGATCCACGATGCCGGCGCCGCCCAGATCATCTTCTATCGCGGCCTCAGCCTTTCCTTTGCCCTGCTCGCCTTTGTCTTCTGGCGTTATCGCGGGCGCACCTTCGCCTCGTTCCGGGCGCTGGGGCCGATCGGATTCTTCGCCGCGCTGACCCTGGGCAGTTCCTCGATCTTCTACCTGTTCGCGATCAAGGCGACGACGATCGCCAACATCTCCTTCCTCAACGCCGCCTGCCCGTTCATCGCCGGCGGCCTGGCCTGGCTGCTGCTGCGCGAGACAATGTCGCGCCTGACCGTGGTCGCCGTCTGCCTGGCGCTGGCCGGTGTCGCGGTGATGGTCTGGGAAGGCTTTGCCGTGGGCAGCTGGTTCGGCAACATGATGGCCCTGTGCGCCGTCGTCATCTCGGGCGCCTATGTCGTGCTGCTGCGTTTCGGCAAGGGTGTCGACCTGATCCCCGCCGTGGCCTTGTCGGGCCTGTTTGCCGCCCTGCTGGTCCTGCCGCTGATCGACGACTTCTCGATTTCGCTGCATGACCTGGGCTTTGCCGTGCTTCAGGGCATCTTCATCAGCGGCTTGTGCAACGGTCTCTACACCTTCTGCGCGCGGCATATCCCGGCGGGCGAGCTGACCCTGCTGTCGCTGGCCGAATCGGTGCTTTCGCCGCTCTGGGTCTGGCTGGTGATCAACGAGGTGCCCAGCGACCTGACCCTGGTGGGCGGCGCCATCGTGCTCTCGGCGGTCGCGCTGCAGGCCTTCTGGCGACCGCAGTTCCTCGTGCGGCGACGGCGCCAGCGGGCAGCCTGAGGCCTCAGGCCATCCGCTTTTCGATATCCTCGATCACCGGCATCAGGTCGGCCACCGTGTCGATGATGTAATCGGGTTCGGCGGCCTTCAGGGTCTCGTGCGCATGCTTGCGGGCCGCCGCGACATGGGGCGCATCGGGAGCGGCCAGGTCCTCCACGGCGATCCCGGCGGCATTGCCCGAAAGCGCCAGGCCGACGGTCCAGCTTCCGGCGGCACGGCCCTCCTGGATGCCCGGCACGGTGTCGTCAACCTTGACCACCGCCGAGGCCGGCCAGACCTGCAGATCGAGGAAACACTTGTACATCATCATCGGCGTCGGGCGCCCGACGGGCAGATCGTCGGCGCAGACCAGGTTGTCGGGGCTGTAACCCTGCCGTGCAGCGGCCTCGAGCACGGTGTCCATGACATCGCGGTTGTAACCGGTTGAGGAGCCGATCTTCATGCCGCGCGCGCGCAGGTCCCCCGCAACCTTGGCGGCACCCGGAATCAGATCGGTGAACCGGGCGACGACAGCGCGGTCGAGTTCGCGAAAGCGGGCGAACAACCGCTCGACCGCGGCTTCGTCGGCGGCGCCGTTGGCCCCTGCCCAGGCCTGCCCCACCCGCGGCATCGCCAGCAGGGCGCGGATGTGCTCGATCTTGTTGAGGCCCATGGGACCGCGCGCCTCGGCCTCGGTGATCTCAGTCCCGAACTCGGCAAAAAGCGTGCGGAAGGCCTCGACCGGCGCACGCGAGCCGAAGTCGACCATGGTGCCGGCCCAGTCGAAGATCACTGCCTTGAGAGCCATCGTCTATCCTTCCGCTCAGTCGTAAAGGTCGGCCATCGTCTCTTGCGCAATGGCAAAGGAGGTCGAGGCGCCGGTGCCCGAGGTGACCATGACCAGACGCACGCGGTCTTCCGGTGCATCCGTGATCATCGGCTCGGGTCCCGAGGCATAGATCCCGGTCCAGCGGGAAACCACGCGGGCCTGCCCCACGGCAAGGGTCGCCTTGAGTTCGTCGAGGATGAGGTCGTCGACCGCCTCGCTGGTGAAGGGTTCGGGCGTGTCGGCATAGACGTGGCTGTCGCCCACGACCAGCGTGCCATCGGCCGAGGCCACCGCGATCAGGTGGATGCCGGCTTGCGGATAGGCCGGGCGTTCGGCGCGGATGCGCGCCTTGAGCGGTTCGGCCTGCGGCAGCATGGCGTAGCCGTCGTAGCGGGCCAGCGTCAGGTCGCTCATCACCGGCAGGGCGAGCGCGAACCCCGGGGCGGGCTGCACGCGCAGCATCTGCAGCAGGCATTTGGTGAGGCCCAGGGCAGCGATGCGTTCGGGGTATAGGCCAAGGAAATCGTCGCCCGGGCAGACGATGCAGGCCTCGGCCTCGACCCTGCCGGCGCTGGTTGCCAGGAAGGGCAGATCGATGCCCAACACCGCCGTCCGGCGTTGGAAGGTGACGCCATGGGCCGCTTCCAGCCAGGCCGCCAGCAGCGGGATTGCCGTGCGCGATTCCACGCGCAGTTCGTGCGGGCTCCACAGCGCGCCGGCCAACTCGCCTGCCGCCAGGCCGGGGCAAACGGCGCGCGCTTCTTCCGGCCCAAGATGGCGGCAGCCCTCCCCCATCTCCGTGGCAAGAAAGGCCTCGATCACGGGCAGGCTTTCGTCATGGCGCGCGGCAATCAGCGAGCCGTTCTGGATCACCGCGATGCCGGCCTGGGGCGCAACCTCCGCCCAGACATCGCGCGAGCGCCGGGCGCGGCGCCAGTGCGCGCCCGCGCGCTGGCCGGTGACGGTGACAAAACCGAAGTTGCGCACCGAAGCACCATTGGCCTGGGCGTCGCGATCAATGACGACGACCCTGAGGCCACGCCGCACCGCCGCCAGAGCATGGGCCAGGCCCAGAATGCCGGCGCCGACGATGGCGAGATCGAAACGCTGGGTCACGCTGGAGCCCCTGCTGATGACAACGCCTCTCCTGCCACGGAAGCCGTGACGGCTTGGTGACGATGGGCGTTCAGATGGCAAATCCGCCGAGTTTGGTTTCCAGGTACTCGTCGATGCCCTCGGCGCCGCCCTCGCGGCCCAGACCGCTGTCCTTCATGCCGCCGAAGGGGGCGGCAGCCGAGGTCGGGTTGATGTCGTTGATGCCGATGATGCCGAAATCGAGCGCCTCGAAGGTGCGCCAGGCCCGCGCGATGTCGCGGGTGTAGAGGTAGGCCGCCAGCCCGTAGTGGGTGTCGTTGGCCATGGTGATCGCCTCCTTCTCGTCGTCGAAGGCGATGATCGGGGCGATCGGGCCGAAGGTTTCCTCGCGGTAAATCGCCATCTCCGGCGTGACGCCGGTGAGCACGGTGGGCGCAAAGAAGAAACCGCGATCCAGGCCGTTGTCGTTGAGGCGGCGGCCGCCGGTGACGATGGTCGCGCCCCTGGCCACGGCGTCCTCGACCTGGCGGACCATCTTGTCGAGAGCGACCTCGTTGACCAGGGGACCTATGGCGACCTTTTCGTCGAAGCCGCTGCCTGCGGTCATCTTCGCGACGCGCTCGGCGAGCGTGGCCACAAAGGGCTCCAGGTTGTCGCGCTGGACGAAGATGCGGTTGGGGCTGATGCAGGCCTGGCCGGTGTTGAGGAACTTCACGAGCTGGCAGCCCTTGGCGGCATGGACCGGATCGGCATCGCCAAACACCAGGAAGGGCGCATGGCCGCCCAGTTCGCACGAGACCCGCTTCATGTTGGAGGCGGCCTTGCCGGCCAGCATCTTGCCCACGGCGGTGGAGCCGGTGAAGGTGAGCTTGCGCACACGGGGATCGGAAACGAAGACCTCGCCGACCGGTTTGGGATCGCTGCAGGTGACCAGATTGACGACGCCCCTGGGGATGCCGGCATCCTCGAACACCTTCATCATGGCGATGGCGCAGAGCGGCGTGGCTTCAGCGGGTTTGAGCACCACGGTGCAGCCGGCGGCCAGCGCCGGGGCGAACTTGCGCGCGATCATCGAGACCGGATAGTTCCAGGGCGTGATCGCGGCGACAACGCCGACCGGCTGGCGTATGGTGAGGAACCGCTGGTCGCGCCGGGCCGACGGCACGGTGTGGCCCTGCACGCGCTTGGCCTCCTCGGCGTACCAGGCCAGGAAATCGGCGCCGTAGCCGACCTCGAGACGGGCGGCGCGGATCGGCTTGCCCATCTCCGAGGTCATGGTGCGCGCCAGTTCCTCGCGCCGCTCCAGCATGATGGCATGGGCCTTCTGCAGGATCGCCGCACGTTCGTAGGCGGTTGCGCCGGCCCAGCCGGGGAAGGCCGCATGGGCCGCGGCAATGGCGCGGCGCGCGTCGTCGGCGCCGCCATCGGGCACGTCGCCGACGTGGCTGCCGTCAATCGGGCTGGTCACCGCAAAGGTCTTGCCGCCCTGTTCCCAGGTTCCGTCGATCAGCATGGTATTGCTCCTAGCCGCGGCCGATGAAGGGCATGTCGGTCGCCATGATCGTCATGAACTGCACGTTGGTATCGAGCGGCAGTTCGCACATCTGGAGGACCGCCTGCGCGACGTGATTCACGTCGAAGACCGGCTCGGGCACCGTTGTGCCATTGGGCTGCAGCAGGCCTTCCTTCATCTTCACGGTCATGGGCGTTTCGGCATTGCCGATGTCGATCTGGCCGCAGGCGATGTTCCAGGCGCGCCCGTCGAGCGAAGTCGAACGGGTGAGCCCGGTGATGGCGTGTTTGGTCGCCGTGTAGGGCGCCGAAAACGGGCGGGGCACATGGGCCGAGATCGAGCCGTTGTTGACGATGCGCCCGCCCATCGGGTCCTGATGACGCATCAGGCGGAAGGCTTCGCGCGTGCAGTAGAAGGCGCCGTTGAGGTTGGTATCGACGACCCGTTTCCAGTCCTCGACCGAAAGTTCGTCCATGGGCACGGGTTTGGCGCCGATGCCGGCATTGTTGAACAGCACATCGAGGCGACCGAAACGCTCGCGCGTGGCCTCGAACAGGGCGTGGACCTGATCGGCATCGGCGACGTCGGTCGGAACCGCAAGGCAACGTTCGGCCGGAGCGCCGGATTCGGCGATGGCGGCGTCCAGCGCCCCGGCGCGGCGGCCGGCCAGGGTGACGCTGTAACCGGCGCCCAGAAAGGCATGCGCGACGGCCTTGCCGATGCCGGTGCCTGCGCCGGTGACGATGGCGATCTTGGCCATGGGGTGCTCCGCTGGATGATGTCGCGCGGAGCCTAGAGCAAATCACCTTCATGCGGAATCGCCTGGCGATTGCGCATGAAGGTGTGAAGTTGCTCGATTTCGATGATACCGAGCAAATCGGGTCGGGAATGAACGTGTGTCAGGCCGTCAGCCGGCGCGACAGCCAGCCGGCGAACTCGTGGTTCTCGCGTTCCAGCCAGGACAGTGGCCCGGGTTCGGCCAGAGGCGATGCGGTGCCGGCAAACAGCGCCTCGACGACATCGCGGTCCTCCAGGTTGACCTTCCAGAGGAAGTCGCCCGCCTCGTTGATCAGGGCATCGCGGTCGTTGGCTGCGGCAAGCCGCTCGGGCGCAAAGGCGACGCCATAGCGGATCGCCACCTGACCGATGCCGCGGGGCTGCAGCGACAGATACCAGAGGTGATCGGGCGCCAGCACGTACATGTGGCTGGGGAACACCGTAGGCATCACGGACGTGGTGCGCCAGCGGCCCTGCAGGCGGGTGTTGTCGGCATGTGCGGTGCCGATGGGCGCGTCGGTGGTCTTCTGGAACAACTGGTAGGTGAAGGCCTCATGCGCGGTCGCGCCGAACTCGGTCTCCTCGGCGGGGAAATAGGCGCCGACGGTTTTCCGGTGGGTCACCGGCAGGTGGTAACCCTCCATGAAGTTCTCGGTCAGCAGTTTCCAGTTGGTGTCCCAGACATGGTCCTGGCGCACCACCTCGACATAGTCGGCCATGTGGTAATCGGCGACGATCCCGGCCAGCGGGGCGAGCAGTTCGGCGACCGGGCGCGCCTCCGGGTCCAGCGTCAGGTAGATCCAGCCGTGCCAGATCTCGCAACGCACCGGGGCCAGCGCGATGCCGGCGGCATCGAAACCCGCCGAACGTTCCATGTGTTTGGTGGCGACAAGCTTGCCGTCGATGTCGTAGGTCCAGGCGTGATAGGGGCACACGATGCGCCGACAGTTGCCCTGGCCTTCCATCAGGCGGGTCATGCGGTGGCGGCAGACATTGGCATGGGCGCGGACCTGGCCGTCGCTGCCGCGCACGACCAGGACCGGCTGGTCGGCGATCTGCCAGGAGAACCAGTCGCCCCTGGCTGCAATCGATTCGGCACGGCCGGCGCATTGCCAGTCGCGGCGGAAGATGCGCTCCTGCTCCAGCGCGGCGATGCCGGGATCGTGGTAGATTCCCGGCGGCATGGCGCGCGCCGATTCCTGGGGCAGGGAAACCTGTCCGGCCAGTTGGTCAAGCAGGTGCGATGTCGTCGGCATGGTCTTGACGATCCGGATACGGTGCGCCCGAGCGCAGGATACCATCAGTAATCACGAACCAGCCCACGATGATAATTTGTTCTTCTTATGCAGATGATAGCGGTGCGCTATGCCGGGCAGGCGATCGGCGCTCTGCCCGTCCGGGAGACTGATCCGCCATGGCTGCCCGCAAGCCCCGCGTGCTCTACCTGCTGCAGGAGTACCCCCAGGTCTCCGAAACCTACATCGCCAACGAACTGGAGGCGCTGTGGCCAAGCTGCGACATCCGTATCGTGGCGCGCACCAAGGCGAGCGCCGCCTACAGCGATCATTTTCCCTTCACCATCATCCCGCGCGAGGATCGTGAGACCCTGGCGGCCCTGGCCGCCGAGTTCCGGCCCGACCTGATCCACGCGCACTATCTGCACAACGCGGTGACCGCCCACAATCTGGCGGCCCGGCTGGGCGCTGCGTTCACGGTGCGGCTGCATTCCTTCGATGTGCTCGCCCCCCTGCCCGAAGCGCTGCGTATGTCGGTCGCCGCGATCAACGGGCCGGCCTGCGCCGGCGCACTGACCTTTCCCTTCACGATCGAGCGCATGCTGGCGGCGGGCGTCAACCCGAAGAAGCTGCATGCGGCCCCGCCCGTGATGCGCATCGACCGCTTCCTCGATCGCAGCCCCAACGGCGAGGCGATCATGAACACGGGGGCCGCGCTGCCCAAGAAAAACATGGAGGCCTACATCGACCTGGCCGCATCGATGCCGGCGCACCGCTTCAACCTCTATGCCATGGGTTATGACGTTTCCAGGCTGAAGGACTACAACCTGTCGCGCGGCAATCCGGTGGAACTGGTGCGCCCGGTCGAGCCGCGCGCCATGCCGGCCGAGTACAAGAAACACACCTGGCTGGTCTATACCGCCTCGGCGGAAATCAACACGGTCGGCTGGCCCATGGCGATCGCCGAGGCCCAGGCCAGTGGTGTCGGTGTGGTCATGCAGGAAATCCGGCCGGATCTGCGCGAATGGGTCGGGCCGGCGGGCTATCTCTTCCGCACGATCGAGGAAGCCGCTGCGATCATAAGCCGGCCCTTCCCCGCTGAGCGCCGGCAGGCCGCGTTCGAACACGCGCAAAGCTGGGACTTCCAGCGCCATCTGGGTACGCTGGTCGGCCTCTGGAGCAAGGCGCTGGCCAGACCGCGGCAGGGCGGAAAGCCGGCCTGAATGTCCGGCACACCGGGCAGAGGCCCAAGGCGTTGATTGGAGCGGATGTGGAGCAAATCGGGATCACGACCTGGGGCAGCGAACTGTCCAGGGGAGAATTGTTCGACGTTGCCGTCGTCATTCCCACGCTGCTGCGCCCGACCCTGCCGCGTGCGCTCCATTCGGTGTTTTCCCAGAATTTTTCCGGCACCGTGCAAATCCTGATCGGCATCGACGCCCACGAAGGGAACGTCGATCCTGCCATGTTGTGCGAGCGGCTGCCGCCCAACATGGCGATCACGATTCTCGATCCCGGCTACTCGACCGCACGCAACCGCGGCGGCCTGCATGATGCCCTGGGCGGCAGCCTGCGCGCGATCCTGAGCCTGCTGGCCCACGCGCCGCTGATCGCCTATCTCGACGACGACTGCTGGTGGTCGCCACAGCACCTTGCCTCCCTGCGCGAGGCGATCCACACGCGGGACTGGGCCTATGGCCTGCGCTGGTATGTCGCGCCGAAGGTTCCCCTGCCCCTGGGCGTCGACACCTTTGAATCGGTCGGACCGAGCCTTGGCACCTATGCCAGGAACGAAGGCGGCTTCTGCGACACCAACACGCTGATGCTCGACAAGACCCGTTGCGAAAACGCCATCGCGCGCTGGAGCCGGGCCCAGCGCGGCCACCCCAGCGGCCGCGGCGCCGACCGCGTGGTCTTTGCTTCCCTGCTCGAACACGAAAAGTTCGGCGCCACCGGCAAGGCGACCTCGTTCTACGAGATCAGCGAAAGCGACAACATGCACAAGCCGCGCATGGATTACCTGCGCAAGGAGCTCAAGCCTCTGGAGGGTTACGTCCGTTATGCCGGCGGCGACCACATGGGTGCGGCGATCGATTTCTACCGTCACGGCTATCTTACCGGAAAGCCGGCCTACGCCATGGCGTGGACATGCTGCGCCCTGCTGCGCGCCGGCGACCGGCGCAGTGCGGCCAAACTGCTCACGGCTCACGCCGATACCCAGGACCCGAGCTGGCAAGCCCTGTCGGCCAAAAAATCACCGAAGTTCGATGGCCATGATGCGGCGACCGCCTGCCGCATTGCGTTCTTTCGCAGCCAGAGGCTGCTGGCCGACGGTGACACCAGGGGCGCGCGTCGCTGGCTCCGGCTGGCCCTGAAGAACAGCCAGCCCGGTCAGGCCGAGGGTGCCGCGGCCAGATCCGAACTCGAGATGCTGGACCGTCAGGCGGCCTGAACGGACTGCGGAACCGGTTCAGGAATAGCGCGAGCGCAGCATTTCCTTCAGCTTGTCGAACACCGGCTGCCAGGCCCGGATGGCCGGCTGGCGGATCAGGCGCATGGTCGGGTACCAGGGGCTGTCCTCGCGATCGATCAGCCAGCGCCAGTCGGGCGAGAACGGCATCAGCACCCAGACGTCCTTGCCGAGGGCGCCGGCGGCATGGCAAATCGAAGTGTCGACCGAAACCACAAGATCCATCAGCGACGTCAGCGCCAGGGCATCGTGCATGTCCTCGGAACGCTCGGCCAGATTGGCCACGCGCGAGGCATCGAGATCGGCCTGGTCGCTCTCCCTGACCGGGCGTTGCAGCACCACCAGATCGGCATCGATGCCCTCGAACTGGGCAACCATCTGGGCGAAGGTGATCGACCGGTTGTGGTCATTG
>Ga0105054_10013014_pt1 | contig 10094 bp, 11 predicted proteins | sample BON02_FD_78091 | JGI IMG/M metagenome (GOLD analysis project Ga0105054, IMG submission 78091) | Freshwater microbial communities from Lake Bonney liftoff mats and glacier meltwater in Antarctica - BON-02 (megahit assembly) | ecosystem: Environmental > Aquatic > Freshwater > Ice > Glacier... | reverse complement strand
TGCGGCGGCCAAGAATGGCCCTCTCCGCGGTCAGCAGGCCCTGCCGGATGGGTGTGCCGAAAAGCTCATCCTCCGAGGGAAAGCCGGAGAAGTCCTCCTTGATAGGCGAGCTTTCGCATCGTAGTGTCGCCTGCGCAACGGCCTCGATTGCGGGCCACTCGACACTGTTTTCGGGGCTCAGCGTGTTGGCCATGCCCTGCCAAAGCAAGCCACTGCCGTGCGCCGTTAGCGGCTTAGACTCGGTCGGAAGCGATGCTGGTAAATCCGGTGAAATCAATACGAGTAGATCAGCTTTTTCGCGTTCCGCCGCCGCGAAATCCTCATCGCGGTCAAGCCCGAGGAGGCAGGAGAGGGTGTCATCGCTGACGCTGTCGAGAAGCACCAAGCTCCAGCCGAGCGCTGCTGCCGCGATACGCAAGCTGGCAAGCGCGTGTCCAACGTCGTGCTGGCAGTAACGGAACGCCCGCTCACCGTACTTCCAGGCTTCCCGCCAATGCACCGACGACAGACCCACCAAGAAGGAGCCCTCAGGGAAAGACTCAGTCAGCTCGGCCCACCGCTTCTCGTCGAGCAGCGCTCGCCGTTCAAGAGCGTGCTCCCTCGGCGCATAGTGGTACACGGCGGCCGTAGCGCCGATCTGGTCGAGCGCAGGCAGTACGGCATAACCCTCGGTCGGATGAAGGTTTCCGCTCGATGGATTTGCGCGCAACGGCCACGTGGTATCGCCGACTTGCTTCCATGCCGTCAACGATAGTGAATACCGGAAAAAGAGCGAGACCGACACCAACGACAGTGACATCGGCGGCACGCTTGGGTTCGTATAGAGCTGCCAATAGGGCAGTGGGCGGCCCGCTTTGGGCAGAGGGAGGCGAACCAGATCCGCTCCCACGTAGCGCCGAAACGGATCGGGTTGCGTCGCCCAGTCCATGTAGCCAAGCGAAGCGGCGTAGCGGTGGAAGTGATGCTTGGTCCGCTCGTGGTAGGCGACGACCACCTCTTCGGCAGAGGCATTTCCCTCAACAAGGCCGGTTCGTTCCAGCATACCTGGCTTCCCCGATAAGGGTGAAAAACGATGGGATGTCAGTTTTGGCAAAATCACGACGAGCAGCTATAATAAGACAATCCACCGACCTCAAAGAACTCAGCCGGCTTCAGCCTATAGTATTTCTCCTCCACGTCCTTCGACTGCTCGGCATATGGCTGTGTCATGACTTCCTGCAGCTCTCGAACCAGAGAGTAGTTTTCCGCGCTCGCTTGGCTGTACGCAGGCACAACAAACCACTCTCGTAAACTGTATTTTGGGTTGACGAGTTTCATCTGCCTGGAGAGCTCCTCACGGGAGCGGGGCTTCGCCGCATCCGCGTCGGTCGCGCTGGCACTCGTACTGGTGCTGGCGATGAGCGATTTCCATTTCGTGAGCCACTCTGACCAGCGCTTGTCCATCCCTTCTGGGTCTGTCTCATACGTCGGCTGCATTGAAGCCATGGCGCTCTTCGAGTCCTTGTAGAAACTTTTTTTGAGCGGGCCAATGTCGTCGGGTACCATCGAGAGCTCGCGGAAGAAGATGGTGTAGTCGACAGGAGTTTGCAGCATGAGTGTTTCGAGCTCACTGAACAACGCCGCGTGAAAAGTGCCAAGTCCAAGTTTGGCGGACCACATCTTCTCCATTTGCGCTTGCATCACTTTCGAAAAGCCACTTTGAATCTTCTCGAGCTCTCGCAGATAGTCCTGCTGCGACGTCAGCAACGGCCGCAACGCCGTACAAAACATGTGGAAGTTGTGTTCCGCTGCCACGGGTTGGTTCAGGAACGAGAAATGGTGCCCACCACCCGTCCATGGCTGGTAGTGCGGGTTGAACACATCGCAGAATCCGAATGGACCGTAGTCGAGCGTATAGCCACCGGCCGCGCAGTTGTCGCTGTTGAAGTTGCCCTGGCAGTAGCCGACGCGAACCCAGTTCGCCACAAGCAACGTAAGGCGGCTGCGGAACTCTCGCGCGAGCAACACCACTTTTTCGGCCGGGGTTAGTTGTCTGTCGATGACGTCACCATACTCACGATCGATCAAGTGCAACACAATCTGCTGCAGCTCCGCCATCGCTTTCGGGTGTTCCTGCTTGCGGGCACGGCGACCGAAGAGCTCGAGTTGGCCGACCCGAATGAACGACGGTGCGACGCGCGTCGAGATGGCGACGACCTCCGATATAAGCATGTCGGGATCCTGCGAGCGCGAGCCCTCTGAGTACCAGGGCCGCTTGACCTTCTCCGTTTTCGAAACGTACAAGCTCAGAGACCGCGAAGTTGGCACGCCAAGCGCGTGCATGTGCTCCTGTGCCAGGAACTCCCGGACACTCGAGCGCAGGACGGCGCGACCGTCCGCACCGCGGCAGTATGGCGTCCGACCGCCACCTTTCAGCTGCATTTCCCAGCGTCGACCGTTGATGACGGCCTCAAACACGGAAATTGCGCGACCATCTCCGTATCCGTTGCCGGTTTGGAACGGACACTGCTGGTAGTATTCGGTGCCGAAGATGGAAACTGCGTACCCACAGGCCCAACCAACTTTGCGCATCGGCTCCGGAACGTGCGAGATGTCGCCGCAGAACATGCGGACGAAGTCAGCAGACTGTGCCATGCTGTCGGCGAAGCCAAGTTCGCGAAAAAAATTTTTGCTGTGCGTGACGTACTCGGGGTCTTTGATTGGCGTGGGATTAACGGGGACATAGTGGCCCGTGAATACTTGTCGCGGCGCGTGATCAGCTCCGTTTGCTTTAGCGTCAGGATCGCAGTTGAGCGTGTCCATGAGCGAGTAGCTTGCCAACTTTGCGAGATCCTCGAGCGTCGCAACCGTTGGGGAGGTTTCCTGAGTAACCACGTTACGCCTCACGCTCCAAAGCAAAAAATTCCGCGCGCAGCGCCTGGTTAGGCTGCAGTGCGCCGAGCATGGAGGAGGTGATGGTTTCCTCTCCTTGAGTGCGAATGCCGCGGCTTTCCATGCACAGGTGCCGGCAGCGAATGACTACACCCACTGCTTGCGGTTGCAGGTGCGTCATCAAAGCGTTGGCAATTTGGACGGTGAGTCGCTCTTGCACCTGCAGCCGCTTGGAAAAGCAATCGGCCAGATGCGTCAGCTTTGACAAGCCGACTATTTTTCCGTTGGGAACATAGCCAATCGTGGCTTTGCCAAAGAAAGGCGCTAGATGGTGCTCACAATGGCTGTAGACAGGGATGCCTCGTACCACGATGAGTTCGTTATACTTCTGCCCCTCGTCTTCGAACACTTTTAGACATTCAGCCGGGTCTTGGGCATATCCGGCAGTCCAGTGCTTCCAGGCCTTTGCGACGCGAGACGGTGTTTCTACAAGGCCGGCTCTCTCGGGGTTCTCCCCCAAACTTGCTAAAAATCGGCGCCAGTCCTGCTCGGTAAATTGTGGTTCTGACATCTGTGCGTTTCCTGTTGTGGTTGATACTTGTAAAAAACTTTTTCCGATCACTCTCAGCGTGAATTTTAAATTCACATGATTCCTTAACCTTATCGAGCCTGTTGCCAGTCCTGCTCTGACCTAAACAGCCACGACTTCGATGTGCGGTCCAATTGACTTGACCAGGTTCTCGATGCCCCTGAGGGTGCCGGATATCGAGCTAGGACAGGTGCCGCACGCGCCCTGGTAGTGCACGCTGAGCTGGTTGCCGTCAAGGCCGACCCCGTGGAGGTCGACGTAAAACACTATTGATCACATGCTCGATGTCGAACAGCGCGGCAGCGAGTGGATCATCCTTCGTCTGCCCAGCGTTTTCATACGAGCGCATTATCCCCCCAGGTTAGCGGCTCCTTGGAGGGTCAACTTCATCACCTTGGGATTGGGTATGTCTTCAATTTCTGCTATTTTTGGCATCTTAAACTCCTCAAAATGTGGTTACCATTCTGGTGTCGGAAATACGCTACTCCCATTGGGTGGAACCCGTGCCATCCACCCATTTCCGGGTCGGCCAGCACGTCCACGGCGGTAAAGCTCTGCACGCCGCAGGCCTTGAGTAATTGCACCGTCGCACCGGAAAAACCACACTGCGGGGACTGGGGCGTGCCTTTCATGTAAAGCACGATGGTATCGGCTGTGACCTGATTGCTAATTTTTTCCTGTACGTTCATCTTTCATTTTTCCAAAGTTATTTGATGGCTGATTGCGCCCAGGCATCCGGCGTGAATGTGCGCATGGCCAGCGCGTGAATTTCCGAGCGCATGCGATCTCCGAGCGCCAGATACACCAGCTGATGCTGCTGTACCATGTTTTTGCCGGTGAATTGCGGGCTCACGACCACTGCCTCGAAGTGCTGGCCGTCATCGCCCAGCACTTCCACGTGATCGCAGGGTAGGCCATTCATAATGTAGTCTCTTAGTTCATTCGCTGTCAGCATCTTGTCCTCTCAAGAGTTACTCTGTAGCAGGGGTAGCATCACGCGTTGCCCGATTGGTGCGTGCATCGGTCGAGGCACTCGCGATCAAAATTGAGCACCACGCTCATGTAATCGCCGCATCACCGACTGTGCACAATGTGACGAAACCGTGCTTGTAGGGCTGGTTGACGGGTTTTTCCAGTACTGCACTCATGATGCTGTTCCTAGGTTAAAGTGAGAAAGACGACCCGCAGCCACAGGTAGATTTAGCGCCGGGATTCTTAATCACAAACTGCGCACCCTCCAGCCCATCCTGATAATCAATTTCCGCGCCCGCCAGATACTGGAAGCTCATCGGGTCAATCAATAGTTGTACGCCTTTCTTGTTCAGCACGGTGTCGTCTTCATTGGTTAATTCGTCGAAAGTAAAACCATACTGAAAACCGGAACAGCCGCCGCCTCTAACGAACACGCGCAACTTCAAGTCGGCGTTGCCTTCCTCCTCGATCAGCGTCTTTAACTTGTTGGCCGCGCTCTCGGTAAACAGTATTGGACCCTGCATTGCCACTTCAGTCACTTGCATTTCGGTTACAGTGTTCATCACTACCTCCGTAAAGTCGTTGACAACAATATCCCTGCCTTATCTGCATTCTGTTTTCTCAAGCGCGCCTCGCCAATTCAAGACATGCTTGTCGGTGAAGCGGTTACGCTGCTGCTGTTTTCACTTACGCCTTCAGGTTGAAGCTCTCGCCGCAGCCGCACTCGCTTTCGGCGTTGGGATTGTCAAATTTGAACATCTTCTTGAGCCCTTCGGTGACGAAATCGATACGCGAGCCATCGAGCACCGACAGACTGCCAGCATCGAGCACCACACAGGCGTTATGCGACTCGAACGTGTGATCTCCTGCGCGTATTTCGTCAGCGATATCGAAGGTGTGAGCCAAGCCGGAACAGCCAACTTTCTTGACGCCGATACGCAACGCAATCCCCTTGCCGTGCTTTGTAAGTTGGGTCTGAATCTGTTTTGCCGCATTTTCAGTCAATGTAATTGCCATAAGTTAAGCTCCAAAGAAAACACCGAAATAACCAAGAAAATTTAAAGTGAAAAGTTGATCTGTCAACGGTGTAGATTATAGTATCGTTCGGACACTTCCATCTTGTCAAGATAGTTTTTAAACGCTACTATATAAGAACGATCAAGGAGCTGGAAATGGATAGTCGTATCATCGCTGAATTAATCTTTCACTTGGGGCGCATAGCGACCGCCGCGTCGAGCAGATGCAAGCCGAAGGCGTGCGCTTCCGTACCAGCGTGTTGATCGGCAAAGATTTCCCGTCCAACGTCACCAACTGGGCCACAGAAACCATCTCGCCCGAGCAACTCGATAAACAATTCGATGCCATCATCCTCGCCGGCGGTGCTGAGTTGCCGCGCGACCTGCCGGTACCTGGTCGTGAGCTGAAAGGCGTCCATTTTGCGATGGAGTTCCTGCTGCAGCAAAACCAGGTGGATGCAGGTGACAAGCTCAAGGACCAGATCATGGCGAGCGGTAAGCACGTGGTCGTTATCGGCGGTGGCGATACCGGCTCAGACTGCGTGGGCACATGCAACCGCCATGGCACTGCCAGCCTTACGCAATTTGAGCTGATGCCGCAACCACCGATGGCGAGAGTTGCTACCAGACTTCGGTCGACAAAGTATTCGCCGCGGGGGACATGCGCCGCGGCCAGTCTCTGGTGGTATGGGCAATCCGTGAGGGTCGCCAAGCGGCGCGTGCTGCGGATGATTTTTTAATGGGTTTCTCGGGTTTGCCACGCTGAAAACCGGATTGCTACAAAATTTCCAGCTGAAAGCGACCAATCCATAATGACTACGGCGCTTATTGTTGGCTTTTTCAGCAGGAGCTGGTGTTTGCCACCTTGCGCGGTGTGGATTCGCTGGTGCCGCTACGCGCGGACGAAACGATAGCTTGGTGCCTGGCGGACGCAAGATTCTCCGTGCTACCGGCTTGATGCGAGGAACTTATGCCAATAATAAATATGCAAGATATGTTGCCGCACGCGTATTATCATAGATACGCTTGGACGCCTTCGACAGGCGTTGTATTTCAAACTTGAACCGGCGGATTAAAAGGAAACGTTATGCCCAGCAACTTCAATAGCAAAGTCGTCACTCATGGGGTGACGCGATCACCTAACCGCGCCATGCTGCGCGCGGTAGGTTTTGGCGATGGGGATTTCGACAAGCCCATCGTGGGCATCGCCAATGCCTACAGCACGATTACGCCCTGCAATGCGGGACTGGATATCCTGGCGACTCGGGCTGAGCACGCGGCCAGAGCGGCCGGCGCGATGCCGCAGAAATTTGGCACTATCACGATTTCTGATGGTATTTCCATGGGCACCGAAGGTATGAAGTGTTCGCTGGTGAGCCGCGAGGTGATCGCCGACTCGATCGAGACGGTCTGCCGTGGTCAAAGCATGGACGGCGTGCTCGCCATCGGCGGCTGCGACAAAAACATGCCAGGTGCCATGATCGCTTTTGCGCGCTTGAACATTCCTGCTATTTTCGTTTACGGCGGCACCATCAAGCCGGGACGCCATAATGGACGCGATTTGAACATCGTTAGCAGCTTCGAGGCAGTGGGGGAAGTCATCGCGCATCGGATCGATGCAGAGGAACTTTTGGCCGTCGAGCGCAATGCCTGCCCCGGCGTTGGTTCCTGCGGTGGCATGTACACGGCTAACACCATGGCCTCGACGTTCGAAGCGATGGGCTTGAGCTTGCCGTATTCGTCCACCATGGCGGCGGAAGATGCTGAAAAAGCCGACAGCGCGGCGAGCTCCGGCGAGGTGTTGGTGCAGGCCATCCACAAGCAGATACTGCCCGCTCAACTTTTAACCAGAAAGGCTTTCGAGAACGCGATTTCCGTGGTCATGGCGGTGGGGGGCACGACCAATGCCGTCTTGCATTTGCTGGCGATAGCACATGCTATGCGCGTCGACTTGAATATCGATGATTTTGAGACGATTAGCCGGCGTGTATCGGTATTAGCCGACATGAAACCATCCGGTCGCTACTTGGTGACCGACCTCCACCGCGCGGGAGGCATCCCGCAGGTGATGAAAATGCTGCTGGAACACGGTGTGTTGCACGGCGACTGTCTGACAATCACCGGCGAGACTATCGCAGAAGTACTGAGCAACATTCCCGCAGAGCCGGCTTCGGATCAGGACGTGATCCGCCCCTGGCATAACCCGGTTTACCCACAAGGACACTTGTCTATTCTGAAAGGCAATCTGGCATCGGAAGGGGCTGTAGCCAAAACGAGTGGCATCAAGAACCCGAAGATCACCGGTCCGGCGCGCGTGTTCAATTCAGAGGAAGCCTGTATGGAAGCGATCCTGGCGGAAAATATCAAACCCGGAGATGTAGTCGTCATCCGCTACGAGGGCCCGAAGGGCGGACCGGGCATGCGTGAAATGCTGGCGCCTACGGCGGCGCTGGTGGGAGCGGGGATGGGGGAAAGCGTCGCGCTGATCACCGATGGCCGTTTTTCCGGTGGCACCTATGGCTTTGTAGTGGGGCACGTTGCGCCCGAAGCGGCGGTAGGCGGCACCATCGCGCTAATCGAGGAAGGGGATGCCATCACTATCGACGCTCACGCCCGCTTACTGCAACTGAATATTAGCGACGAAGAGCTGGCACGGCGCCGTGCCCTGTGGCAGCCGCCAATACCACGCTATACACGTGGGGTATTGGCAAAGTACGCCCGCCAGGTGTCTAGCGCAAGTATCGGCGCGGTGACCGACGCATGAACGGGCATTACTCCAATACAACAAGCTCTTTTTGACTTTGAAGGCTCACACGGAAGTGAAATAAGTGCCATGTCGCCGTGCATCAGATGCCACTTGATCAGTTTCTGTGTGACGTTCATGCTCATGACCGTTCTCCCAAGTTGGTCAAGACGCTGAAGCTATTGTTGCCGTCCTCTTCGACTCGTCAAACGTGACGTAACCCGCTGCAGCCGCCATCCGGTCGGCGTGGTACGAAGAACGCACCATCGGACCGGAAGCGACGTAGGCAAATCCCAGGCTCATGCCGAAGGCCTTCAAGTCCAGGAATTCCTCCGGCGTCCAGTAGCGGATCACCGGATGGTGGGCCGGCGATGGCCGCAGGTACTGGCCGATGGTAATCATGTTGACGTCGTGGGCGCGCAGGTCGCGCAGCGTGCCTTCGACCTGTTCCCGGGTCTCGCCCAGGCCCAGCATGATGCCGGACTTGGTCGGCAGTTCGGGGTGCTGGGCCTTGAACTTCTGCAGCAACTGCAGCGACCAATCGTAATCAGCGCCGGGACGCACGTTGCGATATAGCTCCCGCACGGTTTCCAAATTGTGGTTGAACATATCCGGTGGCGCAGTTTTCAGTATCGCCAGCGCGTGATCCATCTTGCCCTTGAAGTCGGGGGTCAGGACCTCGACCTTGATCGTCGGGGAGAGCGCGCGGATGCCGCGGATGCAGTCAGCGAAATGCTGGGCGCCCCCGTCATGCAGGTCGTCGCGGTCCACCGAGGTAATGACAACGTAGCGTAGGCCCATATCGGCAATCGTACGAGCCAGGTTGTCCGGCTCCTTGGCATCGGGCGGCTTCGGCCGGCCGCTGGCGACCTGGCAGAACGAACAGCGCCGCGTGCAGACATCGCCCAGGATCATGAAGGTGGCGGTGCCGGCGTTCCAGCATTCGTGGATGTTCGGGCAGCCGGCATCTTCACAGACGGTAACCAGGTGGTTTTCGCGCAGCTTGCTCTTGAGCGTGGCGACGGCATTGCCGCTCGGGATGCTGACGCGAATCCAGTCAGGCTTACGCAGCACCAGTACGTCATCAAATCCCGGCCGCCGGCGGACCTTGTTCGCGCCGAGTTGTTTCACTCCCGCTTCGATCAGCGGTGCCAGAACAGGAATGGATAGGGTGGTAGAATCGGACATAGGCAGCTCAGTCAGGAGAGGAAGAGGGCGCGGCAAGCGGTGGCGACGCAGCATCGTTGTCACGACGGCGGGTGCGGGTGGTTTCCGCTTCGGTTTCCGCTTCGGGTTCGGGTTCGGGTTCGGGTTCGGGTTCGGGTTCGGGTTCGTGCTCGGGTTCGTGCTCGGCTTTAATGGGGTGCAGGCCGGTGATGAGCCGGGCCCCGCGCTCGAAACTGGCATACGACCACAGCCACTGCATCATAACGATCAGCCGGTTGCGCAGGCTGATCAGGAAGTAGACGTGGGCGATACCCCATATCCACCACGCCAACCATCCCTTAAGCCGCAGGCGTCGGAACGCAATTACAGCGGACTTACGACCGACCGTGGCGAGCAGGCCGCGGTCCCGATAGCGGAAGGGTGGAGGCTTGACCTTGCCCGTGAGACGCGCCTGGATGACCTCGGCCACATAGGCGCCCTGCTGTTTGGCGACCGGGGCGATGCCGGGCAGTGGTTTGCCAACAACATCATTGGCGAGCGCCGTGTCGCCGATGACGAAAACATCGTCCATGCCGGGCGGCCGTAAATCCACTCCGACCAACACCCGGCCAACGCGATCGCCCGCCACGGCAAGCCACTCGGCAGCCGGCGAGGCTGCGACCCCGGCAGCCCAGATCATCGTGTCCGCTGCCACGTTCTCGTCGCCCAGCGTGACCCCGGTCGCAGCGCAGCGCGT
>Ga0105054_10013013_pt1 | contig 10094 bp, 8 predicted proteins | sample BON02_FD_78091 | JGI IMG/M metagenome (GOLD analysis project Ga0105054, IMG submission 78091) | Freshwater microbial communities from Lake Bonney liftoff mats and glacier meltwater in Antarctica - BON-02 (megahit assembly) | ecosystem: Environmental > Aquatic > Freshwater > Ice > Glacier... | reverse complement strand
CACACACACACACACACACACACACACACACACACACACACACACACACACACACACACACACACACACACACAGGCAACACACAAACACATACACATACACAGAGACAGACAGACAGACAGACACACGCACGCACGCACACACACACGCGACACGCACTCCACACCGATGTGCTGAGTCGCCGCTGTTAGAGGTGGTGGCGCGACGACGGTGCGTACCACCTCCCATGCCCGGGTCGGCGGCCGCGCTGGGCAGCAGCTGTGACTGGACTGTGTGAATGAATGAAATGGACGGTGTTCCGGGCGTGAACACATTTAGGTGAATGGACGGTGTGAACGGGTGCGGTGTGAACGGGTGCGGTGTAGATTGGCCTTTACACGATATTGCCATTACCAATGTTGTATGGTGCATGGCATACAAAAGGGGGGTCGGAGGGGCGTCGTATATTGCGCAATAGACGTGCAAACGTATTGCAATATTGCGAGCGACGCAGGTGGGAGGGGGCAATAGACGAACGGTTGATTCGTGCACAAAAGCCTCAAAGTAAAACAATATCTTGTAAAGGCCTAGGTGTCAAAAGATCAACAGGTCACACGTACACGCACGCGACAGCAGAACAACCCACTCACACGAACACAGAGCGAGCAACGGCGCAACGACGCTTATTAGTCGAAGTCGTCAGGCCTAGGTGTGAAGGCTCACCTGCTTGAGCCCCGCCTCGACGTCGCCGCCGTAGTGGTGGACGAAGTTCCAGTAGACCCGCGGCGAGACCTGGTGGAGGAGTAGAATCACGAAGAGTCGGGGGTGAGGAAGCCCACCGAGCTGGGCGCTCGCGTCCTCCAGGTGAGCCATAATCTATGTATATATATAGTGTATATATATATATACATATGTTTATATATGTATATACATGTATATATATATATGTGTACTTATATGTGATTATATATATACGTATATATATCTATCTATCCATCTATATCTATATCTATATATAATATAGATACAGATATAGATAGATAGATAGATAGATAGAGATAGATAGATAGATAGATAGATAGATAGATAGATAGATAGATAGATAGATAGATATAGTTAGATATATATATATATATATATATATATATATATATATAATACAGCTTGGGAAGAACAAACAGCCCGGGTGCGCGTGTGGGTGTGTGCGTGCTAACGGCCGCTGCAACGGGAGGGGGCTCTGTTGCTCTGCGCACAAAGCTCATTTTGAAGGGCTTGAGCAACGCCTTGCCGCTCGCGTCGCCCTCGAAGCGCTCAAGCACAGACTGCACGACGGCGCGCAGCTCGGCGAGCGCGAGCAGCTCGAACCGCTCCTCCGTCCACTTGCGCCCAACCTTAAACCGCGCGCTCGCCTCGGAGGCCTCGCCGTCGGCGCGGCGTGTGCTCGCCACCTCTTCGATCTCAAAGCCGTTGGCCAGCGTCGCTTTGAACCGGTCGTTGGCCAGCACCTCCTCCTGGTGGTGGCTCAGCGCCGAGGCGGCCGCAGCCTTGAAGAAGGCCATCGCCGGGTCCTCCCTGCCCAGCGTGCCGAGGCCCTTGCGGCTCGACACGGCAGAGACGAGCAAGGAGCCGATGCCCTCCTCGGAGCCCAGCTGCAGCGCGCCGGCCGCGCGCCGTTTCCCGCCGCCGCCGCCGCCGCCCGCAGCGCGCTTCGTGCCGCCGCGCGCGCCGCTGCTGCTGCCGCCGCCGTCGTGGAGGGTGGCGACGTTGGAGAGGCCGCCTGGGCTCGGCGCGGTCGAAGGCGACGCCTTGGGCTTGGGCGTCGCCTTGGCGACTTTTGCCTTCGGTTGTGCCTTGGCCTTCGGTTGTGCCTTGGCCTTCGGTGGCTTGGAGCCCTTGCCCTTGGCTGGAGCGACGGCCTGGCCCGAAGCACCCTCGGTGTGCACGATGAGCGTGTCCATGTTGCTGAGCGTGCCCGCAATCGGAGCCTCGTCCGCGAGGTCGAGCACCGCGGGCGGGAAGCCGTGGCTGCAGCGCAGCGTCTCTGCCGACATCCCGCCCGCCTCGGCCACCTGCGCCTTGAGGGCGCCAAACGTGGCGTCGGCGGCGCACCGCAGGTTCTCCGTCTTGCTGGCGAAGCGGACGCGCAGGCTGATCTCAGCCATAGCCGATTAGCGCCAGTGGTTGGTTGTGTTGAAATCCGCTCCTGGCAGGCCGGAGCGGGTGAACTTTTCACAGCCGGGGTCTTCACAACGGCCCCGCACCCACCCAAAATGTGGATAGCTTTGGCGCTCGTCGCGCCGCCAACGGGCACGCGTGCAGGGCGGCCAACGATGGGCCAGGCGCTGAGCGCGACGGAGATCGGGCGTCTCTCGTCCGCGACACTCGCCTACCTCGGCGACTCGGTCTTCGAGACCCACGCGCGCCAGCGTCTGATGTGGCCTCCGCTCCGCCACGGCGCCCTCGTGGACCTCGTACGCACCTTCTCGTGCGCAGAGGGCCAGAGCGCCGGCCTGAAGCGGCTGCACGACAGCGGCTTCGTCCTCAGTGAAGAGGAGGAGTCGTGGCTGCGGCGCGGCCGGAACTCGGCGGGCCGGGGGCCGAAGCGCGCGTCGCCGGCGGACTACCGCGCCGCGAGCTCGCTCGAATGCCTGCTTGGGTACCTGCACCTCACAAACAGCAAACGGTGCGAGGAGTTGCTCGACATCATCATCGACGCGCCCAGCCGCGCGGATGATGGCGCGCTGGACCCGGTCACCGCATCCGGTGAACAGGAGGAGTTGGAGGAAGTTGCTGATGGGCGGGTGGGCGATGGCGACAATTAGAGCCGCGCGCCGCTCGGGCCGCGCTGTCGAGTGTTGTTCTGTGGTCGTGTGCTGCTTCGCGCACGGACGTGGTCGCGTGTGGTGGGTGCACCACTTCATCTGCAGACTCTCCGCCTCCGCGGGTTAACCCGATGGGCCCGGGGCCGCCTCGGTCTCGGTCCCGCCTACTCCTCCCCCCCGCCCCCCACACCCCCCAAAACTGTATAGCTATAGCTGTGAACGGCTGTCCACACGACCTACCTGCTATTACTATTAATTCCGCATAAGCGCGGTGGCCGGAGCGCGGAGCGCGGGCGCGGGGACCAGAGAGGCGGAAGAGGAGGGGCGGAGGGGCGTCGTCGATACCGCCTCCGAAATCCGACCCCCTAGCCCCTCGCCCTAACTAATAAAACAGACTCAAAAACACCTCGAACACTCCAAAAACACTCAAAGCCAAAGCTGAAGCTGGCCGGGCGAGAGGCGAGAGCGGGGTACAATAACAAGTTAAGGGGGGGGCTTATTTGTATGCGTATCCGGAATTCGTGTATATGCATCTGTGTATCCCGTACGTTGAAACACGTGTAGTGTCATGCTGTTATGCTGCATGCTGTATCCGGCTAGGAATCCTAGGATACTGTACCTTGTCTGAGTGATATATATTCGATATATTCGTCCGATACGCAAATATTTTACTCGATACTATCCGATACGCGGACGCGGAATTTGCTTTTGCTGTGCCCGGAAATATACCAATATCTATCATCACAGACACAGAGGGGCAGATACACTGTACGATATCATATTCCGGATACAAATTCGAGTAGATACAAGATTCTTACAAGATACGAGACACGATACTATACTAACAATACGAGGTGTGAAAGCATCCGAGATACGCTTATTGAATAACTTATTGCAAATAACGCGAGATACACGAACACGAACTTCCGGATAATGATAATATGCCCACAACAAATAAGACGTGATACGCATACGCAATAGCAGTTTTCGGTGTTTTGCGCTTGGTTGGCGCGCACACACGCACACGTCCTATATAATAATAGCCTATACTACTTCGTTCACACAAACACAAACAAAACAAATAAATATAACCTCCTGGAGAGACTAGTCGCTCGTCCGAACAATGCATTGACAATGCACACGCCGCGCAAATCATTGAGAAGGTATCGGGCATCTATCTAGAAGCACTCACGAGGCGAGTGAGAGCATCCGCGCGGAGGAGGCCGACCTTATCGGGCCGCGTAATGCCTGCTCGCGTCCGCCCCCCCCCGCCTCAAAACACCCGACTTCCACAGAGGCCGCCGAGACCACACGCCGCGCGGTGTGGTGTCTAATACACACTGGAGCTCTCGCGTGGATGGTGAGTGTCTTACTACAGATAGACAGATAGATGGATAGATAGATGGATAGATAGATGGATATAGATAGATATGGCGTGGCGCCGCGGGCCTGTGCGCGCGTATAAGCGCGTGTGCTGGGGCCGCCGAATAGTTACATACATACCTGCATACTGTGAACAAATGGCCCGGCCGTCGGGCATAGGCTGCCCCTCGGACACGGCCTCTGCTGGTGCCGCTGAATAGTTGCATACATACCTGCATACTGTTAATAAATGGCCCGGCCGTCGGGCACAGGCTGCCCCTCGGGCATGGCCTCTGCTGGTGCCGCTGAATAGTTACATACATACCTGCAAACTGTTAATAAATGGCCCGGCCGTCGGGCACAGGCTGCCCCTCGGGCACAGCCTGTCCCTCGGGAACGAGCTGCGGGATCTCAACTGCGTGTGCCACGGCCATCTGTGGCTGTTGCTGGTACCAGTAGGCCTGGGCTCCGGCGGCGGCAGCGGCCGTGTTCTGGTCACCTAATCCTAGGTGTGACGCGTACGGCGCTACTGCGGGGCAGCAGCCCATGACCATCGCGGGGCTTTGGGCGTAGCTCTGCATGTCGCCCATGCTTTGCGAATGCGCGTAACAGTCGTAAACCGAGGCGGCGGCGGGGGCCCACTGCGGCGCGGTGGCGGGGGCCCACTGCGGTTGGTCGTAGGCGGCGGCGGGGGCCCACTGGGGTTGGTAGAAGTTCTGCGCCGCCGGTTGCGCGGCCATGGACATGGCCTGCCAGTACTGCTGCGGCGCAAACTGCTGCATCATCTGGAGCCGCTGTTGCTGTGCCTGCATCTGCAGGTGCTGCTGCTGCATCTGCTGCTGCATCAGATGCCGTTGGAGCTGTTCTTGCAGCTGCTCCTGCTGCTGCTGCTGCTGCAGCTGGTAGATGTGGGCCTGTTGCTGATCGACGGTCGGAAGATGCTGTGGCTGTTGCGACAAGAGCTGCTGCTGCTGCTCCTGCTGCTGCTGCTGCTGCAGCATTTGCAAGATGTAGGCCTGCTGCTGATCGACGGTCATCTGCTGCTGCTGAAGATGCTGCTGCTGCGGCTGCTGCTCCTGCACCTGCTGCTGCTGCAGCATGTGCAAGATGTAGGCCTGCTGCTGATCGACGGTCATCTGCTGCTGCTGCTGCGGCAAGAGCTGCTGCTGCTCCTGTGCCTGCTGCTGCTGCAGCATTTGCAAGATGTAGGCCTGTTGCTGATCGACGGTCAGCTGCTGCTGCGGCTGTTGCGGTAAGTGCTGCTGCTGCTGCTCCTGCACCTGCTGCTGCTGCAGCATTTGCAAGATGTAGGCCTGTTGCTGATCGACGGTCGGCTGCTGCTGCGACAGATGCTGCGGCTGTTGCGGCAAGAGCTGCTGCTGCTGCTCCTGCTGCTGCTGCTCCTGCACCTGCTGCTGCTGCATTTGCAAGATGTAGGCCTGCTGCTGATCGACGGTCAGTTGCTGCTGCTGCTGCTGCTGCGGCTGTTGTAGCACGGCGTGATGCGGCGGCGGCAGCAGCTGCGTCGTCGGTGGCGGAGGTGGTAGCGGCTCCGTTGTCGGTGCGGGTTGCTGGGGCGGCGGCGGAAGCGAATCTGACGGCGGCCGTAGAGGCTGCTGCGGCGGCAGCGGGGCGCGCAAGGCCGAGTGCTGGAAAGCCTGCGGCTGGGACGCCAGCGCGCGGTGCCACGCGGCGCTTGGGGCGTCAGCCTTCGCAGCCGCTGGCGCCGTATGCGCCGCCTGCGCCGTCGGCAGCCGTGCCGGCACCTGCGCTCCGTGGCCGGCCACTCCGGTGGCGCCGCGCGAGTTGTCTGAGCTGCTGGGCGAGGGCGGCTGGCTCGGGCGAGGCGGCTGGGTGGCGCTCCCCTCGCGGCTCTCGGACCTGAGAAGCAGCACGCGCGTGGGGCGGGGTGAGTAGACTGCTGCGTTTGCACTGATCTTGAGGTCGTACCGTAACACTGTCGACCGCTGCGTTTGCGCTCATCTTCTGGTCGCCCCGTACACATGTTGACGTCGTGGGTGCGGTTCGCGTCCAGGGTAACGATGCCCTCTTTGCCCAATACGATACACGCGGAGAGAGGGCGCACGGGGCACGGCACGGGCAGGTTATTCTATATATATATATATATATATATATATATATATATATATATATATATATATATATATATATATATATATATATATATGTGTGTGTGTGTGTGTGTGTGTGTGTGTGTGAACATACAAATACATATATGTATATATATAATCAAGACCCATCGTGCCAGCAGGCTCGCCTAGGTATGTCACAGATATGTATACATATACCTATATACATACATACGTACACAGCGAGAGGGAGAGAGAGGGGGGGGGGGAGAGAGAGAGCGCGCAAGAGAGAGAGCGCACCTTCGGATCGAGGGGGTGGCGTCCGCGCACTCCTCGGCGCGGGCGCGCGCGCGCGCGGCGGCGGCGAGGGCGACGAGCGCGACGGCGGGAGCGTCGCAGTCCTCCTCCTCCGCGGCGGCGCGTTGCCGCTCGAGCAGCGCGACCGCGCACTTTGAGAGCTGGCGCTGGAGGCTCTTCAGGAGCTGCTGCGAGTCGCGGTCGAGCGCGGCGCCCGCTAGGGCCAGCCGGACCGCCCGCTGGAGCTGCGGCACCGCCGTGGGATGCGCATCGAGCTTGGCCGTGAGCCCGTCCATCGTGGCGCCCACGGCCACGCGCAGCTTCGACTGGACGGCGGGAAGCAGCATCAGCTTGCGCAGACCGCCGCTGTGCGCGCCCGCCGACCGCCCGCGCTGGGTCAGCTCGAGCACCTCGCGCAGCACTACCTCGCCCTGCGCGAAGGTTTCCACCCGGGCCACGTCCCGCTCGCAGTCGGCGAGGCGCGCGCGCAGGGCCGCCGCCGACAGCTCGAGCGCCGCCACCTCGGCCGCGCTGGCGATGCCGTCGTCCGGCGCCGCCGCCCCGCCCGGCGCCGCCCCCTCGCCGCCCTGCACGCTCAGCAGGACCGACGGCACCACGGCAACGGCGCGACCTTTCCCGCCCTTGGCGCGCTTCTGAACTCCGCTGCTTGCGCGCATCCCGCCCTTCTTGGGGTCGGCGCCGCCGCTGCCGCTCGTGGGCTGGGGCGTCTTCTTGGATACCTTTGTTGGGCGAGGCGGCGGGGGGGCGCTGGAGGCGGCCGGCGCCGGTGCCGGCGGCTCGAGCGCCGCCACCTCGGCCGCGCCGGCACCGCCGTCGTCCGGCGCCGCCTCCTCGCCGCCCTGCACGCTCAGCATGACCGACGGCACCCCGGAAACGGCGCGGCCCTTCCCGCTCTTGGCGCGCTTCTGGACGCCGCCGCTCGCGCACCCCCCGAGCTTCTTGGAGAAGGCGGGCTGCTCCGCGCCCCCGCTGCTGCTCGATTGGGGCGTCTTGGGCACCTTCGGGCGAGGAGCGGCGCTGGACAGCGATATCTCCCGCTGAACCGGCTTTGGCACGCGCCGGCCGCGGTCCTCAAACACGCACGCACCGAGGTGCAGGTTCTGGAGGCAGCAGCCGTTGATGCCGCACACGCGGTAGCCGAGCTGCGTCTCAAGGACGTGGCGAGCCGCGGCCATGACTCGTTGCTTCGCTGGCCTTGTTTTCTGGGAGAAGGAATCTGGGTGTTTTTCCGAACTACGGGTAAGATTATCCTAGGACCCGAACTATGCCAGATTCGTCATTGGAACTCGAATTGAGGTCGTTCCTTTAGGGAAAAATAATCAACACTGATTGCAACTTATGCGTCGTTTAGCCGGGTTCAGCCGGACGGCTAAATTCGCGAATTACGGAAAGATTCGTGATTACGGGAATTCCACCGTGTTTTCGAATAAATGGCGGTCTGGTAATTTCAAATGAAATTCCATCTTGGAACTGGATGTCATTTATGACCGCCGTTACTTTTTTGCCATGGCTGCTGACAACGGCTCGGGTGGGCCCGGAGCTGGACGTGGCGACGTGTGCTGAGGAGCCACTGCAGCTAAGCGACTCGCTCGCTGACGCTGTGCGCACACCTGCTCTGAAGCGGCGCCTGTCCTGTCGTCCACTTGTGGACAAGACATGCAGGGGGGCAAGGCACAGGCTCGGCTGCGCCTCGACTCAACCTCGAGACTGTGCCGAGCCTCCAGCACTGGGGTTGCACTCAGCGGGAGATGTCTTTCGGGAGACAACCCTCCTTATGAGCCCTCAGCGCAGGGGATTAAGAGGAAGATAACCCCCCGCCCTTCTGGGCGGAAGGAAGCCAGGGCGGTGCCCAACATCTGGGACGGTGATTGTTGAGGTGCCGATCTTGCGGTGGTACCATTGGGTACTATCCGCCGACGGCGCCTTTTGTGGACGGACCAGCGTCCACGTGCCTAAGCGCTTGACCCTGAGCCTGGGCCCTCCTTCGGGGGTGAGCATAGGCCGTTTGAGTGGGGTTGGCGCGCTGTGGGACTGTGTTTCCCGTTTCTGCGGTGGTGGGGGCGGCTGTGCCGACGGCGGTGTGCCGCTGGGGGCTGGCCCGTGCTGTCCTGATGTGGGGAGGTGTCTCTCGGGGGCTCGGGGGTAAACATCATCGTCGCCTTGACTTGCTTGTGTGATATGACCCACCACTAGCTAGTGCCACTAGTTGCCAGTTGCCAGAGTGCAGGCAGCGTACGCGTACGTGCGGTGCTTGGCATGTTGATGTTGTGGGACGACACGCTGTGTGTTTATATTGAATTATATTGGCTTGTATTGCATACTCGTAGCTCTATATTATATATAGTCTATATATTGTTTAGTTGTAGTTGTAGTTGTAAGCTATGACTATGACTGTGCGTTTTATTACTTCGAGGGTTTATTGCGCAATAGCAATAATGATCTTTGCAAACGCCCCTTAAAGCTAGAGCAGAGCAGGAGTGGTTTCTTTAGAACACATTATTGTCCCAGTCCATTTCCGCCTCCGTCTCGAGGTTAACCCGGGGTCACAGCGGGCGCGACAGCTAACAGTCGCGCATCTAGGGAATCTCGGGGTGCACACGCGAAATTTATCGGGTTCTACCCGGTGTGAACAGTTGTTCACAGCAGTTTGCCCTTTCCCTGTCGCCAACCCCGCTGGCATGGCGGCTCGACTGGACTTGGTGGTGTACGGCGCCACGGGCTTCACCGGCCAGCTCGTGTGCCAGTACCTGCGCCGCAACGCGCCGTCGGGCCTGCGCTGGGCCATCGCCGGCCGCGACGCTGCAAAGCTCGAGCAAGTGGCGGCAGCGTGCGAATCGCTGCCGGATTTGCAGAGCGGGCGGGGCGCCGCGCCCTCAGACATCATCAGCGGCTGCGCGAGCGATGGCAGCGCGGCGTCACGCATCTGCGACGACATCCGCCCGCGCGTTGTGCTCTCCACCGCCGGTCCGTTTGTTCACCACTCGGACGCGCTCGTTGCCGCTTGCGCGCGCGCCGGCGTGTCGTACGTGGACATTGACGGCGAGGTGCCGTGGATCGCGCGCGTGATCGAGCGCGACCACGAGGCGGCGCGTGCGTCGGGCGCGCTCATCGTGCCCAACTGCGGCTTCGACTCTGTGCCGTCGGACTTGGGCGCGATGCGCGCGACGTCCAACCTCGCCAAATTGACCGCTTCGCCGTGTGTGCAGATCCAGTCCTTCATGCACATGGTCGGCGTCGTGTCTGGCGGCACGATCGAGACGGGGCTCGAGATGGAGCGTCTCTTCCCTGGCGAGCGATATGTATACATATGTATGCTAATAGACACTGGGCTCTAAATATAAATTGTGTTAACTTCTTTGTATAAATTGTGTTAACTTCTTTGGACCTGCTCGACGTCAGGGGAGCTCCGGCAGCCATTTCGGCTGGTTAGCTATATATCTAGCTGTTTGTCCTTATATCTGTCTATCCATCTATCTCTATCTATCTAATATATTCAGCTATCTGTCTTTCTTTCTATGTACAT
>Ga0105054_10013006_pt1 | contig 10098 bp, 8 predicted proteins | sample BON02_FD_78091 | JGI IMG/M metagenome (GOLD analysis project Ga0105054, IMG submission 78091) | Freshwater microbial communities from Lake Bonney liftoff mats and glacier meltwater in Antarctica - BON-02 (megahit assembly) | ecosystem: Environmental > Aquatic > Freshwater > Ice > Glacier... | reverse complement strand
TGATCCGGCTTGGGGCGGCCCGGCGCCGGATCGGTTGCCCCCACGCTCCACCGCTGCGCGGGTCGCTGCCCCCCGAGGGGGCTGATCCGGCTTGGGGCGGCCCGGCGCCGGATCGGTTGCCCCAACGCTCCACCGCTGCGCGGGTCGCTGCCCCCCGAGGGGGCTGATCCGGCTTGGGGCGGCCCGGCGCCGGATCGGTTGCCCCAACGCTCCCCCGCTGCGCGGGTCGCTGCCCCCCGAGGGGGCTGATCCGGCTTGGGGCGGCCCAGCGCCGGATCGGTTGCCCCCACGCTCCCCCGCTGCGCGGGTCGCTGCCCCCCGAGGGGGCTGATCCGGCTTGGGGCGGCCCAGCGCCGGATCGGTTGCCCCCACGCTCCCCCGCTGCGCGTGGTCCGCTGCCCCCCGAGGGGGCTGATCCGGCTTGGGGCGGCCCGGCGCCGGATCGGTTGCCCCCACGCTCCCCCGCTGCGCGTGGTCCGCTGCCCCCGAGGGGGCTGATCCGGCTTGGGGCGGCCCGGCGCCGGATCGGTTGCCCCCACGCTCCCCCGCTGCGCGGGTCGCTGCCCCCCGAGGGGGCTGATCTGGCTTGGGGCGGCCCGGCGCCGGATCGGTTGCCCCCACGCTCCACCGCTGCGCGGGTCGCTGCCCCCCGAGGGGGCTGACCGGCTTGGGGCGGCCCGGCGCCGGATCGGTTGCCCCCACGCTCCACCGCTGCGCGGGTCGCATACACTCACAGCTCACCCATCATGGGGGAGTAGCCGCCTTGCACTTTGCAAGGGGCCGCGTCAACACACTTGGCCCTCACGGCCATGGCGCGGTCAGCACCAGCCTGGCAAGACCTGTGACCACAACACCTCCGGTAGGGCCGGGGTTGCGTTGTGGTCCTTCAATTGGTCTGGCCCGGGAAAAACTCAATTCGTGGAAGAATTTTTGGTCTCTACCGGCATCGTCACGCTGGGTGAGATGGGCGACAAGACGCAGCTGCTCGCTATTTTGCTGGCGGCTCGCTTTCGACGCCCACTGCCCATGATCGGGGGGATTCTGGTGGCCACTTTGGCCAACCATGCGCTGGCAGGCGCACTTGGCCACTGGGTGGCCAGTGCGCTGGGGCCCAACTGGCTGCGCTGGATCATCGGCATCTCGTTCATTGCGATGGCGGGATGGATGCTGATTCCCGATCGCCTCGATGACGAAGCGGTCCCAAAAAAGGCCCTGCGCTTGGGGGTGTTTGGCACCACCGCGATCGCCTTTTTCTTCGCCGAAATGGGCGATAAAACACAGATCGCCACTGTGGCCCTGGCCGCGCGTTACGACGCGTTCACAGCGGTGGTCACAGGCTCCACCCTGGGCATGATGCTGGCCAGTGCGCCGGCGGTGTATTTCGGAGAAGCGGTGGCGCGGCGTGTGTCCATGCGGTGGGTGCACAGCGTCTCGGCGTTGGTCTTTTTGGTGTTGGGCTTGCTCACGTTGTTGAACCCTGGCCAGCGTCTGTAGCGGTCTGGCGGCTCAGCTCCCGCGCAGCGTCTTCGGCGAAGTCGCCTTTTGTAACATCTGAGTCGATCGGTCGCGGATAGACCTCGGCGAACGATGCGCAAATCTGCACCAGCGGCAGGTCGTCGAAGCTGCCGCGCTCGTTCACGTATTCCAGGTGCCTTTGACCCGAGCGGTCGTAGGGGTGGTAGAGCGACTCGGTCACACCATCGAACGCCAGCGGCAACAGGCCGAACTTGTCACACAGCGAGAGGTTGAACGCCGGGGTGGCCTTGCGCCAGCCGCCCTCGATCCAGAGCTCGGTGTGGCCATGCCACACAAACACATCGGTCTGCATGGTCTGGCGCAGCCGCTCGGTGGACAGGTTGTTGCGCACATCGGCAAACCCGAGCCGCGCCCGGATGCCCGCTGACCGCGCCACCGCCGCCAGCACCACGGCCTTGGGCACACACCAGCCGTGGCCCAGCCCCAGCGCGGTACTGGCTTTCATGCCGTGCTCGCTCAGGTCGATGCGGTAGGGGTCGTAGCGCAAGCCGTCGCGCACCGCGATGTACAGCGATTGCGCCTGCTCGCGCGGTGTGTAGCTGCGCGCGTGCTGCGCGGCAAACGCGGCAATCTGCGGGTGGTCGCTGTCGATGGTGTGGGTGGCTTGCAGGGTTTGGGGTGGGTGGTTCATGGCGGGGTTGGGCATGGGCCGATCGTGGGCAAGAGGAAATAGCACAGCGCTGGCCGCCGCGTGGCGCGGTGGGCGCCTGGCAGCGGGGTGGGCTGCCAGGCGCGAAACGCAGGCGGGTCAGATGGCCCGGTGAGGCGTTTGCACCGCCGCCAACCGCCCCGAACCGGGGCACTCGTGCTGCCTGAGACGCTTTAAGCGTTGCCTTGCGCCCGATTGAACGAAAACTTTCCGTTTTATTTGCACTTCAGTCGGCGACCTGACAGCCGATATTTCCAATATCTGTTGTCTTCACCAAGGATTACCACCATGGACATGTTCATCCAGGGCCACCCGCTGGGGCGCGGGCACGACGCGCGCGGCGTGGGCCAGGCGCAGGCCGTAGCCGCTGAATTTCTGACCTTTCGCCTGGGTGCCGAAGAATACGGCATCGACATCCTGCGGGTGCAGGAAATCCGCTCTTACGAGGCGCCTACCCGAATCGCTAACGCGCCTGGTTTCATCAAGGGCGTGGTGAATCTGCGTGGCGTGATCGTGCCGGTGGTAGACCTGCGCATCAAGCTCAATTGTGACAAGGTCGAATACAACGGGTTCACCGTGGTGATCGTGCTCAACGTGCACGGCCGGGTGGTGGGAGCGGTGGTGGATTCGGTGTCGGACGTGTTGCAGCTCGGCCAGGAGCTGATCAAGCCGGCGCCCGAGATGAGCACCGCAGTCGACACGGGCTTCATCACCGGCATCGCCAGCGTGGGTGAACGCATGCTGATCCTGATGGACATCGAGGCACTCATGTCCAGCGCCGACATGGGCTTGATAGACGCCTCTGAATCGTTGCAATAGTCCCAGCGCCGCGCGCTCAATTCTGGCGGTCAAACGCCTGAGCGGCGGTGATTGGGTGGAGCCTTGAAGCCCGGCGAGGGCGGTCTCGCCAACCAAAACCAGAACTTCACATGAACGTCTTTCCCCACCTCAAGATCGGTCAGCGGCTGCATCTCGGCTTTGCCTGCGTGCTGCTGCTGCTCTCGGGCATCACCGCCCTGGCCTGGAACGGTCTGGAAGCCTCACAGAACGCGACCGAGCGCATCGTGGAGATGCAAAAACGGGCCACCCAAACCGAAACGTGGCTGATGAGCACACAGCTCAACATCAACCGTGTGCTGGCGGTGGCCAAGTCCCGAAACGACGCCACCGTCAACGCCCACTTTCAGCCGCTGATGGCCGCCACCACCGCGCGCATTACCGAGATACAGCAGGCGCTGGAGGGGGAGATTTCCAGTGACTTCGGCAAAGCGCTGATGGCTGACATTGCGGTCAAACGCTCGGCGTACATCGCGGTGCGAAAGGCGTATTTTGATACCCTCAATGGCGGTGACATGGCGGACGCTGATGCGATCCTCGATCAGCGCCTGAAGGCCACCTCCGATGCATACAGCGCCAAGCAGCGAGATCTGCTCAGCTGGCAGCAAGGGCTGGTCATGGAAGCTGTGCAAGCCGCCAACATCACAACCAAAACCCAGATCACCACTGTGATTGCTCTGGCAGCGGTGGCCATTGTGTTGGCGATCTGGCTGGCATTGCGCATCACACGCTCGGTGACCCAGCCACTGGCTGAGGCCGTGGCGATCAGCCGCGACGTTGCACAAGGCAACCTCACCCTTGACATCGCAACCTCACGCACCGACGAACTGGGCGATTTGCTGCGCGCCCTGGCCGAGATGAAGGCCTCTCTGGTGCATACGGTAAGCCAGGTTCGCAGCGCCACCGACAGCATCAACACAGCCAGCAGCGAGATCGCCTCGGGCAATCAAGACCTCTCTGCGCGCACCGAGCAAGCGGCCAGCAACCTAGAGGAAACCGCCGCCAGCATGGAGCAGCTGACCAGCACCGTGCGCCAAAGCGCGGACGCGGCCCGCCAGGCCAACCAGCTCGCCGCCAGCGCGTCCGAGATCGCTGTGCGCGGCGGCCGCGTGGTGGGCCAAGTGGTCACCACCATGGACGAGATCAACGCCAGCAGCAAAAAGATCAGCGACATCATTGGCGTGATCGATGGCATCGCCTTTCAGACCAACATCCTGGCCTTGAACGCAGCGGTGGAGGCGGCCCGCGCCGGGGAGCAGGGCCGTGGCTTTGCGGTGGTTGCAGGCGAGGTGAGAAGCCTCGCCCAGCGCAGCGCAGAAGCCGCCAAAGAGATCAAAGGCCTGATTGGCAGCAGCGTGGACCGGGTGGAAGCCGGCAGTCGGCTGGTCGCCCAAGCGGGCCAGACCATGAGCGAGATCGTGAGCTCGGTGCAACGGGTGAGCGACATCATTGGCGAGATCACGGCAGCAGCTGGCGAGCAAAGCGACGGCATTGGTCAGGTCAACGTGGCGGTGAACCAGCTCGATCAGATGACGCAGCAAAACGCCGCGCTGGTGGAAGAAAGCGCTGCGGCTGCCGAGAGCCTGAAAGATCAGGCCAGGCGCCTGGCGCAGGTGGTGCAGGTGTTCCGAATCGACGGTCTTTTATCCCCTGCCTGGCGGGCCGCATCGGGCCCAGGGCCTCAGGCGCTCCCGCAAAAGTCGCTGGTTCCCGGCCGTTTGCCCAGCGCCTCCAGCCGCCTTCCAGCAGCTGCTCTCGCGCGCCACTCACCAACAAAAAAGGTGTCAAAAGTTGCCCGCCCTGCGGCGGGAAAATCCTCGTTCGCTGCTGCCAGCGGGAACGAAGGCGACTGGGAAAGCTTCTGATCGCCATGCAGTTTCCCGGTACCACCCAGCGCAGATTTCCCTGACGAAAAGCCACAACGCGGTGAATCAACAGCCCGGCCTCGTGCGCAATATGCCAACTTGGGCGGTGCAGCCGCTCGACCAGATGGCCCCACACAAGGCCCTCGTGCATGGAACAACGCACCGCTGTCGGCGCGGCGGCTCCCTATACTGAAGGTCCAGTCGGTGCGTGGCGCCGAAGGTTCAAGGATGCTGCTGTGAACGATCGTTTGTCTCCCGCTGTGCTGCCGCTGCAAGCGGTGGCTTTGCAGTCGCATGTGGACGCTGCGTGGTCTGAGCGCATCGTGCCCGAGCTGCAGCGCTACATCGCGGTGCCAGCCAAATCGCCCACCTTCGATCCCGACTGGGCGGCCCACGGCCTGCTGGATCGGGTGATCGAGAGCGCGGCCGATTGGATCCGCGCCCAGCGGGTGCCGGGACTCATGCTGGAGGTGATCCGCCTGAGCGACGCCCAGGGCGCACCACGCACGCCGGTGCTGTTCTTCGAGCTGCCCGCCAGCGCCGGTCGTGACGGGACGCCGGCACCCGCCTGCGGCCAGACCGTGCTGATGTATGGCCACCTCGACAAGCAACCCGAGTTCACCGGCTGGCGCAGCGACCTCGGCCCCTGGACGCCCAAGATCGTCGACGGCAAGCTTTACGGCCGCGGCGGCGCCGACGACGGCTACGCGGCCTACGCCAGCATCGCCGCTGTTCAGGCGATCCAGGCCCAGGGCGTGGCGCATCCGCGCATCGTCGGCCTGATCGAAACCGACGAGGAAAGTGGCTCGGGCGACCTGCTGCCTTATATGGACGTGCTGCGCTCTCGGCTGGGCGATGTGGGGCTGGTGATCTGCCTGGACAGCGGCGCCGGCAACTACGACCAGCTCTGGCTTACCACCAGCCTGCGCGGTATGGCATCTGGCGTGCTCAAGGTCGAGGTGCTGACCGAGGGCATTCACTCGGGCGACGCTTCGGGCCTGGTGCCGTCGAGCTTTCGCATCCTGCGCCATGTGCTGGACCGGCTCGAAGACAGCGCCACCGGCCGCCTGCTGCCGGCCAGCTTCCATTGCGAGGTGCCGCCCGAGCGGGTGGCCCAGGCCCATGCCACAGCCGCCATCCTGGGCGACGAAATTCACAAGCGCTTTCCCTGGGCCGCCCACGACTGCGGTGGCTCCACCACCTTTGCGCTGCCCACCACCACCGATCCGGTCGAGGCCCTGCTCAACCGCACCTGGCGTCCCACGCTCAGCGTCACCGGCGCCGACGGCTTCCCCGAGCTGCGCGACGCCGGCAATGTGCTGCGGCCCTACACCGCGTTCAAACTCAGTCTGCGCCTGCCGCCACTGGTGGACGCAGCACAGGCGGTGCGCGAGCTCAAGACCTTGCTGGAAGACAACGCGCCGTACCAGGCCAGGGTGACGTTTGAGGGCGCGGGCGCGGCCAGCGGCTGGAACGCACCCAGCACCGCGCCCTGGTTCGAGCAGGCGCTGCAGAGCAGCTCCCAGGCGCATTTCGGCGCCGGCTGCGGCACCATCGGCCAGGGCGGCACGATTCCGCTGATGAACATGCTGAGCCAAGGTTTCCCCAAGGCGCAAATGATGGTGTGCGGCGTGCTTGGCCCCAAGAGCAACGCCCACGGTCCTAACGAGTTTCTGCACCTCGATTACGCACGCCGCCTGACCGCCGCGGTGGCGCAGGTGATTGCCCACATGCCCTGAACGGCGGCGAGGTTACGCCCCATGTCCGACACCACCCAGGCTCCGTTCACGCTCGCCGACGGGCTCAATCTCGCACTTTACGACTGGCCGCTGCCTTTGCGCCAACGCCCGCGCGGCGTGGTGTTGATCGTGCACGGCCTGGGCGAACACGCCTGGCGCTACGACCCGCTGGCGCAGCGCCTGAACGAATGGGGTTTTTGTGTGCGCGGCTTTGATCAGCGCGGCCACGGTGAGTCGGGCGGGGCGCGTGGCGTGATCCCGTACCAAGACGCCCTGCTCGACGATCTGGCCGAGGTGGTGGACGACACGCGTCGCCACACCGCCCAGCCCTGGGCCTGCCCGCTGATCTTGTTCGGCCACAGCATGGGCGGCTTGCTGGCAGCCACTTTTGTGCAGCGAAGCATGGCGCCGGTGGACGCCCTGGTGCTTTCCTCTCCCGCGCTGCAAGTCGGCCTTGGCACGCTGCAGAAAAAACTCGTGGGTTTGCTGGTTCGCCTGGCGCCGAACCTGACGCTCGGCAATGGTCTGGACGCCAGCAAAATTTCGCACGATCTCTCGGTGGTGCGGGCTTACCAGAACGACCGCCTGGTACACAACCGCATCAGCGCGCGGCTGGCCAGCTTTGTTGACGAAAACGGCCCCAAGGTGTGGGCGGCCGCACCCGGCTGGTCGGTGCCCACGCTGCTGCTGTACGCCGGCGAAGACAAGCTGGTGCGGCCCGAGGGCAGCGACGCCTTTGCCCAGGCGGCGCCGAATTCAGTGCTCACCAGCCAGCGCTTTGACAGCCTGTACCACGAGATCTTCAACGAAGACGATGCCTCGGCGGTGTTTGCCACGCTGCGGCTCTGGCTGGACCTGCAGGCGCCCAAACCGGTCGCATGATATGGGCAGCGGCCAGCCCTGGCCCGTTGCCAATTTGCCCGAATCAGGCGGTGCTGCGGCTGGCGCGCCGGGCCCATGCCAACCAGGCAATCGCTCCACCGGTGAGCGCCACCGGAATCAGCGAACCCAGGTTCAGCAGCTGCCAGCCCTGGGTGGTGACCAGCGCGCCAGAGGCGAACGAGGTCACCGCCATGGTGGCAAAAACAAAGAAATTGATGGCCGCCTGGGCGCGGTCTTTTTCTTCCGGCCGATAAGACTGAAGCGACAGCGTGGTGCTGCCGGTGAACAGGAAATTCCAGCCCACACCCAGCAAAAACAGCGCGATCAGGAACTGGGGCAGGTCGACCCCGGAGAGCGCGATCGCGATGCACACCACATTCAACAGCACGCCCACACCCATGATGCTCAGGACACCGAAGCGCTTGATCAGGTGGCCGGTGAAAAAGCCGGGCGCAAACATGCCGATCACATGCCACTCGAGCACCAGCGCCGCGTCATCAAACGGAAAGCCGCAGGCCTGCATCGCCAGCGGTGTGGCCGCCATCAGCAGGTTCATTACGCCGTAACTCAGCGCGGCGGCAGCGGTGGCCACGATGAATATCGGCTGGCGCATGATCACCGAAAGTGGTCGGCCCGAATCGGCCTTGCTGAGGCGGGGCGGCAGCGGCGGGAAGCGCATGAACGAAATCACCACCACCCCCAGCAGCGCCACCACCGCCAGCGCGAGGTAAGCACCGGCAAACGGCACCTCAAACCAGGTGCGGGTGCGGCTCGCCAGGTTGGGGCCGAGCACCGCGCCGACCAGGCCGCCCGCCAGCACCAGCGACACCGCTTTTTCACGGAAATCCGCCACGCTCAGTTCGGCGGCGGCGAAGCGGTACAGCTGGCCGTTGGCGCTGTAGTAACCAGCGATCACGGTGGCCGCCACCAGCAGCCAGAAATTCTGGTCAAACGCGGCGTAGGCACACAGCAGCGCCGAGCCCAGCGCCACCAGCAGACCGATCTGGAACGAAACCTTGCGACCGAAGGCACTCTGGGTGCGCGCTACCAGCGGCGTGGACAGTGCGCCGCCCACCACATAGCCCACCACCGGCAGCGTGGCCATCCAGCCCAGCGGCGCCAGGCTCAGGCCGACCAAGCCGTTGATGGCGATGAAGACCACGTTGTTGGTCAGAAACAGGCCCTGGGCAGCAGCCAGTAGCCAGAGGTTCTTGTTCATGAGTCAACGGTTATACCTTGCCTGCGCGCGGGCTGGCGCCTCCCAGTCTCAACCCGGCGGCGGCGGGTGGAGTGCGGCCACCAGCGCCGCCAGCGCGGCGGTTTCGGCCCGCAGCACGCGCGGCCCCAGCGACACCGGTGCAAAACCCTGGCCGCGTGCCTGCGCGTCTTCCTTGAAGGACAGCCCGCCTTCGGGGCCGCTGAGCAACAGCAAGGCGCTGTCGGGGCACTTGGCCACGGCTGTGCTCAGCGGTTGCGTGCCGTCGGCCAGCGACAGCACACAGTGCGTCACCCCTGTGTCGTGTGCAACCGACAGCCCCACCAGCCAGGCCGCGAAGTCCAGCACCGGATGGACCACCGGCACCCGGTTACCGCCGCATTGCTCACACGCCGCCACCGCAACCGACTGCCAGTGCGCCTGCTTTTTCATCGCGCGCTCGCCCGAGAGACGCAGCACGCTGTGCGCGGTGTGCAGCGGCTGGATGCTGGCCACGCCGAGCTCGGTGGCTTTTTCCACCAGCCAGTCCATGCGGTCGTTGGCTGGCATGCCCACGGCCAGGTGCACGGCGCGCAGCGGTTCGCGCTCAATCGCGTGGTGGCTGTCGATCTTCACCGCCACATCGGAGCGGCCCATGCGCAGCACCGTGGCGCTGACCTCACCGCCATCGCCGTTGAACAGCGTGATCGCACCGCCTGGCTGCAGGCGCAGCACCTGCACATGGCGTGCGGCGCTGGCGGGCAGTTCGAGCTCGGCGCCGATCGTCAGCGAAATGGGACAGTAAAAGCGTGCCATTCGGGGGCTGGTCTCAAACGCGCCCGAAGGCGTAACCCGATGTTGCTTCAAGGCCTTCGATCTTATCGACCAGTCTGAGCAAAGGGCCGAGTTCGCGGTAACGCCCGCAGGTGTTGCGGATGTAGTGGATGAAGCGCGGCGTATCAGCCAGGTAGCGGGGCTTGCCGTCACGCAGGCTCAGGCGGGCAAAAATGCCAGCCACTTTCAGGTGGCGCTGCAAGCCCATCCACTCAACCGCGCGGTAGAAGGCGCCGAAGTCGCTGTGCCAGTCTTCGAAATCCATCAGCCCGGCTTTGCGTGCTTTCTCCCAATAGCGAATGGTGATGTCGATGACGAAATCTTCTTCCCAGCTCAGGAACGCGTCGCGCATGAGGCTGGCGATGTCGTAGCTGATCGGGCCATACACCGCGTCCTGAAAGTCGAGCACGCCGAGTTGCCGGGCAGGAAAAAGACGATTCGCCGCCGGGCCGCCCCAAGGCGAATCAGCCCCCTCGGGGGGCAGCGAACCTCGCGAAGCGGGGAGCGTGGGGGCCGATCCCGCCGCCGGGCCGCCCCAAGGCGAATCAGCCCCCTCGGGGG
>Ga0105054_10013004_pt1 | contig 10099 bp, 8 predicted proteins | sample BON02_FD_78091 | JGI IMG/M metagenome (GOLD analysis project Ga0105054, IMG submission 78091) | Freshwater microbial communities from Lake Bonney liftoff mats and glacier meltwater in Antarctica - BON-02 (megahit assembly) | ecosystem: Environmental > Aquatic > Freshwater > Ice > Glacier... | reverse complement strand
GATATTCGTATTCAGATTGAAGGTGGGGTCCATTTCTTCGGCCAAGAAAAACGTGTTGTACTTGTCCTTGTGTGGGTGTGTGCGTGTGTGTGTTCATGTGATAGTGTGCGTGTGTGTGCGTGTGTCACAGTGAGTGGTAGGTGTGTACGTGTGTGTGTTGTAAAATCCTGGCGGCCAGGATTACGTTCCATGTGTGTGTGTGTGTTGCAATGTGAAACCCTGGCGCCTCGAGAGTACTCCAGGACGCAAAAGAGAGAGAACTCCCACCCGAGGACAAACAAGATTGAAATCACCGCCGCCGCGCGCCACCCGTGGTTAGGTTGCTGCGCGCCACACAAAATTCCAATTTCTGTCCAGAGTGCACGCTTGCAGGCTTGCAGAGTGCACGCTTGCAGGCTTGCGCTTGCAGGCTTGCAGAGTGCACGCTTGCAGGCTTGCAGCCATTCACTCACCGCAAGCCATTCACTCACCTCTGCACAAATGCTCCCAGTGTCCACAATTATATGCCTCTCTGCTCAGGCCGCCGGTTCGCCAAAGTTCGACTCAACGGCAAAAACGAATCTAAACTTTTGGCTGACTGTGTTGCAGGTGTGTTGCACTTTGATCGAAAGAAACCCCCCCCCCTGGGGGGGTTTCCTATTCCTATGTTCCCTAATACATATAGCGGGAGTGCCTAACAGCCAGGCGCTTCCGGGAGGGTACCGGGACTCCCTATTAGCAACTGTGCGGGAAGCTGTAACAATTTGGTACCAAGGGATACCAAGGTGAGCGCAATAGACGTGACACAAAAAGTATTCTTTGAGTGTTTGTATTAGTTTCAGGACTGGCACTATTTGGGCTCTGAGTCAAACTGTCCGTGTGCTCCCACACCCCCACTGTTCACTCGAAAACTATTTCTCGATTTCCGAACAATTTTTTCCGATGTGGCCCCTCATTTTTTGTCAGCACACGATTCACCAAGTAATCTGGCCGAGTCCCGGTACCCTCCTTCCGGGCTTCCTTATTACTGCACCACCATCTGTGTGCGTTCCTGAGGTAATTGGCGTGCTAGGAGTGTGGATTCTTTTAATTTAAGAGTGTTTAAGGATTAACCCCAGCAAGAGGAGCAAGAAACATTAAAATCGAAAGACACCGAGGTTGTAGTTGATTTCAAACCAAAAAAATAAATAAAAAATCCTTCATCAAGAACCGTGTGTAAGAGGACTCCCCTCGAAAGATTTGTGCCAGGTTCTTCGAAGGGGGTCCTCTTACACACGATTCTTGATGAGGGAACTTAGTAAATAGGAAACCCCCTCTTGGTGGGGGGGTTCTTTCGATCAACGTGTGCCGCCCAAGGAGGTCGACCTCGCGGTAGCTCACAGAAATTTTTTCCAAATTTGTACCAGGGATAACTCGAAATTTGTACCTCCATTCTCCAATTCGCCCAGCTGCAGTCAGCTCGACACGGGCGTTGGCGAGGACAAGAAATCTGAGTCCTCAGGTCCAGGCCTACGAGCCGTTCCGAGCCGGATTTTAAACAGAAAACAGCAACAGAGCTCATTTTCTGGTATGTTTTTCCGTATTTCTTTCATTCCGAACAATTTCAATCGAAATAGAAACAGAAACAGGTTCGTAGCAGTCACAATTAAAAGTGTGACCATTTGTGACCAAAATGTGACCAAACCTGTTCTGCTAGAAAAGCTACAAAAGCAAAACAGGCAAACAAATTCGGTCACAAATTCAAATTTGTGACATTTTGTGACCGTCACAAATGTCATAAATTGGTCACACATTCGGTGTGACTGGTAAGAACCTGTTTCTTTTTCTGTTTGGAAATCTGGCTCGGAACGGCTCTAATAATTGCGTAAACGACTTTTCTTCCAGAACCAAACTGATCTCTGCCAAGAATTTTAGACGGATATTTGGTCGAATCTATGTTTTGTACAGCCTATTCCATTGTGATCGAAAGACCCCACCCCCCCTGGAGGGGTTTCATATTCACTATGTTCCCTCATCAAGAACCGTGAGTGAGAGGACCCTCCTCGAAGCACCTGGTACAAATTCTTCGAGAGGGGTCCTCTTACTCACGGTTCTTATAAGGGAACATAGTAAACAGGAAACCTCCTTGGGGGGGGGGGTGTTCTTTCGATCAATTTGAATGGACATTTTCGTGAGCTTTCCCCAAAGCTCAAAGTAGAAGCTTGCATGCCTCTTTTGCCACGTTTCAGTAAAAAGTGATTTACGAGCTTTGGATTCGAGTTTCAGAAAGGCCTTTCGAAAATGTCACTTTAAAGGGGAGAGGTTGTACGACTGTAAATCCGTATGGATTAAGTTACATAGACCCTCCATCAAGGGTACTAAATTCCTGTTTCAAATAATACAAGCAATAATCACCATGAACCCATAGTTCCAATCATCTTTGTGAGTTCGTACAGTTTACAGATTAAACATTTAGACACAGTGACTTTCATTACCGTGACGAAATCATGAAAACTTCATAGAATTCAATTCAATTTTCAAAGTTCCAGATTATCTGCGATTTAACATCTGGGCAGGAAAATATTATAAGATAAAGAAGTCTTGGCGGGAAAACTTGAAGCATATCAGGACGGCCCTTTCCCAGGGATCCTTTCACAATTCACCCCCACTACAGTCACTCCCCGGGCTGACACCCCAAGATGAAAATATGAATGAGATAACACGCACACACAAAAGACCAATCTCAAAATGCGCCCCGACCTGAACGCTCACTGTTGTTACCCTCAAATCATTGAGATCATACCCCAGGCCGGCCCTCTGCCAAAGGGATCCTCTCCCAATTCAAATTCTGCCCACCTACAACCACTCCCACCACTCTAGGGGCAACTATATGACTCCAGTCACACGCATACACAAAAGGCCAATCTCAAAATGCACCCGACCTGAACCCCTCCTGTTGTTACCCTCAGATCATTCATACTTCAGACCGGCCCTCTGCCAAAGGATTCCTCTCCCAATTCAAATTTCTTCCACCTACAGACACTCCCGCCACCCTAGGGGCGATGATATGACCCGGTCACACGCACAAACAAAAAGCCAATCTCAAAATGCACCCGACCTGGACCCCTCGAGTGTTAGCCTTGGATCGTTGAGATCATACTTCAGGCCAGCCCTTGGCAAAGAAATTCTCTCCCAATTCAAACCCCACCCACCTACAGACACTCCCACCACCCTAGGGGTGACGATATGACTCCAGTCACACGTACACACAAAAGGCCAATCCCAAAATGCACCCCGACCTGAACCCCTCCAGTGTTAGTCTGAGATCATTGAGATCATACCCCAGGCCGGCCCTCTCCTAGAGGAACCCTCTCCCAATTCAAACCCCACCCACCTACAGACACTCCTGCCACCCTAGGGATGACAATATTGCTCTGGTCACGCGTACACACAAAAGGCCAATCTCAAAATGCACTGGACCTGAACCCTCAAGTGCTGGCCTCAGATTATCGAGATCATACCCGAGGTTGGCCCTCTGCCAAAGGAATCCTCTTCCAATTCAACTCTTCCCCCCTTACAGCCACTAAATCACACCCACCCCCCACCCCCTCTATCTCTCTATGAATAAAATTACAAGACACGTCAATAGGAGGCAAGCACCGTAATTCCCGCCAAATTCAAGAGCCGATGCTCCAGAGTCTTTCACCGTCATGTTTCCGAACTCCATTGGAGTCACATCATTCGGTCCTGCCAGATGTCGCGCGGTTAACAAAGTGTTGCACGTGTGCTGTGGTAGGTTGCAATGTAGTGTCATGTATTGCAGTGAGTTGCAGTGAGTTGCAATGTGTTGCAGTGTTTTTCAGTGCGATCCGACATCCATTGGAGTCACATTATTCCGCCCTGCTAGATGTTGCGCGACTAACAAAGTGTTGCACGTGTGCTGTGGTGTTCTGCAGTGTGTAGCAGTGTGTTGCAGTGCAATTCGAAATCCACTCCGACACTTCCTTCGCAAGTCGGCTAATTATCGACCTGCGGCTGCTGCAAGTCGAAAAAGTGGAAAAAAATGGTAAAATGTTCCCTGCTTTGGTCGTGACCATGTGGCGTTTGGCAGCTCGGGGCTAAAGCCCCTTGGCTTCGCGCGCCCAATTCACTCTTCAAACGGTTTAGGCTGCATTGTTTACATGTATTTTTGACGTAATATTTGTGACATACAAAGTACAATGATGGTATCCGCACAAATGGTGTAGAGACCTGTGTTGTGCTGGCCTTTTCTATATAAGGATGACTGTGACCTATATTAAGATGTTGTACGCCTTGGCACAGCACCACATACAGCCGTTCGCACATCCATGGTACGCCTCCATACCCATCCTGTTTTGTGTGATTGTTGTGCTTGCTTCACCTAGTATTACGACCCTCTTCATCCGACGCAGGTGTGGTAGACCTACCTCTTTTCTGATGACGGGATTTCATTGTGCTCATGCCTTCCCTAAACTTACGTCTACTTATTATACACCGTATCCGCCTGCAGGCAGACACTGTCTGGCGCCTAGACACTGTCTGACGCACTCCCCAGGCGGTGCCCCTGATCACCTCGTACCATGTTTGCTGCTTGCCTTGGTTGTCTTGCTTGTCACTTCTGTGTACATGTGTTCTAGGTCTCTGTCCCTTCAGTGGGCTGGTCTGTGATCTGCTGCCAAGACAGTTGTTTCAAGGTGAGCTGAAGGCGCATTGTCAGAAGAGTATCTCTGTCACAATCATGACGGACAATGCTGGGAGGAACTCGGATTCACTTGGTGCCTTTCCTGCCCGAGTGGGGGGGCACCATTCTCTAGTCGCTACATTTCTTGGTAGTTAGGGAGACTTGATGCCCACGATCAAAGAATTTGCGTCAGCATCTCCACCCGAACTAGTTTCACAACTTGATTCTGTACATGAAAATGTTTTGTTTTCAAAGCGCAAAACCCATTTTTTTTTTTAAAGCGCAAGGGGCGTTCCCCCTCGTAAACCTGAGGAAAGAGCCGTCTTTTCTTTCTTTCTTTCTTTCTTGAGTGGCGAATACCGATACACAGAGAAATGCTGCAGGCGCAGAGGCGCAGACAGCCATGAAAAAGCACAGTGTAATGGAAGAGGTTTTATTAGTCCTTTCCTGCCAGTGTGTTTGTTCATGTATGCAACGTGACTCCTTTATACCGTTGCCGGCTCTCATTTCGTCCACGGAGGAGATCGAGAAGAAACACATTACGACTGCCTAGATTTCGAACGGAGTTTCAGGGCCCCTGAACTTCTCTGAACAATGGGACCAAAACACTCTGGCAGTCGTAATATTTGTATCCCTGATCTTTTCTGCACGTGGCATGTGTATGACACTACGCATTCAGTTCAGCACAAGTCGGATTTAGAAATTTGTGTGTCCCTGATGCGTGTGCGGATGCACATATGTGTGTGTAGGCACATTTGCATATACGTGCTTATATACATATATGTAATTGTGCTTGCGTGTACGTACATACCTGTGCGCACAGGCGCAGACTTCTAGGGTCCGTGGCGAATACAGAGACACAGAGAAAAGATGCAGACGCAGAGGCGCAGAAAGCAATGAAAGAGCACAGGGTAAAAGAAGAGGAGAGGCTAATAGCTGAGCAAAATATCAATAGTTGACAAGTTTGCATTCAACAATAATCACTCTTTTGTCGGTACATATATACACATGTATGTATATGCGCACATACATATGCATACACATGCTTCCTTCGTGCACAGACATCTGAGAGACATGCGCTCGCAAGGTCTCTCGCCACTGACAAGGTTGAGGGTTCTTTGTTTCATCGGCATGCTGCTGGATGGAGGAGGCAACAAAGAGCTGGTGTTTGCTCAACATCTTGATGTGGTGGAAGATATAAATATGAGTATATATATGTAAACATACATACATATATATATATGTATGAGTATATGTATATATACATGTTTGCATATTATATATATATATATGTATATATATATGTTTATATATATATATATGTATATATATGTACGTATATGTACATATATATATATATATATGCATATATATATATATATGTATGTGTACCTGTGCATATATACATATCCAGATATACATGAAATATGTAAGTATATATACATATTTTTACATGTGTATGTATGCATATATATATATATATACTCATGTCAAAAAGATGGTTGTCAAGATGCCTGCTAGGTCACACAAAGATGAGAACTTTTTATTTTAACCTCTGCGTAAATCATTTTGGTTGTGTCTGACAAGACTGTGATCTTGGACATCATGTAGTCGAAATGCAAAAGGGTGGCTCAATAAAATCCGCTTTTTAATATTATATATGTATATAATATATATGTATATATTCTCGTGTGCGTGTATGTGTGTGTGTGCATTTATGTGTGAACACCCGCACCCCCTGAACCAGTCCCCCCTCCCCCGAAACGTGAGCCTGCGTCACCTCCATCGAATCCAGCTCCTCCTTGATGGCAAGATTCCTGTACACACACACAAATTCAGGCTGGAATCATTGCATGAAACTACTAGTGCATCAACATATCTAGAAATTATATCCTGGCACACATGCCATGAGAGCACATTGCCCAACACACAACACGTATCAGTACCTTGTAATAACTTGGTACTATTTCATTTTTTTCCTTTCCTTCTTGTCAAAGAAGGCCATCTCATTCTAAAACAAAGAAAGGAAAACATGAAGAGATTCAAGAAATCTGCACAAAAATGACCACTGCTTGTGGCCAACGTCTATGTGAGCACCAAAGGCGCATCTGATGGGCAAGAAACAACAAAGACACTGCGAATGACCATCTGGTACAAAGGTGCTTGTATTATACAAGCACACGACCATCTCCTCTCGCTGTCCGAACCCCCAAACAGGATGGTCAACGAAAATGTCGTTATAAAACACGTTCCAAACTAGAAAAGTCTGTTCTAGAACTCAACTACGTCACAGTGTGATGATAGCTTTTAATAAGACCGCAGCCTCAAGTGGGGTATCTCGCTTGTTGCTTGGACCGACACCTTCGTACTTATGGAATAGTGCCTTACCCAACCTAGTGGGGGGGCATCATTCCGGGAGGCACTACGTTTCTTGGAAGTGAAAGAGTTGTGTCAGTTGGAGTTGGATAGACCGAGGATGCAGGTGAGCCCACAAAACATAGACTGTTTTTACCCACAGCGGGTCCAACATGATAAATGAGCAGGCAACAAATCCGGGACAGTCTCTTGGGCCCTAAGTGATTAAATAGGGGTTTCAGGCCCAATGGAAGAAACAAAGACAAAGGAGGGGGACGGGGCGGTCTTTTGTGATTGTCAGGGTTTGCCAGGGAAAAATTAGATACACTGAGCCTGCATTCTTGGGATACCCAGGTTTCGCGAATTTTATTGTTCTCTAAATTGACGTGATCCGACTCTCACTTTGATGCTACGTCGCAGTCGCTACCCTCCTCAGGCTGCGGCGCTATCGAGTTGCCTAATATTTCTGTCCTCCAATGTTCCCAACCATGTCTGTCAAATGTTGCCAAATGTGTCTGTCCTCCATACTTGTTCTTCTTCGGGTGTCTAACCCAACATAATCATCCATACCACATCTCCATACCACTTCACCCTGAACCGCCCCCCCCAAAACTATGATCGTATGACATGTACATTCCCAACACCACATACACGGATGGAAAGCCCTCCATCCCCTGCTCCTATCGCTGCACTGGTGGTGCTACTACCTCCAATACTTCCTCCACTGCTGCTGCTGCTGCTGCTGCTTGCAACACGGCCATGTGCAACACGGCAATGTTTGAGCATGATATCAGAGCTAGCAAGCAGCACACCAAGCCCTTCCTCGAGGTCGTCATCCCATGTGCAGTCTTCCATCAATAGCTTGCCTCCCGTTACTTCCACCATCTGCCGCTGCTTTTGGTGGTGCTGCAGCAAGAGGGTGTGTGCAGGGCGTTCAGACTCAGACGTAGCATCAACCTGCCTCCCGGGCCTCTCTCCACCAACGCAACGTGAGCGTGACTCGTCTACCCCTACCCCTAGTAGTCTTGAAGACGTTTGGCTTGGTGCATGTCCTTCTGTCGTTACCCCAACAAGATCCCCAGTCCCCCACAATCTCATCGCCTTCGCCACGTCGAGTGGGGAAGCGGCGGTGGTGGACGCGTCGACCAGGGTAGTGTACTGAGGCGCATCGTATGACAGGGTAGTGTACTGAGGCGCATCCCTCAACTTGGTGTACTGAGGCGCATCGAGTAGTGTACTGAGGCGCAGGGTAGTGTACTGAGGCGCATCCCCCAAGTTGCCCTCGCCTACCACCCCTCCCACGCGAGTAGCAGCAGTTGGCACCATAAAGACAGCAGGGCTATGTGGGCCAGACGATGATTGTGAACTCGATAACATGTGCACTTCGTCGCACCTTGTTGCGAGCCTGCTACCCGCGCTGCCGGCAGAGCACGGCACAGAAGATGGGCGAGACGATGGGGACGACACAGAAGAAGCGCACGAGTGCATGGGGTGTCTGGTCTGCCCGCCAAGGCGAGAGGTCCAGTCGGCTGTAAATGTGCGCAGCTCCTTGAATTCGGCTGCTTGCTCTTGCACGTCAGTTGCTCGTGCTCTTGCAAGTCAGTTGCTTCCATGTCCTCTTACACCGCTCACGCATACTACAGACACACACACACGTGCATACGCACGTACACGTGCACGTGCACACTTGCACGCACGCACAGGCACACAGGTACGCACGATGAAAGGGATGCACTGAGGGATGAGTCAAGAGAGAAGGCCTACACTTACACACGGAATGCATTGTGTAGTACACAGGGCACTTACAGCGCATAGAACGGTGCATATCTGTGGCGTCAGCGGCAGCCTGTGTGAGGAGCTGCTTCAACTCAGCCTCAGCCTCGATATCGACATCCCATGACCTCTTGCGTTTCATACTCCCGCCCTCTTCCTCTCCGCTACAAACACCACCTATTGGCGATAACTCGGCCATTGCCGCTTCCGCTCCTGCGGCTCCCCCAGCTCCTCTCCTAGACCCCCCCTCGCCGTCATGACGTGCAGATGCAGCCACAGGTGACATAGGAGGCGCCTGGGCAGGCTTATCAGCCCCAGTATGCCCCAGTATATCAGCCCCAGTATGCGCCCCCCCTATTTCACGTCTGTCAAGACGCAGCGAAGTTGGAGAGTGCGTGACGCCAGTGTGTCTGCCAGCGACTCCAATTTGCGAGCTTGTACTTGTTGCTCTGGCACACATATTTGCATTGACCTCTGCGCCCGCACGTACCTCAGCCCCGGCAGCTGCCCGCTGCCGTGCAGCCAGAAAAAGGCGAGGATTCGAAGGATTGCAGTTGGCTTAGAAAGGTGCGGGCTTGGAGCTAGTCGAAGCCACGGGCGTGTGCATCATGACTTTTGGCGTGGAAGGCCCTGATGCGCGATGCACTATATTGCAACCCAAGGGGCAGCTCCCTTTGAGACCGCTACCCACCCCTGGCCCTGCACTGTCCTCGGCTGCGAGAAAGTGAAAGTTGCGGATGATTGAGCATCTTCCAATGCATCGAATCAGCGGCTCTTGTGCGCTGGTGCCCACGAGGATAGGGCGAGGGAGGTGACGTGGGCACATGAGACGCTCTCCTGGCCGCGGTGTGAGACCGATTAGACGCACTTCATTACCTAGAACAAGCGTTTCCGCCACGCGGTACTCGCCGACATGCACAAAGATCGTTGCGGCACGCCCGGCGGCAGCAACGTTTGCAACCGCCACATCTATTGAGTCTGTGTCCGCCTTGTCAGCAGGGTTGAGCGACACTGTGACAACCATAGTCCCTGCCGCGACGTTGCCTGTGTCGTGCATACTCGTTGGTGTCGTGTTGGTTGGGGTCGTAGTCACGGTGGAGTCCATTGGCAATAAGTCACGGGACTCTGTTCCGACTCGGAGCGTGGAAGAGCGACTCCGCCCCCCGACCCCAGGTAGCATCAACGGGGCAGCCCAAGTCCGCGATGCACACTGCATGCCTGCTGAGAAAGATATAGATTCGTAGGTGTGTGTGTGTGTGTGTGTGTGTGTGTGTGTGTGTGTGTGTGTGTGTGTGTGCGTGTGTGAGTGTG
>Ga0105054_10013001_pt1 | contig 10100 bp, 10 predicted proteins | sample BON02_FD_78091 | JGI IMG/M metagenome (GOLD analysis project Ga0105054, IMG submission 78091) | Freshwater microbial communities from Lake Bonney liftoff mats and glacier meltwater in Antarctica - BON-02 (megahit assembly) | ecosystem: Environmental > Aquatic > Freshwater > Ice > Glacier... | reverse complement strand
GCACTGCGTTGCAGAGGATGGATGCTGGCCCTAGAATACGCCACGTGTCGATGACATAGTACACTTTGGTGGAGTAGATTCTTACACATCCAAACTCAGAGCACAGAGGATCACTCTGTTGCGGTTGTATTCAATACTCACATATCAATTTCACACCCCAACAAAAAATTATTACCTTACCTACCAGTGCGGGTGTAGTCACTGTAGTGGTCAGACAAGGAGCGATTGTGAGCATGACGCTGTGCAATGACATGAGGTGTTCACATTGCGACGCTGCCGCGCGCCAATGCCCCCAAACAAGTTTATTATGTCGTCAAAGAGCATTATAAAATGTTATCATGTCATTAAAGACCATTACTGATATTATTATGTCCACTAATTTTTTTGAATGGATATATATGTATCTGTGAGTCACACAAGTACAACACCGAGGTGGTTGTTGCACACAAATATTTTATACTAGTGCGAGTGTATGCTCACTCTACGCACCGTAGCTCTGCAATTCACAATCTGCGTCTTGATCCATGTCCTGTTGTCGCTTTGCCATCCATGCCGGCATGAAACACATATGATCCGAGCACTGCTTGCCGTGGTATGTTGAAAACGGTTGGGCCTGTATTTTCACTTGTTCCCCACAATCACTAGTTCAATTATGCACCCGGCATCACACTGCAACACACTGCAACTCTCTGCAGCACACTGCAACACACCGGAGGGGCACACTGCAACACACCGGGGGGCACTGTGACGGCACAACCCTGCAACACACTGCAACACACTGCCGCACACATGCAACACATCGGGGGGTGGTCGCACGGCTGGGTGTTGTATGGCCACGACATTAAACGGGGAAATAGTCCCTGGCTGTGCGCCTGAAAATTGGTTCCTTTGGGCGGGCACAACCTGCACCAATTTTACCAGGGTTGCTATCTCCCTGTGCGATGACATTCCGTTCGGATCAGGAACAGTTTGGGGAAGTGACACATGAAACCTGGAGCCCATGTATTTCGCCAAAAACCAGGGTAGATGCACCAAGTCAGGGCATAACCCTGTCCACTCAGAGTTGTACACTGCAAATGATTTCACTTGAAGATTCACGACGCTTCGTTCCGACTTGCGCGTTGTTGGCACTTCAAGGTGGCGGGAGCACTTCGCAAAATCTTGAATAACCCTCCACACCTGGTATCGGAGCCCTGTTCCTCTTGTGAACGTGGCATTCACTTCCGCATGGCCCACTGACTTGGCAAATGTCATGCTTGAGCCCACCGAAATCGTCACTGCCCCCATGGCACACACCTCCTGCAAACTGGCCAACAAGTCGGCATCCGTGACCCAATCTGTCACACGAGGGGCAGGTGGGGGCGTCCATGTCTTCAAGGCCAATTCGCTTTCCCGCATGTTTCTAGTCATGGCCTGCAACTCCCATCCGGCTTGGCTGTTACTTCTGGCTGCTGCATCCTTGACCGAGACGTACATGTTGTCGATGATCTGGGCACTCACATTTTGCATGTCTCCATACATGAGTGGGTTTGACCACACACGTGCCACCATTCCGTGCGCCTTTGGGAAAGTCCAAGGTCGCTTTTTGGACTTGTGTTGTTGTCGTGGCCTCCAGATACCTCGCTCTCGCTTTCCATTGGATCTTCCTGGAGTACATGCGCTACCTACTGTTTCAGCGATGTGTTGCAAATTGGAAACATGTCCTGAAGGCATCGCAGCACTGCCAGACCCTCTTCCCTGTTTTCCAGAATCATTCGATAGGTCATGTTGGTTTATTGTACATTACCGTACTAAGTGAGCAGTCTACCATATTGTTAAGTAATATAACACAATCACAGAAATGCTTAGGTGATTTTTTTGGGTGTGATCCAGAATTCGAATGCGTCATGCATAAAACGTGGGACTGGCTGTACAGCGTGCAACCCGAGGACCTAGAGTGGAAATCGCTAAAACGCGAACACCTGGTGCCTTACCTCAAGACTAGTCCAATTGATTGTTTCAATTATCATGTGAGTTGTTTGTGAATGAGCAGAAAGTAGCAAGTGAGTTGTAAATAAACTGTTATTTGACATGTGATTTTTTGTGTGTGTGACAGGACCAAATGGTCTTCTTCAACATGGTTAAGGCTGTTTCCACCTGGGACTTTGAGTCCGACGACAAATTCGAATCCAAAGCACTGGAACCCAAACATGATGTTGAATGCGACGAGTGGAACGCAGAGTGCACTTCGAAATTGAGATAAGTGGTGGCTGAGGCGCGCCTGCAATTCAAGTGGCAGTCCTCACTGACCGTGACAGCTGCCGCCCTCATTGACAAACCCTTCGCAGAGTGGCTCGCCCCGAGGAATCTCGCTCTTAGACCACTGTACTGGGAAATCAGCAGTGATGCCTACTCCAACTTCAAAACGTCGTGTGAGGACGAACGCAAAAAGGAATGCTTTGGAGTGCGCCGTGTGAAAAAATAGTGCCAAGTTTGAAAAAAATGTTCGAAGGGGTCGAGACTATAGATCGTCCTGGACTCGCTGACATTCCAAGCACAATCCCAACGTGGGCTGTGTACATACTCTGAGAAAGTGTCTGGTGAGAGGCATGTCACTAAAGACTAGAGAGGGGGGGTCACAATTCTTCAATTGAAAACAGAGGTGTGAAAACATACGCATACATTCATACTAATATATTTCATCCAACGCATCTGGCCAGCGAGTGGTACGCAGTGGGGTATGGTCCAAGAAAGTCAAAGTCACAAAAGGATAGGAGTAACCACCAACTCCTCTACAAAGGGTCGAGTCGAGGTGGTACAATTGAACTGTTATTACAAGCCTATAAAGTGGAAATACCCATTCCTGACTAGTACTGAACGAAGGTTCGTATATGAATATATATGTTCTTCAAGAATTAAAGTGCATGTGTATGTCATATAAATTGTGTGACATACTTATGTCGCATGAACTTTATCCGATGGTTTATGTCGTTTTTATAAATTATGTCGTTAAATCAAATTATGTTGTGTAACATTATTTATGTCGATTAACACATTATGTCGTTTGAGACATTATGTCGTTAACATTATGCATTACTTAAGAATATGTGTCGCTTAATTATTGTATGAAATAATTATATCGGATAAGAACTTAGACGGCAGATACTATTTGGGAATTGACATCAAAGAATTATTATGTCACTTGAGGGTTAATACGACATAATCATGTATATCAAACAACATGTATAAACACGTGTACTTTCTTGATGATTACTTTGTGGCTGTATAGCGAATTCATACACTTCCCACCTCCTCGTATAAGAACATCTGATCGGGGGAAAAGAAAAATTTACTGTCTCTTTTCAGAAAAGGCAACTTGACTTTGGTCTCTTTGTTCTAGCGGAAGTCTTTTTCATCCGCACTATCACTTTAATACAATCAAGCAACACACACACTCGAAGTTGTTTTTGCTGAGATCAATAGGTTTCCTTGAAGAATCAAGCAAAGTCTGGAGATATGGCCGTCCTTGAGGAAAAACTTGTTGATGAACGAAGTTTTGGAATTAGAGTCCAAAATCAATCTTGCTACCGGCGTCACGTCCTCGACGGTGGCTTGGGTCTGACAGGTTGCAGGACTGATTTCGAGGCCGAAAATATAACGGTTTTCAATTTTCCTGATCGAATTTTTCTTCGTGTTTCAAGTAATGTTGAAATAAACCCAGTAATCTCACCAAATAGATCGAACTCATTTGAAAATAAGCCTTGAAGGTTGGGTTGGGTATTTCTCGAACAAACGCGGATTCTCAGTGGAATCCATTTCACAAGGCATTTCATCGTTGTGGAAACAAATCAATTCGTGATGATGATGATTGCTGTTATTATCACTTTTGGAGAAATAATGTAGAAATTGCGTTTGCAACTCTCTCATCTTTTCTTACCTAGCTTCAATGAGTTGAGTTGTTTGCGTTGTTTGTCCTTTTGCAGATGATGAAAAACTGAAAACATTCATGCCAATCTAGCGTTATCAGTATGAGGTCCTACCCTCCTCAGTACCCACGCTCCTCTACCCCCCTAAACCCATCCCCCTCCCTCTGTCTTTCCTTTTTTTTTCATTTTTTTTCTCCACCCCTTTTTTCCTCATTTTCCTCCTTCTTTCCCCCTTTTCTTTTTGTCCTTTCTCTTTTTCTTCTTTCTTTCTTTCCAGACCCCCCCTCTTTCGGTAATAATGCGAACGTGATCCTGACACGGCGAACGCGGCCAGCGCTCGAGCATGTCTGCGGGAAGCAAACGCCGAGCGCTAGAAAATTATTTTTTCGAGCGAATTTGCTTTATGTTCCGTATATCAAAATGTAGCAGAGATTGAGATATAAATCTATGCACTTTTAGTGTACTTGCGTAAGGAGAACTGCTGCGCAGTGGCGACTTTTAAAAAAAAACGTGTTTCGCCCCCAGAAAAAGTTGGGATTTGGCATTGCACAGCGGTTTTCTTTACAAAAGTACCCAGAAAATGCATAAACCTAGATCTTAGTCTCTTCTACATTTTGACATTGGCACCATATGGCAAATTCGCTCTAAAAAACAATTTTCTAGCGCTCGGCGTTTGCCTGCCGCAGACATGCTCGAGCGCTGGCCACATGTTTGCCGCGTCAAGATCACGTTTACATTACTACTGACGAATCGTTTTGTTTCCACAACAACAATTTCGATGAAATGTCTTGTAAATTGGAATCTACTGAGATTATGCGTTCGTTCGAGAAATACCCAACCCCACATTAAGAAACGAAGGAAACTCTCAAGATTATAAATGTGGGCCTTGCTTGTCACGTTTCTTTTTGAAAAAGAGCGATCAAATGTTTGAAAGAAACACAAGCTATTTTCAGATTGAAGGGGGGGATTTATTAATTTCACTCTACTACAGGAAGAAGCAATCCTTGAAATTCCAAAATAAACTGTACTTGAGATTGATTGTGATTTCCTTCGAGGAAATTTGCTGCAAGAACAATCGTTCGATTCTCAGCATCAAAAAATAATCCTACGACCGGCGTGACGGTGTCAGATTTTCAGCCGCTAAGGAAAGAAACTTCAGAAACCAAAATATAATCTGCTACTAAAAGGTCGTCGAGGTCCTTTTCTTCTTCAATCTTGTTGCGTGTCCTCTGAATAATCCATTCATCTGCTGCACGCTTCATTTCTGTGATAGCATCGTTGCAATTTTTTTTCATGTCTTGCTCCTGTTGCTCCTTGATTAATTCAGCTTGAGTTATTTCCGCCAAATCACGCTCCTTGCGTGCCCACAGATGATTTGACGATTTGATTCCTCTATTCCGCGCTTTTTTTCTGCAATCATAACCTGGCGTAGAGTTTCCTTGTTTCGTTTCTGTTGTTCCTTTAGCTCTGCTTACTGAATTTTTTTGTTCATCCGCTTGCTTTTATTTTCCTGTTTTGCTTATTGTTTTCGGAGAGCAGCACTTGCGTTAATCGCTCTGTTATTGCCAGAAGAGTATCTCGGTCACAATCTTGACGAGCAATGCTTGTAGGTCACCGGGATAGTCTAAGGCCTTTCCTACCGTAGTGGGAGGGCACCATTCCTTGGGCGCTACATTTCTTAATATTTAAAGGGTCTTGATTGTGGGAACATTTTAGACTAAAGATGCATGCCAGCCTACGAACATTGTGATTGATTTCTACCCACGTGGGTCGGCCTCGCAGTTTAAACTGGCAACGGTCCGGGACAGTTTCTTGGGTCCTACGTGATTCATCGAATGCACACCATCCGCTTACTACGATCCATTGATTAAGTCAGGCATTCGCCACACAAGAAAGAAAGAAATTTATTGATTCGAAGTTCTAACATGTTGATCGCACTTCTTGCCAAGCAATCACCTGCTTGTGTACGAAAAAAGGAGGGGGGGGCTTAATTAGGATATTTTCCTCTACTTTGCAGAAAGGTCCCTTTGATAGTTTGTTGACAAAGTTGGCGAAAATGGAAATTTGTTTTGTATTAGCTTTGCGAGTGCAAACCATTGACCAGCTATATGGGGCCCGCATTAACGTGGATGATGGGATGATGCTTTTGCGACAACGCAGCGGCGACCGCGTTATGAGCTAGCACAAATTTGAATTATTTTCTTGAGCTAGCGTGGATTTGAATTGTTTTCTTGAGCGAGTGGATTTGAATTGTTTTCTTGTCATCAGGCGACTGATTGTCGAAACAGCAGAGGGCGTGCGGCAAACAGCATCCTGCACGATGCTTGAACAAAACTCAAGATAGTTCGCAATAGTTTCCATGGCAACATAGTTGCTGTACCGTTGCACAGGCACGCATGCGCGGGTGTATATGCATTCATGGTGGCGGGTGCGGCACTAAACAGGTGTCCTGAGCACCAGTGCATGCAGGTGTATACGTTACGCAGGTGTTTTTGAAATCAGAGTACGCAATTTCGAACTTACCTGCTGCAGGGTGTGCACATGCGCTGCTTTATGCGCAGATTGTTCATTAGCGTTGGGGGGCGAGGGTGGGGAGGTTGAGCTAGTCTGTGGAAAGCACTTCAGTATTGCTTGGCGTGGGGTGTTATTTTTGACAGAAGGAGAGAGAGAGGTGTCGCGGTTGTCTGTGTCTTTTCTATTCTTTGACGCGGGTGGGAGTGTATGTGAGTGTAAATGGTCTATACGCACACACACACACACACTGCACATGTGGTAATCAAATGCAAGCCCAAGGGTCAGGACGGGACACCTGGAGGGCCTGGAGAATCCAGATGGACTAAATCTCAGCATATACGTATTCGTATATGTGTACAAAATACACATGTGTATATATATGCCAGGAGGCGGGATGAGATCTTGGACTAACTACTTGAAAAAAAATGTGTTTCTTTAACATGTCTTTTCTTCCAAAAACAAAAGCCAAAATGCAAATTTAAAACCGAGAAGTCGAATCTGAGCTACATAGACTCTCAATCAACTGTCAGGCTAAAGCCCTCCATTGGCAATTTCTAGTTGAGCCCCCCTTCCAATTTTAGTGTGCACAGAGGTTCAGCAACAAAAAAAGATGCGGTCTGCGACTCAACCTGGGATTCTATTGTGACTACAAATTGGGGTTTGTCCCCCCAACGAAATAAACAGAATGTGGTAGGTGTTCCTGTTAAAACCTTTAGAGTAGGAAGAAAAAAGGAAAAGATTAGAGGGGGGTGGGTTAATACACCACTAGTTTATCCGAGACGATGTAAAACTAGCTTAGTTCGTCAAAGCGCGGGATTGTCTGTTCCGAGGTTGCCGGTTCAATTCCGGCAAAAATTCCAAAAATCCAAAACTCAAATCTACATCTGAGCACATAGAGCTTCCAGCAAAGCTACTAGACTGTTTATTACGAAGTGATGAAAACAACGTCAATCAATCAAATCTCGACACACGTGACGCTCAAACCCGGTGCATTCAAGAGTCCGACAAAACTTGCCCTCCTGCTGACACAAAACGATGTTTTGATTGTTTTGACCGTGAAAAGAGTGAGCATGTGTGACAAGTCTGAGGATATGGAAGTTGGCAGCTTTATAATGAATGTAAAGAAAGAAGTAGAGTCTGTTTGACAAACATAAAGTGCTCCTTTGTGACATATGTAACGCAGGATGGCATATGGACTGCCTCCTCTCATCCATTACCACCATGCCAACTGTGACCCGGAAATGCTCCCTATGTACCCCTCGCCACCCTTTACCCCACGCAGCAACACGACACCTTCGACTCCCCTCCCCCTTTCTCGATTTCGACTCTGATTTACCAAAAAATATGACCCGATATCATTAAACCGCATCACTGGAATACCCACTACCATTTACCAATATGGAGAAAAAAAACTGTACAGTCAAACACTCCCACCTGAATTCAGGCCCTACACCCACTTGCACGCCTATGGCATGGGGTCAGGGAAAACCAAGTCGAGTACGTAGTTCGCCATGGGGGGCGTAACTCGAACATAGAGAGACGTATGGACAGGCCCAAATCTGTAGTATGGGTCATCAGGGGAGTAGCAGACACCGTCAATATCAGCTGTCTTTTGTGGGCAGGTTCTAGCATCTACGGAGTCCGCTACCTCAGGGCAATCGGCTCCTTCTCGATGTCTCAGTGCGCTACCGGGCCAGCTAGGGAGAGTACAGTTTGCCCGGGGCGCGCAGCAACGAAGCGCTCTTACTCCTTGATGTATGACACGTCAGCTTCAAAAGTCTCCAGCTCTTGGGGCTTTTCAATTTGTGTGTACATATGTTCAATGTGTATTTTTGTTCGTTTGGCACGCACAGCAGTGAGATGACTCAGTGTACTCATACGTCTTGCTGCTGTGTGCCCTGTGCATGTGTGCGCGTGCGTTGGCGGGTCTTCGTTCCTCTTATTTTTTTTTCTTTTTGCTTCCACCTTCTTTCTTTTTTTTTTCCTTTTTTGGGGCGTTGGGATTTGCGGAATCGAGAAGCTCTTGTCTGCAAAAAACAAAAAAATCAGTTCCTGGCTCACATATACATATGAGAATTCAATTGTGTATTGAGAAATTCACAACATTTCTCAACGTTGAGAAATGTTGTGAATTTTGTCACAGTACACAGAAAAACATTACACAATTAATTTTGTGTATTGTTTTTTGTTGTGAATTCTGGAATACGAAACTAAATTGTCAATACATAACTAAGTTCGGATTTTTTTTTTTGTTTGCCATAACAATATTGTGGGACAATCCCCCACTTTGGTCCGATCCAGTGGGCGCGCGGCAGCGTCGGGTCAAAGCCTTCCGCCGCCGCACGCCCCAGGATGGTACTCTCTGCGAAGAAAGCTTTGGGCATCAACTCATGAAGCAAAAAGTCATATTGCAGCATCTTGGGCTGAGATATTAGGAGTATCCATGTACTGCTGAGGCTTGTTGCAGACAGAGACACAGACGGAAGTAACGACAACGGAAGCGACAGCGACAGCACCACAGCCAGTGCCAGAACAGTGGCAGAAAAAGGAAGAGGCTTGACTGACCGCTTTTGCTCAAAAATCAGCTTGTCTCGAATGATGTGCACACCCTCGTGTGCTCTCCTGTAACCTTGTTCTTCAAATTGTTGTGCTGTTTTTGGGCGAAGTGGCAACTGTGTTGTCAAACACTAGCTCGTGAGTAGAAAGCCAAACGATGGTGAATTTTGATTCATGTGGACGGCAAGAGATGATTACACAAACAGTTAGTCAGACCACTCGCTCACTCGCGCGCCCTGTTTCTCTTGCACGCGCACGCTTATTCCCCACCCCCTGCTGCAGAGACTTTTACATTCACGCTCTGGAGAGAAAAAAAACGCACGGAAAAGCCTCCAGGAAACAAAGCCCACATAGTGCCGTTGCCTCTTGGTTTTTCTGGCATAGCATTCTCAGCTGCTGGTGGCGCATCTCTGCAGAAAATGCAACAGAGAGAACAGATACAAGACACCCACCCGTCAGCCTCTAGCGCATTGCAACACAGCGAAGCATGTTCCTGCAGTGCAGGTCCTCGGAAAAGGATGATGAAGTTTTACAAGAAATAGTGTGTGCTCTCTGTTTTATGTGCATACCCGTCCGCCGCAGGCGGTTCGCCGTCGTCTCCTTCAGGCGGAGGCGGGGCAGGGGGGACTTTCACGCCGATGATGGTCACTTCGATCCCCAGTGGTGTTACGATCACATCGTTTGCGGCGAACCCAAAGGGCCGGCAAACGTCGTCGTTTTTCTCAAACTCTGGACCCTTAACCTTTTTCTTGCCGCCCTTCTTGGGCATCGTGACGCGTGCGTTCGCCTGCGCTCGGCTGCCCTCCGCTGGTGTGGGCTTTACGCAGAAGGATGGCGGGAGTCAACCGCTCTGCCAAAGGACAAAAACGGTAGTCTCGCATCCTATTTATAGGAGGGTAGAATTCGCGCCGCTGGGCTCGTCGAGGTGAGGAGGGTGAGGAGGGTGTTTGTTTCTTTCGTGGGCATTGTCTCTTCAATTGGGGAACGGAACATCATGTTGCCCGGCGCCCTGGTGGGCGCGCAGCAGCGGCCAGGCGCAGTCTGGTTTGCAAGCGCAGGCGCATCTTCGCCCTCTCCTTTTCTTGATGCGTGGTGTTTATTGCGTGGGGCGTCTTCGGGATGGGG
>Ga0105054_10012998_pt1 | contig 10103 bp, 8 predicted proteins | sample BON02_FD_78091 | JGI IMG/M metagenome (GOLD analysis project Ga0105054, IMG submission 78091) | Freshwater microbial communities from Lake Bonney liftoff mats and glacier meltwater in Antarctica - BON-02 (megahit assembly) | ecosystem: Environmental > Aquatic > Freshwater > Ice > Glacier... | reverse complement strand
GGTTAATTCGGCCTCTGCTTCAATTTCTAAGCCAGCCGGCCAATCACCCCGCAAAGCCCTTATTTATCAGCCTATCCCACATATTCCCGGATAATCCCGCCACTTCACACTCTAGTGTCCCCTGACAGGAGGCAACCGACGCGGGTGCTAAGCCCTACAGCCCTTTTGAGCGATACGACGCCGCCACACGCCCGATTGACACCAAATAGGCTGCCGTGCGCAAATCGGTTACATCATTGCGCGAATGCCAAACATCCCGCATCGCCTGATAAGCAGCGCGCATCGTGTCATCCAAGCCCGAGCGGACCAGCTCCAACTCGCCTGCGCCCTTCAAATAGCGGGTCTTGAATTTCGGGTCGATTTCCCATTTCAAACCCCGATCCGCAGACAACCGCTCCAGTTCTTCGACCAGCAACATATGGCGGCTTTCCTCTTGGCGTCGCTGCATCCGGCCAAAGCGAATATGGCTCAGGTTTTTGACCCATTCAAAATACGACACCGTCACACCACCGGCATTGGCATACATGTCTGGAATAATGACCACGCCCTTATTGCGCAGCACCTCATCGGCACCGGCCGTCACCGGCCCATTCGCGGCCTCTATCAGCAGCTTGGTCTTAATCCGGTCGGCATTATCAAGGTTAATAACCCCTTCCATCGCCGCTGGAATAAGAATATCACACTCTACTTCCAACACCAGGGCACCATTCTCAACATAGGTGCCAGGAAATCCCTTCACACCGCCCGTCGCTGTAATATGGGCCTTTAACTCTTCAATATTCAGCCCCGTACTGTCCAGTATGGCCCCGTCGCGCTCAATCACACCAATAACAATACACCCGGATTCCTCGCTGAGGAATTTAGCCGCATGGTAGCCCACATTGCCAAGGCCCTGCACAATCACCCGCTTACCGTCAAGCGTGCCACCCAGCCCCGCCGCAGCTATATCTTCAGGATGGCGGAAAAACTCCTCCAGCGCGTATTGTATGCCCCGCCCCGTCGCCTCAACCCGGCCCTGAATACCGCCCGAATTCAACGGCTTACCCGTTACACAGGCCGCGCCATTAATATCGGTAGTGTTCATGCGTTTATATTGGTCAACAATCCATGCCATCTCCCGCTCACCCGTGCCCATATCGGGGGCTGGCACGTTCTGGGCGGGGTTTATCAGGTCGCGCTTGATCAGCTCATAGGCAAACCGCCGGGTGATCAGCTCCAACTCATGCTCTTCCCATTCACGCGGATCAATACATAACCCACCCTTGGAGCCGCCAAACGGGGTCTCCACCAGCGCGCATTTATAGGTCATCAGGGCCGCCAGCGCCTCGACCTCATCTTGATTAACCGACAGCGCATAGCGGATCCCGCCCTTCACCGGCTCCATATGTTCCGAATGCACTGAACGATAGCCCGTAAATGTTTTGATTTGCCCGCGCAGCCGCACGCCAAACCGCACGGTATAGGTCGAATTACAAACGCGGATTTTATCCTCCAAACCTGGGGACATATCCATCAGCCGCGCAGCGCGGTTGAACATCATATCGACGGATTGGCGAAAACTTGGTTCTCTGGTTGATGTCATATTCCTCGGGCCTTTTTGTTGTTCCGATGCCGTTCGCGGCAATGTGGTGCGTGGCGGTCCGCCGCAGTATGCGCAAAATGTCTCAACTGAGTCCTAACAAACGGCCACATCCAAAGCCTAGCCGCAGTTGGCATGGTTAACAACATTGGTGTTTAACCCCATCAATCCCCTCTCAGCGCCCCCTCTGTTCGCCGTCCCGGGCCTGACCCGGGACCTCACCCTTAGGCCGCATACCCCGCCCCACCAGCTATGACGATGCCAACCGCCCGACCAGCGTTACACATGCCGGGCAGGCCACGACATTCCGCTATGACGGCACCGGCGCGCGGCAGATTAAAATCGTCGATGGTGTGATCAGCTTTTATGCGGGCATGGCCGAGCTGCGCAACTTCGGCACGCCGAGCGAACAGGTCATCCTGCAACCCCATCCCGACTTCCGCATCGTCGATGGTGTGGCCAGCTTCATGCACCGCGACCACCTCGCCTCCGTCCGCGCCATCACCGACGTCAGCGGCGCACTGGTGGAACGAACGGCCTACACCCCCTACGGTGCCGAGGATAACGACCCCACCCTCACCAACCCAACGCCAGACGAACACGGCTTCATCGGCGAACGCTTTGACGCCTCAACCGGCCTGCAATACCTCAACGCCCGCTACTACGACCCTGACCTCGGACGGTTCATCCAGCCGGATTGGTGGGAGGTTACAAGGGCAGGCGTTGGGGCGAATAGGTATGCGTATTCGGCAAACGATCCGGTGAATTTGAGTGATCCGAATGGGCATCAGGCAGCCCTAAACATCCCGTTGGTGGAAATTCAAACAAACCACAGGCTTCCACCGTTATGGGAAATGGGGAATGTTGCCAACAACAATGTTGCGCCTATACCAAATGCTTCTCGCTGGACTTGGCTGTTTCGTACAGCTGCATTGACTGTTGGCTTGGTACTCACTCCATCGACAATGGGCGACGGCACACAGCCAAGACTGCAGGAGGGCTCAGACGCTCTGAGCGCACAAGAAGCGGCGGCAGGTTTTTATATTGCGAATGGAAGCAAGCACGGGCCCGATGGCCGCCCAGCGAATGGTATCTCGGGTTGGTACGATCAAAGCGGGAATACTAACTACCCACCCAATGATGGCTTTGCTTTCGGGTCAGAGTGGGTAACACTGCCTGAAGGAACGATTAAAGATCGTTACAACGGACCTGCGGGGCGATTTAGCGCTCCTGCGGGAACCCCATTTGAAGAACGTGCACTCCCTCCCAACACCAACACACTACCTTATAATCTTCATCCGTATATAGTCAGAGTACCAACCGTAGTTCAACGAGGTTACGCTCGACCGTGGTTCAACATGAGGGGCGGAGGGGTGCAATATAAGCACCTGTATACAGTGGAAGAACTCGTGAATTTAGGAGTGCTAGATGAGCTATAAAGAAAAGAGAGTTGTCGAACCGACTAGCTCTCAGTTTGAAAAGTTGGAAATGGATATCCTGCGCTTTGCAATTTGGGAAAAAGGCATTGCAGAAACCTGCTATTCGATTTTGCAAGATGCCTCACAGTCCCCTCAGGATGTATCGGTTACTATTGAGAAAGGCTCTGATGGACTTTGGTATGTTTACCTATTTGAACGCGGGAGCGCGCACTTTGTTTCAGCGCATAGCAATTTTGTATCAGCGGCGAGAGATTTCTGGTCACGGCTACCAGATCAAGGCGAGCCATTTAAAACCTTCTCAAAAAAATTTCGGGATGCTCGCATGATCCAGTGAGCCAAGTATCCGCATCGTTGCGGGGGGGGATTTGGTAGCAGAAGAGAGCACCCCCATCACGCCGTAACCAATTGAGTACAATAGTATAAATCGCACGTCGCTTATAAGATAACGACCCTCCGCGCAGGTCCATGCATCGCGGCTACTTAGTCATTATTCGCGCCTTCTCCCTCACCAGCCCCAACCCCGGACGAACACGGCTTCATTGGGTGAGGTGGGACCGTGGCCCCAGTGGGGCCGCGTAAGCGCCCCGAACGCTTTGATGCCTCAACCGGGTTGTTCGGGCGGGGTAAAGCTCCCACGGACCTTTACTAATCCGCCCTCAACCTCAACGCCCGCGACGCGGACCCCAACCTCGGACGCCTCAGCCCCTACTTTCACCAAAGCCAGCCGCCCGCGCGTCAAACGCACCGCCTACAGCCCCTTGTAATTTGTCACGGCCCCGGACCAAGGCGGCGGCAGGTTCTGTAGGTCATCCACCCAAAGCATTTGCCTAATTGTTAGCGCCCGAAATACGGGCTTTCAAAGCAGTGTGCCGAACAACAACTGCCCGACTAACGCTTGCGCCGCACCTCCCACACACCCTAGCCGCGCGGTTTCACCCGCCGCGTGGCCACCGCCTCTGCCGGATCCTCTGGCCAGGCGTGGCGCGGATAGCGGCCGCGTAAATCCCGGCGCACATCACCATATGAATTGGCCCAAAACCCCGGCAGGTCGGCGGTTATTTGTACAAGGCGTTGCGCGGGTGACAGCAATTCAATCAACAATGGCTGGCGTTTCGGGCCAATACAGGGGTGGCGGGTGAGGCCGAACATTTCTTGCAAGCGCACCGAAATGCTGGGCTGCGCGCCGCCATAATCTATCGCCAAGCGCGTGCCCGTAGGGGCAGCAATCGCCTCGGGTGCCAGATCATCCAGCGCCGATTTCCCAGCCCAGCCAAGCCGGGCCTGCAAGGCGGCCATCAGGTCAACCCCACCCAGCGCTTCTGCCCGCCGGATGCCCCCCAAATAGGGCACCAGCCAGCCTTGAACATCCGCCAGCAGCGCTACATCCGAAAAATCGGGGAGGACTGCGCCCTGCCCACGTGCCCATTCAATCCGCGCCACAAAATACCGCGCCACCTTGCTCCAACTCAGCACCGCAAGGCCCAATTGCCCCACGCCTTCGCCCATGGCCGCCGCTACAGCATCGGCGGGCGCATCGGCCCAATGCACATCGGCAAACACCAGCGCATCCAGCCGCCGCTGCCGGCGCGCCAACACCGCCCGGTCGCGGCGCGACCATTCGCAAATATCCACCTCAGCTATTCGCACGCCATGCAGCGCTTCGATCTCTGCCAGCCCAACAACCGCCGCCAGCCGCATTTTGGCGGCCCGCGTATCGCCATCCAAATCGGCAGCCACCAGAAATTGCTGCCCAGCCAAATCATCTCCGGCAGGTAGCAGTGCTTCTTTACCGCCAGCCATCAGATACCGCCCATCGCCACCGGGCCGCGCCATGGCAATCCGGTCGGGATAGGCTAGCGACAGAAGCGCCCCCGCCGAAAGCCCCTGATCCGCCGCTGCCAAGGGTGCCAGCCGCGCGGCTTCAGCCCGCACAGCCGCCATATCGGCCCCGCCCATCGCCCGCAATCGCGGCGCAATATCAACGCCAGCGGCACGCAATCCGCCTCGAACGCTTAGCAATGCCGCAATATCTGCGGCCTGTCGCCCGCCGCCAGCCAACAGCATATGCCCAAGGCGCGGATGCGCTGGGATCCGCGCCAAAGCCCGGCCATGCGCCGTGGCCGCGCCGGCCCCATCCATCGCACCAAGGTCTTGCATCAGCGCCACGGCAGCCGCCCAGCTTGCTGCGGGCGGCGGCGTCAAAAACCGCAAATCATTCGGGTCGCGCGCGCCCCAAATTGCCAATTCCAGCACCAAAGGTGCCAAATCCGCAGCTGCAATTTCAGGCGGCGCAAACGCCATGAGCGCCCCATCCTCGCCCGCCCCCCAAAGCCGATAACAAACCCCCGGCGCCACGCGGCCCGCCCGGCCCTGCCGCTGCACCGCTTCGGCCCGGCTTACCCGCTCGGTTATCAGCCGCGTCATGCCAGAACCAGCGTCATAACGGGCCCGGCGCGCCTGCCCGGCATCCACAACCACCTCAATATCGGGAATAGTGACCGAGGTTTCGGCAATCGCCGTCGCCAGCACCAATTTGCGCCCGGCCACAGGCGCCAGCGCGCGCCGCTGTTCAGCAAAGGGCAACGCGCCATAAAATGGCAAAATCTCAACACCGCTTGGCACAGCCTTTTCCAGCCGCGCCATTACCCGGCGAATTTCGCCCTCACCGGGTAGAAACACCAATATCCCGCCGGTGGTTTCTGCCAAAATCTGCATCACCGCCTCAGCGACCTGCGCATCCAAATAGGGTTTGCGCCCCCGCATCGGCATCGGCGGCATATACCGCAATTCAACCGCAAAACTCTGCCCCGATGCGCTCAGCAATTCAGCGCCTAACAGCGCGGCAACCGGGGCCGCATCCAATGTGGCCGACATCACCAGCAGCTTCAAATCAGGCCGCAAAGCGCCGCGCACCTCTTGGCACAGGGCCAAGCCTAAATCTGCTTGCAGGCTGCGCTCATGAAACTCGTCAAAAATCACGCAGCCAATACCGCTAAGCTCCGGGTCGTCTTGCAATATCCGCGTCAATATCCCCTCGGTCACCACCTCAATCCGCGTCGCCCGGCCCACCTTACTTTCACCGCGGATGCGGTAGCCTACGCGCTGCCCAACGGGTTCACCCAGCTGGCTCGCCATCCGCTCAGCGGCAGCGCGCGCAGCCACGCGCCGTGGTTCCAGCATCACAATGCGCCCATCAACCCCGCCCCAGTCCAGCAAAGCCAAGGGCAGCCGTGTGGTCTTGCCCGAACCCGTGGGCGCTTGCAAAACCGCCATGCCATTGCCGCCCAACGCCGCAATCAGCGCAGGCACAATCTCATCCACGGGCAATCGGTCCACCATGCCCCTAGCTAGCGCGCAATGCCCGCCCCAGCCAGCCCCATCTTTTGTTCATAAATATCCCACGGGGGGTCCGGGGGGTGTGAAACCCCCCGGCTACCAGCATCAACCGCGCGGGCGAAACACCCGCTTATGCACCCAAATTGGCCAAAATTGCGCGGCCCTAAACAGCCATGAAAGCCGGCGCGGGAAATTTGTCTGGAACCGCCCCGATTGCATCGCCTCCATCACGCAGCCCGCGGCTGCATCCGCGCTCATAATCATCGGCATTTTGAAATCGTTCTGCGCTGTCAGCCGGGTTTCAATAAAACCGGGGTTGACCAGTTGCACCGCAACCCCCGAGCCTTGCAAATCCACAACCATATTCTCAGCCAAATGCATCAGCGCTGCCTTGCTGGCCCCATAGCCAATTGCGCCCGGCAACCCGCGAAACCCCGACAGGCTGCCAATCAGCACAATCCGCCCGCTGCGTGCCGCAACCATGCCCGGCACAATGGCGGCCAAAATGCGCAATGCGCCCATAAAATTGACCTCGGCCATCTGTTCAGCGGCACCCGGCTGCCATTCGGTGGCCGCCATAGGCGTATAGGCCCCAGCGCAATAAATCATCCCATCAATCGGCCCGACAAGGCCCGCCACCCTCGTTACGGCCACAGCATCGGTTACATCCAGCGCCAAGGCCCGCGCGTTCGGCAAGCTAGCTGCCATAGTGTCCAGCCGCTCCTCATTGCGTGCACTTAAAACCAACTTGGCACCCGCTTGCGCCATTTGGCTTGCCAAGGCCCGGCCCAGCCCTTCCGAGGCCCCAACCAGCCACCATGTTTGCCCTGCAATACTCATGTTACAGGGCGGATCACCGCCACCAATTCAGCCACTTTGAAACCGAATTTACGCATCTGGCTGCGGTTCACCAATGTGCCGTTCGTCAGCGCGTACATCCAGTCTTTTACCGCTACCACATGGCCACCCGCCGCTGCGGGCAGCTTTAGCCGATAGCTCAGGCTAAGCGCATCGCCTGCGACTTTGCCGACCGCATCAAAAATATCACTCGCACCACCTCTAAGCTGCGCATCTGGGCCTAGGGTTAGCACCCATTTGCGGGTCTGCTCGGTGCCAGAATCATACCAAAACTGTTCGGTAATGGTCAGCTGGTCACCCTCCCAAACGCAGTCCATTTCGGCGGTGAACCGGCTTACAACCCGGCCAAATGGCCCATAAAGCACACCTTCAACCGCCAGCTTGCCCGCCAGCGCCTGCTTTGGGTCCAGCGCGGTGCGGGCTTTGTAATCATCCACCCGCTGCGCACCAAAACCAATCCAGTTTCCTGCCAAGCTGTAAACCAGCACCGCAAGCGCCAGCCCAACCAAAATTCCCCAGAATAATACCATCACGATACCTCATGTGTTGGTGGCGTTGGGCGGCGGAAGAACCGCGCACCGCGCCACCAAAGTTTTACAGCCTGCCAGTGGATCAGCCCCAAAACGCGCAACCGCGCCAGCGGCGCACGCAGCACAATCCCCACAGCCGCCGCCCGGCTTAGCGCGCGTCGCTTGCCGTGCAATGTCGCCATCAACCCGCCCTCGCCATGCGAAAAATCAATCACAATCCCAATTGCCGCCGAGGTTATATCAAACCGAAACCGATAACGCCCCTTCAGCGGTTGAAACGGGGACACATGCAGCAGCTTTTCCGCTTCCAGCATGTCGGCAGCACCAATCACCGCCAGACCATCCTTCATCAACAAATAACTATGCCGGTCGCCAAATGTGTTGGACACTTCGGCCACAGCCAAACGCAACTGCCCTTCGCCATCCATCACCATCCAAAATGATACGGGGTTAAACGCCCGCCCCAGCACGCGCGGCTGGGCCAATAGGCAAATTTTCCAATCCGGTTGCAGCACAATCAGGCGGTCTGCCAGCACTTCGCGCAGCCAAACCGCACCGCGCCCTTGCCCCTTTGGCCCACCATGGTCGGCATCGTGCATAGCCAATAGCCCGGCCCGGTTGCGTGCAAACAGGCGGCTGCGGAGCGGGGCGGCCTCCATATCCAGCAGCACAAAATCCATTCCATAATCAAAGCTGCGCGCAAGCGCCCCTTTGCGAATATGGTGCGTGCGTCCGCGAATATGCTCTGCCCCTAAGCGGCCCATGCTACAGCCCTCGCACGTAATGACGCGGCTGCGGCCAAACCGCTGGCCAGCCCATCTTCATGAAACCCATGCCGCGCATAGGCTCCGGCAAAATAGCTGTTATTTACGCCCTGCAACTTGGGCAATGCGCCCTGTGCCGCAATTGCGCCCGCGTCAAACACCGGGTGCATAAATTCCGCCTGATCATAGATCAAATCTTCGCGCACCGGCGTATCACTATTCAGCGATACAAATAGCGGCTCGCTGGCATCAATGCCTTGTAATCGGTTCATCCAATAGGTCACCCCTATCGCACGCCCCTCATCCCCATCGGTGCGGGCCCGGTAATTCCAACTGCTCCAAACGCCCTTGCGGCGCGGCATTTGCGCCGCGTCAGCATGCAATATGGCGCTGTTCTTTTGGTAACGTATCGCGCCTAGCACCCGGCGCTCATCATCAGTTGGGGCCTCAATCATCGCTAGGGCTTGGTCAGAATGGCAGGCGAAAATCACCTCATCAAACCGTTCTGCCACGCCACCATGCGGGGTAATGCTAACCCCAGCCGCATCACGCTGCACACGGGCCACCGGCGCGCCTAGCCGTAAATCAGCGCCTTGCGCCCGCAATTGCGCAGCCAAACGGTCTACATATTGGCGGCTGCCCCCATCAACGGTCATCCATTGGTGCTGGTGGCGGGCGCTTAACAACGCATGATTGTCAAAAAACTGTGTCAGGCTGCGGGCCGGAAAATCCAATATCCGCTCTGGCGCGGTTGACCAAATAGCGCCGGCCAGCGGCAATAGGTAATACCGCCGAAACCATTCGCCTAAGCGCAACTCATCCATCAAGGCGCGCAGCGTTAAATCGGGGTTTTCCGCCGCCCGCACCGCCTGCTTGTTAAACTTCATAATATCGTTCAGCATCCGCAAAAATCCGGGCCGAAAAGCATTGCGCTTTTGCGCTAGTAGCGCGCCGGGGCGTAGGCCATATTCAATCCGGCCGTCATCAATACTAGCGGCAAAGCTCATATCACTTGGCTTTATTGGCACATCTAGCGCTGCAAATAGCCGTGTCAGCTCGGGGTAATTCGGGCGGTTAAACACAATAAACCCGGTATCAACCGGCACATCACCGTTGCGCCCAGCCATAATGGTCCGTGCATGCCCGCCCAACCTGTGCTCTGCCTCAAACAGGGTCACGTTATAATCATCTGCCAAGGCCCAAGCTGCCCCTAGCCCAGTGATCCCCCCGCCTATAATCGCAATACGGTTGGCGGCGGGGAGCATATGGGTCATCGCAAAATCCTGTTTTTTTGTTATAGCCTCATTACGCTTAGCGCCCGCATTCGGATCAATCCAGCACCAAAGGCTTCACCATAAACCTTGAATAGAATTTATTTTTCGGTTACCGAGACGCAGCGCCCTGCGCCCTCAAACAACTATAAAGGACATCCTATGAAACTCATTCTATCAACGGTTGCAGCCCTTACCGCCGCCACAACCGCCTTTGCTGGCGCCGCCGTATATGTCGCCCCCGAAGTTGCCATGGTTGAAGAACCAATGCGCAATGGTTCGGGCGCTTGGCTCATCCCATTGGCCATCATCGCAATCCTTGCGCT
>Ga0105054_10012990_pt1 | contig 10107 bp, 11 predicted proteins | sample BON02_FD_78091 | JGI IMG/M metagenome (GOLD analysis project Ga0105054, IMG submission 78091) | Freshwater microbial communities from Lake Bonney liftoff mats and glacier meltwater in Antarctica - BON-02 (megahit assembly) | ecosystem: Environmental > Aquatic > Freshwater > Ice > Glacier... | reverse complement strand
GATGGCAGGTGAATGGTGGCTATACCCTGTGTGGTCACTGCCTGGGTGAGGCCTTTGGTCGAGTCCCAAAGTTCAGGTTGTTCAAAGATTCGGACCGCTCCTACCTCTGGAGGGTTCTTGATTAATTCGAAGATATCCTCATTCTCCAGGTTTATGTCTGGAAGGATTTTGGGGTCTCTTGACGCATGTGGCACCGAAAACCTTTCTCTTTCTGGGATCAATTTCATAATCTCGTCCTGTTTTGTCTCGGGTTGTTCCTCCCCCCAAATATGGAGGATGGTCTCTATCTTCCCTCTGATTTGTGCAGTGGGTTCCGTATAGTTAACACCCCAGTAGTCTTCGTCATCGGGTGTAGCAGAGCGTGGGCCAATATTTTCTAGGTCCGACGGGCGCGCGTATTTCTGTGTTTGGATGGACACACATGTCTTCCAAGGACGGTGGCGCAGAGGGTGAGGCTAGTTATCGCGTGCAACCTGGCGCGCACATTTTTCGTGAACTGCAGAGACGTGTGCGGTTGACATATTGCTGACGTTTTTGTGTGACTGTGGTTGTTTTCAGGTAGGTGCAGAACACATATGCTGTCTCAGGTCGTTTGCAATCGTAAATGCTCTCATGGTCGCTTCAAGACCATTTACAAACAATGCAAACAGTCTGGTGTAAGTGGGGGAGTATGAAAGCTCTGCAAGAATTTTGAGCGCTGTTCCTACTGCTGCACATGTTCTCCGGCAATGCAGCACTGCAAGTTGCACCCTGGAAAAACGAAAGCATTGTGTCCCACGTGCGCTCACTTGAAGGGACATGAGTCTTGGTGGCAATCACCACAAATGCTATATAAGGGACCAATGCAAGAAAAACAAGTATGACATCACATAGGTCAAACACAAGTAGCCTGACACAGTTGAACGCGCGAATCAAGAAGATCCATGTTTCCAACAAGTGGCAACTCTCGAACAAAGTCAGTCCAAATCCCTCACAGGCAGCCAGGTCGCAAATGCGGACACAATCCTTCAAAAAATAACAACCCTGGATTTTTCCAAGCTTGTGCACTTGACAAGCTCGGATGGCACTGTAGCGTATGAGCACAACATTCACCACTTACACCATATCACTGCACTACTCACAACCTGCCTGACTAACCAGCTAGTGAAGCCCAACCAAGCGCTGCCTGCAGCGCAATCTGCTTATCATAGACCACTCGCTACACAGGAGTCCGTTTTTCGCCCAGCCCGCCTTTTTTTTCTGTCGTGTTCTACTTTTGATCCCTGTAACCGTAAGATGTTATTGAAGTAGATTTTTCCAACCATTGTGTACACCCAATCCCCCGTCACTCTCTGCCCGCACGCACTGGATGACTGGCCTTGTGCCCAACGTGTCTTTCGCTCTTGTTGTCGAGTACATGGCGCAGCAAATTCTGCCCCTGGCACAGCAAAAATGTGAGGCCCAGGAGGCGGAGCTGGCGCTTTTTGGCACTGGTGTTGCCTGTGTTGTTGCATCAAAGTGTTCGAATTGCCAAGAAAGTCGGGCGGCGTTTTCGTGCAACTGCAAAGTGTGGACCTGCAGGTGCCAGACATGCTACGACATGCGTTCGTCATACAGGGCCATTCAGAATGCTACTAGTCTGAACAGCACGTGGAGATACAAACTCCCCCTCCACGACCACGAAATAAGCACAGCAAATTGCACGCGGCGAGTCTGCGGGGCTTTGCCTGCGATTGCAAGAGTGTCCAAAGGGTGTCTGGAGATCTTCCGGGTCTACCAACAGAAGGTGGCTTTGGTGCATATATGCTCGCAGAGTCTGTACATGGCACACGAGCTTGCTTTGTATGGCACGAGTGTGGGCTGTGTTGACAAGATTTGTTCCGTGTGTGTAATGCTAATGGGGGAATGCGCCTGCAAAGCGTGGACATGTCAGTGCGGCAAGTGCTGGGAGCTGCGGCACATTTACAAGGAAATCGCAGGCACGGACAAGGATGTCATGTTTTATCGAACAATCACCTGTTTATAAAAGTCCAGCTAGCCGCATCACAATCTCAAAATCTGCCATTCCAGGCAGTATATATGCACTCGTTGTCGATTTTCCCGACTCGGAAACCCCGTTTCGCCCCATCAAGTGATGTGATTGTTGTCAATGACAATAGCGCAACACTGCTTTGTCAGTTTTGCCAAAACGCTTTCAGAGTCAGCATACCCTGCATTTAGATATTGTGTTCAGCTGTAATAAACACACATCAACCTTGTTTTGCTGGATTGCGCTTTTGGACGGGGTGTACTGACAGGGATTCATATATAAGAGTCCTATTTGTGGTATACCAAGGTCATTTTCTGTTTAGTAGTTTTCATTCTTTGATTTGGCAAGCCAAGTTTAGGGTATTCGTAGCGCGTGCGCTATGTCCGGCGGAGCCGGATCTGCCCAAAACACTTCGCAATATTTGATGAATTCCGCTGGCAATGACAACGGGGACGCAAATGCGCTCTTGTCAGGTTTTGATGACGACAATTGGATAAACAAGATGTTTGACTATGATTACAACAAGTTGCCTGAGATTCCTGCTGTACAGCACGTAGATGTGCCAGTGCAGCACGCAGATGTGCCGTCAGAGGACAAGGATCCCCGCATGCTCCACCCAAATTGGACGTCTTTCAAAAAGTTCCAGACGTACAGCTTGGTCAGGATTTATGACCACCGTGTCATTACCGAGTGCAACCTCGAAACAGACACTGTGGTGAGGGAGATGTTTCCGTGTTCCAAAGATGCCAATCTGCAGGAACTGGGCGATGTTGTGGATTGGATGCACCAGATGACTAACTATAGATTGATATCCCTTGATCGTGTTCAGAATGTCCGCATGACCCGCATGCACGACATGTTTAAAACCGAATACAATATCAGCAACACCACCACTGTGTATCACGGCTGTGATGCCGAGACTGCGGACAATGTGATGAAAGAAGGCTTTCGCACAGGCGGGGGACCACGCTCTTTATGGGGATAGGGGACTTACTGCGGTAAATATTTCCCGGTTGCAGTGCAGTTTGCCAAACCAGAGTGTGACATTCAGACCATTCTTGTGTGTGATTTTCACAAGGGTCACAGCAAGATCAGGAGTCAAGGTTTATTCAATTTTGGCAAAACGGCCTCGGGCGAACAAATTCTGACCACCACAAACGACACTTTGCCCCCCACGATTTACTGTGGCTCAAAAGACAGTCAGTTTTCAGTCACTTACAAAATGTGCGTCCAGTTCGACAAAAGGGGGGGCATTACGCAGGGAAACGTGAATTTCATGAGGAAATACAGTGGCAGCTACTCGCAGGGTTGGAAGCCTCCGAAAATAAACGTGCCATCACATGCATATGCGCCCTTGGCATCCGGTTCTCACATGGTTTCAATGGCGGCCCGTGTGGCCTATCTGGCGCCCCTGGCACCCGCTGTGGCATCTCTGGGGCGCCCTGTGGTATCTCTGGCACCCGCTGTGGCACCTCTGGCACCCGCTGTAGTATCTATGGCACCCGCTGTAACGCCTGTTGCACCCGGTGTGACGTCTGTGGCACCCGCTGTGGCACCTCTGGCACCCGCTGTGACGCCTGTGGCACCCGCTGTGGCATCTCTGGGCCTTCCCAAACTGCTGTGGTACCAACAGCCAAGCACACTTGCACATTATTCGAAAGCGGGCTGTCAGGCGTCTGCACCAATTATGATCTCTGAAGACAAAGCCAGTGTGCTTACATTCGAAGAACCTCCTATGAGGGTCACAACACGTCTGGAAATTGTGGACAAAATCAAGGTCTGCGCTGTTGTCACTATCATTGATGCCATCAAGTTGCATAAGTTCTGCAAGGGCCGCCAGGGGCATGTCAAGGCTATCCTACAAGAGTCAGGCAAAACACCTCGGTTTTTCATTGAGCTCATTGATGCCTCGGCGGACGACATCCGTGATATCAAACTTGGCAACCACCCGAGGAAGGCTAGATATGAAGGAATGCTGTTGGAATGGCTGAACAGCACCTATCCGGAGATCGAGCTCTATACGGGACTTGTTTCTGCTGGTGTGCAGTCCCTATTGCAAGCCACAACATCAGGCACGGCGTCTATTAGTTTCAACGCGTCCGTAGGTGGTAGTGGTGCTTCTATCAATGTCAATTTCAATGGCGCAGGCGCCTCGTCCTCGGACTCGACGGAGACAATGTGGGGCAAGAGCGAAGGCAAACGCCCTCACAGCGACAACAGTGACGCACAGCAAGACGGCACCAAGAAGCACAAGCAGTAAAATATTGCGAAGGATAAAGCTCCGTGCTGGCCATGGGTATAATATCCCGTGCTAGCATTGTGATGCTTTTTCCTTCACCCACAAGTGAGAACACACTTCAAAAATCCAGGCGTGCATGGCGGGATTTTCAATCTCATTGGGTTCGATTCCCAATATGTCTTTACATTAAACGAAAAACTAATGTTTTTAAAACAGTGTCAATCAGGCCTTGCAATGCCCAGGTGTGTCAGACGACTTGTTCTGATTTTTGTTGATGTACAACGAGGCACGGCTGTGCTACTTTCAAACACAAAGAGTCCTTTTGTGTTTGTAACCAAAAACTACCTTTGTGGAAGGGGATTGGTTTCGTCTTGGAGCATTTGTTGCGCAGCAATAGCAGCTGTCTCTAATTCCATGGAACATTTACGTATAGACGTTATTTTTGCCAGCGCGTGCGCCAGTTGCTCACTCTGTGTAATCCAGTCCTGTCTGGACTTTAAGAGCGCCATTTTCAGATCCATGTTCTCCTTACTAACAGTCGTCATCTCTGCCAGCAGTCTCTCTTTCTCTCCAGACAAAGCTAAGATGTGCTCTTTTGCTTGCTTGAGCAGCCTGTGCAGCTCGATTACTTTTTCTTTTTCTGCCTGTCTGTCGGATCCGCCGAGCGCAGCAAGACTAACAGCAGCGCCACTTTTTGTGCTATTTATCACCGGCCATACATGCTTTGCGGGCACTTTTGTGCTATGCGCATGGCTGTCAAACTTCACATTCATGCTGTTGTCGTTAGAAGAGCCCCACGGGGCGTGCTCAATATAGTGATTCGCAGATACAATGGTCGCAGGCTTCGCGGAGCCATGGTGTCCCCTTTCGCATGCAAGCACTTTCATCCCATGGAGAGAGCTGCCGAATTTTCCTTGGTCAACGGCAGGGTCCCATGCAGGAAAAACAATGGGCTGATGTTATGACATCACGTTTTGTGTGTATTTGAAAATAAAGGCACGCTGTGGTCTATTTTCAAGCAGCCACTTACAAACCACCAGCAAGATCGTCTGCGAGCTAATTGTACAAATACATGTCCTGGCTTTCAGATTTCAGCACCACCTGTGTTGGATAATGTGTAAGAATCATTGGCTTCCTCCGTCATTGCATTCCTGTTCTCCGTGGTTGTATTTTTGAGCTTTCTTATCCGGGCCTTGCTTCTTTTTTCATGAACATATGCCAGAGATGGAAAGCGCCATTCGTCGACGGGTTCTTGGGTCCTGTAGAATTCATTTGCACACAAAACCACTTGTAAGGAGGGGGGGGGCCAATGTGCGATCAGTACCATACACCTGCAGTGTGCTGCAATAGACAAACAATGCAGTAGCAGGATCTACCATCTCGCGTGCGTCAGCTCTATCCCTTTTGAAAACATATGGAATCCAGCAATGGAATTTTTTTCCATCAGAACTTGGTGTGTCATGTTCGGGAAAGATCCTGACAACTTCGATAGCTGTGCATGCTTACTGTGATATTCAAGTGTTAGATGGATGGCATGCGTCTTGGCGATGGGCGGCGTCGATGTGACAAAACGGACAGGAGTAACGAAGAGGGGCTGGGACACGGTGCAAACATACCCAGGATTGATTCTCACACACAAAATGCTACAATTTTTTTTCGTAGAGTCTGGCAGCTTGATTTGTATGTTCTCGTTGGCATACTTGTAGAAAAGGTCACCATGTACTTCACCATAATCCTGCAAACGCCCTTCATCGCTGATGATTTCCACCAGCCCCATCACGTGCGCCGCAATGAGAAACTGTCGAGTGCGCACACGTAAATACACGCACCGGTTCTCACCACAGGTGTGCACAATGTCTTTGTGAGTCTCATATGTAGCAAGTAACAGTACCAACAGACCTGCTAGGATAGTTCTTGTCCGGGTTTGATCTGGGTGCGTGTAGAATGCAAAGCTTTATCATTGTCTGTGCACAGTATGCAATTCTGTGACAAAGGAACCAGTTTTTCTACGTCTGGCTCTCCTGGCTGGGCTATGCTCATGCTTTGGCACAGATGCCCGCCAGCACGGAAGGGCTTATGTATGTTTTTTGATTGAATGTCACCTGTTTTGCACCTTGGAGTCACACTTTTGATCGTGTGGTAGCACAGGCATGCCACCCACGCATATATCCAACCAGTATGCATATTTTCGGGTTTGAATCAAAGGCACCTTGGCTTCAGCTTCCAGGTGTCGAAGAATCAGCGTGTGCAGAGCAAGAAAAACAAGATATAATGAGAAGCAGAGTTTGATGGAGCCGATGTTTGGTGTTAGTTTGATTGTTTTTAATAAACCCATTTGAAACTGAATATTCTACACAAACTGGAATGAGCCCAGGGACAGCCTGCTTGCGGCATACGCCACTAGGGGTGCTGCCATACGTGCCAGTCTTTGAAACTCTCAAAGTGTGTTTGCTGTGTCGTTATTTCGACGACCTGCCACCTTTTTTCCTGATACGTTTCCTCGCAGACACGTGACTGTCGACAGGTACACAGGTGTTGACGAGAGTGCCGTTCCTATTCAAGTGCGTGCCAATTTTTTTGTAATTCGTCCAGCACGACTGGCAAGTTCTACGCTTCATCCCACGCCGAAATATCAAGCACTTGCGTCCACAAATATATAGTGCCTACTTGCAAAGTCTTATTTTATGTCATACAGATTTCATCTTTAGCATGTGTTGTGCAGGTGCTGCCACAGGTATAGCTTAGACCTGCCCAACAGGTGCAGTTGCCACGTGTGTAATGTCGAAATCAGCGCGTCCAAAACAACAAAGACCCCTGCATTTTTCTCGACGTTTTCACTCAAAACTTTGTGTTTTCATCAAGCTGTTTTATTACATGGGTGCATGCAGCCATCAAAATCCGGATCCAGACGGTCTGTGACGGAACAAGACACTGCGTGAGGGGATGCCGTATATGTGCTGGCAGTTGAATGAGCTCCACGCGTGGGGGTTTTTTCTGACTGATTGCTGTTAATTGATTTTCGATACAGGTCAAGAGCTGCTTCAAACAATGAAACCACCCTCGCGTGATATGGCAATAATGTACACGGAGAAGTTGTGATGCCTGATGATTGTGGGGAGAATATGCGATCATCGAGATACCAGCTATTTCATGTACACAGGAAGCCAGCGTTTGACTACAAAACAGGGAATCATAAGCATACATGGAAAGCCCCGCAGCCGGTATGTTGGCATACGATTCGTCACTCGTGAAAAGTAGGCAGATCTTCTGGTAAAAACTCGTAAAGCAGCCGTGTATCTCGCTAGAAAGCGCCACTTTGGCCTGCTGCGTCGTGTCCAATTTTTCTATGTAGCGATATCTCACCCGCATCGCAATAAGACATGACATGATTGTGAAAACGTCGGCATTCTGCCAAAACGAGATCAGTCCGCCCTGGCACCAGTTCAGAAAATTCCATAGTTCGTCCACACAGTTTGCTCCGATTTTCGTGGGCGTGTTTCCTGAGGCAACAGGCACTAACTCCTGTATTGGCTGTTTTACTGGCTGTACGACTGATGCTTGCTCAGCTGAATCCAACAGTACATCCACGTGTGCCGGGGGCAATTCCTGCATGTGCTCGGTAGAATGGGGTGGTTCCTCCATGTTTTGACGCGAAGGAGGAGATTCCAACATGTGCTCAGGAGAAGCAGGATTGTACTCTGGAAACGGTGATGTGTTGTCCTTGTCGGACGGTATTGCAGTGTCATACTCGTTCATGTGCAGTGGCGATGACATTTCAATGGACGAGGATGGAAACTCTGTGTTTTGCCATAGTGATGACATTGATGGTGGAGACAGTGACTCCTCCTGTACATCGAGGGTGGTAACACTGGAATCGTTGTTGGTGTTTGTGAGTGCAGAGCCGATTCGGTGTGGAGGAACTTTCCTACGAGCGCACCGATGTTTTGCGAATCTTTGGATAAATCTGCCATTTTTGCCACAGTTGCGGTGTGTCGGTTTTTTGCACGTTTTTCTCGCCCGTGTTGGTCGTTGTTGCGTTGCTCTAATAAAACTCTTTTCTGTTCTTTCACGAGGTCAGTGATTTTTTTGTTTGCCAAAGTGTGCACAATAAGTCGATTCTCGCGTTCAATCTGCATTTTTCGCAAGTCCTCCCTGCATTTCACGCAATCACACTCAAAGCCCCATTTTTCCTGCAGATACTTCCGTCGTTCAACCACATTCTGGTCAATTTCATCAGCGTCAATGTAGCTTACAGTGACCTGCTCGCCCGCGGGCACATCAATTAACGCATGCAGGCAGAAATCATACGCCCCCTTTCCAGTGCATTGGTGTAGGGCGTGTCTCGAAGCGTTTTTTTCGTTGGAAGTATCATACGAGGTTCCAGGCTTGGTCGGCAGGAGTGGTTGAATTTGGAGCCCTTGTAGATACAGAGCATGATCTGGATTCGGGATTCATCCACTTTATGATCACCCTCTTCATTTGGGACTTGAATTTTTCGTAGCCATCCATTTATTTTAAGAACATTATAAAGCCATTCGCCGGTGGGTTCCTCCGGCAGCTGTTTGGGGTGCAAGTGCCGCATTTCGTCCTCGATGCGCGGCGTCCTGGTGCTAAAATTTTCACACAGTTTGACATACTGCTCTACGTACATCTTTGTCTGCTGCGTCTTGAGGGTGTTGGCATAGGCCAACTCTTGTCGCACAGACAATTTACTTTCAGACTCCTCGTCCAATCCTGGCAGATCATCGAGGACCCACACAAAACTGTAGGCACATATCACCTGGGTTCTCTTGACATTGACCACCGCAAAGACTCCCTGCTCTACACCACTGTCCTCGATTTTGAAGACCTGATCAAACGCGACAAACGGCGCGTACGTCTTCTTTCCGTGGCTTTTGGACATTGTGTGTGGGGATAATTGTGGAGTCTACAGAGTGTCTGGCAATTCACCTTTATATATGTGCAGACAGTGGATATCAACTCAAGATAGGCCCAGACTAGTCCGCCTCGGCCTTGTTTTGTGACATATTGCGACTCACTCGATAGAAATGCCACAACAATTACGCCAACACAAATAAGCCCAAAGTGCTGTCGGGGCGGACCGACTGGCGCAAAAGACAAAGCAGGCAATAATTGTCTTCCATAAACACCTCATCACTGTACTGTATAATGCCGCGGATTCGCGATTCTTGTACCGTCAGATCCTTGACCCACCACGACAAATCATGTGTTGGTTGCAGATTGTCAAAGTACGACTTCTGGAATGTCGCGTGCTGACTCGCGAGAAAATAAGAAAAGTCCACCAGAGCGATTTTGGTGTATATGTCGTAGCATGTGATGAATTCCAGCACTTTCAAGGGATCGCTCGAGCCAATGTCCTGTAATGCGTATCCTGGCACATCACGCTCTGCCATCATGCGCAAAATGGGGTAAAATATGGGGATATACGCCTGGATGCGCTGTATCACACTGTCTTTTTCGCTGTACACACCACCAAACCGTATTGTATAAGCGTAATACGCTAGGCGGCAGAGGATGAAAATGACACCCACTGAACTCAAACGTGGCTGTGACGCGTTGGCCTGGTCATTGCAAATATAATCCAACCACGCAAACATGTTGAGTATGTCTTGTTGCAACCCTGTGCCCTGCTGCGCAAGTACTGTTGGTGTTGGCCGGGTGACAGGGACGATTCCTGCTGGTTTTTGTCTCTTTACAGGCGCTCCTGGCGTAAGGCTCAGCATTACATCGGTCTCGTAGTAGTTCTGTTGTGTGGCGCAGAGCATAATCTCACGGGCGGTCCAATTCGCTTTCTGTGCCTGCAGATTTGCTTTGCACTGCGCCTGGTAATCATCCCAGT
>Ga0105054_10012988_pt1 | contig 10108 bp, 7 predicted proteins | sample BON02_FD_78091 | JGI IMG/M metagenome (GOLD analysis project Ga0105054, IMG submission 78091) | Freshwater microbial communities from Lake Bonney liftoff mats and glacier meltwater in Antarctica - BON-02 (megahit assembly) | ecosystem: Environmental > Aquatic > Freshwater > Ice > Glacier... | reverse complement strand
CGTGATGACGGCGGCAACGAGCGATGGCGTCAGCCGATCGTGGTGAACGATTTCGTACTTATAAGTTTTCTTGCGGCCGCCCATGTTGATGTGAACGATGGCGGGCGCAGTCTTGAACTTCTTACCGGGCGCACCAGCGACAGCGGCGGCATCGTCCTGAAGAATGGTGCCTTTAATGACGGCACTGCCGCCGAGCTTGAACGCATTGGACATGCGGGGCACGATGAAATGCACATAGCCCGTGGCCATGGGCATTGCCGAATCGCCCGTGCCAAACATCGGATGGCCAAACGCCAATACGCGGCCATCGGGCAGCACATCTGTCACCGTACCGGTTGCGCTCAAATCCGCATCACCAAAGGCCAGCGGAATCGAAAGCACACTGCCGGGTTCGAGCTCGATCGCCTTCGCATCGGTATCGGGCGGAGGTAGGCCAATGGTCGTCCCTACCTGCGACTGCATCGGCACAATGCCCATCGGCTCAAGCAGCGGTGCCATCACCTTCGCTAACGCCGCACTGCCCACCGCCATCGGCAGCATCATGCGCACCGGCTTGCCTTCAACATGACTGGCCAAACTGTCAGGCCCGGCAATTCGCAGAGGTACAGCAGAAGCTTCACGCTGGTCGCGCTTATTCCGGGGGTCGCGCTCACTTGCATCCTTAATACCCACCAGTTTCCCAAGGCTGCGCGCTCGCCACGTCTCGCTTTCGCCAAGGCCTTCGCTATCCGCATAGCGAAGCAGATCGATGAGCGTTGCGCCGGTGATCGTGGTGCGCGAAGCGCCTTGCGCCTTGGGCACATCTTTCACGCCATCTTTCTCGCCATCTTTCATGTTGTCGATTTTTCCAGCGGTCTCGCGCATCAGTTCGATGGGCTGCACGCCGGCGTAGCAATCTTTTGTCCAACCGAAGCCAAAGGCGAAAGCACCGATGAGCTTGCCGCCTTTGCCCAGGGTGCCAGCTTCTTTCTCTCCCTCTTCAAAGAGATAAATAGGCGAGCCGCTCATGCCTTGCACCGGGCCGGTCTTGAGGAGGCGTGGGTCGGTGCAACTGATCCAGATGACACCGCGTTTAGGGGCGAAATCGCGCTGGACGCTGATGACTTCAACGGGGAAGGCTTCGATTTTTGCCCCATGAAAGACAGTCAGGCCGTAGCCTTTCATGCCTACCTTGACCTGATCGATCGGCATGATGGGCGTGAGCTGGCGCACTGCTTGAGCAGTGGCCGGCGCAGCGTCTTGAGCCGCGTCAGCGGCTGGCAGCCAAATCGAATAGGAAAGGAGCAGAAAAAGAAAAGCGAAAAGAAAGGCGTTTTCTCGTAATTTCCTCATTGATGCACAGTAGCCGTTGTGGTTATGATTGACAAGCGTCGCGCAAGGTTTGCACGTAAGTTTGGCAAACCGGGCGATGACAAGATCGAGTTGCAGTCGGCGATGGCGGGACTGGATCGCCGGGTTAGATGGATGGGTGCAGCAGTTGGCGAGCGAAAAATCGTTCGCATGAATCTGATCAAGTTTCTGATTCACATTCTTCTGCATCATGCCGTCTCCCGTTCGAAGCATTCCCATCGGCGCAGTGGCTGGACACTCGGCTTATATATCGGCTTGCTCGTCCTGTGGTTCGCGTGAATCACGGAAACAAGCGAGCAAGTTCCGATATTCCCCGCGTACCTTGGTCCAGTGATCACAAATTCTTTTGCCTGCCGCCTATGAGAGAACACGCTGCGCAAGTGCTTGGCTACACGTTCAAGGATGAATCCGTCCTCGACGCCGCTTTAACTCACGCCTCTGTCGCCGCCACTCGGCTCGACAGCAACGAGCGCATGGAGTTTCTAGGCGATGCTGTCCTGGGCTGGGTCGTCTCGGAATATCTTTATGAAAAGTTCCCCGCCTACCTCGAAGGCGAACTGACCAAGATCAAAAGTGCGGTGGTCAGCCGCCGTGCTTGCGCGAAGATCAGCGAAGAGCTGTGTCTCTGCGCAATGCTCAATCTTGGCAAAGGCATGAGCAGTCGGCCGGAGCTGCCCTCAAGCGTGGCGGCTGCGGTGTTTGAGGCGGTGATCGCGGCGATCTTTCTCGATGGTGGTTTGCGCCCTGCCCGCAAGTTTGTCCTCAAGCATATGAAGCCGCTCATTGATGAGGCCGCGCAGTCGAGCCATCAGGAAAATTACAAATCCGCTTTGCAGCATTACGCCCAGAAGCATTTGCCCGCGAATCCGAACTACCTTCTGCTCGATGAAAAAGGCCCGGATCACTCCAAGGCTTTTGAGGTGTGTGTCGAAATCGATGGCCGAAGGTTCACCTCCACCTGGGCCAACTCGAAAAAGGAAGCGGAACAGGATGCAGCGCTGATCGCCCTGCGCGAATTGGAACTGGTCTCCACCAGCGAGCAAGGCACGATCCTCATCCGCGAAGTCGCCAGCGATGGCCTGAGCAGACGCGAACGCAAGCAGCGTCTAAAAGCGGCAGCAGCGCAGGGTGAAAATGCGTTGGATGAGGCGGTGACAGAGAACGGAGATGGTTCGACGATGGAGGCCGACATGTCCGCAGATGATGAAACATGATTGCTAATGAGTTAGCCGTTCGCCTTGGCGAACGGAGGCGTGCCTGCCAGTGCCACGCGATACAATGCCAGGCCGCCACGCCTTTCCACAATTTTTAAAGTTTTTGCCCCGTCTCGCCTTTACCATATTGACTGTATGCGAATGTGTCGGTATTGTAGCTTTCGGTATTAAATCCTATCACTCGAACAGGAGGTTCGAATCATGGCACGGATGTCAACTCGCTCGCTATATCCCATTCTCGCACTGCTGCTCATCGCAGCTCACTCTCATTTGACGCCTGCGCTATTCGCGCAGGAGGTGCCCTTTGATGGCATCGTCGCGGAGGATGATGTGAAGGTTCGCGCCGGTGCCGGCCGCACGTTCTACATCGTCGGCTCACTGCCCAAGGGCACGAAAGTAACCGTCGATGAAGTGATCTTCGGCTGGAACAAAGTCGTTCCCGCAGCCGGTGTGCACAGCTACATCTCCAAAGCATTTGTCGATGCCAAAGGCGATGGCAAAGATGGCGTGGTCAACCGTGACCGCGCTCCGGTCAATGCCGCCAGCCTCGATGGCCCCGGCGACAGCTACCGCCATCAGCTCGATCTGGGCAAAGGCGACAGCGTCAAGATCGTCGGCGAAGAAGGCAGCTTCTATAAGATCCTGCCGCCTACGCTCGATGGCACTAAGAAGGCTTATGTTTATCTGCCGCCCGGCTCGGTTCGCCGAGAGGTGGTCGATGTGCCCAAGCCCGCGACACCTGAGATCAAGCCGGAAGTGAAGCCGGAGATCAAGCCTGATGTGACGTCGCCTGAAGTCACCAAACCTGTGCCGCCTGTTACGCCGACAACGCCGACGACACCGGAAGTCAAGCCCGAGATCAAGCCGGAGGTCATCACGCCTGCCGTGCCCACTACGCCAGCTACGCCTGTGACTCCGGAAGTGATTACGCCTGCGGTGCCCGTGACACCCACGACTCCCACGACTCCCACGACTCCCGCCACGCCTGTCGCGCCTGCCGACACCAAGGGCTCGCCGCTGACCCCCGCTGAAATCCTAGGCGTGCCTACCCCGGCATCACTCCAGAAATTTGAAGCCAATCACGAAGCGATCAAGAGCCTTGAAGTGCAGATGAGTGAATCACTGCGTCTGCCCATCGCCAAGCAGCCGATCAATGAACTGCTGGCCGCGTATCAGACCGCGACCAACCTGCAAGGCACCACGGCTCAGGACAAATTCGTCTGCCAAATGCGAATTGCTCAGCTCACCCGCATTCAGAAAGTGCAGGCCGCCGTCAAGAGCTCTCAGGTTGACCTGGCCGCTGACCCTGCCGCTGAAAAAGAAAAGCCCCAAGGCCCCGACGCTCAGCGCGCCGCCAACTACAACGCAACAGGCCAACTCCTGGCGTCGAGCGTTTATGACGGCGTTCGTTTGCCACAGCTCTTCCGCGTGGTGGAGCCTTCCTCCAACCGCACGATTGTTTACGTGCGTCCCGGCAAGGAATTTGAAACACCCAAAGCTCTCGGCCGGCTCGTAGGCATCACCGGCAAAATTCGCTTTGACTCTTCGCTGAACCTTCGCATCATCGAAGTGGAAAAGCTGGACATCCTCGACATCGCTGAGCCTGCTACCGCGACACCCGCTGCTGCCCCCGCTGTCACCGACAGCGTCACAACGACGATCAAGGTGACCCAAGTCAAGGTGACCGAGTAAGCATCGTTCATTCATCAACGAAAACCAACCCGCAGCAATGCGGGTTTTTTCTTACGCCACGTCCGCATTTGATTTCCCCGCTCCCCCCTGCAACAATGCCATTGGAAGTCCAAGCCCACGAGCCCGCATCATGCCAGGCTCCACCTCGGGAGCGCCCTCCACCAAAATCTGCATCGTTCTCGTTCTATACTGGTCGGCCCGCCGACCGTAGGCGACGCTCATTAGTCGATGGCCCTATTGCATTCCGCGCCATGCGACTTTGTTTTGACTGGAGATTTTCATGGCCGCCAAGCCTGCGCATCCTGACGAATTCCGAATGAGTTTCGGAGACCACCTCGAAGAACTTCGACACCGTCTCATCAAGGCCATGCTCGGCGTCATGCTCACCGCCGTCATCGCCTTCGCCTACGGCAAAGACGTGATCAGTTGGCTCACGGAACCGCTCATGCGCGCCCAGATCGCCGCCGGCCTTCCGCCGCAGACGATCACCCCCACCGTCACCGCGGGCTTCTTCATCTACATCAAAATTTCTCTCATCGGCGCCCTGATCGTCGCATCGCCCTGGGTGCTTTTTCAGATGTGGAAGTTCGTCGAGGCCGGCCTCTATTCTCACGAACGAAAAGTCGTCTACATCCTCGCCCCCTTCAGCACTGTGATGATGCTGCTGGGCGTGGCGTTTATGTATTACGTCATGCTGCCCATCACGCTCGCCTTCCTCCTTTTCTTCGCGGTGGGCTTTGGCCCTGCCGGTGGACAGAGCAAGGACCCGCTCGAATTTCTCACTAACGCCGTCTCGGAGCTTGCGGGAAAGAAGAGCGAAGACGAAACGAAAGATGCACTGATCAAAGATGGCACCACTCAAGATGGCGCGGCCAAGGACGCCACGCTCAAAGATGGCGCAGCGAAAGACGGAAAAGCGCCTGACACCCCGAACATCGAAACCCCTGCCAAGCCAGTCGCACCTGACTTGGATGCGCTGCCCTTGGCCAGCCGCATTCCTTATTTGGATGCAGATCCCGCCATGCCGCTGCCGGGGCAGGTGTGGGTCAATCGCAAGGAGAACGCGCTGAAGATTCAAGTCGATGGCAAAACACTCGTTGCTTATCTGGCCGTCTCATCGCTGGTGAGCCCGCTGATCGACTTGGCGCAGTACATCGACTTCGTGCTCTTTATGACGCTGGGTATAGTCATCGCGTTTCAAATGCCCGTGGCCATGATGGTGATCGGGTGGACCGGCATCATCACCGCGCAGGCCATCAAGCCTTACCGCAAACACATGTTCTTCGTCTGCTTCTGCCTGGGCGCGATCATCACGCCTTCATCGGATCCACTGAGCATGACCGTCATGGCCACGCCGCTCTACGTGCTCTTTGAACTGGGCCTGCTGCTGATGCACCTGACTCAGCGCAAGCGCAGCGAAGAGGACGAATGGGAAGATGATGATGAGGATGATGACGATGAATGGGAATCCGATGGCGATTCCGATAGCGATGAGGATGACAAAAAGAACTGAGATTCATGTGGCACTGGCAGGCCGCTGCTTTGAGCGGTTTGCCAGTGGCGAAACAGAAGAAAATGAGCCCCCGAGACATCAAGCACACCGAGCACACCGAGGAAGGCACGAAGGCACAGAGGTATCAAGTCACGAAAGGAAGAAATGAATTGCACGTCCAGTGTTCTTCCGATGGTTTGCCCTCTGTATTTCTTGCCTTCCTCAGTGTTCTCGGTGTCTCGGTGGCCAATGCTGCTTTGGTGTTTAGTGAAGCTCAGCTTCCTACTTCCCCTGCCCCTTCTTAAGCACCGGCATATCTGCCTTTATTTCCTTGCGCCACTGATCGAGCTTGGCCTGCATCAGTGCGGCGCGGTCAGGCATTGATTTGGCCAAGTCATTCTTTTCGCCCACATCATCAGCGAGGTTGTAAAGCTCCAACTTGCCATCTTCGAGAAACTCCATGAGTTTCCATGTGCCCATCTGAATGGTGCTGACGGGCGCAGTTCGCCACTGGCCGGTGCCGTAGCCTTCGAGGTAACCGGGGAAGTGGACGTAGATCGCTTCACGTTTGAGCTTGGCATCACCATCCTTAAAGAGCGGCACGAGCGAGACGCCATCGAGTGGCTGCTTGGGCTTGGGCGTGGGAGCGCCAGCCAGTTCGAGGAAGGTCGGGTAGATATCGACGTGAATCGAAGGCTCATTGCAAAGGGAGCCGGGCGCGATGTGGCCGGGCCAGCGGACGATCATGGGCACGCGCGTGCCGCCTTCGTAGAGCATGCCTTTACCGCCGCGCAGGGGTGCGTTGCTCGTGACGCCTTTGCCGCTGATTTCGCCGTAGCCGCCGACGCCGCCGTTGTCACTGGCGAAGATGAGCACGGTGTTGTCAGCGAGTTTGAGTTCATCGAGCTTGGCCATGACTCTGCCGACGCTTTCGTCGATGCTCTTGATCATCGCTGCATAAACAGGATCATCGTGGCCACCGCTGCCTTGCTTCTCTTTGAACTTGGCGATGAGATCTTTCTTGGCGTGGTAAGGCGAGTGCACGCCGAAGTGTGGCAGGTAGAGAAAGAACGGGCGATCTTTGTGGCGCTCGATGAAATCAACCGCTTTGTCCGTCAGCCAGTCGGCGAGATAAGCATCATCAGGATGATCGACAGCGGGCTGAGTTTGGAAATTGAAGTGTTTGCCGTTGGATGTGATCGCTTCATCGAAGCCGCGCTGTCTCGGATGGTACGGGCCGTTTTCGCCCAGGTGCCACTTGCCGAACATGCCAGTCGCATAGCCCCCGGCTTTGATCTGGTCCGCGATGGTCTTGCGATCCAGCGGAAGCTTCGTGATATTTTCGGGCACTTGCATTTTTCGCTGCGCTGCATTGCCGCGCTCGAGCGTGTTCACGGTATAGACACCGGTGCGCGGCGGATACTGCCCGCTCATCAGCGCAGCACGCGTCGGGGCGCAGTTCTGACAATTGTGATAGTGCAGAAACTTCATGCCTTGCTGGGCGAGCTTGTCGATGCTGGGCGTGTCGTAATACTTCGACCCCATGCAGCCCAGATCGGTGTAGCCCAGATCATCGGCGAGGATGTAAATGATGTTGGGCTTTCTCGCCTCGGCAGCAGGCGCAGCGGAGATGAACAGTATGCTCAGGAACAGAACGAATGCGGCGCGAATTAACATCTGAAAACTCCAGAAGAAATCGTGAGGCAAAGAGAAATTCGTTTTTACCACGAAGGCACGAAGACACGAAGTTTGGAAAGCATGAAGGCATGAAGACATGAAGTTCAGTCTTGATGATTTCCTTCGTGTCTTCGTGCCTTCGTGGCAAAAACGGAATCAGTATCGGTCATCGCATTTCGACGGTGAAAACAATGCGCAACCGTCGCGATCCAGCGATCACTTGGCGCTGCTCTTTTTTTCTTCGGGACGCCACTGCGGTTTTGCTTCGGGATGCGTTGCGAGAATGGCGCGAAGCTCGGCGACGACCTTGGGCTTTTCACTCGCCAGATTCTTCGTCTCCAGCGGATCTGATTCGTAATCGTAAAGTTCAAACTCCGCAGTCTCCGCCGAGTCACCAGGCTTTTTCCATTCCACCAGACGATAACGCTCCGTGCGAATAGCCCGGCCAAGGCGACCGTCACGCGGATAAACATGAATGATCGAATCACGCGTGGACTTGGTTTCATCCTTGAGCACCGACGCAAAGCTCTTGCCATCAATATTCTTGGGCGGTTCGATGCCCGCCAGTTCGCAGAAGGTCGGATAGATGTCCACGGTTTCTACGAACGCAGAAGTGCGCGTGCCAGCCTTGGTCACACCGGGCACTGACATGATCAGCGGAATGCGGGCAGCCTGTTCGTAGTTGGTGTGCTTGCACCACATGCCATGATCGCCCAGGTGCCAGCCGTGATCGCCCCAGAGCATGATGATGGTGTTCTTGTCCTGACCGGTGCGCTCCAGTTCATCAAGCACTCGGCCAAGCTGTGCATCCATGTAACTGACACAGGCGTAGTAGCCGTGGATGAGCGTGCGCTGAAGATCATCAGGCAAAGCGCCTTTGCCGGGAATGTCTTTGTAGTTGCGAAGCTCGCCGCCAAACTGCGGGGCGTAGCTGGGTGCGCCGATGGGCGGCTCGCGAAGCTCGGCGAGTTTCAGATCAGCGGGGTTGTACATGTCCCAGTATTTTTTAGGCGCACAAAACGGCAAGTGAGGCTTGAGAAAACCGACCGCAATAAAGAACGGCTCGCCGGGCTTCTCCTTCGCGGCTCGCAATCGAACAATCACTTCATCAGCGATTTTGCCATCGCCATAGACGTTGTCCTTCACATCTGCGTTTTCATACGCCGCGCCGCGCGGCAGATTGGCGGGACTCTTGTTGGCGAATAACGCATCTTCGCGGCTGATTTCGGCATTGTTTTCTTTCAAGGCGTAGCCGATGGATTTGGCTTGAAAATGCGGCACGCTCCAGGAGCGAGCGTCTTCGGTGTTGCCGTGGCCTACGTGAAAAATCTTGCCCATCGCTTGCGTGCGGTAGCCTTGCGATTTGAAAAGCTGTGGCAGCGTGATCGCATCAGGCATGGCCTTGCGGAAATTGGTGGAGAGGTCGTAGATGCCCAGCGTCTGCGGGCGGTAGCCGGTGAGCAGCGTGTTGCGCGAAGGAGAGCAGACCGCCTGATTGCAGTAGGCCCGATCGAAGATCATGCCGCGAGCAGCAAGGCGATCGAGATTGGGTGACTTGGCGATCTTGTCGCCGTAGCAACCGATGAGAGGTTTCAGATCATCAACGCAAATGAAAAGCACATTGGGCTTCTCGGCTGCGCTGCCCACGCGAGTCAGCAGGAGCATGAAGAACAGAGCGAGTGCGAAGTGTTTCATGCGGAACCTTTCAGGCACTGGATAATCTGGCGATGGACAATCGACATGGCGAACCCGAGGCGCGTAGCAGAATGCACATCATCACTCCAGATCGGGCGGTTGCCAAGGTGTGACGCCGCCGCGCTGAATGTGTTTGCGAAGAGCGCTGCTCAGATCGCGCACGATGGCGGGTTCCTTCGTGATAACGTTGTTCTTTTCCTGCGGGTCGTCTTTGAGGTTGTAGAGTTCCATGGGTTCGTAAGCCGAATTATGCATGAGCTTCCAATCACCACGGATGATCGCTTCGTAGCTTTTGCCGCCGTAGCGGGTGTTGCCTTCACGGCGAACGAAGTAAAGCTCGCGCGGCTTGCCCTTGATTTCTTCACCACGTAACACCGGGAGCAGGCTCACTGCATCCATATCCGAAGGAGCCTTGACACCCGCCAGTTCGAGAGCCGTGGCGAAGATGTCGAAGGTCAGGCCGGTGTAATCGCTTTCGCTGCCGGGCTTGATGTGGCCGGGCCATGTGGCGATGAAAGGCACGCGCAGGCCGCCGTCGTAATGGCTCTGTTTGCCGTCGCGCCAGGGGTCATTGTTCTGTGCATGAGGCAGCGAGCCGCCGTTGTCGGAGGTGAAGAAGATGAGCGTGTTCTTGTCCTGTCCAGTGGCCTTGAGCGAGGCGAGAACTTTGCCGATGCAGTCGTCCATGTGTTCGACGAGTGCGATATTGAGCGCCCGATTCTTGGGCACATCAGGCAATCGCTTCTTCACGCGCTCGAGCCAGTCAGCAGGCGGCTCAATGGGAAAGTGCGGCGCGTTGTACGCCAGATAAAGAAAGAACGGCTGCTTCTTTTGCGCCCTCGTATTGATGTAATCGATCGACCACTGCGTGAAGAGATCAGAAGCGTGGCCTTTGGGGTCGATGACTTCCTGATTGTGCCGCATAAAATTCTGTCCACCGCGGCGATGGGTGTAGTAGCTGTCCATCATGTCGCCGAGGAAGCCGTGG
>Ga0105054_10012983_pt1 | contig 10112 bp, 8 predicted proteins | sample BON02_FD_78091 | JGI IMG/M metagenome (GOLD analysis project Ga0105054, IMG submission 78091) | Freshwater microbial communities from Lake Bonney liftoff mats and glacier meltwater in Antarctica - BON-02 (megahit assembly) | ecosystem: Environmental > Aquatic > Freshwater > Ice > Glacier... | reverse complement strand
GTTTGGGTTTCTTGGCGGCGGGTCATGTATCCGGTCCCCGCAAATACAAGGTGCACCAATGGAGCCTCGGCATTCAGACCACGCCTCGCGGACCCTGGATCAGCCGCCAGTTGGACCTGGCGCGCCCAAGCTGGTTTCCTTGGGATAATCCGGATGGCATGAAGTCGGAGTTTGCCTTTGAAGCCATGGCGACTGAGCCCGGGACGGTGGTGGAATTCCGTGATCTGCGTCTCCTCGCATCCGACCTCGTTATCAAGCCCTTCTTCGAGGTGCCCATTACCTGGCCCGAAAAGCAGGTGGAGGCGGACGGTTCGGTTACCTACCGGATGAATATTCCTGTCCAAAATGTCAGCAGCAAGCCGGCTACCATTCGGGCAGAAGTCGCTTCGACTCACAAAGAATTCCAGATCTCGGTGGAGCCGGCGGAACAGCCCGCCAAAAATGGGGAGGCAGTAGAGTTCGCGGTGACGGCCCGCATCGCCAAGGACGCCATTACGCGGCTTCCAGAGCTCGCCATGGAGGATCTCAAGCTCCGATTTTTCGAGCCCGGCGATCCCACCTCGGCCCAGACCTTTCAAATGCCCTTGGTCCGTCCTCTCTCGGCGCCAGTAAACCACCAATTCGCGTATACCCCCGAAACCCTCGCTGCGCTGCGCAAACGGATCGCAAAAGGCGACGAATCGATACGCAAGGCCGTCGCGTATGACGAGCTCATCAAGGAGGCTGATGCGTTTTGCGCCATACGGCTTGACCAAATTCCGCGCGGATACAATCATCCTTCGAACGACTGGCCGACCGTTCCGGGATCAACCCCCCCCGTCCGATACGAGATTGGCTCGGTGATGCCGGAGATCGTCAATCCGGTGACCAAGCAGGCGGAAGTCGGTACTCCCATGGCGGATATGGTGTGGAAGGAGTATCTGGGCTATTCGGGAAAAATCACGGAAAAGCTCGGCCTCGCTTACGCGTTGACTGGTGACGAGAAATATGCGGCCAAGGCGGTGGAGCTTATGACGGCTTATGCAAACCAATATGGGCAGCTGCCCTGGTCGCCTCGTAACGACGTGGGTTGGGCGGCCGGTCCAACCATCCTGGCAGCCAGCCGCATCGCAGCCGGAAGCACGTATGGCACGAACCGTTTTTTTCTCTGGCATATGAAGATGCTCGCGCTCATCGCTGGCGCGCCGTCCCTTACTCCGGAGGTGAAGCAGCGGATCGTGGAGGGTTTTGTTCGTCCCTATGCGACGGAACTGCTCAAGTTTCCAGGCGGCATTTCAAACATGACCGATATGACGAACCACAATCTCCTCATCCTTGGCTTGGTATTCGACGACGCCCATCTGGTCCGCTGGGCCCTGCGTTCCGATCCCGGATTAACCTCGCGCCTCAATGACCTTGACAAGGACGGATTTTCCTCCGAGGGCCGCCCTTTGAATTACCACTACGCGTCCTTGGATGAGTATCTGCCTTCTCTTGCCTACCTGAAAAACAGCGGGTTGGCTGCGGAGATACCCAAGGATCGCCTTCTCGAAGCCGTGCGGATGCCTTATCGACGCGCCACCCTTTGGGGTGTCGTTCCCAATGCTGGCGACTGCGGACGTGGCTTTCGGGTCGGGCTCAGCAAGCTGGCGGACCAGCTTTTCGAGCTGTTTCCAGAGGAGCCGTGGCTTCTGGACATTGGCGTCGGAAGCACGGTTCCAGCCAAAGTCCTCGCGCTGGACGCCAAGCGTGCGCCCAATCCAGAGGCTTACAAAGCGTATCTGGAGACCGCCCCCCGTCTCTTCCGGGGTGCGGGCCTGGCGATTCTTCGGAGCGGAACAACGGCGGAAACGCAGATCATGACGACGCTCGACTACGGCGCGAGTCCGATGCACGCGCATCGGGATCGAAATCAGATAACCCTCTCGGCCTTCGGCAAGGTTTTCAGTCACGGCCCGGGTACGTTGTATAATGTAGGAAGCGGAGGCATGGTGCGTGGTCAGGATCCCCGTCTGGATGCATTTTGTGCGAGCGGTTCGCTGGGCCAGAACGTGATCATGGTCGATGGGCAGAACCAGGATGCCGCCATTGGAGAATTGCTGGAATGGTCGGAAGCGCCGGAGCGCCAGTTTGCGATAGCGCGGGTGGAGGGAGCCTATCCCGGCGTGATTCATACACGTGCCCTGATCCTGCAGGACGGGCTCGTGGTGGTGGTGGATCGTATCGAGGCGGATTCCGAGAAGACCTTAGACTGGGTCTATCATAATTTCGGAACACTCGCACCCGGCACCGGCTGGCAATTTGCGCCAGCGGCGGAACCGCTCGGAACCGCCGCAAACTACCAGAACATTGTCGATCTCCAGCGAGTGTCAGGGAGTGGCACGCTGCGTCTGAATTGGGATTTGTCCGATCAGACTTCCCCGGCCGGCTCCCCCGATCCCGCGAAAATCGGCCTGGCACTTTGGCAGCTCGCGCCGGAAGGCACCAATTATTTCACAGGAAAGACTGGCATGAACAATCCCAATACCACGGAAGTTCCGGATGCGGTCGAATCGCTGTTCAGCCGCGTTCGGGCCAAGTCGGCAGACTTCGTGACCGTGCTCGAGCCTTTTCACGACACTCCAAAAATCACCGGAATTCAAAAAACAGGTAATCAACTGCAAGTTCAGCGCGATGCCAAAACCTCGACACTCGCTCTGCCAAACATGGAGAAGTAGCCATGAAAATCAGGGTCCTGCAAAAAAAACTCTTCAGGGTACAAGTGAGGGCGTTTTCCCTTGTGGAAGTCGTGATTGCTCTTGCGCTGATCAGCTTTGCGGCCATTGCCATCATGGGGCTCCTGCCGACGGGACTTTCCACACTCCGGGACGCCATGAACCAAAGCCGCCAGGCGCAGATCCTGCGAACCGTCGCCGGGCTGGCGGCGGTGACAAAATTCACCTCCCTGGCGACGAATGGGCTTTATTTCGACTCCGATGGAATCCCGGTGAGCGACAGCGCGAACGCAATATTCACGGTGAATGTCTTGACGAATCTGCCGGTGTATCCGGGGAGCACCAATGCAGCCGCCTTGCAGAACGCACTCACCGCCTTGCGCGTCCAAATCATTTGGGCACCCGCCCCCCACGCTCCAGGACGCACCAACTGGTATTCCCTGCAAGTCGCGAACGATGGCAAGTAGAGAGGGTTTTGTGAGCCGGGACCGTAGCGTGACGGGAGCGTTCACCCTCATCGAGTTGCTCGTCGCGACGGCCGTATTGGCCTTGATCCTCGTTCTTTTTCTAAAAATCATTAGCGTGGCCACTTCGGTGACGAAGCGCGCGGGCGATACGATTTCCTCTTTTCAGGACGTGCGCGCGGCCCTCGATATTTTAACTACAAACATCAGCCAGGCGACGATCAATGCGTACTGGGGTTACGACGACCCAAATACTCCCACCAAGTACCAACGCGAAAGCGGACTGCATTTCCTTATTACTCGCGCCGGTGGCAGCTACCCCGGTACAGCCGGCACCGGGCAGGCGATCTTTTATCAAGCCCCTCTTGGGACGGTTTCTGGTCTCGCGACTCATGGTGAGCTGAACAATCTCATTAATGCGTGCGGCTATTATATCGAATACGGAAACGACGCCGGCCCCTTTGGACTGCAGTCCGACTATGGCTATCGTCTCATGCAGGCTGTCGAACCAGCCGAAAGTCTCAAGGTGTATCTGGCCTCCTCCCAGACATCGGGGCTCGATTGGGTCGCCAATCTCTCCTCCTTCGCCGTCCCGATCGCTAAGAATATTATTTATCTGGCCGCCTGGCCGCGAAGACCGCCCGCAGAGGATCCAGCGGGGACGGCTCTCACTGCGGACTTTACTTATAATTCGCGGACGGACAATACGTCGAATCCCCAGCCGGAAACGGCCAATCAGCTTCCTCCCACCGTGCAGATTATGTTGGTGGCGCTTGACGAGGCCTCGGCTCGGAAGATGAAGAGCGGGTCGACTCCGCCCACGGAAGTTTCCGGTGTTTTCACGGGCCTGTTCAGCTCTTCGTCGGCCACGAGTTTTAAAAGCGACTTGAAAACGATGCAGGAGCGCTTGGCGGCCCAGAAACTGAACGCCCGGATTTTCACGACCATCGTCCCGATCCGGGAATCCAAAATGCAATGAGATCCCTGCGGGCCTTTTCCCTGATCGAACTGTTGGTGGTCATTGCGATCATTGCCGTATTGTCCGTTTTTACACTGGTTGCCGTGGGGAGCGTGGGTTCCGCCGCGAATTTGTCGCGCGCCGGCCAGACGTTCGGCGATATGGTCGCGCTGGCCCGGCAGGAGGCCTCCACCAGGAATCGAGACGTACACGTTCGCCTGATCGAGCTTGATCCCGTCGGCAGTTTGCGCGCGGCCCAACTTTGGATTGCGGAGGAAAGTGGAACCTGTCGGCCGCACGGCCAGATTCTTAAGTTTCCCGATGGTATTATTCTCTCGTCGAATTCAACCCTTTCCCCGCTGATCAGTGCGGAATCCCTGCTGGCCGGCACGGACACCTTTGGCGGTTATGGCAGCAGGCCCTATCATGCCTTCCGGATCCGTGCGGGGGGGAAACTGCTTTCCTCAATTTCGACCAATAACTTCCTTACCTTGCAGGTGGAGGGCGCCCCGGGGGTCCCTCCCGTAAATTTTTATTCGCTGCGGGTTAACCCAGTGACCGGTCGAGTGACCACCCACCGCCCATGAAACCGACCCCATCCAACCCAACCCGCGGCGCAGCCCTTGTCATCATCCTGTGCCTCATCGTCATCGTTTTGGGAATTGCCATTACGTTCCTTATGCGCGTTCGGTTCGAACGAACGTCCGCAGCAAGCGAAGCCTCCGCTGCGATCACACGGACGTTAGCGGACGCGACAGTGAATCTTGTCCAAGGCCAGATCAAGGATGCGACATCCCTCGGTTTCAACGCGGCTTGGGCGAGCCAACCGGGAATGATTCGCACCTTTGCCAAGGGTTCTCCTGGCAGCCTGGCCGCCAGTTCCAATCTTTTCCGGGCCTATAAACTTTATTCGGCTTCCGAACTCATCTCGACCAGTTATGCGAACGGGGCTGACGCTCCACCCGCCGATTGGGCCACCCGCCCGGCACTTTATACCGATCTCAATGCGCCGGTCGCATCCGGGGGCAAATTGCACTACCCGATTCTCGATGCCGGAGCCATCGACCATGTGGAGGGATTTTCCGTAACGGCAGCTCCGGTTCAAGGAACGTCAAACACCATTCCGATGCCCGTTCTTTGGCTTTACATGCTGGAAAACGGATCTCTTGTCGCCCCGACGGCGGGATCCGCCCCGGGACGGGTGGCGGTCCCGGGATCTGGGACAAACCCAATTATCGGACGGGTGGCCTTCTGGACAGACGACGAAACGAGCAAGGTGAATATCAATACGGCAAGCGAAGGAACATTTTGGGACATTCCGAGGGCCAATACGGAAGAAGAGCGCACCTTCGCCCGGTATCAGCCCTTCAAGAGCGAGTTCCAGCGCTACCCCGGCCACCCTGCCATGACCTCCATTGCGCCGATTCTGTTTGCGACTTCGTCCACGACGACTCCACCGCTTTCCGACGCCCAGCGCGAAGCCATTTACGCCCTGACGCCGCGAGTCGTCGGCGGCGGCTCCGAAGGTGGGACGAAACTTCCACTTGGGTCCGGGGGAGGGTTGGCCGATCCTCTCTCGATCGACGGGGATCGGCTTTATGCCAATGTGGATGAGCTGATTTTCAACGCCTCGCGCTCCGATCAGCCTGCCTTGCTCGCCCTCAATCAGGACGCGGTCGGACGGTCTCGCTTTTTTCTTACGGCTTCGAGCCGGGCACCGGAAGTCACTCTCTTCAACACCCCTCGCGTTTCCATTTGGCCGCTGGACGAGAATGGCGGCGACTACCTGAGTGTCGTCGACCGGCTCCTTGCGCGTGCGGCCACCGTCAACGGCAGGCGTTATTATTTTACCCGCCGCCTTGCGATGACCCAACTGGCCTCCAAACAGACAGACACCGCCATCACACGCAATGTGCAACTCTTCAAATATCTGCAGGCTTTGACCAGCCTTCCCGTCCCCGGTTTTGGCGTCAGCGACTTCGTGGCCAAGTATGGCGACGATCGGAATCAAATCCTCACGGAAATCTTCGATTACATCCGTTCAACGAATCTTAACGATCCTCTCGTCGCTCCGAATTTTCGATTCTACTACCGCAATGGTTTAGATCCTGGTGTGACCGCCGGGGGACAGGTGGTTCCCAGCCGCTTTACTGGTGTCGCTGCCGCTGGATTTGGGAACTTTCCGCTCATTACCGAGGTCGGTATTCACTTTATCTGTTCGGCCGATGGCGGAGATGGATCTCCAGGCGGAGTGCTAGGGAGCAACGTGGCGGAAAACAAGACTCTTGGGGGAACCCTCCTGAAGGCCAATCAACGCCGTATCGAAGCGCTGATGCGTTTTGAGCTCTTCGGGCCCGGCCAGGGATACCCGTGGTTCAGTCCGCGCTACACAATGCGAGTTCGAAACTTAAACACGCTCGGCCTCGTGCAGTCCGGGACGACGATCCCATTGGGTTTTCCGGCCGATGCCACCGACGTCCCAGGGGCTATCTCGGATTACATGCCCGACGGCCTGAGCGCCGGGGGGGTCATCTCATCCCGTGTTGCGCTGGCTTTCGCGGGGGGGCCGACGGACGCAAACACAGGTCAGACTCGCGAAGGTTCGGCCTTGCCGGCCCGAGGGGTCATGCCTGCGGATGTAATGCTGCCGCTAAACCCCTCCGATGCCAATGCTTCACAGCGGTTTAGCCAGGCGGAAAGGGATCGTCCCTATCCTTATGTCAGCATCCCGGTGACCGTGGACTCCGCGGGAAACGCCGTTCTCACGGGAGGTTCTTTTATCGTGGATCTTCTCGCGTCGGGTGAGACCGTTCCGAATCAGGTTGTCGTCGCTTCGTATCGATTTGCGTTTCCGAACAACATGCCCATACCGGTTCCGTCGCTTGTCACAACGGGCTTGCCTGGTGCTACTTCGGAGAAAGCCTGGTGGACGTTCTCGAACGATGGAGTCATGACGGGTTCCGCGATTCCCGGGAGAATGCGATATCCCCGGCTCCGCACAGGCAAGGCACCTTCCTTTGAGGCCGGGACCCAATTTCGGACCGAGGACGTTGTGAGAACGCTTGTGCCCCGAGGGCACTCCGATTATCGCCTGATGGCCAAATCGTTCATTGACCCGGTCAATCAGCCGTTTAATGACTTTGAACTCCTCACAGCGGGCGCGGGCGCAAATCTCACGCACGCCATGGTCGAATCGGGGCGCTCGGACGGAAGTCTCGATGTGAGGCTGAACTCGAAATTTTATGGCTCCGGCGTGAACTACGCTCCCAATAGCCGGCCGGATGTGCCGACCTATAACGCCAACTCCGCCCTCGGCGACTGGGACAATGGAGCCGCCTTCTCACCCGACGGGGCCTACATCAACAGGCCCGACGAGGGCAACGCCGTCAATCTTGTGAGCGGAGGAACCCCGTATTTTGACCAACCGGCCCAGTATTCCATTGCCGCCTCGCTCTTTTCACCCAACCGGATGCTTCCTTCGGCCGGCATGTTCGGCTCACTGCCGACCGGAATCATAAGCGGAACGCCTTTCCAGACGCTGCTCTTTCGACCGCAGCCAGGGCACCCCGGCGCCGCGGCTCCGGCGGATCACCTTCTAGCCGATCTCTTCTGGATGCCGATTGCCGAGCCCTACGCGATCAGTGAACCCTTCTCGACCGCAGGGAAAATCAATTTAAATTTCCAGATCGAGCCCTTTAACTACATCCGCAGGGCCACCGGCCTGGTGGCTGCGTTGCGGGCGGAAAGACTCCTCGCCATTCCTGCTTCCGCCGGGAGCACATATAAAGACATCGACAAACGGAATGAGCCCACCAACGACCGCTTTCGCCTATCCATCGACGCCACCGAAACGCTCAAACAATTCGACGAGGTCTTCGCCGCCGGCGACATTTTCCGGTCGCCCACGCAGATTTGCGACATCCGCCTCATTCCGGTGGGCGAAACGTCCGCCAGCGTTGACGAAAACTTCTGGCCGACCAAATACAAACTCACCGGGGACAATTCGCGCGAGCGTCCCTACACCAATCTTCTCGGACGCCTGACCACCAAATCGAACACCTTCACTGTGCATCTGCGCGCGCAGGCGCTCAAGAAAGCGCCGGATTCCCCGGCGGGCGAGTGGGACGAAACCAAGGATAAGGTTCTGGGGGAATACCGGGGCTCGGTGAGCATCGAGCGGTATATCCTTCCGGATATGCCTGCTAATGATCCCAAAGCCGTGCCGAACTATGTGACATCCAGCGTAAGCCCGACCACGTTGGCCGCCCTGCCACCTCTGGGCAATTTTTATCGTTGGCGGACCTTGTCCTCCCGCCAGTTCGCTCCATGAATGTGGGCGATGCCGCCCGGAAGACTGGCTCCGTAAAATTAACCTGGCCCCTGCGCGCTGGCACCCTGCTTTATATCAAGGCAGGGATCACCACGCTCTTTACCTGGCTGTGGTGAGGTGATTTCAGCTTCACCCTCATGGAGAGGGTAGGGCTGATTTTTTCTAATTTTCCCATGCGGAAGGGGGCTTGGAGGTGACGAGGTCGAAGGCGCGACGGTGGTTGTCGGCATTGAGATGCTCCAGGAGTCTCGTTTGATTTCCTTAGGATCATTGCCGCTTGCTTTGCTCGCTTCCAGGCTGGTGATTGTCTTTGACCGTGAAGACGTAGTCACCTCCCTCCTCGAAGACGACCGCCCTCGCTGTCTCGTACGCCGCACCATGCGGAAGTTGAAGGCCCGCAACTGCGCCTGCGAGCATGTGCGCCCGAGGGCGGCCAGGTTCCGTCGTCCGTGCATCACTCAAAAAATCCCCTTGCGCACCCCGCGCGTAGCCCGCCGTCTCGGCGACCCGCATCCAGCCGCTCACTTTATAGCACGTGCCTTGATAGAGATGCTGGTCGACAAAGGTTTCCGCCACCGCCACCACATACCCCCAGCGCTCCCGCACGTCCGCATTGAGCCGGGTGAGCATCCCTTTCATAAACCGGCTCATCAGGTTGGGAACCTGCCTGCCAGGCAACCCCGGCAGACGCGCGTTGTTGATCACCAGCGGCAGCCGCCGATGCCTCTGCTCATCGCTCCAGACGAAAGAAATTCCGCCATGGACTGCAACACGGGACGGGCCGTCCCTTCACCCCCTTCCTGGGGTGTGATTAAAAGTGGGTGAGGTAGGGAAAGGAAAAAGCGAGGCAGGTCATTCTATTGAGATTCGTTCTCAATGTACCTTTGAAAAGAGAGGTGCTTTAAGCTTGGGATGAGCAAGAAAAAAATGGAGTTGAGCGAGGAAGAGAGAAGGTTGATTGAGGGTTTGCGCAAGCGTCCGCAGATGAAAGAGCGCATGGCAGCGATTATGGAGATGAGCCTGAGCGAGGAGGGAAAAATCCGCAGTGCCGATGAGGTGGAAGCGGAACTCATCAAGGAGGTGAGGCAATTGGGAGCGGTGACGATGGAAGAATGGGGGGCCGGAGCAGAGAAAGCTGCCGCAGCGGCGCATCAAAAGAAAAATCCCGGGAGTTATCCGACAAAAAAAAACGGCTGAAATGGTGGAGTGTGTTCGGGTTGGTTGAGGTCGAAGAGCGGATTTGGCGGCAAGCGGGCGTGAGCTGCGAGCGGATTTTTGCCGCCGCCATTGGGGTGAGGCATCGAGGGAAGTCCGCCCCGCTCAAGCGGGTCTTGAGCGATTTCGGAGCCGAGCATTCCTTTATGCAGGCCGCCGGCCGGGTCAAAGAGCATTACGGATTTGCCATCACCGCGAGTGCGGTGCGGACCTCCACGCTGGAAACAGCGCGGAGGGCCGAAGCGATCTTGGAGAAGAAATATGCGCAAAGCTTTCGCAGCCTGCCCGCGAAGGGAGCGGCCACGATCGTGGCCCAGGCGGACGGAACAATGATCTGCACCGTGGCTCCCGGCTCACGCCGCGGCCCACGCCCGTTCGGAACAAAACCTCATTCCTCGATTGCTTCGATCGAGATGTCATCGACATAGAGATCACCCTCTTCGGTACCGCCT
>Ga0105054_10012980_pt1 | contig 10113 bp, 14 predicted proteins | sample BON02_FD_78091 | JGI IMG/M metagenome (GOLD analysis project Ga0105054, IMG submission 78091) | Freshwater microbial communities from Lake Bonney liftoff mats and glacier meltwater in Antarctica - BON-02 (megahit assembly) | ecosystem: Environmental > Aquatic > Freshwater > Ice > Glacier... | reverse complement strand
GACACAAATGGTGCGCATGGGTGTGCAGGGGCTCGCCTCACCTGCGCGCTAGTGAAGCGTAGATATATATACATATATATATATATATATATATACACAAGAGCGCTGGTACACCCCCCGCGTGACCTCGGCTTTGACCCAAATGGTGCGAATGGGTGTGCAGGGGCTCGGCTCACCTGCGCGCTTGTCAATCGTCGATCGCGCAAATCGCTTCTTCGTGCGCAGCCCGTCGTCCACGCAGTCGCCTATTTCAAAGTTAACCCTGTGCTTTTGTGGTGTGGGTGTACAATGGCTGTGTGAGGGGGGTGGGGGGGGGGGTGCTGCGGCGCATGTTGGTATTTGAGGCGTGGCCTGGGTGACGAGTGCTGGTGCTGGTCTTGGTCTTCTTCTTCCTCTTCCGTGTTTTTGTCTATATATTCTTATTATATATATTTTTATATGTGAATTATTATGAACAGCAGCAGCAGTTCAAACTCAAACACGGGGCACACGGTGTCTATTTATAGTTTTATATACGTACTCTATAACTAAAACTATAGGAATAACGAAACAATATTTATATTATTATATTATATGCATATCTCACACATGTTAATGGTATATTAGATGTCAAAATTCAAGTCTTGTATGCTTGGTGTGTCGACAATATATACATATATGATAATATAAAAGTAAAAGGTACGCTGCTATATATTGCATCTAGGTTTTATAGTTTGGTGCGTGTGACGTGTGATTGTAATTATTATAGCAGTATTAAAAACAAGTTTATATTCTAGATTATTAGAGTTAAAGGGACAGGGACAAACGCCTCCCTTTACCTTTACCTTTTTCCTACACACACACAAATATACCCGCCGGTATGCCAAAGGCCGCTCTTCGGCATGCATCATTCTACAAATGACATACACTTCTCTCTCGCACACATTGCGGAAGACCGACGGCGTGCACATTTCTTTCGCACACATTGCGGAAGCCCGCCCTTGTGTGTTTTGTGTTCTGTGGCGAGATTCACTACGGAGATTTCTCCTCCGGTGAATCTCGAGTGTGCGTTTAGCCTCAAAGGCAAACCTTCGCAAGAAAGTCTCTTACAATCCAGAATCAGACGAATGCTCGGTGCTGTCATCCGACGTTTTTTACAGCTCCTAGGGAGGGTGGGTCAGGGTGCCTGCCGGAAAAGAAGCTGCCGATGCGCGGGTTAAGCGTTAAGCCGATTTATCGCAGCGGTGGTGACGATTTACCGCAGAGCGGGGGACGATTGACCGCTGCGCTTCCCGCTGCGGAAGAAACGGTTCACCGCAGCGCTTCCAATGGGCTGCGGCGCAGACATCGGCAGCTTCTTTTCCAGCAGGTACCCTGACCCACCCTCCCTATACGCTTGTTAGCGTCACCATCGTCTCCGCGATGGCCGACTTACTCGACCGTGCCGCGGAGCGCTCCGTATCCAAAGCCGTGACCGCGATCAAGTGGAACATCCTGTGCTTGATGCCAAGCGCCAAGCACTCCGTCGACGGAACCGCCCAATCCTTCATCGAACTCCTTATGCACATCTGCGCAGTGTGCAAGCTGGACCCCGTGCTCTCCGCCTTATTTGCGTTGGAGGGCACGATGACGTCCGGCGTCACCATGTATGCCAGTTCGACCAAAGATGCGCTCACCGACGACGCAATGCGCAACCTACGGACACCGATCAAGCATGTGGTGGGCCGGATCATCTTCCTGCCCAGCCTCATCCGCGAGCACAGGGCCGCAGTCCATGCGACTGCCGGCTCCGTCACGCTTCCCGCCCGCCAGACACCGGCGGTGCTGACCGGGAGCTCTTCGCCTATGTCCAGTGCACCATCCTACTCGACCGCCGAACTCCACGCCGACGCCTCTGGCCGCGATTTCGACGAAGCCGACACCGCGCCCCTCGTCGGCGACGGGTCCGCACGCTGCCCTTTGGCGGTATCCGACCTTCCCCAGAGCTCCCCGTACAGGATTGTCGCCTGGATCCTCCTACGCATCCAATTTGACCTTGTGGCCACTCTCTACATGCCCTCATCCTCGACCAATCCCTCGGCGACAAGCTCTACGCGACGGCTCGCGGCAACGGCATGGCCATGCTCATCCTTATCGAGGCTCACATCCGCAACAACATGCACGGCACCCAAGCCACTCTCACCTGCAACTTCGCTCGTTTTCAATTTATCGGGAAGCCATTCCTGGTCGCATCTCCCAACAGCGCTCACATCTTCTAGGAGTGGCTCCGCAACTTCAAGGAGATTGCCACCCTGGTTCCCCGCGCCACCGACTCCGCCGACCTCCACCACATGCTCACCGGCTTCGTGTCGCGTTTCCCGGACAAGCACAAGTCCGACATCATGCAGCAACTGAAGATCTTCTACAAGTTGAACCGCAAGTCTCGCCCACGCGCAGGCGACAGCGATTCCAGCTCCGATGACAAGGACGCCTCCTGCTCCGCCAAGCAGCTCCTCGACCACTTCTGCCACGACATCCACAGCGCCCTGCGCGTCAAGGACAAGGCCGCGCGCGAGGCCACCACCACGGAGGCCCTCCGTCTCTCCTCGGCGAACCCCGAGAAGAAAGCCGCCCCCACGGAGATGGACAAGTTGGTCAAGCAGATCGCGTCGCTCAAGGCCCAGCTCCAAGCCCCCACGACCAAAGCTCCAGCGGGCACGCCGGTGTGCGAGCCCTCGCTGCGGCTCCTGAGCAGCCTGCACCGCCGCGCTACGCTGCCAAGGCCCGCCCCAAGGCCACCCACGCCAACTACAGGGACATTGTCCTTACGCCTGCCATGCGCAACTGCTCTAACTGCAACGAGCGCAATCTCGACCGCGACTGCCCCAACCAGCCGCCGACCGAGCCTCTACGCGCTCCAGCCACAGCAGCCGGCGCCGGCACCGCGAACCCCCCCAAGCAGAGCGCGTCGCGGCCGGCCGCCGTCGCCTCGCGATCGACCGCCCCCGAGCACACCGCCACCGCCACCTGCCCCAGCGCCGGTAAGCAAGAAACCCACCCCAGTGCTCACCGCCCGGCGCTTCGCATCCGCGCACATCCCCGCACCGACACCGGCACTCTCCGCTCTCCGTTTAGGCATCAAACACACCGACATCGGCTGGACGTCGCCACACGAGGCCGGAGGCACAGACACTCCTGACGGCCTTTAGGCCCCAGGAGCAGAATACAGCAGGCCTGCTTTATCCGCGAGGAGGGCTTCCGGCAAACTCTCCGGCCCCTCCTAATCTTTGTTCGCCGAGAGGAACATCGCCCAGGCCTCACCAAAGGGGCGTCATTCGCCTCCGCCATATTCGCTGGCGAGCCTGGCGGCGCTGTGGCGTCCCTTGCCATGCGTATTCTCAGCCTCATCATCATCATGCCTGCCGCCTCTCCGGAGCCACTGCCGCAAGACCAGCCCGACACGCACCCGCCGACCGATGTGGAGACACCGCCGACTGATGTGGAGACACCGCCGCCCCGAGATGCCCTGCCCGCGCCGCCCGAGCCGTCGTCCACCCCGCCACCCACCTCTCGTCCCCGCGAGGCTCAACCCGTCCCAACGGAGACCCCATTACCGCCAGAGCCCGACTCACCATCAGAGCACACACGCTCACCACTCGACGAGGCTCTCTGCGACGCACCGCCCGCCCCGCCGGAACACGCTCAGTCACCAGTCACCAGGTGTACCGCCGCCTCCTCCCTGCTCCAGCGAGGCTCCGCTCGCACCAATTGGGCAAGCACCGCCATCGCGCCCACCCCCTCCTGCATCCGCACCGCCAGAGCCCGCCCTGCCGCCATCCCCCACTCCATCCCCACCCGCTTCGCCGATGGGTGTTCGACCAACCGACCTCCGCGTCCCCGTCACCGCCTCCGTCACCTCCGCTGCCACGTCGTCTCTGTGCCATCTCGTCGTGCGGCAAGCCCGTCTACAAGGACAAACGCCCTGGCTTCGCGAGGCCTTCTGCTGCAACCAACGCCACCAGCTCCCGCACACTGCACCACAGTGCACGCCCCATGTGCGCCATTACCGAATGCACGCTGCCGGTCTACATCGACGAGCACTCTGCCATCGTTCACGAGTGCTGCGGCCTCACACATGCGCGACTGGCAGCCACGCGGGGGGGAACGACGATTCTTGCTTGACCGCCCCGCCGCTGCCGTGGGTGCAGTAGTATGCGCCTTTGCCAGCTGTGACCGAGAACCAACCAACTGCAGCCTGTTCTGCAGTCGCGCGCACGCCTACGCCCACAACACGGCTGCTCCGCTGGCACTACCGGTGGCCGTTCTGCCGGTCCCGCCGCCGGAGTCCCTCAGGTGTGCTCTCCCTTCGTGCAACGCGCTAGTCTACGTCGATGATCGACCTGGCTACACGGCGACCTGTTGCAGTGTCCGCCATCATCAGCTCCATCTGGCTCTGCTCCGTATGTCGCAATCCCCACCGGCTCCAAGGCAGCCAGGTACGCACGCTGCCGCCTATGCCTCAACATCAGCGCCAGCGAGGCGTATCTGCGCCATTCAGTCGTGCCAGGAGTTCGCCTTTGTCGACGTTCGCCCTGGCTTACAAGTGCTCTGCTGCAGCAACCGCCACCACCTCCTACACGTCGCCCTGCTGAACACGCCGCAATGCAGCCTCGCCGAATGCACCACGCCAGTCCTCATCGTCGCCGACACCAGCACCGTTCACGAGGACTGCGGCTACGAGCACGCGCTGCTAGCTAGAGACCGCGGCGAAGTCTGCTTCTCGCAGGACCGCCCCATCGCCCCCGTGGCCCGCGGGAACCAATGCCTGCGTCTACCCCGGCTGCTAAGGATGTAAGAATATAACAAACATAACAAATCGTTATTTAGCGGCGCCGTAGGCGCCGCTCAACACATCAACATAATGACGTTATTTAGCGGTGTGTGCACCGTTATCCGTCATCTCATCTAGCGGCGCCTCGGCGGTTAACCCGAATTTTTTTATACGACACACGAATAAATGTTCCCACCAGGGCACTAGAGTCATTATTATACGAGTACTCGTGCTCGTAGCACACCTTAGCACACCTAACACACTAACACTAGGAAAAGGCGCCCCAACACGTATAATGTTTGACTACAACCACGGGTTAAGCCTGAGCTAAGCGCTAAGCACGAAAATAGCCTATGAATAAGATATGTGATTGTAATATCGATATATCGATTTTTATTTTCATTTTTGTGTGTGACGGAATCGTTATATGTGTCATTATTTAGCGGGAGAGGTCATCGTCATTCGTTATCAACATATAGCGGGGTGCCAATTGTTATATTCGTACATCCTTACCGGCTGCATCCGACGGCCTGTTGACTTCAGCATCTTCTGTGGACACACCCACGCCTACGCCCACAGGCGGGCCGCCCAAAACCTGCCTCCGCCAACCCCTCCCCCGTCGCCCCCGCACCCCACACTCTCCTCGTCCACCAACGTCGGACCGGGCGAACATGCGCCCGGCATACCTGCAGCCCATCACGGTCACCGCTTGCTTCGTCTCGGACATCTGGCACATGTCCCACGCTGCCTGGAACAAGCTGCAACACGCCCTGCACGGCAACGGCGCCCCTCGTTCATCCGCGCGGCAAAGCACGGTGGGCCACACTGCGGGGGGTCAGAGTCCGAATTATTTTGACCCAAAACAAATTTCGCTGCGTCCGACGCAAAATGAGCGCATGATGCGGCGGCCAATGGAAGGCTGTGAGCGCATGATGCAGCGGCCAATGGAAGGCTGCGAACGTCTTCCCGCGAGTCCATCGATGAGCGCCGTGGCTCCAGGCCAAGCTGGCCGAGATAAAGGTCGCTGAGCTCGACGCCGAGCTTGGGGTTGTTGGGGCGGCTCTACGGTGCCGCAACGCACGTCCAGGCTGGTCCAGGCAGCTGAGAAGATACTGGCAGAAATGTCGAGGCCCGCGAAGGCCACGAAGAGGGCGTGGCAGTGTTCCCACGGCAAGTGCCCTTCGCGGAGCGCAGACACCCTCGCCACGCGAAGCAGCTGGCCGCATATCTTGAGCGCAGGATTCGCAACAAAAGGCGATCAGCGAGACGTGCGCGCTGCTCCCCCTGGTGTGCATCATCGCCAAGGGAGAGTCAAAGCTCTTTCGCCCGCGCCTCACAAGGGCCGTGATCTCGGGTTGGAGTTGGGGACCACAGGGCGCCGCCAGCGAGTGGCGGCCGCGCACGCAGCACAAGTTTAGGTGTATATAGATATAGGCACAGCACGACCACATACCACATAACACACAATCCCGAGATAATATATATAGCTGGGCGGCGCGAATACATATACAGCATCTGCTTCTCTGCCGCAACATGGCTAGTAGATATAGATGCATACAACAGACAACAGGGGAAATAAAACAGGAGGCGACAAGTGGGTTGGGGGTTGGGTTAGGTGTGTCGCCGCAACAAATAATCATATATACACATACACATACACACACCCACACGCACGTGGCACACCAACACGCACGCCCGCACGCACACACACACCCCCCCACACACACACCCACACACACCCACACCCACACACATGCACTACCACTGCAGTGTGTGCAATATTCCAACAAGAAGGGAGCAAACAGAAACGAGTATAGCTATAGGAGTGTAGGCGTGCGGCATTCGGTTGCTTTGGCCCGCGACCTTGCTCGGCCAACTTGGACGCCAATCGAACAAGTCGCGCGCGCGTGCAGCGGCGGCAGGGTTCACGGCAGCCGCGGCGCTGGCGCAGCGGCGCTGGGTTAACCCAACTGCTGTTTCTGCGATGCAGCAGTGGTCGACGAGTGCTCACTCTGCGCGGCAGTGCCGACCGGCGTGTGCCCGTCAACTTCTCCATTAGTTTGGGAGTCGGCGTGAGAGCTGAGAAAGGCAACCCGGGTAATTGGAGCGTTCCGGACGCATTGGACGCTTGTTCCCAGTCGCGGACGTCCATCAGTTTTATACACGCCACTAAAATATAAAAGGCGTGCTAAACAAACGAGTTTTGCAGACTAGTGCTGTCGCGACTCGTTCATAGCCCCTGTCCAAGATAGATGTACCTACTACCGTATTTGCCTGCAGTTATTAGTACCCCCTGCAGTATCCCGGAGGATGCCCGCCGACATTCCTAAGTACGCTCTTCGGCCACATTCCTTCGAACGACTTGCACATCCTGTTCAATATATTGCAGGCGCCCGCCGGGCGCCCGCCCTTTTGTATGTTGTGTTTCCTGTGCCGAGATTCATTGCGAGGACAGTCCTTGATGAGTCTCAATTGGTGTTTCGTCATTGTTTGGCCTCAGAGGCAAACATTCGTAAGACTTCTCTTACAACTCCAGAATCGGAGTCTGCTTCGAGCAGACGTCCGACGGCCCCCCAAGCCTGCATCACTTTGTGATGCAGGGTGTGCCCCCCCTGTGGTGGTGCTGGGATGTGGCTTCTCCTCGGCCCGTGTGTGGCTGTGTAAGGACCTTTGATTGATTGATTGAGTCATCGGAATGGACCCTTCGCACCTCCTGTGGAACAGCGGAAATTGGCACCATCAGTGCAGCGGACGAGGCGCGCGGGAAGTGGCCCTGCGCGGGGACGCGTGAGGCCGTGGGGTCGGTCGGGCGCGATTGGACGTCTCAGATCGGTTGCCAGCAGAGAGCGCTGCCGTGGGCGGCGGCACGGCGGCGCTTGGTGGCGGGCGCGCCATGGACGGGGCGACCGACACAGAGAGCGCTGCCGAGGGCGGCGGCGCGGCGGCGCGAGCGAGCCGTTGGCGGCGGTGGGCAGGCGGCCCCCGCCCGGACAGCAGCCACCTCGGCTTTGAGTTTGGCGTTGTCCACCTCCAGCCTTGAACTGGGTGGGGCGAGCCGGGCGATGAGAGCATCCTGCTCCTTGTTCTGCGCCGTAGCACGGTCCTCCTTGTCCAGCGCCAACAGCACCCGAAAGATGTCCGTTTCGTACTCGTCCGCCTGCTGCTCCATCGGGATGTGATTGCGGCACCCAACAAGGCAGAGCGAAACATCTGGCATCTGGTGGATCTTGATCGAGTCCTTGTGCCTGGGCTACATCCTCGAAACAAAATCGCGCAAAACATCGTGGCGTGCATCTCCGTTGCACGCCGCAGGCGCCCACCTTGCGATCTCTTTGTAACGGAGACGACGTTTCTCAAAGGCGTGGGCCGCGTTACCCGGCAAAGGTGCAAACTTAGGGAACAGGATTTGCTCCTTAGCTTGGAGGAAAATGATGTTTGCCCTCTGTCCTCTGTCCGTTCACCTTTGACCGAGCGTGCGCCTCCAGGCCCAGCAGCATTTTGAAGCCGTCGTCGTTGGCGTCGTTATTGTAGAGGCATTTGGCGAGGTCGGCGTTCTGGATAGCTTGGAGTAGGAACACCGCGAGGTTGGGGTTAATCGTGGAGATCACCCAAGAGGCGATTTTGTTAGAGGCAGTGTCTGAGGCGACTGCGCCGGCAGCGGCGGCGGTCGCGGTAGCAGAGAGGGCGGCGGCAGTAAGAGAAGCGGTGCCCACGGGGGCGGCGGCTGCGGCGGCGGTGGCTTCGTTGGCGGTAGCAGTGGCAGCGAATGCCTCGGCTGCGAAGGTCGCTGCGACTAGCTCGGCGGCGTTGGTGGTGTGCGGAGAAGGGTGGCTGGTAGGAGCGGGCGTGACGGCGGGCGTCACGGTGTGGACAGACGCGCCTGACGAAGACAACAAGGCGCCGGCGGGTCATGCAACGGGGAGACTGTGGCGGGCGGCGGGCGGCAGAGCGCGGATGGCATCGATCGTCTCGGAAGGGATGAAGGCCAGCCGTTCCACCCCGGGCGCAGTCGTAGCCGAGCGCATGTATATCATTGCCATGTGAATGTAGGCGGGTTCTGTGGTGTCAGTCAGTGTACTGAAAGTTGGCGGACGGCACGCCATGGGCGCCGGAGAGAAGGAAGGTGGCGAGCGTTCCGTTGGATCTGGAGAGCTCGGCGGTCTTCATGAAGAAATTGACGATTGAAGAGGCATCACCAGAGATGCGATACTCTGTGCCATAGATATCTGTCCACCGCAAGGCTTTGGCGGCCTTGGCGGCGGCGAATTGTTTGCGGGTGGTCAACATGGTCGTGTAGAGGACGACTGCCAAGCTCCGCAGGAGCAAAAAAGGAATGAAACGTTGCACAGCAACAGAGAGCGGCTGCGGCTTATGCTCAAACGTAACAAAGTAGCTACGCATTGATTGCCTCTAACTCTCGCAACACTCTACACACAGCGAGATAGCTATCAACCAGGAGAACTTCTTAGAAGATTCTCACGGCTGATGAATACGTTGATGTGTTCTGACTAACTGATCCTTTAGATGCTGATCATAAGGTGAGGGAATACGGGCGAAGACCGGGCGATACCAAAGGGGCGACATATGGGACACCGTGGGGGAGAGCAACTTCCAATAGTAATAGGCAATATGTGCAGTTGGCGTCTCTCTTGGACAGTATTCACATCCATCGTTGGGTGTATATTCTCAGAATGAGCATTGCATCACGTATCACAGCACGAACCAGCAAAAACGTCGGATACATTCTACGTAGTATCTGTATCATGGACATCGAGCTATACCTGCACCATATCCGGTTTTGAAAACTTTGAAAATCCATATCCGTAATTTATTTGTGTAACCACAATTCTGTATCAGGACAAAAACAGCGTTCTACGTTCTATGTAACACACTGTTGTTTCGACGAAAATACGGCATAGATAAGCACTGAGATACAAAAAAGAAAAAAAGAAAAAAAGAAAAAAAGTGACGAATACAAAAGAGATGTGCTACGTGATACTGATACATAACAACCAGATATGGGTATGGCGATGCCTGTGTGGGTCGTCGTGTATGTATGTGTATAGGGGTATATGCGTACGCGCGTAGTTTATACGGGTTTCCAGCACGCGCTATACTAGCGCCACTGCGCTACCCCGAAGCTGCCGAAAGGCTGATTTTTTTTTCAAACGAAGACTGCGATGCATGACAGCATATGTACGATATATATTCTATTGATTTTAGCAGAACATAAACAACATAACATAAACATATAAACAAAAACAAAATCACACACGTACACAAAGTACACACGAAATCCTCATTGGGGGGGGGGGGGGGGGGAG
>Ga0105054_10012979_pt1 | contig 10114 bp, 10 predicted proteins | sample BON02_FD_78091 | JGI IMG/M metagenome (GOLD analysis project Ga0105054, IMG submission 78091) | Freshwater microbial communities from Lake Bonney liftoff mats and glacier meltwater in Antarctica - BON-02 (megahit assembly) | ecosystem: Environmental > Aquatic > Freshwater > Ice > Glacier... | reverse complement strand
TAATACTCTTTAGCACATTTAGTCTTCCTCTTTAGCACTTCTCTTTAGCATTTCTCTTTAGCATTTCTCTTTAGCACTTCTCTTTAGCACTTCTCTTTAGCACTTCTCTTTAGCACTTCTCTTTAGCACTTCTCTTTAGTCCTCTATAATACTATTGTAACTATCATCAGATCTATTTGGCCTATCAGAATAGTATTCATCTCTTTCTTCCATTTTGGCTATAAATTCTTCGTTTGGACACTTATCCGCATGCCGTTTTCCCCACATAGTATCAAATATAGCCATATAGATAACATACACGATAATATAGAAGATAAACAATATATGAAGTACCCAGTAAATGATCGCCCATTCGGGAGAACCGATAGTATCTATAATGTTAGATATCAATGCTATTGGGGGATAAATCAGATACATAAACATTAAGCTGATGATACTAGCCAGAGCTAATGCCGAAACTATTCTCACATGTAACCCCCATGATACAAAGAAAACAATTAAGAACACAATCACCGTCAGAAAAATAGAAACAGCTGCACTAGACATTTTAAAGATAGTAAATATAATAAAATGTCTAATACTTATGAATACAACAATGATCGTGAGTGGATTTTGAAAGGTCAAAAATGCGAAGATTGTGATGGTAATACTAAGATAATATGGTTAGACTGTCACGCTTGATAAAATATTAATTAATTTTTTATAAAATGGACATCGAGGATATAGTCAAAAGCAAAAAGACGGAAATAGTACTTTATCGAAACGTGTTAAATTTAGAAGAAGTGGATAAAGCTTGCGATCTTGGAGATTAAGCTTTACCATGGTGGAGTGTGGAATATTTCACTACACTAAATTCTGAAAAATACATAGATTCTATAAAGAAGAAAATAGATCTTATTTTCAATAAAGATGATATTTATAACAGACTTGCTGTATATAAATTAAGATATGCTTTTAATTAAAAGCATAACAGACAGACCCGTTGATATTGATATTGATGTTCAATCTTCAACAGGAGATTCATTTTACGTATATCGTATCGTCAGAGATCCAGACCATTCCGTAATAGATGATATTGGTATGGATCTTAGGCTTTTTAATATAAATGCTTTGCGTATGCACTCACGAATAAATAGTTATTCGTTATGCGATTTGAAAAACTGTAGCTAAATATTCCGACCATCCATACGGCTATGTTACTAAATACGATTTATTACACATCGCAAGATCTTTTAATATCAAGATCAATCGTAGAGATAGAATACCTGACGATCTGCTTATCATTTTAATTCAAAATAAATTACCATGCTCGTGGATAGAAGATTTTATAATATGGTCTACTTCTACAGAATATTATAAATGGTTTAACAGATATTCTTTTTGGATAGGCATGATGCATATCAAAAATTATGCAGGTATTGAAAATAGTCATATCAGTTATTATCACGATGGATATGACTTAGACGAATATGATGAAGACAATGAAGATGCAAATTCATATTCGTCTACCAAAGATGAGGCCATAGTATTTTTCAAGGATCTGAATAACGCTATATATGAAGCACCTAGACCTCAAAGATCGTTCTGGGTTTTTAGAGGTATACATGGACAAAAATATAGGCCTGGAGATTTTGTAAATTTTTTAACTTCAAAATCTGGTACATTTAATATAAATGTACCTGCCGGTTATGTGGGCGATAAAACAGATCCAGAATGTTGTTATATGCGAATCTTCATACCAAAAAATTCTATCTTAGGTTATCACCCGTCAGAGGATCAAGTTATATTTCCTTCAGGGACGAAGTTATATATAACTAAAGGTCCAGTCTTAGAGGAAGGTAAGAAATTTTATACAGCTATATACACTGATGTACCATCAAATCCTGTAGGAGATTGTCTAGATAAAAATTTATACAAACCAGAATGGAAAGAAATATTAGAAGAGAAAATGGTAAACGATGATAGTTTTCCATATGTAGCTTGAAAAAATATTAATTAATATTTTTTTTAAGATTTTTTAAGATCCTTTTACTGGTTCTGTTTACTGGTTCTGTTTACTTGTTCTGTTTACTTGTTCTGTTTACTTGTTCTGTTTACTTGTTCTGTTTACTTGTTCTGAATCCAAGCGATAGTTAGAAAAGTAGATATTTTTCCATCATATCTTTCTACTATTACGATGAAAGATTCCTCCTTTCTGAAGTCGACTGTATGATATGTGGGTTGTTTGAAAGATAGTGGACCGGTCGTGCATAAAATTCTAATATCAGCCTCACCTTTGATTACTCCTCTTTCATGATTCATTTCGATAGAAGATTTCAGCCCAGCCTTCAACACTTTCACGTCTCTATTTAATCTTAAGTTTTTCCATTCAGGCATATCATGATCGTCTGTAACTTCGTCGAGATTTGGACAATAACATTCTGCTAGCTTATCCTTTTTCGCATCCATATATTCGGGTTTGAAAACATTATTCAATGTGAAATACAGAAATGATCTTCTCTCTGTATCTGTCTTGAGACATTTCCAATAATCTCTTTGTACGGGGAACGTCTTTGCTAAATAAACTCTGGTATGATAATTTTTTCCAACAATATCTTGTGTTATAACAGAAACACAATCGAAGCCGTCTTCTTGATCGAAGACGTTCAATAAAGACACATATGAAGAACCCATAAAAACAAACGACTTTTCGTCAGCAGGCTTGGCAGAAATTGTTTTCGGCCATGTCCAATTAACTTCAGATTTAGCATTAAAAGTTACCTGAATACCTAAAGATATAGGCATTGTTGTCAAGGATAAGGCTAACTCGTTATTCGAGAAAAGTGTCTTCTTTGCTTCCATGTTATCAAGGTTCATCTGGTAAGAAATACCGACAGGAGTTTTACATGGAGCTACAATTTTATTACATACCTCGTGATAGCACTGCTCAAGTGCAGCCAATGACATAACGAATGAAGACGATGATGAAGCCATGGTAGCTATACTTGCTTAGTTTGGTTGGATATAGATTGAATATATAATCAATTTCAATCATAAGACACTATTAGTTAAAATCGATTTAGATACTTTACATTTTTCTTAAAACAGTCAATATTATAAGAAAAATGAAGCTATTTCTAATTTTAGAGCATCGAGGGTATCAACCTCTTTACATTAGAACGGAAGAGTTATGTATGTTCGATACAGAGACTCATAAAATAAAAATATTGACAAAAGTATCCTCAGGTTTAATAGATTGGCTTGCGAAGTATAAGATCAAACATGTTTTGAATATTTTTGACGATGATGATAATTGGAATTCATATAATGAATATGAAAGAGATACATTTAGATCTAAAGGTATGAGTTATAGCTCTAACATGTTAAATGTTCAATTTTTTTCTAGTTGGCTTAAGAATAGTTTATCGTTAGACAATACTTTTATACAATACAAAGGCCAGTCTAATTATGACCTCTATGAAGATTATATTGCAAAATATCTAAAAGCCTCATATGATTATGACCTATCATATATTAATATCGCCAGAAAAGTATATCAAATGATGTTGAGGAATATGTAATTGTATATTAATTAATATACAAACAGATCATTAAAAAAGTTTTTATATAAAATCATTTTAACTCAAATTTATCCATCTAGACTGTCTGATATATTCTTTCAACCATGGATATAGCTAGAATGTTGTCAGTCTCTGTTTCAGTCGGAATAATTGCTGGATTTATTCTTTCTGTGTTCAAGAAAGATGAGAAGGAACACTTTAAACCTGGATATAGGTTTAAATATCTAACCTTTCCTGAATATTCTCTTATCCAGGAAGAATTAGAAGAATATTCAAATAATCTAGAAGAATATGATCGTTTTGCCAAAAGCTATGATTCTGAGTTAACTGTTGTTCATCCTAAAGGCACCAATGATGCTGCAGAAGTGACATGCGTATCAGATAAATTGATATGTGTAAACACTTTACAACTGATACCTTGTCCTGCCTGGAAGAATTTGATATCTACATCCAAAGATCTCAATATGTCTATTGCTCATGCATTGTATGGCGATAAAGAAGTAAATAAAGCTATTATACTTCACGAGATTGGACATGTAAAACTGAACCACTTACAGCAGAGGAAGAATTATGCTAAAACAGTAACGCTAACTACTTTGGCAGGATTCATTTTAGAATATACCAATGTTCTGTCCAGATTTAATAATATTCCAGTTTTAGGAAATTATGGTTGTAGAACATTAATGTACTGCGGATTGGTATATCTTGGATTTCATTTGAAAGCTCGACGACATGAATATGAAGCAGACGCCTATGCTGCAACGAAAGGCTATGGTAATCGTTTGATTTATTATCTTCAATCATCTGATGTCAATATACAGAAAATGTTAAAGTCTAGTTTCCTCTTCAATATTCGTTACATATTTGATGAACATCCATCATGTGTGAGACGTATTGAACATATTCGAAATGTGATGAAGAAGTAAATACACGAGAAACTTATTAACTAATAAGTTACATTTATGCTATACATACATTTATGCTAAACATTTATATTACACTAGTTATAAGCTTATCAAATTTTCGTGCAGCATAATATATATGCAGAGAATATGGTAATCTACTATGTAAATTATAAGTTCCTTGTAACAATGCTAGAGGTTTGTATGGTATTTTATTACATTTCTTCTCTTTACTTATATAATATATACAATTATTTTGATCGACTTCATCTATTTGTGTATGAACAACTGAATTCATCCGAATCGGTATACCTAGATGTTTCCATTGTATAAAGAAAGATGTATGTGGACATGGAAACCCTGAAGGATCGTCGAATGAGTCAATATCTATCCTCAAACATATCACTCCTCTACTATTTAAATAGTTTACCACTGACGGTGTATATACTCTGGGAGATCCGAATAATATCATAGTTATTTTATTATCGTCTATTCTCCATATTAAGTCCAAACATACACATTGTGCAATGCATGCTCCTAGACTCATACCTATCAAAACTATTTCGTCATAACTATTAATATCAAATCCATCGTTAATAAAATCAAGTAGTTGTTGTCTAATATTACCTTCTCCTCTATAGTCCGTATAAGAATGATCCCATATACCTTTATTTACATTCATATTTTCAGGAAGGTTCGAAGTGTATGGACATTTGGAAACATTCATTAATCTAAATATGCCAGTGAACCATTGTCCGACCTCTGAAGGACTAGTCATTTCTCTAAAAGATAAGTATAACGTTTTAGATGTATCTGTAATATGATCGACAATCACACCCGAACTAGTTTTGTTATGTAGTATCTTCAATAACGTATATTCATTCTGAGGATAATAGAAAGAATTAAATATTAACCCGTCTTTCCATTTATGTTTAACACTTTTACCCCAGTCAAAAACTTTGTTATTGTCACATTTGCCAAATCCTAGTAGAGGTTCGCCGGTATCATGTCCCCAATCTGATTCCTCTTCGTTCAAGAAAGTAGGATCGTGTATATGTGTCCAACTCCTAATTTCCCACCATTCTAATATTTTTCTAGTAGCTAGTTTAGGATTCTGAAGAAAATGATTAATATTAGGTATATATAATTTGCTTATATTATTTCCTTCTTCGTCATATAATACATTTACTGTCTTATCCTTGCCTATAACGATTTTACTATCATCGTTCATAGAGATCATAGTATTAATTATATCCATTTGATATTATTAAATAATATTAAAACTAGCCAATAAAAATGACTTTTAAATAGTTCGCGTTTTATTTAAATTTAAGCATGGACTTAGACATATTAGCTTCTTTGTCAGTGTCTCAACGCGTGGAAGGATTTTGTCCAAAAATATTCTATAGTAATGTAGAACATTACAAAGTTTATGTCAGGTGTGAAATATTCACAGACGTTAGGATAGGCAATCTAATATTGATTAAGAGAATAAAGTCTAAAAGATTAGAGTTAGTACCTGCCAAATTAGTATTACAAAAGGTGGAAGTGTTTAAATCAGTTAAGATAGAGATTGGAAATATGTGTTTGATACGAGGAGATGTATTTAAAAACGAATACTATCCTAGTAGAATTGACAATATCAAAATGCATCAGAACATTTGCGAAGTTTTAGACTGTTTTGGTAGATGTACCTGGACAAATTTAAAAGAGATCAGCTTTGTATCTGGTTGTTAAAAACTAAAAAAAAAGATATATTAACTAATATATCGCATACATTTATTTCGTGAATGTGATGTGCTTTTGAAAATAAAATCGATATAATAAATATAATGGTTCTTGTAAAAAATGGCTTTACAGGAAGATCCTAGTATACAATTATGTTTGGTAAAAAATAGCTTCGAAAAGAGAACGGTAGATATCGAAGCTATTAAACCTAAAGCATATCGTGCTACTAATTTTGATAATGTCGAAGATACATTAGATATTAAACTGATACCTCCTACTTCATTTCCACCTTCCATGGTAGAAGGTTACGATGAACTGCAGAAATTAAAGGAAAATCTAGAAAATATTGACGTTAGCATCAATAGAGCAGTCAATCCTTTCGAAAGTATTGGTAACAGTATTTTTATGTCTAGAGCTGGTGTAAAACTGGCAAATATCGACGCTGTGTATCATCTTAATGGATTTCTACCTAATATATTCTCGCCTCAATCTGAGGAATCTGACGATTACACAACACCTATCACGTTCTGCGATATCGCTGGCGGTCCAGGAGCTTTCAGTGAATATATATATTGGAGGAATCCTAGTTCTACAGGTTATGGTATTACACTCAAGAATGTCAAAGGTCTAGACTGGAGCACCAAATTGAGTAAATATGATTTTACACCTTTCGACGGTGGGGATGGTACAGGTAATTTATATACTAATTGGAAAGAATTTGAATTTTATATATTAGAGAACAATTCAGGTGGAGTTAATTTATCAGTAGCTGATGGTGGTTTTGAAGTCGAAGGTAAAGATTTTAGTAGACAAGAGTTCTTATCGTCAAGACTTGTAACTGTGGAGCTGTATTTAGGGTTTGCATGTATTAAAGAGAGTGGCAGTTTCGTATGTAAGGTATTCGATACTGTTACTAAGTACATGTACGATATTATATACGCATTATCTTTGGCTTTTGACGAAACTATCATGTTTAAGCCTATGTCTAGTAGGCCTGCGAATGGTGAAAGATATTTAGTTTGCCTAGGAAGAAAGGAAAATATCGATATACCTCGAAATATCTTTACACAAGTAATAGAGAGTTTCACTGATGAAATGTATGTATCTCAAATTTTTAACGTTTTGCCACAAAATTATACGGATTGGATGGATACGCAGAATATGCTGTCGATTGAGCGCCAAAATTATTATGTCGATCTGATCATTAGAAGTGCTAGAAGTGAAGAAATCGAGATGTATGTTTATAATAATAACAAAGCGTTATTATTATGGGGTCTGCCGGGTAATATAGAGAAAAACAAGAAAAAGAGATATATCGAGATTAAAGACAATCTACTCGACATCAATTATGATAGAAAGGATTTATATTCTTACAAGAACGTGAAAGACTTTTTGGAAAGTAAAGATGTATCTTCATTTCCGTATAAGAGCTTGTATTATGAAGACGTTGATATCGTGAAAATGTTTCAGAGATTAAAGGCTTATCAATGGAGGGCTAACATGAGATATTTCAACAAAGATACTCCTTATGAGATCAGAAATTTAAATATGAAACCTGTAGAGCTTAAATATAAGGTATTACAACAAGCTATTGTCAACAAGGAAGAAGAATATCTTTGGTTTAACATCCTATCAGATATGTTTACAAGCATCGAGTATAGTCGATTACAATCTGTTGTTGTAGGAACAAAAACGTCTTCTTGGGATTATTATAGCGAAAATATAGAAAATGTAGCTAAGAATGCGATTGATAAATATAATAAAATAACACCACACACATTGAGAGAGTCGCTTTTTCAACTAAACAAAGAGGTAACATCGTTCAGACCTAATCTAGTAGTAGCTATCGCTAATATGTTCAATATTAGGTCTATGTTAGATTTCTCTGCAGGTTGGGGTGATCGTATGATCGGGGCTATGGCTGCTGGTATTAAATATACAGGCGTAGATCCCAATGTTAATAACGTTCAAGGTTATAAAGATATAATTGACTTTTTCAGCAGCCAAGAAGAATTGGACATAGACGCTAATGATTATAATATTATCAATTCGCCTATTGAAGATGCAGATCTTTCGGGGATTGAAAATGTCGATTTAGTCATGACATCGCCCCCATATTTTGATCTTGAGATATATTCGAAGGATAAAACACAATCTACTAGTAGATATAAGACCCAAAATGATTGGTTTAAGGGATTTCTGGTACCTGCTATAGATAAGTCTATCAGTAAACTTAACGAACAAGGTTATATAGTTCTAGTAATCAATCAAAAATCAAAGAATGAGAAATATATACAGGCTATGATAAATTATGTAGGAGGCAAGAAGGATATGAATTATTTGGGTGTTATAAGTTATGGCAGAATGAAAGGTAAAAGTTTGGGAAACCCTCAACCTATGTGGATATGGCGCAAAAGTACACCCTATATTACCCTAGAAAAGATAGTTCCGTCTATGAGCTACGAGATCTCCCGAATAGTTAAAGATCCTATCACTATGAAAAATGTAGGAACAGGTAAACCTTGGTCTAAGGACGTTCTATCTAAATTTATTAATAACCAGAGCCTAAACAATCCAGACTCTGGTTATTGGAGAGGTGTTCAAGTAGACGCTAGGTTAGAAGGATTGATAGGAATACATCCTGTAACCTACGACGAGGGATTCTTTTTGACTATATTCTTTCATAGATTTTCAACTAAGAAAGGATATGATCCCGTTGCTACATCTATTATACTGGAAGAATTTGGTGCATCTAGGTCAGATGTCGATATGGTCTACGCTGACACATTAACCACTAATTCAGCTGCTAAGAAGTTCTTGTCTAAAGTAGGGTTTGAAAGTATTAAAACTGTTATCATTAATGATAAAAAGTATAGTAGATATGGTTTTACTTTTAACACAGATAGAGTACTATCATATTTAACAGCGTTCGAAGATTTGTCAGATACGGTTTATGAAGATAGACTGAAAGAGTGGAATAAAGTATCGTTCGACAAAGCTTTAGAGATTGGCTACGCTGATCTAGTAGCTACTGAAGGACTTTATTCTTGGGACAAAAGAGTTTATAATATTAGGGCCAATCTAAAGTATAGAATTGACGCTCGCGAAATGACTAATAAAGTCGATCTTCATGTTAAATTAATGTCCGATGCACAGACGGAAGTGTTAATAGCTGAGACATACGTTGTAGAACCTGAATCTGAAGTTGACATTGAAGATACAGGAACGTGGATCTGGCGGCCTGAAGAGGGTAGAAGTGGTGAAGGTATCCACGTGGTTACTAATCAAGCAGAGTTAGAAGCTGTTCGAGAGTCTTTTGACGCTTCTCAAAAGAATAATCGTGCTATTATCTCTCGATATATAGAAGATCCTATGCTACTGGATGGTCGCAAATTTCATCTGGGAATACTGTTTGGAGCGTTGGTCACAGATAACACGGTTCGCACTTTTATGTTCAAAGATGGTAGAATAGGTATCGCTAAGAAAGCTTTTGTTAACAATACGTATTCTGATATGTCAGTACATGATTCCCACATGACTGGCGAGGAACTGTTATATCCTAGAGATTTTCCCAAACCTGATATGGTTGAAAATATAAATAAGCAATTAATAAACATTTTGTCATATGTAACCAAAATAATGGCTCCAGATTTTAAACACTATGATGAAGCTAAGGCTGGATATGAGTTGTTCGGTTGTGACTTTATGGTTAGGAAAGATGGTACAGTTGTGTTGATAGAAATTAACTTTAAACCTGAATTTAAGAATATGAGTGAAAAGGGTTCGAAATGGATATCAGACATTATTGGTAACGGTATGATAGATACTGTCATTGAACCTTACTTTAATGGTGTAGAACCTAAATACGAATACACTGTTCCTATTAAGGAGGTTAACTTAAGATAATCTAATATATTAATTAAT
>Ga0105054_10012978_pt1 | contig 10114 bp, 10 predicted proteins | sample BON02_FD_78091 | JGI IMG/M metagenome (GOLD analysis project Ga0105054, IMG submission 78091) | Freshwater microbial communities from Lake Bonney liftoff mats and glacier meltwater in Antarctica - BON-02 (megahit assembly) | ecosystem: Environmental > Aquatic > Freshwater > Ice > Glacier... | reverse complement strand
TAACCGTTTTAACACGTATATGTGTGTTTATATAATTTCACACATACATGTACACACAAACACAAACACACACACACACACATAAATACATACGCTCAGGCTTCAGAGAAGGAGATTTCGAAGTAGGATCTGAGTCAGGACGTTGCTCCCATTCACCTTGGTTTTCTAATACAGCCATTTTTGCTTTGTCCCCAGTTTGTTGCAGTGTGTTGTGTTGTGATGCCATTTCGATGGAGTTTGTACATATGCATATTTGAAGTAGGCTCTGACTCGGGACTTTTCTCCTATTCACCTTTGATTCCTAATACAGTCGTCCTTGCTATTGCCCCCTTGTGCAGCGTGCTATATACATGTATATATGTTTATATATATCCAATGTGATACAGTATGCACTGCACCTATACACATTCGAAGCAGTCTCTGAATCGGGACTTTTCTCCTAGTCACCGTTGATTTCAATTAAAAAAAAATCGTCTTTGCTCTTTCTGTCGTATGCTGCTGTGTGTTGCACATGATTACAATGTGTTGCAATTGCTGTGTGTTGAGGCACATCATTACACTGTGTTGCAGTGTGGTGTAGCATGTACAGGTATACGCATGTTCGAATACAGTCGTCTTTGTTTTTCACTGGGCGCATGCTTTGTCCATGCTTGGTCCATGAGAACGGCCATATCTCCAGATTTTCTTTATCTTCTGAAGTAATCCTAGCAATCTCGTCGGGCATTGAAGCTGGTAGTGGGGTCCGTCTTAATCACTGACTTTCGGAATTTTCGAAAGTTCTTTCTTTCTTCCTTTCTTCGGTGGCAAATACCCAATTTAATCACTGGACTAATTGGGTGGTGAGCACCCAATTAATCGCGTAGGACTCGCCTGTTAAAGTTTGTTAGCCCGAGGACTCAGTGCAAGCCAGCCCATCGACATTGTAGACTGTGTGTACCAACTATGGGGTGGCTACGGTCAGTAGGATCGATTAAATTATAGGTCTCTTTTGCAGAATAGCGTCTCTTTTATAGGTCTCTTTTGCAAAAGAGACCAATAATTCAATCGATCCTACTAACTGTAGCCACCCCATAGCGGGTCCGCCTACCGGGTCCGCAACCTCAAATAGGCGGGCAACGGTCCGGCACTGTCTCTTGGGTCCTCATAAGTGATTGATTGGGTTTTCAACACCAAAGGAAGAAAGAACTAAATGGGCGAGGGTGGAGACTGGTGAGCTAACCGAGGGGTGTTGTAGTCAAGGAAATTCCCATGTTTGTCAGGGTGAATTCGTAGTAATCCCCGCATCCTTGGGATACCCACCATCAGTTTTCAAGTTCAGAAAAACTGGACCTTTACCAGAGTTATGCAGGTAGCTTATTTTCAAAGGTATCATACCCTATGGTCGACCAGTATCATACAATAACTTCAGGTTGCTTGGTTACAGTCGGATTGTTATGGTACTATCATGTAAGGTACCATAAGCTAAGGTACCATACGATTTCTATGGTGCCCAAATCAGTTTGCGACGTTCCAATCATCAGGCGCTACGTTCCGAGGCCTTGGAAATTAAGGAGATTTGTCTGTTGGAGCTTGTCAATCCAGGAATACAGGCCCGCCCACAAGCATTGTAGACTGTTTTTACTAGTGGATCCGCCCATATAAGTACAGCCTGTTCCAGAGAAAATGAGACTCGAAATGATGGACATCGGAATACAAAACGAAATCCAAATCAGAATCAAGAAACAAATGTTCTAGGTCTCTTTTGATTTGGAAATTTGAAAAAAGACCTAGATCAACAAATTCTTGATTCTGATTTGGATTTTGTTTGCATTCTGATTACCATTTCGAGTCTCATCTTCTCGGGAACTGGCTGTAAGCGGGCAACGGTCCGGGACGTCCCGGACCGAAGTGTTTATTTGGTTTTTAATACACAATAAAGAAATAAACAAATAAATCAGAAGAAGAGCCAAAGGAGACAGTTCTACATTTAACGTAATTCAAATCAATTATTAGGACGCAAGAAACTTTTGCTTTCTTTTGGAATCATCGGAGTCTGTCACCATCTCGTGCGTATCCCACTAAGCGCCACAGCTTGTCTCTGTGGCCACGTCGAGGGTTGCTGTTTGCTTGCTCAGGCACACAGCGGCGGCGACTCGGATGGTCTTCTGGCTCGCTGCTACCTCCACCATGCTCCGACAAGATCTACCGGTGACTTCATCCTGCAAGTTCCTCTTTGGGTCAAGTGTGCATTGTCTAGGGTGGTTTGATTTAGACGCCCTCACACACTTTGAGACACACAACTACACCTACACCTCCACCCCACAAATAACAAGACCGAACTACCACTGTACGTATTCAACCAAGATTCCTCTATGAGTCGGGCCGAAACACCCACATTATGCCGGGCGAATCAGCAATTCAGAGTGTAAATCCTCAATCAGTCACGGTCGCTCAGTGAAACTTAGTAGGCTGAGCGACAACAATACCTGTAGTTAGACTGTACCATCCTCTCCCTCCCACAAACGCTGCTCCTCTCCCACATCCCTGAGATGATCTCTCACTAAAGAGTGTTCGTCTGTGGGGCGTGCACAAGCACTGCATAGCTTGGCATCTCGATGGTCGCACCCTTAGATTCACTCTTCCAAGGGTCCAGTTTGCGTTGTTTAGGTGTATATTTGACGTGATATTTGTGACATATACAAACATGAAGTAGTATCCACACGAAGGTTGTGTACATACCCTTCGTGTGGATACCAGCATCATATTTTGTGACGTCAAACATACACCTGCACAATACAATCTAGACCGTTTCTAGAGTGAATCTAACGGGGACACCTGTGAGGGTGTGAACACACATTTCTGACATGCAAACGTATGATGACGGTATCCACACGGAGGATGACACATCCATGGTGTACATCATCTAGGTACGCTACCGTACCCGTATTCCTCTGTGTACATGCGTTGTCTGTTTTCCTAGAAATATGATGACGATGCGTCAACACTTTCCACGACAACGGTATGGTGAACCTATTCATCGAAACAGCATTCGTCGAATGCTGTTGTACCTGTGTTTTTCTAAATTCACTATATTACATTGATGTATCAGCCATGGCGGTACCCAAAGGTGCAGCGCCCCTACCCATCTCTTGCCATGATTCCTGCTTGCCCAGGCTGTCTTGTTTATCTCTTCTTTAAATGTGTGGTCTAAGTCTTTGTCCTTTTAGTGCGATGGTCTGTGAAAGTCTGAACTTTGGGTTCCTGATGTCTTCCTGGTACAAATGATCAATTGGAAGAGAGAAAACGAAGATTAAAGTTCATCAACCACAATTATGGTCACGGTAAGATTTCTTGTGTACTGGGGTCACAAGATCGGCGAAATCCTCCACCACCCACGACCAAGACAGCTCTGTCTTGGTCGTTTGGGGTTTACTTCTTTTTCGAGTTTATTTTACCAATAAACTTTAAAAATGGTGCCCCCCTACTAGGGCACCATACTTTTTTTCCTGTCTTTCTTGGGTGGCGAATACCCAACTTAATCACTGGGCTGAGCGAGTGGTGAACACCCGACTAATCACGAACAGACATCATCTGTCACTGTTTTGTTTTGTTTTGTATTTTATAACTGCCACGACGCGTGCCCTCCTGAATCAGGAACGCTTACTTATGGTGCGCAGTAATGAGGTGGTTCTTAGAATCCTCTGAATTTCTGTGTGTGTGTGTTGCTTTGTTTTATTAAACCAATATTGGGAAATCCTTACCGCTCATTTGAGCTTTGAGCTGTATTGCGCCTGCAATAGCCCTGAGCCGTGAGGGGCTACAATGCCCAATGCGGACGGACTCGATTTAAAGAGGGTTCGGGCTGCTGTCGGGTTTTTTCAAGGTAAACCGAACATCAATTACACCCAGATGCATACACATATTAAATAGATATCAAATTTGTCCTTCGGACTGTCACACAATGTGGACATGAACCTCTTTCCCCTTTCAATTGCCCATCATCAGGAGCGATAGCCTCCCGCGACTCTTGTTCATTCCAGATACTCAGGTTCGTTTCTGTCTGTCGATCATCGACTTAGTTTGCTGCGGAAATATCTGAAAAGAGACCCACAAATTGTTCGATCCCAACAAGTTAAGTGTTGGAAACTCGTTGAGTGTTCCTCGAGTTAATCCCACAAACTAAAAGTTCGAATCTACGAGCTTGAATTTCTTGAGTACCAAACAAGTTATTGGTTTGATTGGGACCAAGAAATCCTGTCCCGGCATGTTTGTTCAAATCAACTCAAACTCGATCGACGGACAGAAACGACCCCAACTTCACAGCACAAAAAACAGGAAGGGAGACCCTCTACAGAGAAGGGAACACAAAAGATCCAGGAAACGCACCCGCCTCGACCTTTGGAGCGGTCATTGTAATCTGGGGGTTTCTTGTTTTTGTTTTTATTTATCATATCACCGCCACACCGCTAACACTCCAATTCAGGAACGCATACGAATGGTGCACGGTAGTAAGGAAGCCTCGAAACTCCTGGCACGAATCAAACAGCACTCCCACAATGGACCTTGGACTTGGAACCGATCATGTTCGTAGGTGTCGTGGTATCAGTGCGTGCAGTCGACACGCACTCGGTTTTAAAATGTTATTTTTTAGATCTTTCGTGATATGACTATTCCACGAAGAAGCAAGTCAAAACTTCTGACTTTTGGTCGACTATTGGCTTTTTTTTGGTGGACCTATTCAAAAAAGTTGGTCGGCCGGGGGGAAGGGGAGAAGAAAGGGGGAAAGAAAGGAAGAAGAAAGAAAGAGGAAGAAGGAGGAAGCGGAGGAGAAAAGGAGAAGAGGAGGGAGTTTTCAGTTCTCCACACGAATAAATTATTAAATCGGTCACAGTCCTGTGAAAGAACAAGTCAAATATTAAAAGAGTTTGGGACGGTGTTGAGGTGGTGGGGGGTAGCAAGAGGGAGTATTATCAAACTTTCACAACCAATCAGTTGCAATATGTTGAACAACTTTACAACAATTTTGAGAGACCTGTCCAGGGACGATTCTGTCTAGGCTGTTTCTCCACTCGAGTTTCCCCCAGAGTTTCCAAGGGTACTGGTTTGTTGTCACGGTATGGTAACAGCAATAATATTGCCTGGGGATGAGGTCAACGCTTGGAGACCAGGAGTGGGAATACCATGTGTGGTTCATTCATTCAAACATTCATTCAAATCACGAAAGCCAATTTTGCTCTGATCTCTTTTCTTGTAGGACGCAATCGCTAAAAGGAACCGTTAGGACCAAACAAAAAAATCTTAAACCATCATGTTTGATTAAACAATCTCGTTCATCACGGTGATCCGATCTCGTTTGTGGGCGGCCCGTGACGCGCAACTGCAGATCTTGTTCATGGGCGTGTCGTCACTATGCTCTATCGCTCTCCCCCATGCACAATGTGGAGGTATCGACATTGAGAACCCCTAAATAAATCATCCCCAAATATTTGTTTCATGTATTCTACGCACAAGGCATATTTACAAATCTAAATCTTCATATTGTTGTAGTAGAGATGTAAGTGCAATAAATACCTAAAATTTCAAAGAAAGGGGACATGTTCTACATGATATTGCGATGTGAAATTGAGGTTGGCGAATGCAGACTACTTGGTCAATGCATCAGCCACCATTTTTCAGAGCGGTCCCGAAAATCCTTCAGGGAATTTTTGTCACGAAAGGGCTACTGCGTGACTATTTCATGAAGGAGCAAGTCAAAACTACTGACTCTTGGTTGACTGCTTTACATATATATATATATATGATTTTTTTTTGGTTATGCCGCCACACAGCTAGCCCTCTTATTACAGCAGGAACGCACACAGTTGGTGTGTAGTAATAGGGAAATCCGGAAGCGCCCGGCTCGAAGGCACTCCCGCAATGGACCTTGAAATTAAAGGCATGCGCACACACATGGAGACAGACAAAAGCGAAATAGAATTTCTTCAGGTCCTCTTTTCAGAGCGGTCCCGAAAATCCTCCAGTGTGTGTTGTTTTGTTGTATCGACCCGAGAGTGATTTGGTCTTGTTGTAAGCAAGACCAACACGGTAGGGCCGTACAGTGGTGAAATTGTTATTGTAACTTTAGCAAATACAGTTACCATAGCTCAAATCTGTGTTCTTTTTGCCGAAATACAAAAGCTTGTGTGATTGAAGCACTCATCACGTGATTTGTGTTCTGTCTGCACTCAGCAGGGGCTGTCCTGCTTAACATTTCTTCCATTGCAGGACATGAAACAACTGGTTTTGAGAAGCATACGCCCACAAATTTGTACCTGGGAACAAATCTTTACCTGCGAAAGTTTTTTTTACACAGTGTCAAGTGTCAAGAGAGTAGGATGCAGGAGGCAAGCATATATAGTCTTGTTATTTCTGCCAAAACTTTCGAAGGTACAGATGTGTTCCAGGTACAGTATTGTTGGGGCATGGTTAACAAAACCAGTTGTACTATGCCTGAAATAGGGGAAATGGCAGGTAAGACAGCCCCTGCGAAGTGCAGAAAGCACACAAGTCATGTGATGAGCAATTTGATCGCGCAAACTTTTGTATTTGAATAAAGTAAACACAGATTTGAGCTTTGAAAAGTATATTTTCCAAAGTTATAACAATACTTCCACGACTCTATGTCCCTACATTGAATCAATTTTTTTGGTTTGTTTTGCCGCCACACAGCTAGCCCTCCAATTACAGCAGGAACGCACACAGGTGTGTTGTACAGTAATAAGGAAGCCCAGAAGTATACAGGAAGCGCCTGGCTCGAAGGCACTCCCGCAATGGACCTTGGACTGAAAGGCAAACGTATGCACATGTAATTAAATTAAAGAGAAATAGAACAAAACACACATCCAGAAACACGGAACATGGCATCGGTGGGACGAAGAACACACGCAGGAAACAACAATTATTTTTTACTGGTAATCGTGTTTATTGAATTATGTTTTTATATGCTTAATTGAACATTATTTGATGTATTAAAGTTATTATTATTTCATTTATTGATTTCATTTTTCGTGTATCTGATGTAGTGAATTTTTGGTTTCTTTACACATTCATTTTGTATCTGTTTAATCAGTGTTTTGATCATGTATTTTATGTTTCATTCATGTTTTAGCTTCATGTACAGCCGATCCCACTTGGGGTGAAATTTTCGAATGCTGTTTCAAAGCTCAAAGCTCAAAGCTCGAATGCCTCCTTTGCCACGTTTCAGTGAAAAGAGACGTTCGAGCTTTGAGCTTTGAGCTTTGAAAGACCTTTCGAAAATGTCACCCCAAGTGGGATTGGCTGTATTAATGACTGTAGACATTGGACCGTTTGTGTGATTCATATGATTTTTGGAAACTATTTACCTATAAAAGCTCATCAATATGAATGGACATACGTGTGCATATTTTGATTTTAGTACAAGTATTTTTTTGTTTTTTTTGTTTTTGAATCCACACAGCTAGTGCGCCAATTACATCAGGAACGTACACAGATGGAGGTGCAGTAATAAGGTAGCCCAGAAGCGCCTGGCTCGAAGTCACTCCCGCATTGAACCATGAAATAAATGGCAAACGCGTGCACTTGTATTCAAATAAGCAGGACATTGAACATCATACACATGAAGAAACACGGAGCAGAGATGAACCACACACATGTGAAACACTAATTATGTTTATTTTCATTTATTTTATATTATTGTATTTTATTTTATTTTATTTTATCTTATTTTGATTTTTTTTTCCTTTTTCAGGTAGTCGTATGTATTGATTTGATTGTATATATATATTGTATTATGTATTGAATATACGCAAGTTGCATTTATTTGATGTATGAAATATTGTTTATATGTGTCTTTATATATTTCGTGGTGTATTCATATGATTCTAATTGCCTTACCGCGCATGGTGTAGGCGTCCACACGTGAGCACGGGAGCAGCCTGTACGAGCAGGTACACGGAGACGCATTATAATTGGAGTAACAAGGTATAAGGGATCATTACAGAATAGTCGAAACATGTATACATATACACATGGCAATAAATGTGCATGAGAATGGAAGAGGAGGGAAGTGGGTATACAAATGGATGTACACATACGTATGAATCACAAGAATGGAAATGCAGGAGGAAGCGGAGGATACGGATATGAGTACGATTATGAGTACCGTGACATCAAGGACACCGTTTCATAGGTGTCTATCAAGTTTTCAGAAAAAGAAGAAAGAAAACAAGAAGATTGTTACAAATACAGACCATTACACAAACCATACACATGGACATATTGATAAATGTGTACGTTTATGGAAGAGGAGGGAGAATGTGAATACATGCTTAGTTACATAAACGCAGGAGTTAGAGAAATGAAGATACAAATGGAAAAGGAGTCTAGGCATATGAGCAGGGTTATGCGTACATCAATAGACACCGTGACATAGGTGTCTATTAGATTCAAGTTGTGGAACAAGAAAAAGAAAACAAAAAGGTGGTTGTGAATATAGAACCAAACACAAAACATACGCATGAATACGGCGATAAATATATATGAATATGGAAATGGAGGGAGATGCGTACAAATGTGTAGACACACATACGCAGGAATTAAAGAAATGAAGATGCAGTTGGAAAAGGAGTCTAGGCATATGAGCAGGGTTATGCGTTCATCAATAGGCACCTTGACAAAGGTGTCGATTAAACTTGTAGAAAAAGAAGAAAGAAAACAAAAAGGTGATTATGAATACAGGACCGAACACAAAACACGCAGCGCGCACAACACAGGTAGAAAGACAGGGAGAGAAGAAAGTATACACGACACAGACTCATAGATACAGGCAAACAGATAAGGAAGGTGCGTGAGGGAGACCGAGGCTATTTTTGGTAAAGCGCCAAGGTTGGGGACTCACACTCGGGACGGGAAAATCCACCTCTAGGGCAGGTTAACACGACGCTGAGAGGAATATGGGAGACTCAAGGAAAAGGTCGTTTATATTTTGGCCACCACTGAGAATAGAGGAGAAACCATGTTGTGACACATGAAAACATGTTGGGACAATCATGAGCATGAGTCCTTGGCAAGTCTTCTTGCAGTAAGTAGCTTTTTTCTTTTCTTTTTTTTGGTTTGTGGTTTGTAATGCCGCCACACAGCTAGCGACTCAATTACATCAGAGAATACTTTTTTTGGGTTTTGGTTTGTTATGCCACCACACAGCTAGTAACTCCATTACAGCAGAGACGCATACAAGTGGTGCGCAGTAAAAAGGTAGCCCGGAAGCGCCTGACCGAATCGAACAGCACTCCCGCAATGGACGTTAAATGTGAACAAATACGCAAAGGCAGGTATACACAAACGAAGAATAGAACACAGCACACAAGCACAATAGTAATTCAGTTGGATTAATGTGTCAGTGTATGCAAAAATTAACTCTGGACAAATAATCGTATTTCTTTATTCGTTTGTGCATATCTTGGATTATGTATGAAATGTATTCGAGTTATAAGTATTTTATTTATGACTTTCTGTTCATGTGCTTATTTATGCATTTCATTGTGTATTGAGGTCATTCTAAGTTTGTTTATGAGTTTATGTTTCTCATGTATCTTGTCATGGATCATATGCATTGAGTTTGTTGTGTCTTTGAATATTCATCAAGTATTTGGAGTGTCACTGGAACAATAATTAATTCATTTTATTTTGTTTTATTTTATATATACATATACAAGTTTTTTTTAATTTTTTCCCCCCCGCAGTTAATCGTATTTATTTATTTGTTTGTTCATATATGAGAGAAATGAACATACAGATGAAAAAAGAGGACATGCATATGAGCAGGTTGTGCGTGCATCAATAGGCACCGTGACATAGGTGTCTATGAAATTTGTAGAAACAGACGAAGAAAAGCAAAAAGATGGTGATAAGTATAGAACAGAACACAAACCACACATATGAAGATGGCGGTAAGTGTGTATGAACATGGAAGAGGAGGGAAATGCGTACACATGTTTAGATACACATACGCAAGAAGTTACACGTAAGAGAAAACATAAGGGAACAAGAGGTTCGTATAAAAGGGGCAGAAGGATGTATTGAGGTATGTATGTATATTAGGATGCAAGCATAAGTG
>Ga0105054_10012977_pt1 | contig 10114 bp, 10 predicted proteins | sample BON02_FD_78091 | JGI IMG/M metagenome (GOLD analysis project Ga0105054, IMG submission 78091) | Freshwater microbial communities from Lake Bonney liftoff mats and glacier meltwater in Antarctica - BON-02 (megahit assembly) | ecosystem: Environmental > Aquatic > Freshwater > Ice > Glacier... | reverse complement strand
TTCCCCAATGCACGAAATTCAAGGCAATTGTCTGCTGGCCCAGACCTAACAGGTTTCGAAAACCTGTTAGGTCTCGATGCAGGCTGGGGATTTTGGGTAAACAAGCGGACAATCATTAAAAACGATATTAATGTCTCCATCAAACGCGCTCATCCAACTTTCTATAGATTCCAATTCAATTGCATATTTGAAAATGCAGGATGTGGCAGGAAAAAACGCACTATCCGCGCCATTTATAGAAGAGCTTATGCCAGTTTTAGAAGAGTTGAAGAATAATTCTGCTATCAAAGTAGTATTGATGAGCGGTACTTCAGACATTTTTTGTTCGGGGGCAGATATGGAGACCCTAATCAAGCTGTGCAAAAGAGAAATCAAGCCGGTGGATATTATTCTTTCCAAAATGATTTTAGATATACCAGTACCAGTGATAGCAGCTATGGAAGGTCATGCTATAGGTGGCGGCTTGGCAATTGGCGCTTGTGCCGATATTGCGATTTTAGCTGAAGAAAGTAGGTATGGCTGCTCCTTTATGAATATGGGTTTTACACCCGGCATGGGCATTACCAAATTATTGGAGCATTTTATGAGCCCCGCCATGGCGCAAGAAATGCAGTACACAGGAAACTTTTATAAAGGCAAAAGCCTACTAGGTAAAACGAACTTGAATTACATTTTGCCAAAGGCTGAAGTGCAAGAAAAAGCAGAAAGTTTGGCATTAGCCATTGCCGAAAAGCCGCGCAAGGCATTGACGGTACTTAAACGCTACCAAAGCATGCAGCGCAGAAAGCTGTTTGAAGAAACATACAGCATAGAAACCATGATGCACGAGCTTACTTTTAACGAAGAAGAAATTTTAAAAATTATACAAGAAAACTATGTCAGATAATACGCAAAGAGTAGTGCTGGTAACAGGTGGCAGCAAAGGAATAGGCAAAGAAATAGCCATGAAGTTTGCCGAGCATGGCGCCCAGGTCATTATAACTTATGGCTGGGGAAGCGTGGAAGAAGAAGATATTATAGCCGACTTTACGGCTAGAGGATTACCAGCCCCTTATTTAAAACAGGCCGATGTGATTAACAATGAAGACACCATCGAATTGCTTAATGATATAAAGAATCGGTTTGGAAAATTAGATGTGTTTATCTCCAATGTTTCTTTCACCACTTTGGTAAAAAGTATGGAAGATTACAAAGAAGCCAATTTGCTAAAGAGTATTGAATATAGCTGCTGGCCTATGGTAGAATATACTCGCCAAATGAAAAATGTGTTTGGCGTTTACCCTAAATATGTATTGGGTTTGTCTTCTCATGGCCCAGATAGGTTTCATAAAAACTATGACTTTGCGGCAGCTACCAAAGCATTGAATGAGACTTTGATTAAGTATTTGAACTATCATTTTTATGAAGAAGAAGTGATTTTCAATATTGTGAGAACCCGCCCAGTAATAACCGATTCATTGCTTTCTACTTTAGGAAACGAATGGGTAGAATTTATAGCCAAGTACGATATTCCCTTCACCCACATCGAATTAGAAGAAGTAGCAAAGGTATGTTATGTAATGTGTAGTGGGCTGATGGATGGTGTGCGAGGGCAAACCATCAATGCAGATAGAGGTTATGATTTTGCCGAAGGTTTACAACGCCTGTATATGGATCAAGAGGTGTTGGGCTTGTAAAGTGCTACCATAAATTGAATAAAAAGGGGATAAGCCTCCCGGACTGTCAAAATAGATTTACACAACCGAATACTAGATCTGATAAACCGAATAGTTAATCAATAATGCCGAATACTCAAAGGGCTCAGATTTAAACCGCTGCCCGGCAACCTTTAAGCAGCTATTTACGGCTATGTAAGCACCAAAGATTTGCAAAAAATAATTAGCCCTTTAGATAGAATTTTTGACGTTAGAGAACTGAAAAGCAATAAATTAGCGGCATCAATGCCAAATTCAATAGCAGCACAGGTCATTCTCAAAAGGAAAAAGTTCCAACTACAAACTGGTTTTCAATGCAAGGCATCTGAATAGGATAAAGACCAAGGAAACTTTTATCCTAAAAGCGCCCATGCTAAATACCAGATGAACAAATTGGCGCAATACGAAGGTTTTGTGCATGAGAAATGCTTCGGTATTGTTTCAGTCCGCTTTTTTGGAAGACGTATGCACTTGGTATCCAAGCCTTTGTAACAGCGTTTTTGTTCCTCTCGGGGTCACCAAAGCATTTTTTAATCCCTTGCAAACCAGGTGTTTGCAGGGGATTTTTTGTTCAAAATGGTGTGAGCGACAATGTTAATGTTGCTTTTTTGTGGTCAATCAATGATTGCCACTGAAATCCTTAGAGCAATGCGTCATTTCGCAAAGCGTATCCTTATTGGTAATATGCAGCTTCTTGCCTTCAATTTTAATGATGGCCTCCTTTTGTAGCTCCGCAAGACTTCTGATTACGGATTCGTACGTAGTGTTGGAAATAGCGGCCATATCCTTTCTGGTGATGGTAAACGCAAGCATCGTTTCATCGGCTGGGTCAAACCCGAAATTTTCCATGTTCATTCTTATGGCCTGGGCAACCCGCTGCTTCACGGTCATGTTCAGCTGGTTTTTATGCATCCTTTCCGAACGTCTCAGTTCTTCGGTAAAGAACAGCATGAAATAGTAGCAGAAAAGGTTGTTTGCCTTCAGCAGATTTTGAAAAATTGGCATGGGTATAACGAACACCGATGTTTCTGAAAGCGCTACAGCCGATACCGAAAACGTAAAATCTTCACCGAATCCTCTATGTCCTATAACCTGTCCGTCTGTAGCAAAGCGAGCAATTACCTCAACCTTAGGCGTGTAGTTTGAATAAACCTTTACACGGCCATGTTTGACCATGTAGATGTTGTCTGCCTTTTCGCCTTCTCCAAAAATCAGTTCCCCTGACTTAAAGGAAAGTGTAGTCGTATTCTTCCAAACCAAATCACGCCACTCTGGGGTACAGTAGTTCTCAATTAGTTTATTGAGTTGCTTTAATTCTGCCGAGTTCACTTCCAGATTATCCAAGGTGGAAAAGTAGTCATCCGCACCCATGCGCCCCAAATGGTCGGTGAGTTGCTATCAAATTTCATTGCCTATTTTATTTATCTGGAATTCAAAACCATGATAGAAAACAGTTAAATATAGTGATACGTTCTTAAAAGTGCTTTAAAGCATGGAAAAATATGACGCAAATCAGTTAATGATTGCGATTTCCCCAAGTCCTTCGTGGTAAGAAAAAGAGCATCAACCAATCTCTCACATCATGAAAACAAAATTCAATTCATTTTTAGCAGCTATCGCCCTTTTGGGGTTGATTTCTTGTGGTGGAGCCGAGCAAGGTTCTACATCATCAACGCTAGCAGGAGAAAGTGCTGCAGCGCAAAACACACCTCTAGGACAAGCGTCTGTAGTTGATGAGGTCTCTGACCCAAATATTCTGCAAGTGGCTATCGGGTCTGCCGATCATACCACGTTGGTGGCGGCAGTGCAGGCAGCACAAATTGAGCATGTTCTTGTAAATGCTGGACCACTTACAGTTTTCGCTCCTACAAACGATGCTTTTGCTGCGCTACCAGCAGGAACGGTAGAAAACCTTCTTCTTCCTGAGAACAAAGTAACACTTGCAGGAATCCTGACAGGTCATGCGGCTCCCGGTTCGTTTGACCTCGATGGTTTGAAAAAAGAAGCGCGTAAAGGCCGCAAGATTTATATGGCCAATGGAGCTTATTTGGACGTAAAAGTTGAGGGTGATGACGTATTCGTTGGCGGAGCAAAGGTTCTTGGAACGATACAAACATCAAACGGAATTATAAACGTGGTAAACAAGGTAATTCTGCCAGGATAATCAATCAAAAACCATCTAAAACAATCAGGATGAAAACAATCAATTTAATAGTAGCAGCAGCCATGCTTGTCATGTTTGCAAGCTGCGGTGGTGACGAACCAAAACAGGAAGGTTCTGCGGCAGCGCCAGAATCAATGGTAAAAAAGGAAGCGCCAGGTAAAGACCTAGGAGTTGGGCCAATCAAATCAGTGGAATTGGGTGAGATAGACCCTGCTTTGGTAGCGACTGGACTGGCAACTTTCGAGGCAAAATGTACCGCTTGCCACAAAATGGGAAAACGATTTGTAGGGCCAGACCTTACTGATGTTTATGACCGAAGAGAGCCAGAATGGATTATGAATATGATTCTTGACCCTGAACTTATGGTAAAGGAAAACGAAGCAGCAAGACAGCTTTTGATGGAATACAGCGCACCTATGGCCAATCAGAACCTTACGGAGGAAGAGGCAAGAGGAGTGTTGGAATATTTCCGCACACTTAAATAAAAACGACCAACCAATAAATCAAAACAAAGATGAAAAAGACAATTTTTTCAATAACAGCAATAGCAGCACTTGCAATCGGAATGATTGGTTGTGGTGCGAAAAAAGACGGTGGCGGAGCCATGTCGGGCAGCAATGCAGAGAAAGTATATGTAGCGCCAGGCGAACACGATGAGTTCTACGCCTTTATTTCAGGTGGATTCAGCGGTCAGCTGGCGGTTTACGGACTTCCTTCGGGCCGATTATTCAAAGTAATTCCAGTTTTCTCTCAAGATCCTGAGAAGGCTTACGGGTACAGCGAGGAGACCAAGCCTTTGCTCGAAACTTCTTATGGCTTTATTCCATGGGATGATGCGCATCACCCAGACCTGTCTCAAACCAAGGGTGTGATTGATGGAAGATGGTGTTTCATCAACGGAAATAACACGCCTCGAATTGCACGTATCGACCTCAAGACGTTCGAAACGGTTGAAACCATTGAGATTCCAAACTCAGCTGGAAATCACAGTTCGTCTTACGTGACCGACAACACCGAATATGTGGTGGCAGGAACACGTTTTGCAGTTCCGGTTCCTCAGCGCGATATGCCAATCAGCGAATACAAGGGCAATTTTAAAGGGGCTCTTTCATTCTTGGCTGTTGATCCGACATCGGGAGAAATGGACATTGCGTTCCAGATTATGATGCCCGGTTTCGACTACGATAAAGCGCATCCCGGACGCGGAAAATCACACGGTTGGTTTTTCTTCACGACTTATAATACCGAAGAAGCTAACTCATTGATGGAGGTAAACTCTTCTCAGAACGACAAGGACTTCATTGCTGCCGTAAACTGGAAAAAAGCGGAAGAATACATGGCCGCTGGAAAGTTCAAGACGATGCCTGCAAATTATGCGCACAACATTTATAGCGACAGAACCCACTCTGCCACAACCACTTGGAAGAAAGAAGTGAAAGTGCTCAATCCGGCAGAATGCCCCGGGCTGGTCTATTTCCTCCCAACTCCAAAATCGCCACATGGTTGTGATGTGGACCCATCAGGAGAATACATCGTGGGTAGTGGAAAGTTGAGTGCCAACGTAACGGTTCACTCATTTACTAAGATGCTGGACGCCATCAAGAATGAGAAGTATGACGGAGAAGCGTACGGTATTCCGATCCTCAAATTTGAAGATGTTCTTGGCGGAACTGTTGTTCAGCCGGGTCTTGGACCATTGCACACAGAGTTTGACGACAAAGGAAACGCCTACACCACATTCTTCATCTCTTCGGAGGTTGTAAAATGGAAATTGGGTACTTGGGAAGTGCTTGATCGCAAGCCAACTTATTACTCCGTTGGTCACTTGATGATCCCTGGTGGAAACTCACAAAAACCTTGGGGCAAGTACTTGTTGGCAATGAACAAAATCACCAAAGACCGATACCTACCTACAGGTCCAGAATTGTGTCAATCAGCTCAGTTGTATGACATTTCTGGAGACAAAATGGAGCTCTTGAGCGACTTCCCAACCATTGGCGAGCCTCATTATGCTGCTGCTTGTCCGGCCGATCTTATCAAGCCGAATTCGCAGAAGATTTACAAGCTCGAAAAAAACGAACATCCTTGGGTAGCCAAGAGCGAGAAAGAAACGAAAGTAACCCGAAAAGGAAACGAAGTTCACGTGCAGATGACGATGATTAGAAGCCACTTCTCTCCAGACAACATTGAAGGAGTGAAGGTTGGGGACAAGGTTTATTTCCACGTCACCAACTTAGAACAAGACTTTGATGTGCCGCACGGATTTGCCATGATTGGAGCCAATACTTCTGAGCTGTTAATCATGCCCGGACAAACGGAAACCATCGTTTGGGAACCAAAGCGGGTAGGTGTTTGGCCAATGTACTGCACAGACTTTTGTTCAGCACTGCATCAAGAAATGCAAGGTTATGTCAGGGTTTCCCCTGTAGGATCTTCAACGCAATTGTCCTGGTCTCTGGATGGTGAGTAATCAGGATGGTTTATGAGAGGGGACGGGCGGGGTAAAACCTGCCCGTTCTTATTCAAACTAACTACGAATTGGAATTAAAACAAGTACCATGAAAGCGTCTAAGATTTTAATGATTATCGCGGCATTGTTGCCAGCATCGCTGTTCTTTCTTCCAATGTGGACGATTGAATTGAGCGCTCCGCAATACCCCGAACCGTTGGGAATGGAAATCTGGATTAACAAGATTGCCGACATGAAAACAGGCGACCTTCAGAACATTAACCTGATGAACCACTACGTGGGAATGAAGGAAATACCAACGCATATTCCTGAGTTTGACGTGTTTCCATGGGTTGTTGGTGGCATGGTAATACTTGGGCTTATTTTCGGTTTCATCGGAAATCGCTTTTTGTTCCTCCTTTGGTTTTGGCTGTCTGCCATTTTTGGCACCATAGGCATGTACGATTTTTACCAATGGCAATATGATTACGGACATAGTTTGGATCCAAAAGCCGCCATCAAATTCATGGACAGCGCTGGCGAACTTATCACCTATCAGCCACCGCTTATTGGTAAACAGATGATACTAAATTTTGAGGCCTCATCTTGGCCAGCAATTGGTGCATATTTATTATTCTTGGGAATGGCATTGAGCATTATTGCATACTGGGTCGGACGATATGAAGCAGGACATAAATTTCCACCACTTTAACTTACCAAACCTAACAGGTTTTTAAAACCTGTTAGGTTTCTTAAAATAAACATCATGAAAAACTACCATCCAATTTTCCTGATTCTGCTGTTGTTTCTCGCCTCGTGCGCCATTGAACCACAGCCAATCAACTACGGTAAAGACGCATGTCATTTCTGTAAAATGAACATCGTTGATAGTCAGCATGCGGCACAATTCGTGACTGAAAAAGGCAAATGCTATAAGTTTGATGCCATTGAGTGCATGCTTAATCAAATGAAAGAGTTTGACGAAGCACCGATTGCGTTACGCCTCATTTGCGATTACGGAGCACCTGGCGAATTGACCGATGCAACAACGGCCACTTATCTCATATCTGATGGAATACCAAGTCCGATGGGTGCTTTTCTCTCAGGATTCAGCACTCAAGAAAAAGCCGTGTCTGTTCATGCCGAATTCGATGGCCAACTGCTTGATTGGGAACAGCTGAAAACGAAATACGGAATCTAATTTCGCTCATGTTCAGGCTTACCATCCTCTTTCTTCTCCTCCCTATTCTTGCTAGTGCTAAGCAGATTGATGTTTGTGCCAGTTGCGCGCATTCTACCATTCAAGGTGCCATTGCAAAGGCGGATAGTGGTGATGTGGTTCTGGTAAAAGCCGGAATCTACAACGAGCATGACATCATTATAGACCGTCCAATCACGCTAAAAGGCGAAGACGGTGTAATCATTGATGGCCAAAAGAAGGGCTATATCATCAAAGTGGAATCAAATTATGTGACCATTTCCAATCTTTTGCTGAAGAATGTCGGCATCAGTTTTACCAAAGATTTTGCTGCTATCCATTTGTACAAGGTCAAGCATTTTCTCATTGAGAATTGTACGCTGGAAGCAGTGTATTTCGGAATGCTGATTGAGAAATCTAATCATGGAAACATCAGAAACAATGAAGTAAGCAGCGAAGGCACCGAGGAAGTGACAGCAGGTAACGGTATTCACCTTTGGCATTGCAATAATGTATTGGTAGAAGGCAACTATTGCCACAATCTTCGGGATGGAATTTACTTCGAATTTGTGACAGAAAGCAAGGTTATCAATAACCTCAGCGAGCACAATTTGCGCTATGGTTTGCACTTCATGTTCAGCAACAATGATGTGTACAATGACAATACGTTTCAGGAAAATGGAGCGGGTGTGGCCGTCATGTTCTCCAAGTTCATTCACATGGAAAACAACATCTTTAGAAAGAACTGGGGAACGGCATCGTACGGGCTTTTGCTAAAGGAAATTTATGATGCGGGTATCATCAATAATCGTTTTGAGGGCAATACCATCGCCATCAATATTGAAGGCTCAACACGCATCAATTACACCAACAATACTCTAAAAGGAAATGGTTGGGCCGTAAAAGTTGCGGGCGCTTGTTACAAGAATATTTTTGAGCACAATAGTTTCACCTCCAATGCTTTTGATGTGTCTTATAATAGTAAGATGAACGATAATCTGTTCAACCAGAATTATTGGGGAGATTATACGGGTTACGACTTGGATAAAGATGGTTTTGGCGATGTGCCACACCGCCCCGTAAAACTCTTTTCTTACATCGTAAATCGAACACCAGAAACCATTGTTCTTTTGCGCAGCCTGTTCGTGGATCTCATCAACTTTTCAGAAAAGGTTTCGCCCGTTTTTACGCCTGATGATCTGATAGATGAAAAACCATTAATGAGAATGAAATGATACGTGTAGAAGGACTTCATAAATCGTTTGGTAAGCTTACCGTGCTCGATAATCTTGATTTGGAAATTGAGAAAGGCGGAATTTTTGTCATTCTAGGGCCAAATGGTTCTGGCAAGACAACGCTGATTAAAGCCGTTTTGGGAATGGTTGTTCCAGATTCAGGGAAAATCACAATTGACGACACATCCATTTTGAAGGAATGGGCTTATAGAAGCGACATCGATTACTTGCCGCAAATCGCCAATTTCCCTACAAACCTTACGGTTTCCGAACTCTTAAAATTGGTAAAAGAGCTTCGCGATAAACCAACAAGAGATCAAGAATTGATTTCACTTTTTGGGCTCGAACCGTTCCTTGATAAGAAACTCGGACATCTTTCTGGAGGAACCAAGCAGAAGGTGAATATCGTTCTCACCTTCATGTTCAATAGCAATCTGGTCATTCTGGATGAGCCAACTTCTGGTTTGGATCCAATAGCCATGCTTCATCTCAAAGACCTAATTCGAGCAGAAAAACAAGCTGGAAAAACCATATTGATAACCACACACATTATGAGTTTTGTGGAAGAAATGGCGGATGAGATCGTATTTCTCTTGGATGGAAAAATTTATTTCAAGGGTACCGTTCAGGAACTCAAGCAACAGACTGAGCAGCAGGATCTGGAGCACGCCATTGCTAACATTTTAGATAAAAGCCATGCTTAGCTCCCAAATCCATCATGCGCTAAACAAAACGAGTATCATTGGCGGTTCGCGTCACCCTGAATTTATTTCAGGGTCTAAACAGATGCTGAAACAAGTTCAGCATGACTTTCCTACTAACCTCGCAGTTCTTTGTCATGCTTAAAATAATGAAATACAGCTTTTTCGATTTGATGCGAAGCCGTTGGAGCTTCGTTTATTTCGGATTTTATTTCGTCCTTGGAATGGCGCTTTTGTTCCTCAATAACGATGTTTCGAAAGCCATCATCACCATGATGAACATCATCGTGGTTCTTACGCCATTGATCGGAACAATTTTCGGGGTGATGTACTACTACAACTCCAAGGAATTTACCGAACTGCTGATGGCGCAACCGCTCAAACGAAGCACCATTTTCCTTGGGCAGTATTTTGGGTTGGCCATTTCCTTGGCAGGCAGTCTCGTCCTTGGATTGGGAATTCCATTCGCTATTTACGGTGTAGTTGGTTCTAGTTCGTTGGTCAGTTTTGGACTGCTGTTAGCGGTAGGAACGCTTCTCACATTCATCTTTGTGGCACTTGCCTACAACATCGGTCTTGCCAACGACAACAAGATAAAAGGCTTTGGACTGGCCATTCTCATGTGGCTGTTTTTGGCCGTGGTATATGATGGCATCTTCCTCATTTCCCTCTT
>Ga0105054_10012973_pt1 | contig 10116 bp, 9 predicted proteins | sample BON02_FD_78091 | JGI IMG/M metagenome (GOLD analysis project Ga0105054, IMG submission 78091) | Freshwater microbial communities from Lake Bonney liftoff mats and glacier meltwater in Antarctica - BON-02 (megahit assembly) | ecosystem: Environmental > Aquatic > Freshwater > Ice > Glacier... | reverse complement strand
GCGGATGAGAAGTTGGCGGTGGTGTCGCAGTTTGCAGCCATGGGCCTTGTTGAGCACGCCACCACAGGAAAACTGAACTTGGACGAAGTACTCAAACGCCGCAGAGCTGTCTAGCCACCACTGCCTGTGAGGTGAACCCCACCAATAAGTGGCCTACCCCTGCCTCCGGCGAAGCGAGTAGGGGGCACGAGCGATCGTTGGCCGGTTAACCCTCACTGCTAAAGTGAGAGCGCATCAGGGCCTGTGGCGCAGTTGGTAGCGCGCCTCGTTCGCAATGAGGAGGTCAGGGGTTCAATTCCCCTCAGGTCCACCACTAAAAATCCCGAAAGTGTCACGAACCCAATCACAGAGAGGGCTGTTGGCATGCGCACAAGTATCAACGGCTTCCCCCTAACGTCACTGTTGTAGCGCCACTCCTAGAGCGGGCAGGTTGAGGGGGGAAGCCGTGGCGCGAGACCGCTGTCCGACTGCCCGAGGTGACAACGATGCGCTCCCGAGATGTTTTAGCGGGCCATCTTGCGTTAGACACTGTTAGACGGTGCCGAGTAAAGACAACTTAAGCTGACACATGGCTGCGAGACAAAGCGTGCCCGGGAAAGTCGCCATTGTCACGTGGCCGTGTGAACGAGATTCGAGTGCCTTGGGAGGCTTGAGATTTCCGAGACCTTCTCCGATGGGAATTCCGAAGCATAGTTTTTCGGGGGCTTGGCGCTCGAAGTGGGCGCGGATGGCAACGCGCAGTTAATCGGCAAGTGGGGCGAGGAATCCGCGGTAGTCGTCAATGACGCCTGGCGCGAAGAGTGCTCGTGGCCACGCAATGGCGGTGGCGATGCCAACGACTTGCGCGTCTTCCATGACGGGGCGAACCATCGAATGTGCGGCTTCGAATCGCCCAAGGGTGAGTTGGTCGCCGAGAATATCCCTATAGACGCGTTCGGTTTCATTGATATCAACGTTACGGTCGTGCGTGCCTGCCATGAGGTGCCAGGGGATGTCGCGGGGAGCGGCGGCTCGAAGGTCGCTTGTCGCGTCGGATCGGAAGTTCAGCGTGACAAATCTCCAGCGCTCACGTGACATCGGATTTTGCTCCGGGGTTTCGGCGCGGTATTCGTCGTAAGACGCGCCGCGCTGCAAAATGGCGCGAACATGGTCGCTCTCGGTGACGGATTGCGTTCTCTCCGCTGTGCTGGCTCCTTGGTGGTCAAGTTCTGATTCGAGGTTGTACCGTCCCTGTCGAAGCCAATTCACCGCTGTGCTGACAGCTACAACACCGTCAATGTCGCTCCGCGCTGCAACGACCTGGGGAAGCACCCAGCCAGCCTGACTGGCACCCCAGAGCACGATCCGGTCGCTGGGCACGCCAGGTTCCCGTTTTGCCCAATCGAGCGCGACGCCGACTTCCGCGGCGCGGTCGTCAAGGGTTTGCGCGAGCCAGTCGCCTGTGGACCCACCAATCCCTGGTTTGCTCCACGAGAGGGTCGCCCACCCCGCGTCGGCTGCACCCTCGAACCATGGGTAGTACAGGCCATCCCCCGTGGCATCGATGGGTCCATCCCCGTGCACCATCACGACGAGTCCGTTTACCTCGCCATCGCGAGGCGTCGTGAGCACAGCCTGAAGGTGGCCGCCGTCAACGGGAATTGTGAGTGACCGTTCGTCGAACCGGTAGCTGTTCCCGGCAACGATTGCACCGCCGGCCACCACCACGAGGCCAATCACGACAACAATACCCACCACTCCGCGTTGCGTTCTTCTCTTAATTGGCACGTTCGTAACATACACGATAGTTTGGGCGCATGACAACAATCGATGTGTGCCACGGTTTCGAAGAGTCAGAGCGAGAGCGGGTGGGCTCCCTCTATTGGGAGGCATTCCGGCGAAAACTTAGGCCGGCCTTCACCAGCGATGCGACGGGACGGGAAACAATACAGGCAGCGGTTCGCCCTGACCGCATGCTTGTCGCGCGAATCGGAGGAGAGGTCGCGGGAGTCTGCGGCTACCACGAGGGGGGCGCAGGAGCTGCCGACATATCCTGGAGCGGGCTGAGGGCACGGCTGTCCCTGGTCGCAGCGGTGAGAGCCGTGCTGTTGCTCAGTGTGCTGTCCGCCCAGAAACGCGCGAACGTGCTCATCCTTGACGGGATTTGCGTCCACAGCGACAAACGAGGTCGTGGAGTCGGTACCGTTCTTCTTGACGCGGCGGTTGACCATGCGCAAAGTCAAGGTCTGAAAGGCGTACAGCTCTCCGTGGTGGATACAAACCCTCGCGCTGAGGCGCTCTACCGGAGGCTGGGCTTCGAGACGATCACGACGGAATCGCTCGGTTTGCTCGCACCCTTCTACGGCTTCAACCGCCACACGACGATGGAACGGAAGCTGGGCGGGTGACCGAACACATTGCGCCGCGCACCGTAATCGAGGCATTCCTTCCCTCAGTGGGCTCAATTGACCTCGGCACTATTTATACCGCGGCGAACGCTGTGGGCATTGTTGATCAGACGCTTCGCTTAGCGATTAGGCGTCTATCCGCGAGTGGCGAAGTCGAACAGCACGGCCGCGGAAGGGCTGGCTCGCTTATGCTGACCAGCCTCGGCCACGCACGGCAGGCGCGCGACAGAATCGGCTTGGCCCTCGCCTTTGGGCAGGATGACGGGAGTATCCGTTGGGACGGGACGTGGCACCTCGTCGCGATAAGCGCTCCTGAGCGTGATCGCGCTATTCGTGACGGCCTGCGGAGGGAACTGCTCGCAGCCGGCGCCGCGACGATTTCAACAGGGCTGTTCGCGAGCGTCCACGACCTTCACGACATGTTCGATTCAGCTCTCAGTAGCCACCTCGTGACGGCGACCGCGACCGCACTCAATATCCGTGGCGCGGTTAAACCCGCTGAGATTGCGGAGTTGTTGTGGCCCTCGGTACCCATCATCACCGCATACGACGCAATCACGCAGGCTCTGGATAGAGACGACGCCTCGCAACCGTCAACTGTTCGCCGACTCTGGCTGGCGCACGCTCTCGAACGAGCCACTCGCTACGACCCGCTCATTCCGCCAGAAATCCGCAGTGTTCCCTGGCTCCCCACGACGTTGCGCAGCGCATGGACGAAGCGGTGGCGCGCGATCTCGGACGACAACGGGACCAGACCCTATGCGCAATGGCTGCCGTGAGTGCTCCCTTAGGGCTTAGTGCCAGGAGCTGCAATATTGAGACACGGACAAGACCCCGCACAGCTACTTCGGAGCACCCCAAAGGGTGAACACACCGCGGCCGGAGTCACGACGGGTCCGCTTACTCGCGAAATGACGCTACTTAGCAATCACAGACTGACGCTGTAAACCGCCGAAAACCACGGAACTCAGACTTACGAGACGATGACAAACACCCGTCAACTGGCTACAGGCCGCCAAATTCACTGATGTAAAACGGTAGCGCACCTCGTCCGCAGTGGGGATGCCAGGGGTTCATTCGCCTCGTGTTCGCCAAGACGACCCCGACAACATTAGGAGCCCTCACAAGTAGCCGCTGAACACTGCCGGGGATCTCCCTGCGGCGGGGGCTGAACGTTTCGCTCACAGCAATGGAGTCGATTACATCACTCAAGAAAGAAAGAGAGCGGGCGCTTGCAGGCTGTCAATAATCCCAAATGCTCGAGAGCGAAGCGTTCACGGGCTGGAGGGTGGGTACTGCTAAAGGGGGCGAGGGTTACCAGAAGTGGGACTTCCTGAACTGAGCCCAAGAGGAGGAGAGGGTGTGGATAAGGCCTAAGAAAGCCAGAGAAAGCCCCGCGAGAAGGAAGAGTGAAGAGTCGTCACGCCCACTGAGCGCGCCGATTCCTAGCAGGACGGCCGCGGGAATCCCGTATGTTGCACTAAGAAGAAGAAACTTCGCAATGGCTCGAATGGCAAAAGTGGTGCGAAAATTTTCATCCCGAATGTCTGAGAGAATTTTATAGACAGCTTCTGGCTCGGTTCGGTCAGATTCAATCACATTTCGAGCTTTCCCTAGTTCTAAATAGTTGTCAACCCCGGTGAAACACCCCAGGATTCGCAGGGGAATCGCGCCCTCCCCTGGTGGGTTTTTCCGCTGCGGTCTAGGCCTCAATCTCTGGGGTTGACATAGTGACTACGTTAATAAGAGGGACGGTGGATTAAATGGCGGATTTGAATGAGCTAGGCGAGCGGGATGGCTGGCGCTGTTGGCTGTGCGATGCGGCTGTCGATCCAGAAGCGTCAGTGAATTCTGATCTTGGCCCGAGCGCAGATAACTTTGCTGATTCAAAGGCCAAAAAAGGAACGGTCACAGCAGGGCGTTTGGCCCACCGCTCTTGCAACACGATGAGGGGCAAGATTGCTCCGGTTGTCCCCTGGTCGAAAGAGCTGTTTGTCAGTGACCCAGCACCCATATTCGAATCAGTGGGGAGACTGTCCAAAAAAGGTGGTCGTGAGGCCGTTGCGCGGTGCCCCACCGAGGAAGACGCCGAACACGCATCGGCATGGTTGCTCGACCGCGTCAGCAGACTTGCGCCAGGCGTCACGTTCACTACCAAAATCACTCTGGGTGGAGGGCAGTATCTCCTCACACTGAGCACTAACTAGGGGGATGGAGGGCTTGTCTCAGGCCACCAGTGCAAGGCTAGAAACAACCGAAGAAATTAACGTGAGGGCCTCACAGATCGGCGGGGAAATCGCGACCGACTCTTCTCCGTCGTGTGGCTGGTGGGTGGCACTAAGGTCAGGAATCCGCGGATTTTTTGGCATAACAGGCAAGGTGTTGACTGGCCGCCACAACATCTGCCGGCGGATTGGAGAAAACTTCCGTTAGCGGGAGAAAACTCCTCTCCAGAGAGTCTGCCGCCTTTATCAGGAATAAAGGGTATGCTAGTTCTTTATGTCTAAATTAAAGGTCGGTTCCGTAATTGGCATACTTCTGCTGTCGGTTTTGGGCGCGGCAGCACAGGCATCCGCATCGGCGGCTTCCATTGACTTGGGCACGGCGGGCAGCTATTCGGTATTGGGTGCAACAGGTATCGCCAATACTCTGGGGACCACACTCAGTGGCGATCTCGGATTGAGCCCTGGCGGTCTTATCTCCGGCTTCCCCCCTGGTCTTGTCAGTGGCACAACAAACGACAAAAATGCTGCTGCTGACCAAGCTCAAAACGACAGGATGGTTGCGTACAATGACGCGCGCACCCGTCCTGCTGACGCCACCTTCGCAGGGGACAATAACGGGCGGACCTACACTCCTGGTGTGTATTACTCAGCCGGAGCGTTCGCGCTCACCGGGGTAATGACTCTGGACAGTGAGGGCGATTCGAACGCTGTATTTATATTCAACATCGACGCAGCATTGAACACAGCAGCGACTAGTTATGTAAATCTGGTCAACGGTACTCAGGCTCACAACGTGTTCTGGCGAGTGCTCGGTGCGGCCGGAACGGGAGCCGACTCTAGTTTCTCTGGGACCATTATTTCCGCCGGCGCGGTGACTTTGGGCGCACGCTCCACCCTTAATGGCCGCGCGTTGTCCGCCGGTACCGTGACGCTTGCCGACAACACCGTCCACACGGTGACCGGCGGAGGATCGGCGAATGTTGCTGATGCTCCTGCGGGGGTTTCTGCTACCGCGGGTAATGCCAGTGCCGCGGTCACGTGGACTGCGCCCATTAGCGATGGTGGATCCGAAATCACCGGTTACACCGTCACATCTTCTCCCAGTGGAGGCACCGCCAGTACGACTGGTGGAACATCGGCGACAGTTTCTGGTTTGGTAAATGGCACCTCCTACACCTTCACCGTGGTTGCTACCAACACGGTCGGAAATTCGGGGCCCTCCGCAGCGTCTGCCGCGGTGACGGTATCGAACGTCCCCGATGCGCCCACGGGAGCATCCGCTACTGCGGGGGATGGGAGTGTTGGTGTGACGTGGACTGCACCCAGTAGCAATGGTGGGTCTGCGATTACCGGGTACACGGTGACGTCCTCTCCTGGCGGAATCATCGTGTCCACGAACAGCGCAACTTTTTCGGCGTCATTTTCTAACTTAACTAATGGCACCCCGTACACGTTCAGCGCTGTGGCCACCAACCCGGCGGGAAATTCTGCGTCGTCTGCTGCTTCTATTGCGGTAACACCGGTGGCGGCGGCTACTCCTGTGACGTCTACTCCCGTGGAGGCTACTCGAGTGGATGCTCCCGTGGAGGCTACTCCTGTGACGTCTACTCCCGTGGAGGCTACTCCTGTGACGTCTACTCCTGTGACGTCTACTCCCGTGGAGGCTACTCCCGTGGAGGCCACTCCAGTGGATACTCCCGTGGAGGCCACTCCAGTGGATACTCCCGTGGAGGCTACCCCTGTGACGTCTACTCCGGTGGGATCTGCTCTCTTCGCATCAGTCGCCTTGGCGGATTGGGTGGATCGGTCTAGCCCGTGGGCCCCGTCTGGTTCGGCGTCGTTGAACACGGCGTCGAGTAATTGGCTACTGTGGGCTCTTTCAGCAGGTGGCACACAGACGCCGGATTCCGCTACTGGGCCTGGCGCGGCTGCGCCAGAGGGTAATTGGCTCTGGGCTTTAGCAGACGGTGCGGCGCCGATCAGGATTGCCGCTGCTGACGCCATGGCGATGGAGAGCGTGCAGGGATCTGCAGGGAAATGGACGCCAGTAGAGCCTGGCCTGAAGTTTGTAGAGGCCGCCGGCACCTCTGTGCTGATGGGTCCACCGGACGGCGGCAGGTACGGGGCAACATCTGCGCGTCATCAAGCGGTGGATGTATTTGATTGCGTCCCTGACGCAAGTGCTTTCATCGTTGGTCGGTAAGGACTCAAGCCAGTCGAGCGTCGCGCAAAGAGGTAGGTCTTTTGCCCCTGTGGACTCGCCATCGCAATGCCGGGCCGACGAGTCTCCCCGGCGTGTCGCTGCAAGCCTAGGGTCGCGCTTTCTACCAGCAAACCGGGATAGTGAGTTGGTCCTGGCTGGGACGCCGCAAAGGTGTATTTTCGGGGCGTGGGAAAATCCAAAGTGGGTATGGCCATTGCCATACTTTTTGTCTCCACCTTCGGTTTCGCGGCTCCGGCTACCGCTTCTTCTTCCCTACTGGGGTCCGCTGGTTCTTTTGCGGTGCTTGCAGGTTCAGGCATAACCAATACCGGGTATACGGAGGTAACGGGAGACATCGGGAGCCACCCAACCCCAGCTTTCACGGGTGCGGCAGGGGTAACCGTCAAAACGGGTACTAAATATTCGCAGCCCGCTGTTGCTGTTGCTAACGCAAAACGCGACCTCGCCACTGCTTACGACAACATCTACTGGCGTGTGCCAATCGAGACGTTGTTTGGTGATCTTGGAGGAAGAACTCTGATCCCCGGGGTTTATCATTCTTCTGGCCCGATGGGCATCACTGGCGCTCTCACTCTCGATGGACGCGGTGATCCGGCAGCGGTCTTCATTTTTCAGGCCACGTCAACGCTGATAACGGCGAGCGCCAGCCGGGTTGTGCTTGTTAACGGGGCGCAGGCTGCAAACGTCTTTTGGCAGGTTGGGTCTTCAGCAACTTTTGGGACCTACTCGAGATTTTCGGGAACCGTTCTTGCGCTTACGTCGATTACGGCAACCACGGGGGCGAGTTTTGCGGGGTGTTTACTAGCGCGCGACGGGGCGGTAACCCTGGATTCCAATCGTATTGGTGGCGGTTGTGGGGGTACCGCGATACTGGGCCCTGCCATCGCGGGTCCTGCCCTTCCGGGTCGTGCACTCCCGGGCACAGCGCCTTCGGAAGCGGCTACTCCGGGTACGACGCCGTCGGATACAGCGACGCCGGGTACAGCCCTCCCGAATACATCGACTCCCGGTACTGCCACGCCGGATACGGCCACTCCTCGTTCAGCTACACCGGGGAGAGCTACACCGGAGGCAGACACAAACGCGACGCTGGGAACGCTCGCAGGCGGCTTGATTGCTGACTTAACGGCGAGTGTTGTGTCGGTTCTTCTGCCCAATGATTCTGACGCTCCGACCGTCAGAGGTGCGCCGGCCGCTAATTTTGCTTCGGCTCTCGGCGCTGCTCGTTCGAGAGTGCAGAAGGTCTTTGCTGACACCCTGACGACGGACGTCGCGCCGGCCGCTAATTTTGCTTCGGCCCTAGACACGGCTGGCGCTAGGGTGCGCGCCCTCGGTCAGACCTCGGCGGCGGAAAGACCACCCGACGGCAATTGGTTCTGGGCGCTGATTGAGCCTGACGCAGGGGACTGGGAGTTGACCGAGCCTGGCGCGGTGGCCTGGGAGTTAATCGAGCCAGGCGCGGTGGCTGTTGTTCTTGTAGAGACCCCGAGGGAGGAGAGTGCGCCGGGATCTGAAAGCTATTGGGCACTCATCGAGCGTGGCGAAAAGGCCGAAGCGTTTATGTGCTCACCAGAAGAAGGCGCTGATGACAGTAGCCCCTTCGACTCAGCCCAGCGCTGAGCCGCGCGAAAATTGTGTTCCCGCAGGCCTGGTTTATCTAGGACCGTGTGCCTCTTGGGGTAGCGGAGTAAACTGGTGGCTTGTATAAATCCTCGGAGGGGTGAGTGTCACCGGTGGTTAACGTGCTCGCACTGTTCCGCGAAGCCCTCTGGGATGGATGGCGCAGAGCCCGGTATTTTGGGCGTTTCCGCGCCCCTTCCACTGTTCCCCAGGCACGAGCTGAGCTCCAGAAAGACGTTCACCTGCTCGAAAGAGCGTTGGCACTCCCCGAGCCGCGTCGGCCCTTTGGCGACGTGCCCGCGAGACGCATCGAGGTAATTCTTGAGCGTTACGGTGAGAGCCTGGGGGAGGATTTGCGCGCTCACGCCGCTCTGGCGCTGGAGGATCGTGACCGGTGGAACGATAGCGGGGCGAGGCCTTCCGTTTCGATCTCCGGGATTTCCTCCGAGGCCAAAGCCTTGCTGGGCTCGCGGCACTCGATCCGTGCTTTTAGCTCGCGCCGGGCCCCCACCAGGGAGGAACTGGAGGCCATCGTGGGGTTGGCGATGCGAGCACCAAGTGTGTCCAATACTCAGAGCTGGCGGGTTCGTGCATACGCGGTGGCGGCTGACATTGAGGCGATACTGACCAGACAGCAGGGAAACGTCGGGAGTTCCCCTATTCCCCTTCTGCTCCTTCTCAGCGTCGACATCAGGGGGTTCACGGGGCCCGAGGAGCGAAACCAGATGTGGATTGATGGGGGTATTTTCCTCCAGCAGCTGTTGCTTTCCGTTCAAGCCCATGGCTGGTCAAGCTGTCCTCTGAACTTTTCTTCCACAAATTCTCAAGCGCGTGGTGTCCGGAAACTGGCGGGAATTGCTGAGTACGAAGAAATCATTTGCTTTGTTGCACTGGGTGAAGCCGATACCGCAATCCCCCCTGCTCGGTCCGCGAGAAAACCTCTTGATGACGTCTTGTCGTTTGACACGCTTCCCGGCCTTTCATAGGCGGTCTAGCGTGGCTCTCCTGCTGCTCTGGGCGTTTGCGTGGAGGGGAAATTCCAGGCGAATAGACTTCTGTCATGCCTCGACGCTGCACCGTTATTGTCCCGCTGACCCCTCTTGACGGGCACTTTGATACGGTCGTGAGAATTCTGGATGAGGTGCTTGCCGATATTCGCCAGGGTGAGGGGTGTCTTCGCTATGACGTGAGGGAAGAAGTCTCTGGGCGCGTTGTGCTGATTGAAGAATGGGAATCCAGAGATCACTGGCAGGCGCACTTCGATTGGGAGCCCATTCAACGGTTGAAGCGAGAATTAGCAGACAAGGTCATCCTGCCCGTGGAACGGTGGGAAATGTATGACCGGGAAGCACCAGACACCCCAGCGGAACAGCACCCCATCGCTGAGGAGCGCTAGGGCGGAAGTAGCGAAAAGGACGCGAAGCTCAGAAAAATTAGGGCTTCTTGCCACCGTTCGCCCACTGCGCGGGGTTCGCTGAGGTGAGGATGATGGGCGCCTATGTAAACTCCACAGTCTTGGCGCACTGCCAACGCCCCCGCCGTCAGGGGGTTTTGCGCTTGAGTGTCAGGGCGCCCAGTGCGAGTGCGCCGGCAATGAAGGCCACGATGATGCCGACTTCTTGCAGCACCGTTTCTGTGGAATCCACGACGAAAGCTAGCT
>Ga0105054_10012972_pt1 | contig 10117 bp, 4 predicted proteins | sample BON02_FD_78091 | JGI IMG/M metagenome (GOLD analysis project Ga0105054, IMG submission 78091) | Freshwater microbial communities from Lake Bonney liftoff mats and glacier meltwater in Antarctica - BON-02 (megahit assembly) | ecosystem: Environmental > Aquatic > Freshwater > Ice > Glacier... | reverse complement strand
TGCGGATGCGCTCGCGCAACACATACAGCGCCGGGTTCGCCTTGAAAATCTTCTGCATCGCCTGGTGCATCAGGGGCTTGACTCCCGGGAACCAGTTGCCGAATGCTGAGAACAAATTGTAGGCCAAGTCAACCGCAATCAAGGCGCCCGTGGGCGAGGGGTAGATCGACATGTTATCAGTGGTGTAGTCGAGGAACTTGGCGCGCGCGTAACGCTCCACGTCGTGCGAGTCGAAGTCGCCCCAGCGCAGCTGTACGTCAATCCAGTACTTATTGGTGTTGCCCGCATCAAACTGATCTGATGAATCCGTCATGAGCGACGGCTTCGAGATCTGCCATTTGTAGGCCGCAAACAGCAAGATGTCGGCGCAGCTGCTGTTCATCTTGTAGCTCTTACGAGGGTGGATCGTCTCCTTCTGCACCGTCTCGATCTCAAGAGCATCGAGCTCCTGGTCAAGCACCTGGCACAAATCCATCACCACCGACTCGTGCACCTTCTGCCACAAATGTGCGCGGAAGATCTGGATGAGCGAGATTTTCAAAGTAGGGATCTTACCGTGCATAAAGATTCCCGTCAAATCAAGCTGCACTTGGAAACCGACGTACACGTTGGCGCGGTTGATAGTGGGAGACCACCAGAGCGTGAAGCGACGGTTGGGGATCTGATTCAGACCCGACCGCTGCGCATTCGTGAGCTTCTTGTACTTCATCGACTCCTCGAAGCCACTTGCCTTCTCCCAGAAGAGACCCTCCCATGTCGGAAAATAAGTGCCTTTAAACAAAGTGTGCTCGAGAATGCCCTCCACACCACCCAGCGCCTGGATGACATCAGTGCGGTAGTTGTTGAGGTTCCAGAGCTTGCCGTCATGGCGCTGGTGCGTCCACCAGAAGGGGTTGGCCTTCATAAGCTGGTACTGCTTCCAGTCGGTGCGGATACGCCAGCCTTTGTCGTATGCCAATGTGTGCCGATCCTTCTGGAAGAGCGTATTGATACGCGGGATGCCACGATCCCACGAATCCTCGAGATCTTCGAGTGTGAGACGCCTGTTCTGCGCGTTGGCCTCCTGGCGCTTGAGCGCATACTCGGCCCACACACGTTGGGAGTCGAGAAACTCACTCTCCCACGGCTGAATGTAGCGGTAGAGATTGGGAATCATTTGGTCCTCGTCATGGCTCAGACCAGAGCGGAAGTGAGTGATGCCACCCTCCGTCTGCTTCGAGAATCTCAAATCACTCTGCGGGATAAGAATGTGACCCATGGAGAGCATGCCCAAGCCACCCAACTCCTTAGGAGTGTAGAAGACAACAGGCGGGAACCTCGAAGGCATTTTCGAGTTGAGGCCGATCTTGATACGCGTCTGAATCTTGTTCTCGCACTTGACCAGCAGGTCGAGCAGCTCCGTGGTGTGGATGACGGCCTCACGGAAGTAAGTCATCAGACCGATCACGGCAGTGTTCCACTTGTTGGCGATTTTGGTGAAGGTGGTAGCGCCGGAAGACATGAGGATTTGTCGAATGCGATTCTCAAACTTCTTGTGCGACTCCTCGTCGACACGCAAGTAGGCCTGCGCTGTGCGCTCCTTTGTCGTCTCGTTCTGCAAGTTCCAGACGCCGTCCCTGTGGCTGAAGTCCTCGTGGAGCATGCGGCACTTGGGCAGAATGCGCACCTCAAACCCACACATGTTGAAAAGAAGGTTGGGGTTGTCCTTGCTGTAGACAGACACGAAACTGTTCTCCCACTCGACCGTAGTGACGGAGCGCGGCAGTTGGTTCTTGATGTGCCAAAAGACGGCGCGGCCCAGGTTCACGTCGTGCTTCATGAGGCGCATGCGAGCATCGCGAGGCCAGCACTTCTTGTTGTTGTAGCCAATCACATTCTCGTTGTTAGGGTCGGGGTGCTCGCTGAGGAAGCGCTGGATGAGATCTTTCTGCTCCTCATGCGTGAATTTGAACACAATGTACACACGCTCAATGTATCGGCAGTAGAGCCTGATCGGATGCTTGACCTCAGTCGCGATCGAATCAAAGCACAAAAAGTCGTTCGGCTTCATTGGCGGGCCCGCCAACTCACTTGCACGCGTGAGGCCAAGCACTAAGAGATCCAATACAAGACCATAATACTGGAAGATGAAAGATGCGAATTGCAACCCACGGATCAGACCGTACGAGTTGAGATGGTTCATGTCCTTGTAGTTGAGAAGCACATTGTTCTTTGCAGTCATGTACTCAGCGATATTGTGATCGACGATCAACCGCAGCAGCCTGTTGAGCAGCGTCAGATCCATCTTCTCATACACCTTTTCAAACTGTGTCTCAATCATGACGTTGCTCTCACCATTCCCAGTGTCCCATACCTCCTCCAAGTTGTTGATGCCCTGGCACCACTTGTAAACAAGCAACGGAGGTGGCTCTGTGTCGGCAGGCTTGACCCAGTTCGGAAAAAGTCTGCTCTTGTCTGCCTGATACCAGATGTACTGGTCCAAATAGGCATCAGTGATCTTTTCGAGCGGCTCCACATCGTACACAGGGATCATGTGCGAATAGAGATCCATGAACTCGATTCCCACCTCCTTGAAGGTGCGCTGCTGCAGCAAATGACGCTTAATACGGCTGAGGGCCTCATGAGGATTGTCGTAGGCCTGCTCAATAAGACCGAGCTCCTCGCGCTGAGACTGGTTCAACCTGCTCATCACACTGTATGACTCCTTCAAGCGCTCGAGCGCCAAGATCAGTAGCTTTGTGTCGTGCTTGTAGTTCAGCGGCGGGAAAATAATGGGGGTAATCTTGCGGCTCTCCAGCCAGTGCACCGTTGTGGTGTAAATTGCGACCGCCTCCTCGGCGCTCAGGTACGGTCCATCCTTGAGGTAGTTATGCTGACGCTCTTGCTCGGCCTTGAGCCACAGACGCGTCAGACGCCCCAGATTCTTCTTGCACACAGTCTTATCGACAGTGGCTCCACGCCTGATGCGCTCACGGTTGTAGTGAGCAACATTGGTCCACCAATCTGCCTTGGCCTTGACATAGCGCAGAATCATGTTCTCGATAGGGATGGGCATGCCAGGCACCTTCCAGGGGATATTGGCCTTCCAGCAGCGCCATGCCTCACTCAAGTGTTGCAAAATGGTCTTTGACTTGTTCTGCTTCACGCCCTCAGGCATCATGTCGAGAATGTCGTGCATGACAGCCGCGCGCAGCTCAAGGTCGTAGTGGCTTTCAACACGCTGCTTCGTTACAGTCTTTGCAACCCCCTTGCTGTGTCTGCCCTCAAATTGGCGCGCAAGCAAGTTGCCGAGCCACCTCTCGAGCAGCGGAACCACACCACGCAGGAAGAAGAGCCACACACGCCATCCAGGCGCCCAGAAGCCGCAGCCAGGGCCTTTGCCAACAGGACCCGTGTTGAAGCGGTAATAGATCAAATGCTTGAGATCCTTGCACATACGGATCTGCCTCATGAGACGGTACTTGTAACGGTACATGCCCGTCAGCTGACCGACGTGCGCAAACGTGTATTGTAGACCGTCGGCAAGCTGGAAGGCATCCACGTTGCCGAGGCGGAACTGCACATTGCTGTCGACTGTAATCTTGGTCAGACGAAGAATCTCGCGGCACAAATGGAAGGCGTTTCCGAAACGCGACTTCTTACGTTCTTTCGTCGTGAGCGTCTTGATGGGCTTCAAGTTGAAGTTGTAGTCCAAATGAAGGTAATTCAAATTCTTACGATGGATAAGCAAATTGAGCATATTGTAGCCTTGTCTGCACACTTGCAGACCCGCTTCGACCCAGTCGATCTGTGTCGTTTGGAAAAATTTGGTCGCCCGCAGAATCTTAAAAAGGTAGCGCTTGTTGAGCGACTTCGGGTGGCGGTGCTTGAGCCGGTTGAGCACGTAGCATTTCAGCAGCTTTTGGTAGCTCACACGCACTTTGACAGGGTGGTTCGGGGGGCAGTGTTCCTGATACCACTCCTTGACCAGCGGTACATCAAGGCACCTGCGTGTGGCTCCCGAACGCTTGTCGAAGGGGTGCGGCGCCCAATACAGGGCGATGCCATTCGCCGTGTTGTCAGTGTACAGTGGCACTTGATCAAGGAAGGGGACGAGATCGGCAGGCAGCTGGAATTCATCTTCGTCGTCTACCAAGTCCAACTCAGCGCGAGAGTTCGACGACTTGTAGCTGGCAATGGGGTTGATGAGGGGATCGAAATAAAAGCACGGCAGGTCGGTGTCCTCCACCTTAATGTACGTGCAAGTGGGGTGGTGGTACACCGTCATGTGCACCTTGCGGGGACGTGAGTTGTAGAGGTATGGAAATGCCACACGATACTCAGTGCGGATCTGCTGGCGGATGATAATCTTGTTGATGTCGTTGAATTCATTCCAGTCTTCCTCATCTACATTGTCGTCGCGGAACAAAGGCTCAAACTTGGGGCCACCCGGAATGGCAACATTCAGTGCCTTCGCTGTGTAAAATGACTCGAGGTCGAAAAGATAAAAGTAGTTTCTGTCCGTAAGATCCGACAGCAGCTGCGACGCAAGGCGGTAAAGAGTGCCCATAATTGGAACATTCAGGCGCCAACCCCTGTACGACGGACCGTTCACAAGCTTCGTGTACTGCAAAGGTTTGTGCCCTTCGTAAAGCCAGCTGATTACTGGCGCATCCTCATCTTCATCCAGCTCCATCTGGATGCCCTCGAGGGGTTCTACGTCCAGAATGTTGTCACCGTAGTCAAGCGGCGGCTCCTCGTCATCGAATGGCGGGAAACGCATGCGGCGGAAATGACGACGGTCACGCTTCTCGCGACGCATCGTCATCCACATGGTGCCCCACTGCGCAATGAAGACGGGCTCGATGACCTTTGGAACTTCGTTGACGAAAGTGATAGCGCCAGTCAAGTGATACAAGACGTTCACGTTGCGAACCTGCTCCCATGGCATGGGCATATTCTCCAAAAGCTTAAGCACCGAATGCGGAACATACTTTAGAGCCCCAAGGTAAACACGCTTGTCATGCCGGAATTTTTTGCTTGTCATGTCACCGTGGTCCTTGATAATCTTGCGCAAATGCTCAGGCGGCAGATCCTCCTTTTGCGCTTCTACGTAACCAAACTTGCGCTTGTCGCCATAGCGCTTTGACTGCAACGACTGCCACTTGCGCGCTTTCTCCTCCAGCATGCGTTCCTGGGCATCTACAGACGGCTGTTGCGGCATGCTCGGCGGCATGCCGGGCGGAGGCGGAAACCCCATGCCCTGCAGGAGAGGCAAAACAAGAATGACAGCGACCGAAAATGAGCACACCGCCCACCCACAATGCAGCAGAAAGACAAAGCTGATCACGCACATGTTTATGCCTATTGCAAGCACCACGAAAGGCCCAGAGTGCAGCGCATACATCCTCTAGCGCGCTGTGCGCACGCAAAATGCTGCGAAATCACCTGGTGAGGGAATCCTGGCGGTGGCCCGGGTGGCATGCCCGGTGGGCCGTGCCTGAATCCTGGCGGTGGTCCGCCCATACCGGGTGGCCCAAACCCAGGCGGGAACCCTGGCGGTGGCGGCGGCGGCATTCTGGATGCGGTGCAGTGCTCTCAAAGCAAAGCTGAGCTCTGCCCGCACTCCCGACGGCGGCCAGATGGCGGCCGGGCCCTGCAAAACTTCCTGGCCCCGGACCTTAGGTTATCGACAGAGCGGTCTCAAGCAGCAGCAAGGCCTCGCCGCTCCCCAAAGAGGAACAGACGGGCTTCTTGTCTGCACCCTATCCCTCCCGCGTCCCAAGTACAAGAGACTTTAAAAAAAACCTAAAAAAACATTCCTTAAGATTGGCCCTTAAGCTTCCATATTTCGACGAAAACGTCATCACGGCGGCGTCACTGGCAGCGGATACCATACGACATGGCAAAGAAGAGTGAGCGCCATGCCACGCTCTGCGCTGATATATGGCCGTGTGCAATGGCTGCCAGCCGGCAAAATCTTGTTATCATGCTTTGTTTCGCCATTTGTGCTGCTTTTTTGCGCCAGTTCGTATTCGCGAGTTGAGAAAGTGCGTGCATGGGTGCTGCTCGCGGCCGCAAGTGGCAAAACACCGCGAACTCAGGCACAACAATGCATGCTGTCAATCCATCAACTCTGAACCGGAGACGCTGGCAGCCCTTCCCTCTTGCATTGACCATTTGGACTCCTCTTTCCGATGAAGATGTATTTATTTTTTTCACACAACACAACGGGTCGGTCGCAGTAATTGGTAACATGGCAGTTGTTGGTTGCGGCTAATCTGATCAGACTGCTGCTGGCTTACCATCTGATTGCCTTTTTGCAGGTAATTCGATTGTGTACTCGCTGGTGGCGAGGGAGACAGTAATCCTGGCCGAGTATGCTGCGGGGACCGGCAATTTCGCAAGCGTGACACGAAAAATTCTGGAAAAGATCCCTTCGACTGACAGCCGCATGTCGTATGTGTGCGACCGGCACATTTTCCACATTATGGTTGTCGATGGCCTCACGTATATGTGCATGGCAGAGGAGGAGTTTGGACGGTGAGTGTGTGTATGTGCTGTTTCGCACGCGCTCTGCAGCTGCATGCAGTCACGTGCTGCCGTCAGCGATCTTCTACTCCGTATATGTGTGCTGTTTCGCACGCGCTCTGCAGCTGCATGCCGCCACGTGCTGCCGTCAGCGATCTTCTGCCTCCGATTCACGAGCTCATGTCATTTCTCGCTGACGTCTTCCTTGCCGTCAACAGGCGGGTAGCATTTTCTTTCTTGGAGGATGTAAAGAAACGATTTCAAGAGTCGCACGCAGACAAGGCGCGGACAGCCTTGGCGTATGCCATGAATGACGAGTTTAGCCGCGTGCTATCCAAGCAGATGGAGTATTACAGTCAAAACGGAGCGCAAGATAAGGTGGATAAGGTGAAAGAACAGATGGACGATGTAAAAAATGTTATGGTGGACAACATTGAAAAGGTGTTGAAACGGGGGGAGAAAATAGAGCTGCTAGTCGACAAAACAGACAATTTGAACCAGCAAAGCATCCGCTTTAAGAAGCATAGCACGCAGCTCAAACAAGCAATGTGGTGGCAAAATGCCAAGCTCATGATTGTTGTTGGCGTCGTTGTGGTCGTGGTCGTAGGCATCATTGCCTACTCAATGAAAAAGTGAGACGCTCGGGCAATGGATTAGAGCGGAAGGGTGGATTTTTTTCGCAAAGTCCAAAACATCACTGTCCTTCACATTCTTTTTTGACATTACAAATGTTTCACTGAAGGCAACTCCTTTTTTTTGAACAAAAATATTTTCAGCTGACGATTGCGCTGGCGAAACTGTTCGTTGAAATCTTCTGGTGCGGCCCTGAAGTCGCAGTGTTTGGCCGCGAGTACAGTAGAGTTCATAGAAACTGGCAGAGAGAAACCGCAGTCTGGAATTTGGCCGGTTTCTTGCACTATGCTTTAAACCCCCGCTGGCAGCGATTTGGGCAGCTTTTGAATGATTTTCGTAATAATTTTCTCCAAGAAAATCTTGATTTTCTCTGTGAAAATCTTATTTATGAAAATCTTAGATTTTTTGTATGAAAAGTCTTGATGATTTTCTATATGATTTTCTTAATGATTCATAAAATCTCTTCCTCGAAAATTTCGAGTTGAGCCGGCTCAACTCGATAAATTTTTCAATAATTCGAGTTGATCCGGCTCAACCTGTTTTTTTTCCAAAATTCATGTTGAGCCCGCTCAACTTGAATTTTTGAAACGCGCCAAAATTGCCTCAGAATCTCCACCATAGTTTTTTTCCCACATTTGGGTTGAGCCGGCTCAACCAAAAATTTCGAAAAAAATGTTTTTGGGGGACTCTCCGTATGGACTCCGGCTGGCTGCGAGTGGCGCGCGGCGGCTCCGTAATTTGCCGCGCGCCCCAAAGTCATGAGTTTCTGAATTATTTTCTCTGTGAAAATCTCAATTTTCTCTATGAAAATCTTAGATTTTCTCTATGACGAATCTTAATGATTTCCTCTATGATTGTCTCAATGATTCAAACTCTCATCAGATTTTCCCGCAGAAAAAACGTGTTTCGACGCTGGAAAAATCGTACAAATTTTTTTCCGAATTTTTATTTGAACCTTCTCAACTCGTTTTTTTTTAAATTTGGGTTGAGCCGGCTCAACCCAAATTTTTCAAACTGGCCAAAATTGCCTCGAAATCCCCACCTCGTTTTTAATCCCACGTTCGGGTTGAGCCGAGTAAACTCAAATTTGATTAATCTGGGTGTATCCACCCCTAAACCTGTGGCTCCCCTGTGGCTCAACTCAAAAAGATGTGGGAAAACGTGGTTTTTGGGGAACTGTCCGTATGGACTCTGGCTGGCTGCGAGTGGCGCGCGGCAGCTTGCCGTGCGCCCCGGGGGGGGTAGAAACTCGCTGGATGGGGTGGCAGGCACGGTTTCTGAATGGTTTCAACGCTGGCAACCGGGGTGCTGTCTTCATTAGTCATTAGTGTGTACTTAGAAACACGCTGGCTGGGTCACAAACGTGGTTTCTATGTGCCGGAACTTTTACTACAGCACCCATGTATGCGCACTTTCTGAATTCGCGAGTACTGCGACGAACAGATGCAAAAGCGTCAGAAACCAAAAGCAGCAAAAGGGCGCCAAAAAAGCATGTTAATGGTTTGCCGGCGGGCAGACCCTGCGCACAGCCATGTAGCAACGCAGAGCCGCGTAGGGTGTAAAAATGGTATGAGAGGGTTCCATTAAAACCTTGTGAATTGTCGTGGACCAAAGTAGTCATATTCTCAATTAGAAAATTTGGGAGATCTGCATGTTAGGGGTTCATATACCCATTTCTAGGTGTTTATCTACCTATTTTTCAAGTTATGTGTTTATCTACCCAATTTTGAGGATTTTCTACCCCCCAATTTAGGGGTTTATCTACCCCCAATTTTAGGGGTCCATCTAACCAATTTAGGGGTCTATCTACTAGTACTCCACATTTTAGAGGTTTATCTATGGATAAATATCCATAGATAAACCCCTACTATATCTACTCCAGTAGTAGTGGAGTAGATGAACCCCTAAATCTGGGGGTAGATGGAAACATAGGCCTCAACGCGGTGGCGTAAACTGCAAGAGCAGACACTCAGAGTCGAAAAGTTGGCGAATATTCGGCATGATTTGAAGGAAGGATGCCTCTTCACCGCTGTATGTGGAACACAGTAATAACTTGAAGCGATTCCGTCTTATCAAACGAACGTGACTATTTTTCTTAAAGAGACCGCAGCCTCAGGATGGGGTTCTCGCTATTGAAAATAGAAAGGAGTCTTTCAGAGACGAGACGTGGAGGGGTCTTGTAGGGACGTGACGTCTTATCGTGAAAGAAGTTTTCTACTAACTTCCCGTACGGGAAGTTCGGAAAAAAATTCCGCCCTTAATCCGGCGCAGGTCAAATTTTATGTTTCAAATGTACGATTTTGAGAGCTACAAATGACGGAAAAATTCATTCTGCGCTGGATTAAGGGCAATGGGTTTTCCTCCTTAAATATGAGTTTTTCCGACTATTCTCCCCCCCAAACAGTCTAAAATTAGAAATTGGCCATTCTGAGCACAGATTCTTGAAGGTCTCACTCACTCTGGACTTTCCGAAAATATGTAGGTTGACTCGCCGAATCGCAGCCACACAAGAGGTATGATGAACGGAACAAAAAATATGTCTAATGTGCCGCCAGTAGCTCTGATATCCATTCTGAATTTTGATTCTACAAGCCCTATATCTCAGCTTTCCGAGCACACGTGGGTTTGCAGGTCCATTTCCCGCCAAAACTCCGGTGTGATCGCGGAGGAGTCGAAAAACGGCGTTTTGACCTTCAAACGTGACTGGATCGGGCATGTACAACTCCCACGTGCTCGGATGGCGCTGATCATTTGAGCATCTTGCAGCTCAAAGCCTCAGCTTTCTAAGCATACGTGGGTTTACATGTCCACTTCCCGCCAAAAACTCCGGTTTGACCGCGGAGGAGTTGAAAAACGGCGTTTTGACCCTCAAACGTGACTGGATCGGGCATGTACACCTCCCACGTGCTCTGATGGCGCTGATCATTTGAGCATCTTGCAGCTCAAAGCCTCAGCTTTCTAAGCATACGTGGGT
>Ga0105054_10012968_pt1 | contig 10119 bp, 5 predicted proteins | sample BON02_FD_78091 | JGI IMG/M metagenome (GOLD analysis project Ga0105054, IMG submission 78091) | Freshwater microbial communities from Lake Bonney liftoff mats and glacier meltwater in Antarctica - BON-02 (megahit assembly) | ecosystem: Environmental > Aquatic > Freshwater > Ice > Glacier... | reverse complement strand
GCATAGCTCTGCTTTCGGCCTTACCCCAATCATCGATGCTGGTAAAATGCTCATCTAAGTGTTCCCCATAAACTATAATCTCTTCATAACCAGGTAAAAAACTTGCTTTTGCTGGAGAGGCAATCCCTTTCCATTTTCTCTTTTGATTTTCCATCCCCTTAAGATCCATAACTTTATCTTTTTCTTCACTCTCGCCCTGCTCAGCAAGCTGCTCATCACTCATCAGGTATAGTTCGCGCTCTCTGCGTGTCATCTGAGACCCCATGCCCATAGTCACAGCAGTACCTACACCGCCACCAATACCACCCATGCCACCACCTGGACCTGCGGTTAGTCCTGGGTCGTTGGCCTTCATTGCACTAGCTGGCTCACGTCCTATTGATTCAAGATCTACCCAATCAGTATCTGCAATAGTCTTCTCATAGTCGGGGCTACTGCGCCTCTCTTCGTTGATAATTTCATCAATCTGTTTCTCATACTTAGAGGGGTCTATCCCCTTCTCCTCAAGGGCCCTACGTAGCTCTTCTCTCCTGCCCTCTGGGTTATCTATGGACATATATCCTGAGCTAGGATCAGACATCTTTTGATCAATCTCTTCCTCAGTTGATGCTGGGCCTCTGTCATCTGGCGGGCCCTCTACACTAGATGGCATACGACTAGGGTCATATCTGTTTATCTGGAGAGCATCGCTCTTCTGCCACTTCCTGTAGTTCTTTATATCTTCAATCTTCTGGATCAACTCTTCTTGAGTAGCTTTTGGATTCTGATCGATAACATTCTCTATAATCCTATCTTCAACGTCGAACTCTCTCCGAATATTACCTTCTGGAGTTGCTAGATTGTATTCAGACCCCATGTCCAGAGGCATATCTAAGCCACGCTTTAATTCCTCAAGATCCTCCCAACCTCTAGGATTAGGATCAATATCCTGTTGTGGTATCTGTGTAGGAGTTAATCCACCATCTACTGATTGTGGCTCTCTATCCAGGTCCTCCATATCTATCTCTTCATAGTCGGAATCATCCTCATATGGGACCTCATTCATATTCTCTTCATCACCATCTTTTTGCAGCTCAAAGTTACCCTGCAACTCCATCAAAGATTCAGGCGATAACTGTAGTCCAAGGGGCTGGAATAGATTCTTGTAGTCTCCAAAGATTCTAACATTCTCCTTCATATCAGCAGCTAGGTTTTGAAGCTCGGAGATCATAGCTTTCTTGTCCGACCTTGTTAGTTTGGCAGCTTGATACTCATTAGAAATTAACGCTTCAGTCTCCTTATACTTTTTCAACAAGGCGTATTGTTGCATTTGCATGGAGACATCTGCCTTCGATACCTTCATCAAGCCCATAGTTTTAAAGTCAACCATATGCCTCAAGGCCTTCTCGCTAATCTTTGCCTTCTGAAGCGCGTTCTCACCAAAGTCTATACCGATAGCTCTACCTACTGCTCCAGGTATAGGCTCACCCATAGCTTTTACAAAGGTGTCTGAATACTTAGCTAGCTCAGTAGCCATAGCATTATAAATCTTAGGGTAGTTTGCTGGGTTTGATTTCTTAGCCGCGTTTATGTAACGCTCCCTTGTTTGCAATACAGTAGGGTCAAGCCTGTTAACCTTTCCTGTGAATAGGTCATTGCCCGTCATTGCCATAACCATTGTTGTTAACCAAGGGCCTTGCAAATTGTCTCCAGCGGTATCAAGGCTGAACATATCTAAGCCAGCAGTGATGTGATTTGGAAGCTGCAAATACAATTGCAGTCCAGCATCAACCCCCGCCTTATACATAGGATTGTTAACATCCCCACCCTGCAAATTGATGTACTGATCTCCAAGTGCTCCAGACCTCAACCAATCTCCGATGCCTGACTTAACAATATCATCTTCAACAAGTTTGTCTGATCCTCTCAACGCCCACATCATAATGGGATGAGACATGAATGGATTCTTCCTAGCTAGCTCAAGTGATACATCTGGGTCCCATCCTGAGTATTCTTCAATAGATTTCTTTAAAGAACCTCTATATGGGTTCAACGCGTTTGCAGCTCCTGGGTTCTGAGCAATCACTCCGAACAAGGCCTCTGTATTCTTCATTAGGAAGTTGCCAAACGGGCTCACATACCTGATGTTTCTAGCCGCATTAGTGTTCCTAGAGAAGTCCATCATGTGGCCATTAACCATTTTTATAGTCTGGTCTAGGGAATAGCCATCCTTAATAAGTTGTCTGAAGTATGCCTTCCTTGCAAAGACATCGGATGCGTTCCCCACAGCCCTAACTGTTCTTCCAGCTATGTTGTAGTTCATTACGTTAACAGGATCTAGCTTACTGCCATTCCCACCCGTCATGATCCAATTCCAATTACCACCAGCAGCATCTCTCGAGTGCTTAAACTTGTCGTGGACAAACCTCATGGCTCGTCTAGCTGGGTTAACTACATTCTCATCACCAATAACATTGGCAGAAAACTTTCCTTTGCCACCAGCTTTATAAAAGTCTCCAAGATCCCATACCGTTTCATTGATGGATGGTAGGTACTCATGCATCTTAGATATATCGTCGGGCTCAAATATAGCTCTAGTCTCATCTAAAAATGTTTTTGGAGTCACACGTAGGGACGCAAGCTTGGCCGTGTTCTCAGCAGCCTGTCTCCCAAGTCTACCAAAACTTGTAAGCGCAGACGCTGCCCACTGCTTATTACCCCAAGCTGCCATAGACCATGCAAGGTTTGGAGGCGGTTTTCTCATAACAGAATTAACTCTGTCAGCTACGTCTTTTGGATAGGTCAAAGGCTGGTCAAACAAGAGGGTTGTTGTGCCTGTCTCTTCTGCAATCTCATCCCCTAAATCTTTGCCTTTACCTCTTTTTTTAACATTTATGCCGCCTTTTTTGCTGTAGGCCCTGTGGTCAATAGTGGTGAAGTCATCTGGGGTCATGGAGGCTATCTTCATATCCTCTACATTGCCAGTCCCTAGAAGTAGCCGATCTTTTGCATCCTGAATATATTTTGCTTCTTGGCCAGGAACAACACCATATCTCTTTTTCATGGCCTTAACATATCTAACGTCATTTGTGTATGAAGCAGCAGAATAGAAGTCTTCTACAATTTTCTCTCTGTAATCTCCCCAAACATCTTTAGAGTCAATTCCGTACTGTTTTGCCAATACCTCATCGAACAAGTCAGAAGACAATCTCTCCCGCTCTATAAGATGCTTAGGTGGTGATATAACTCCTGATTTTCTAAATACCTTTTTAGTGGACTCTTCTGCTCTCTTAATGTTTACAGCTTCCGAAGTATTTCTTCCAAAACCTCTGCCTCTGTCAAACGTGTAGTCAAATCTAGTCCCATCCTCGAGCATAACTATTGCCTCTGGAACCCCTTGTTTCTTTTGAGCAAGCTTTTTTAAAATCTCACCTTGTTCTTCTGGGCTAGCAGCTACATAGGCTGGTGGCTTTAAGCCAACAGATCTATACATCTCTTTTATCTCGGTTTCTATCGCCTTATAGGCTGGAATAATCTCTCGGGCCTGTTCTAACTGCTGCTCACTAAAAGTGATCCCTTTTTTGTTAAGTATTTTGACAGCAGCTTCTTCGTTACCATATCGGGTAATAGCATCTCCCAAACGCCATACGTCTGGATCGTCTGGTAGCGTTTGAATCTTAGCTGCAATCCTCTCAGAAGCAAGGGCTGCGTGAGCACCACCAGCCTCTCTGCCTAAATCATAACTGTCAGCAAAGTTAAAACCACTCTTAGTTAGTAGGGGCCTGATTGGCTTAATCACCTTGTTCATCATGGGGGTAGCGGCGTCGATCATATCTCCAGCCCACGCACCCCTATATGTTATTAAATTCTTCTTGGTCAAAGGAAGTTTAAACTGTAACAAGGCTCTGTCTCCAGAACGTATCTCATTGCCCAAACCTACCACTGGATTCATTAGCTCATTAGAGGCCCTCTTCATGGCCTGTTCTATTGATCCCTCAACCACTTTCCCTTTCGGGACCACGGATAAGAATTTTGTCCACATCAACGGATCTGAACCAGCTCTAACAGCAAACTTAGCAATGGCTGCGAATACAGGGCCAACCCGTTTATCTGGATGCCGCCCTTTATCCATCTCTTCTATGACTTTAAAAAAACCCTCGGGTAGGGCTTCGTCAATTCCATGTCCAGTTGGGGCAAGCTCCCTTAAGAGGAATTTACCTTGCTCGTATGTCCCTTTTTTTGAAACCTGCTCCCATGCCTCATCAAAATCAGGAGAGAATCCAGATGCCTGTCTAGCCAATTGCTGAATCCTTGGGTTCTTCATGTCATTCCATGCCTCATCCAATGAAGATGAATATGCACCCTCAACAACCCTGCCTGTAGCACTTGCTAGTCCAGAGGCAGCTACGTCTAGAACATCCATTGCTGGTTCTGCTATATAGTCTCTACCAAAAGTAGAGGCACCACGCATAGCCTTCCCTAGAGTGGGACCGACTAGAGCACTCGGGCTTAACTGGTCTGGGGAGACTACGGCCTCCTTACCTTCATCAGTGCTCCCATATAAGGAATCACCTTCAAGCTTAGCCATCTCCTCATCTGAAATAAACTCAGGTGCTTTGCCACCGTCGAGTCTAGCCATCTCCTCATCTGAGATAAATCCAGGTTCTTTAGATGTAGTTTCACTCATTTGGCGGGTTTCCAGCCACCATTAACTTTTTCGTATCTTTGACCATTTATCATCTTGGACTCTACTTGCTTTTGAGATGCGTTGGTTAACATACCAGCCTGGCTGTAGGCCTGTTCCGCTGTAATTTGCCCAGACTCATATGCAGCCTTAATACCTAGAAGCTTATTTCTAGCATCAGCATTCGCATCAACTCCACCTGCCATCATTACACTAAATTCGCTAGACTGAAGTCCTTTTAACATATCATCCAAAGCTCTTAGAGATGGAGGATTGCGCTTAGCTAGAGGTCTAGGAGGGACTGGGTCCTTTTGGTTGAAGGCCTTTTCTAACAGCGTATTAAAGAGGCTAGATTCACCACTCTTCATCGAGTTTTTAAACTGTAGCATCTTCATCTCTTTGATCTGTGCTGCAAGCTCTGGGTGGACAAGGATTCTGCCATTGGTGTCCATCTTTGCTCTGCCTGAGACAAGTCCTTCTAGTACCATGTTTTTTATAAAGTTGCCTTCTTGTGGACCCGTGACTTCTTGTGCACTCGCGCCTTCTTGTGGGGCACCCGTAGATTTTGAGCGTCGAGCCTTGATAGCTTCCAGATCTCTCATCTTGGCCTCAAACTCCTTTAGTGCCTTTGAACTCAAAGGACTTCCACGCATAGGTGGCTGCGGGTTTGCCGCTTGGTCTCTACCCGCTGCTTGGTTTATATTTGAAATACCTTGTTGCGAATTTTGTAGACCACTAATCATATCCTGTGTTGACTGCCTCTGTGCTGGGTATGGGTTATTTGGTCCGTAGCTTGCTAACGGCCCCTCAACTCCAGACGGGTCTCTAACTGGTTCTCCAGGTATGGACTTTGGATTCTGTCTGTAGTACATCTCCATCAACTGCTCTCTCTCGGGGCCTTGATATTGGTTGATAAGGTCTAATAGGTTCTGACTATCGCCCGCTGGTTGCTGACCCATGGGTGCCATTTGAGGGGGGGATGCCCCGCCAGCAGGACCTCTACCCGTTGTAGAGAATTGATTCATACCCGCAGCTTCCATAACCTCTGCCTCTGTGATTCCAGGGTTAGCTATTGTAGTGAACATATCCTCACCAACATCGTAGCCTGATTGGCCAGCTTTAAATAGTGCTTGCCTATCCTGCTCTTGTTGGCGCAGTCTATTCTCTCTGTCTACATAGCTTTGACGTATCAAGTTGGAGTACTGATTAATACCAGTACCAAAATCTAATCCTCTGAAGCTCATTAGTAACCCTCGTCTACAAACAGACCGTTTCTAATCGGTAGCAACTTGCCCTGATCAGAGTTCTGCTTTACTGCTACTCTCTTAGGAATGCCAAGGCTTGAACCCCTGTAGTATCTCTCCGAATCAATATCGCCTAGAGACTCTCGAGTGAAGGTGGCACGTCCTGGGAAGTCTTCACAAGAATACTCCATATCCTCAACGTCCTCGTCGTCATACTCAGTCTCACCCATATACTCGCTAACAAGGGTGTCTTCATGCTCATCCTCTGCGTAGATAGGCCTGGCTGGGTCTAGGGACATCTCCTCATCCTCATCAGACTCCTCATAGTTCCTATCTTTCAATAGGGCCATGTAGTCTACAAAGGATCTGTAGGTGTCAATCATATCGAAAGCTCTGTTTTGAATTTCGTCTAAGTTAATTTTCATATTAATATCCACCATATTGCTGTTGCAAATTTAAGATTGAATTGTAGTCCTGTTGGGCCCTTTGAATAGCGCCTTTTTTCCCATCAACTCCATGGCCGCCCCCAGTATTATCCCTGTAGCCGTAATCTCTAACATTGGGGTCATTTCCATAACCACCATAGTTTGCAAAGAAGTTTTGGTCGTTTAAGCTCTCATTCTTCCTAGCAGCATCTCCGTGCGTTGAGTAGTGACCCAAGTAATCAAGGGCTCCACTCATGTCAGACAAGCCTGAGAAGTTATTATATTCCCAATCATATTTTTGTTGTCCTTGACCGATAGTGCCCGAGGCACCCTGATCATCAAATGGGTTGTAGTTTTGGTAGCCATCGAAGCCAGGCGTTCGTAGGAAGGCTGGGTTGTATAGTGCATCTTGACCATACTGTTGGCCTAGACCTTCTAGCTGTCCACCGTATTGGTTTGCGATGTCTGTGTATTGGTCTGCATAGTAGCCAGCTTGACCCTGCTGAGGGCCTGACTGTTGCGTGAAGTCTTGGAACCACGTTGGGCTCCCGTTTGGCATTCCTAGATTTTCCATCAGTTACCACCAAAAGAGTATTGGCGGGGTCCGCTAGAGTATTGTGGTCCTGGGAAGGCTGTTCCAAAGTTTTGTTGTAGTGGTTGTAGTGGCTGCATTGATGGCACACCACCACCAGTATACTCAGATACCTGTGCCCCTGCCCTGCCTGGAGTCTGAGGCATGTTTTTCATGTACTCATTATTACCGTAGAAATTGAGACCAGCGTTAACAAGGCCTGATAGAAATTTGTTCTGGCCCTCTGCCTCTGCCTGTGCTCCCGCATATTTTTGGGTTGCCTGGGGCTGGAGTATGGCATGTGATTGTTGTAGGAACTGTCCTGAGAGCTGTGCTGCCTGTTGGCGTCTAGCTATCTCTTGTCCAATGGCTCTCTGTTGTTGTTGGGCCATTAATCTGTTTGTTAGGTCGGCCTGTTGTTGTCCTGCTGCGCTTGATCCTGCTAGACCCCTGTTGGCCTGTTGGCTTCGAAGGCTGCTTCTAGCATCATCCATTCCGATTCTCTCGGCTGAGTTAATGCCCTTTTGATCGGCTGCTCTCTGAGCTTCAGCTTGCATATACTTGATCTGCATTAACTGATTATATAGTTCTGGGTTTGAGCTACGAAGGGACTCTACCGATGCTAGAGAGTATTCTGGGGTGTCTGCTGTTCCAAAGAACCCGCCAAGGAATCCCGCTACACCGCCAACGGCAGCTCCAATTGGGCCACCTAATGTAAAACCCGTTGCTGCACCTGATGCTGCCCCGCCTACTGCTCCAAATCCTTTAGCTTTACTCATATAACCTCCTAGTAGCTGTAGATTCTAGCTTCTGGCTTGAATTTCGCTACGTTTATCCCCGTGCATCCCTCTGGAATACTGACCTTTAGTCTACCAAACTTTTTCTTATTATCTAGTAGGGCTCGATAAATCCACTTTGTAAAGCGATATTTACCCCTCCAAGCCCTTTTTAGAAAGATTCCGTCTATTGCAAAGAGATCTTCCAAGGCCTCACCCCAAACAAGGCCAAGGTTTTTTCTCCCATGTGACAAGAGGATGTAGTACTTCTTCTCGTTGCATAGCTCCCCGATCCATCTTTGAAAGACCTCATCTGAATTAAGCTTCTTACCTAGATCCTCATGGTATGCCATGTATAGCCTGTGGACTGCTAGTACATCTTTTAGTTGGGCTCGAATTAATCTCATCTAAATAGTCTCCTGCCCTTAGGGGTGAAGATCAAAGATATATCAAACAAACTAACAGAGTTCGAGCTTGTATTTGTAATTGTTAATTTATTAACTCTTCCAAGGATACGCTGACTAACAAAGTGTTGGATGAGCTGCCTAGATGCTACTGCTACCGATCCAGTCATAGTTCCTGAGTACGTTAAAGTGCCTCCATCCTCAACACCTATAGCAACGTCGAAGGTCTCATCGGCCTCAATCTTAACTGCCAGAAACACCTCTTCAAGTAGCTTCAAGGCGTGATCCTCCTGAAGTCCCAATCGAGACAACACGATGGTCCTTGTGATTGAAGCTCCATCATTAACCTTGCCTGAATCCCTCTGATACACATCGGTGTCAAGGGCTGAGATACGAACCTCTCTCTCATCATCAAAGCTAACTGTAGATGCCTGTGAGGTAAATGGCTTTAAGGTGTGTGGTCCTGAGATGTATTTAACGGGCTTACCTTGGAAGGTGCTTTGCTCGAACCACCACTCAGTATCTAGCTCGTTGTTGGCTGCACTCGAGTAGGCAAATTTAAACTTCTCATTGTGAAATACGGCACTAATCTTAGCAAGCTGCTCCTTTGTTAGATCTCTAAGTACGTGCTCTAGCTCATCAACTACTGGAATAATCTTGTCTCCAGCTAGTAGGTAGATGCTATCTTGAGCAACAAAGAGGGGGCCAGCATTAGTTACTGCAAAGGCTCTTGGGCCAGCAAATCCAAAACTGTAGTAGAGCTGAGTTGCCCCCGTTGAGGTATCCCCATTCCAAGTAAATAGGCCATCGCCCTTTGAGATGACCAAAAAAGATGCGAAGCCTGAATCTAACAAGGTCTGTGAGTAGGCACCAACTCCATTGATAGGCTGAGCACTAAACACGTTGATGCTATTGGCTGCTGCACCAGCAATGCCCCACGCGAAGGGGTTGTCTGCTTGAGAGTAGAAGACTTGGTTTGGAGCGTTTTGAAAGGATGGTGATCCACCTGCTGCGACAAGGCGTGATTGAAACGATGTTATATACTTACACGTAGGGATTCTAGGTGTGTAGGTTGCGTCTGCTGGGATTGGGTTTTCATTCCCTACATCTCTTATAATAGGCTTGAATACATACCCATCAGTACAAAATAAGGAGTTGTCTCCATTTGCGCAATACGTTCTAATCGTAAATTGCTCAGTATCCATTATGTCATCATCAGGGGCCCAGAATAGAGAGGGAGAGATGTCAGGAGCGGCCAAGAATGAGTTAGATGCCGATACTTCAAAAGACGTACCCGACCCATCATTGATCTTCTTCTGTCCCGTTGCTGAGAAGTTTTTGTCAGAAATGTTTGCCAATAGCTGATGCCCGCTACTCGGGTCCATAGTCAGGCTGTCAAATACCCAGCATCCAATATTATCTGCTGCGTTTGTGCTAATAGGATACTCCTCATAGTCAAAGCCAGACTTATAAGATCTCTCTCTAGTCTTAAGGTTTATGCTAGGATATAGGGCCCCATTAATAAACACCCCATCATATCTAAACGCGTCACCCTCTTGGAATGTTCCACCAAGTTGCTTAGGACTCACGTAGGTTGGTCCCGATCCAGATAAATAGCTCTTAACCATATTGACACCGTTATTTGTGTTGTATGGCATATGATCTAACTCTAGATCGACATAGGACTGAACAAGGGCTTGGTTTGTCCAAGCATCAGTTGAAGTTATGTCCACAAAAATACCCTTACGGCATCTATCCAAAGATGTTGCCACCCTTACCGATGCAGCGTTAACGTATTTTATCCAGTACACGTTGCCCGAGGTTAAACCAGCAACACTTGTACCAGTAAAGACAAAGGGGGTCTCATCCTCAAAGCTTGTTGCGTTTCCGTAGGTTAGCTCATCCGTAGATTCAACATGAACCCCTCCTGGAAAATCACTTAAACCTATTCTGTTTTGTGATATTGGGGCCGAGGCGTATGCACCTATAGAATCACCAGATATTCTACTTGCGAGCAAGACATCTTCAGGGGATTG
>Ga0105054_10012966_pt1 | contig 10121 bp, 7 predicted proteins | sample BON02_FD_78091 | JGI IMG/M metagenome (GOLD analysis project Ga0105054, IMG submission 78091) | Freshwater microbial communities from Lake Bonney liftoff mats and glacier meltwater in Antarctica - BON-02 (megahit assembly) | ecosystem: Environmental > Aquatic > Freshwater > Ice > Glacier... | reverse complement strand
TCTGTGTGGTTGTCTGTGTGTGTGTGTGTTTTTGTGTGTGTGTGTGTGTGTGTGTGTGTGTGTGTGTGTGTGTGTGTGTGTGTGTGTGTGTGTCTTCGTATGTATGTGCGTGCGTATTTGGCCATTCTATGCGTGTCGGCCAATGATAACGTCAAACATGTAAAATCAAATATTAGATATGTGTTTGACAAGAAAATAAATAAAATGAAATAAATGTGAATTTTTTAAGAATTCATGTATATGAGTACACAGAACGGATGTTCGCTAGCAACCTTCCTTATCGAGACAGAAAGCCGAAATACACAAGCAAATTCTAAAAAAAAAATGGTGGTGATGGCAAGCCATGGCCCCCCACCCTATTTCCCTTCGTTGCACTTTGGCCTTACCGCCCCCTAGCCATAGAGACACCACCACGCCCAGTCCCTGCTGGGCCCCTCATTTCATGACCCAAGAACGCATCATGTTCTCGAATCCCACCCCGAGCGAGCCGCGCCTCTCTCCCACCGCGATGATGAACAACGACATGCTGTCGGCTCTCACTCCGCCCTTGCACTGCGCCTCTATCTTGCAGCCTGCAACCCCTCCTCAAGTTGGCGCTTTTGAGTCTTGGACCATCTCTGCCGCAGTTTGTCTCAATCGTTTTACTTTTGCTTAATCAAAGAAACCTGATCTTTGAACCTGTGCGTGTGTTTTTACTGTTTCCTCTTCTGCTTTTGCTTTTCTTATAGAAATGAATTTTGGCTTTAAGTCTCTGTTTGCAATTCGGTCGTTCCTAATATCAAAATGTAGAGGAGACTGAGATCTAGGTCTGTGCACTTTTTGGGTACTTGCGCAGAGGGAACGACTGCACAATGGCAAAATCCTACTGCGGCGAAACGTATTTTTTGTCTGAAGTCGCCTTTGCGCAGCAGTTCTCTCTATGCAAGTACCAGTACACAAAAAGTGCACAGACCTAGATCATAGTTTCCTCTACACTTTGATGTTAGGAACTCATTGCAAATTTGCACGCAAAAATAATTTCCTGTCGCGGTACGCACGACGTCTGCACCGTCGCGCAGCGCTCCTGCGGCCTCTGCAGTGACTCTAGAATTTACGTCCAAAATTCCTCGAGGGTGTCGCAAAAAGCAAGTCAGTGTCTTGAAACGACCATGCTATCTTCCAATTCGTCATCACGAGGTGTTTTTCCTACGATGTCGTAGCGATTTCCACGTGGCGAATTTTGAGCAACACCCGAGTCGATCGTATTTCATTCATTTGTAATGTAATAAAATCAATCAGACTGAGATGTACAAAGTGTCGAAGGATTGACGACTAATTTGGAAACGTCACATAATTTTTTTCATCATGAAAGATTTTAGATGTTCATTATTACACCGATTGGAGCAACATTGACAGATTTTGTTGTGAAAAAAGACCCACAGAACTTTGGCAAAATCTGTGGATCCCTGCGGACATCCTTTGGAGACATGATTTGAAAAATACCCAACCCCACCTTAAGTGGTGCTCACCGACTAGGTCTGCAAGACGGAGGGGGTGGAAGCTGAGGCCAAGATTTGGTGAAGCTGAATATTTCGGCCACAAATAGATATGGTTTGTGAATGGATTTGATAGTTAGGGGTGTTAGTTGGTGTTAGTTTTAATATGCTTTTGTTTTACATTACACACTCCTCACCATTCAGCATCAAACTTTGGGTCATATCGGGGTGTACCTATCCCTACTCCATGTCACTCTGCAGCTATTTCTCGTTTCTGGACATATAGCTACCGAAAAAACTTTCATTTTTGATCAGACGGATGGAAATTCATTGTGTAATCGAAAAGAATCCGAGTTTCGTGGAGAATATTTTAAATATTTGTACCAAAAATGAGTTAGAAGTTGGTCTGCTTCCGACCCTTCGCAAGACCTCGGCAACGGCCCGGCACAGTTTCTTGAGTCCTACGCGATTAATTGGGTGTTCATACCACCCACGTATTCAAGCAAGTACTGGTAGTCCATTGATTAAGAGTGGACCTGAACCCTCGAATTTCGAAGATTTGTGCCTCGCGAATGTCAGTGTGAAATATTTTAGCAAACTGTGTATTGGTACCAGTAAAATTTAACCTGAACTGAAATATTTGAAAACCATTCTTGAAGTCTTCACCTCTTAACTTCAGCGGGCAAAGGCTTGGGAACACAAGTTTGGTCGTGTTCCTTCGATTTCATTCAATTTCACTTGTAGTAAAATGGTCAGAATTGCATTGGTATATAATACATATTTTTGAAAATACGTTCACAAACCATTGTCAGCTCGGCTCAGGCGATCGAGCTCTCCTTCCAGTATTCCCAGGTCCTTGGTTCACTTGATATTGAAGCACTGAATGCAAATGTAAAATGTGGTACAGATGTGGTACTACTTTTTATCACGCAAAACCAATAATTTTGGAAAAGACTGTCACCAAAAATCACGAGAAAATTTAGCCGCGGTTCGAACACGGGCCTTTCGGATGACAAGCCTGATGCAATGACCACTTGACAACACAGTAAGAATCATCCTTGAAAACATTTTCAAGGTTTTACAAAACAATGAATAAAGTATGAGGGTTAATGGGTTTTCTACCCTGGTGATATCTTTTTGGTTGATTTGTACCACGAGACGTTGGGACCGGGGGTCAATATGGGGCCATACCCTTTTCCTTTCGGAATTAAATTTTCTGTAGTATCCATGCGAAAACCCATTGTTTTAGTCGTGCGAGACCAAGCTTCGATTCCCGGTGAGAACCGTGTATTGTCCCCAAAAAAATTGTGAATGGATTTCTTTTTTTTTGCAAATGAAAATTCTCCTAGAAATACACCTTTTTTTTCGATCTTTGAAAACGGTTATTAGTAGTACAAATTTCCGAAGTCACTATGTATCAAGGGAATGCAGAACATGTACGTTTGACAACTTTTTGCTGGCAAAGTCAAACAGTCGAAATGGGGGGGACTTGGTTGGGAGATCAAAAATCGATACAGTAAAAAGATGTATTCAACTCTTGAAAATTGTACTACTATACAGAGGACACCTCCTCAAGGAATTGTGTCGAGAGATTTTCCGATATTCGAAGGAGTGAAAAAGTTTTGCTATAGACATAGTGCCAAAAAGTGTATAAAATACTCATTTGACAGCTGAGCCCATCTGAAAATAGAGCGCTATTTATGTTTCCTGACCTCTGCTCGCCTCGAAACCTGGCTCCTTCCCTCCGGACCGACCTGGTCTAGACAATATGACGAGTCAACCATGGTCTGACGCAACTTGCCACCGTAGAACCTCTGATAGTGCCGCGGAAGTTACTTCCCCTTTGTCACGCTGATTTAATTTTTTGATTTTAGTTGCTTTTATTACTGGAAACAGTAGTTTAGAACCCTTGATTGAGGGTCTATATGCTCAAATCCATGTGAATCTGAGGTGACGTGTTCCGCGATCAAGTTGACTATCGTTTTCCGTGCCATGTATATTTGATAGTTGTACCCGGGTGGATTTTAGTTGTGTGGGGGGGGGGTGGATAAAAAGTGATCAGGTTAGTGTAGGAGTGGTGGATCTGGGTCAGGTGGGGAGGGGTGGATAAAGGTCAAAAATACATGGAGGTTCTGAGGGGGTTTGACACAAGATCCGGTCATTTCTTTTTTGGTTGAGGAGCCTAGTATGGGTTTTCTAGTGAAAGACTTGATTTTTCACAAATTATAATACTTGACGTGTGACATTTCTTTTTGACTTCACGGTCTTATGTTGTTTGTCACGGAGTCACCTGTGGAGTGTACTATGTACTGTCACCCCTATACAGGTCAGGGGAGGGAGGGTTTGATGATGGAGTTGGTCAGTGGTTAGCAATCAGTCTGGAGGGGGTGGACAGGGTGGATAGTTAGTGAGTAGTTAGTCCTTTGGTCGTGTGTGGGGGAGATGGATGGTTTAGGGGGGGTAAAACTATCGAGCATATTTGGTACTGTCCCGAAGCGTACCTTTTTCGAAGAGGAAACTTGCCTCTAGGGATCCATTTTTGGAGTCGTCGAGAGATTTTTTTTCCACACAGAGATTTTGCACGCAGGAGTCGGCATGGATAAAGTATTGATGAATCGGTCCGTGGGACGAGCAGTTTGTACCAGAATTTGATTTGATAAGATAATTGTACAATGATGCGCCAAAATGATTGTGTTCCCTTGCGGCCGCCGATCGAACTTCCTTTTAATGAACTTGACACAAACTGCAATCACATACAGGCCGTTTGCTCTGACCCCTCGGGATGAGCGACAAGGTCAGCCCTGACAATGAGTTGGCGGTCACATGTGTTGTGGACCATTCTGCCACGGTGCAAGCAATGCTAAACGCACTCGACATGAGCACCTGCCCACCTGAAAATTACACATGTATTAATATGTCGCTTAATATTAACAAACGACATATGATTTTTCTTGTACGACCTATGGTTTTTTTCAAAGATTAAACAACATATAAATGTCTTATACGACATATGTTATTGTTATACGACAGGTTCATTTCAATGAATTCTTATGATGTTTTGTTTCATTTTTCAAACAACATATATATGTGGGGGCACATTTAATATATGTTACACTGTTTTCAAGTGACATACATATAGAGAGACTGCGTGTCACAATCAACCCTCAGTCATGGCAACCTGGCAAATCGGTGTGGGATGCGGTCCTCATGTTGCCACAGCCCACTCAGCGAGACAAGACATGGTGAGGCAACTATTTACTCAATAATATTCCACCTTAATTCATGTTTGACAACATGTGTTGTCCTTTTTCTTCTTTCTTTCTACCCTGTAACTGAGGTTGGGAAAAATCGGCGAGGTTGTGCTCCAATAGACATGAGTGCGGGCGACAATGCCACCTGCTGCAGCGGGAGACTGTCAATAAGTAATTTGCAAGGCCACACGCCCTGGATATTTTTTTTTGGCCACGAGCCTCGTCGAGGCTCACTGCGTAATTCAAGAGAAACACATCAATGATAGCCTAGTAGTCAGATATTTTGAGCTTCTCCTGTTGGCTGACACGTTTGTTGTAGACAGCACACCTGTTTCGACCCGTCTTCCAGGTGCACGTTTGCTGCTATGTCATACCACTTGGCATGCTGCTTGTCAAAGACGTTCTCCTTCTCCATGGATGCCATCGTAGGCTCAACATATTGGTCTTTCGTGACCTCCTGGCCCCGATTCTGAGCCTTATGTTCTACTCTTAGTGTGTCTCCAGCCAAATCCCCCGCGACCCCGGTACATTTATCCTGTGCCTATATGTTGTCAAAAAATATGTCCTTCAAGAACATATATATGTCGGATAGGCCTTAAACGACATACGACATGGGGAAAATGATGAATATGTCTCAATGGAACATATGCCCTTGCTGAACATGGCTATGTCCATCAGATACTTAAGCAACTCAAATCGGTTACTTTAGGTTGCGAGAAGGTAGATGTCATGAACATATGTATGTCTGTTGTGTCACACTGTGTTGTAAAATACACCAACCAGGTTTTTTGGCAAAAACATGGGAATGAAATGGCATTTTTCTTGGTTGGGTGCGAAGAAAACAATCGCGCGGATGGTCAGGCGCGAAAATTTGTAAACCTGACATTATTAGCATGTCGGAGGCACAGCATTTTCGAGTATTTTGTATGATTTGGGGGGTGTTTTTATATTTGCTAAAACAAGGCGTCTGGAGTTTACAACAGACAATCTCCTCACTCGTACTCACTCATAAATACCCTCGTCTCTTGCACCTGAACACTCCTTCGCGCAAGACACAATAGGTGAATTTCCAGTCAGTGACCCTGCCCGGCAAAGGAAATCATGTCTTGGATTTCGCCTGTATCGAGTATAAAAATACTGTGTTTTCAAATTTTTGGATCTTGACTACCAGGATTTAATTTTTTTTCATTGTACGCACGCACACACGCACACATGCACACATGCACAAATCCGCACACAAATCTGCACACATGCATGACTACATCCACGTACACGCAAACAAAGACACACCGGCGCGCACGTGTGTGCGTGAGAGAAATAGTTTGTGTGTATGTGCGTGAGTGTGTGTGTGAAGGTGTGCGTGTGGCTGTGTGTAAAGGTGCGTGTGCGTGTGTGTGTCTATCTGTGAGAGTGCGTGTGCGTGTGTGTGTGTGTGTGTGTGTATGTGTGCGTGTATATACATGTGTTTATGTGGGACAGAGTGTGTAAGAGGATACTAGACAGAAAGTGTTCGAGTGTGCCTGAGAGAGATGGTGTCAGCGCGTGTGTTTGTAAATGTGTGTGTTTGTGTGTGTGAGAGAGACTGCACACAAATCCGCACAAATGCATGACTACATCCACACACACGCAAACAAAGACACATTGGCGCGTGTGTGTGTGCGCAAGAGAGATAGTGTGTGTGTATGTGCGCGAGTGTGTGCGTGAGGGTGTGCGTGTGGCTGTGTGTGTAAAGGTGCGTGTGCGTGTGTGTGTCTATCAGTGAGAGTGCGTTTACGTGTGTGTGTGTGTGTATGTGAAAGTGTATGTGTGTGTATACATGTCTTTGTGTGTGCAAGAGAATACAAAACATAAAGTGTTCGAGTGTGCGTGGAAGAGAAGATGTCAGCGTGTGTGTTTGTAAGTGTGTGTGTTTGTGTGCGTGTGTGAGAGAGACAGAACGTCCTGAGGATAAAAACAGCGAGGTGTTTCTATTTCTGCCCATCCTCTCTTCCCTATCACATATAGCGCAAGCATGAAGGAATGCCACCGGCATTCCCAATGATTGGCACGTTGTTCATCTTGAATCTTAAGGTGTTGTACACACTATTCATGTCACATGACACATATGTCACCTGACAGAGTGTCTAGACTCGGATGTGGTGTAGAGAGAAGGTTTGAAATGTTGTGTATAAATTATCTGTAAGTGCTTACACCGGTCGCAGGATCAAATTCGATCAAAGAAAAAATTTGTCGAGTCTCCGAACTCTCCTCAGAATTCGAATTCTGAGGATCTTTTTCAAGTAATGTCAAAGTAAACCCAGCAATCTCGTGAAATGGACACAACTCATTTCAGCGGATTTATCCTTCAAAATTTTCGGCATTTTACTACTCCTCAACCTTGGGGGCTTTTCCTTTCATATTTCTATTCCGAAAAGAGCCGTTCAAATGTTTGTGAAAAATGCTGGTTGACTACAGATTGCAATGGGGGGGAGAGAGAGATAATGTTGTTTATTGGAAAACCAAAAGGAAGATCAAAAATGATCTCCAATAGTGGGGGATGTATGAATCCGCTTAATAGCCCCAGGAATGAATACTGCAAAACGGAACTCGGAAAGAAGAATTCCGAAGAAAAGTTCGGAGAATCGGGGAGTTTTTGTGGGAGCAAATTTGATCCTGCGACCGGCGTTCAACATTTTATTTGCAGGCAGATGTCATACAGATGTTGCACAATATTAACAAGTATTGTGCAAATCCCTTAAACATTTGATTTGCATATGTACCTATTTACTTAATATGTACCAAAATCCATTAATGTGAAAATCTTCGTCTTCTTGGTCAATCCACCATTACCAAAGGGTACTAGACTATGACTTAAAAAGTAATAAAAGCAATATCACCCATACATTTTAGAATCTGCACATCTGATGATTCCGAGAATAGACAACCAACATAATATTTCAAGGCTTTTCACGATTCACAACACAACAAGTGGAATTTTTGGCTGCAAGTGGAGTTGATGAAAACCGAAGGAAAGTATTCCAAGGAAGATAGGTTGCTTTCTTTCTTTCTGTTTGGATTTCCTGTACACATGTTGGCGCCAACATGGTGGGGGGGGAAAATTATTTCGGGGATTGGCGGCCAATCTTCGGAGGGAGAAGCACCCTTACAAGTGATGAGGGGAGATGGTGTCAGTGCCCAGCAAGATCAACAAGGTTTAGGGTCTAGGGCTTAGGATTTAGGTCATGCGTCCTCCAGCACTACCGAAAACTTTGTAGTAGCATAGAGGTATGGCGAGTTTTTTTCGCAACCTATGTTTGTCGTGTTTGACGCTGACGTCTGTCATGGCCGCCAGCTGCTGACGGAGCCTTGTTTCCGTCCTAGCCATCACAATTGACGACCAAAATACCATGCACGTTGCAAAGTGTGTGTAATTTTTGTACCATGATACATGCACTCAACACACTCTCTTTTCACAAGAGAACGCATCAACGTACTCGTTCTGACCCGCTCTCTCCTCCTACCACCTCTCCCCCCACATTTTTTTTTAAGCCCCCCATCACTCTTCGGGGGTTGGGTATCTGTACATCATTGTTAGAGTCGAACACATATTAATATCTAGACTATTTTTTTCTTCTAAATCGTCTCTAGATTGTCATGTTCACCTTATAGAAGACCGCTACGAAGCTTCACATAGTTGCGTTGGAGTGGCTGCGTTTGCTTGGGTCCTTCGACATTGTCGTGTCGTTGGTACTTCGGCACAACTCTACACTACTGCTCTCTCTACCCTAGTACAATGATAGTTGGAGCCTTAGCCACTTGGGCTATTTATACCCAGAGACAACTCCAGTTGTGATCAAGCTTGATCACAACTGGAGTTGTCTCTGGGTATAAATAGCCCAGGTGGCTAAGGCTCCAACCATCATAACCCGAAAGACTTTGTCCTCACTGCCGAATCACACTTTTTGCTCAAATAGAAATTTGAGCTTGCGCTATCTCTTAGAACGGCTCAATTTGTTCACAACTTGCTCTGCCAGCACACGTTAGCGTTGCAAAAGCAAAGCAGGTGCGCCAAAGATGACTCTATCTCAAGGCATAGTGAGAGTCTGAGAGACTAGTTGGCAAACAACGAAGACGCCGCCACTGATTTTTGTTTCGAAGTTTTGATCTACTAACAGGACAAACTCTCAAATTGATTCCTAGACCCAAACGTTCTCTGCTTTGTTCTTGAAAACACTCGTGTTCGTCTGTTTTTCGCTTCACGTATGGCGTAGAGATTTTGAATCTCATGTTGTTCGTCTACGTTCAGGTCTTCACTATGCCTCTTATTGGGCTTCACCTATGTCTCTTTTCGGGGCACTAACTTTTCGCCTCCGGACTTGGTGCTTTTTAGTTTAGTTAGTTTTTAGTTTGAAAACAACTTCTACTCTGAAGCGTTGAAAACTCGAACTTTAAAAATCGAAATCGCAGTATACACAGGAACACAAGAAATCGCAAACTGAACACCGCCAATCCCGTATAAGGAATGTAGCCAAGGACCTAAATTTGGTACCTATAGTGACTGGGGGTTTTAGGACTTTCTGTTATTAATAAACATCTTACACATCATGCTTTTTAGTTTTACGTTCGAATCTTAGTGGACATGTTCGTTTCGTTAAGACTCTTCACTCTTGTTTCACTCTTTTGGTATCTGAAAACTCTACTTTACAGTTGGTATCTCGTGTATTTATATCTGATACCCAGATACATGACACCCAATTCATGGCACACAATATATGGCAAACCGCTCGTTCGTGACTAGACATTGAGTGGATTTAGGCGGGGATACCGCCCTACTATTACTTGTCAGTCGTCCAGCCAAGAATGCTTTCCTCCTCTTGCTCATCTACCATAAACAAATCTGCAAGGTTGGCGAGTCTTGACAATCAAGGGCTAATTAACAACATGAAGAGCTTTGCGTCACTTGAAGATCTGGCCTAATAAAAAGTCAAAGACTCCAAAATTAAACCCCCCAAAAAGGGCATTCACACGGCCTTTCTTGCCACACATACTGCAGGTATGGCTGTAGGGTTGGAGAAGAAGCAAAGGAAGAGTTCACAACACACTGCAACACACTGCATCAAAAACACACTGCAACACACTGCATCAAAAACACACTGCAACACACTGCATCACACTGCAACACACTGCATCAAAAGCAGTGTGTTGCAGTGTGTTTTTGCCAATGTCTCTCGTTTTCTGTGTCTATCTTTCTCCCCTTCTACTTATTCTGTTCCCAGTAAATGAGGTCGAACAGAAGAGCTGCCCCAAAAAGCAGCGCTTTGTGCGTAGGATCTGTGACCTGTGAGAGAGGAAGAGAGAGAAAGAGAAAGAGAGAGAGAGAGAGAGAGAGAGAGAGAGAGAGAGAGAGAGAGAGAGA
>Ga0105054_10012959_pt1 | contig 10128 bp, 7 predicted proteins | sample BON02_FD_78091 | JGI IMG/M metagenome (GOLD analysis project Ga0105054, IMG submission 78091) | Freshwater microbial communities from Lake Bonney liftoff mats and glacier meltwater in Antarctica - BON-02 (megahit assembly) | ecosystem: Environmental > Aquatic > Freshwater > Ice > Glacier... | reverse complement strand
GGTGTTCTTGCGGGCTAAAGCGGCCCCGATAAGCTGTTCAAAATCTTGCGCATCGCGCAGGGCGGCGGCCTCGGTGGCCTCTATTGTAACGCCCCAATTTTGGGCCATGGCTTCGTAGCGAGGCAGGCGATAATCCATCAACTGACGAAAGCCCCATGCGATAAAAGCATCGGGGTCAACCTGATCAGATGTTGTGCCGTGCAGCGCCAAGAACTCAGCCCATTTTTGACGCAAAAATTCTTCGGTGTAATACATTGGTTTGGGCGCGCGGGTGAAGCGTTCTACCAACTGGTCCAAATGCTCATCCGTGCCCCGAATCCACACCGGCAATGCAGTTGCCGAGAGCGCGCATAGCACTTTGTCTTGTGCGTCAGCGGGGTCAACCACCTCGCATAAAGAGCCTGAACAATCGGCTATGAAATGGTTATAGCCATAAATATCTATCGCTTTGCGCGAAAAAAGCGCTGCATCAATGGTAGCCGCGGTTTCTGCCGCCCGGTGCTGGCGCTGGCGTTCAACATAAGTGTCAAAGCTAATGCCACCACGCGCCACATCACCCGGCTTACCCAGATAGGTTGATAACGGGGCAAGGTTACTAAAGCTGATATTGGACGCGATATAAATTGAATCACTTAACAACAAGTCACGCAAAAATAGGTCCTGCATGGCATGATGTTTGAAATTATCAACAATATGTTCGCCCATATAGCGCGTGCCGATCCTAAAATCGACCGAGTAGTGGAACCAATTGCCAGTGCCGCGCAGCATGTTTGCAATATGGGTTTTGCCAAGGCCAGACATGCCAAATAGCGCAACACGGCGGTGGGGGGCGTTAGCCCAGTCTTTGGGGTTCTTGTAAAGCATGGCGGCACCTATCTTGATGCCCTTTCACATAGACGAGCAGCGGGCAGTTGAAAAGGGTGGTGGCACTGGTCATGTGTAATGGTCTAGACCGGGCCATAGTTTTTTAGCGCGAAGCCGCACGGCCGCCCAGATAACGGGCAGCGCGCCCATCAAGGATGACCATGCCTGCCGATAAAAGCCCAAGCCCGATATAGCTGCGCAGCGGTAGGGTTTCGCCTAAAACCAAGGCGCCAAGCACAATAGCAACGGGCGGGATAAGCAAGGTGACGAGCATGAGATTGCCCGCGCCAGCGCGCGCAAGAATTCGGTAATACAGCAAATAGGCGCCAGAGGTGGCGATCAGTATCATGTAGCCAAGCGCCACAAGGCTGGCCGTGGATGGTAGATGCTGGGGAATACCATCATAGGCCAATGCCAGCGGCACAAGGATAAGCGATGCACCGGTCAGCATTCCGGCAGCCGCAACCTCGGGGCGTAGATGCCCAAGGCGTTGCCGCGCCCAAACCCCGGCAAAGGCATACGATAATGTGCCTGCCACAACAGCCAATTGTGCAAGGCTGCGGATGTCAAACTGGTGCAAACTGTCCAAGCCGATGGCAATGACAACACCACCAAGGCCGATGGCCACCCCAATCGCTTTGCGCGCGGTTAGTTTTTCGTCCTTTAGAATTGCAGCTGCCACCAGCACGCCGAAAAATGCGGTCGAAGCGTTGAAGATGGATGTGAGGCTGCTTTCAATCTGCGTTTGCCCCCATGCTATTAGGCTAAAGGGGATGACATTATTCAAAAGCCCCATGCCAAAGAACCCAACCCATTCAGCCCGCCCTAGCCCCAGCGGAATGTGACGCAGGATGACATAGGCCCAAAGGGCAATGGCACCGCCGAGCACGCGGCCTGCAACGGTCGTGAATACCGGCAAATCGCGCAGTGCAACGGCCGTCGCTAGGAACACAGCGCCCCAAATGAGCGCCAGTAAAAGGAGTTCGGCCCAATCGCGGTTGGAGAGTTGTTTTTGTGCTATCATGCTTGCGTTAAGCCACGGCATTAGGGTTACACGCCACCTGGATAATGCGCAATCAGCGCGGCAAGCCGCTAAAGCGCAGGGCTTCATCCAAATTATCACGCAACGCAAGGCGTTCTTCGGGGGTGAGGAAGGCGCCAAGCTCTATCCGCCGCTGGCCACCAGTTAAGGTAAGATAGTTTTCGGGCGGGCCGTTTGCATCCAAATGCAGGCGAACATCGCGCGGATGGGCGCACCAGTGGCGTAAATGGCCGTCGGGGTCTTGGCGGGATACGGCCATAAGGTCGGGCCAGATGGCGATATCTTCGCGCAAATACCCATCGCGCATATTGCGACGAAAGGCGAAGGCAAGCGCACCAATTGCAATGCCAGCAAATACCAGCATAAAAAGTGCAACTCCGCGCAGTAACATCGGCAGAATTGGCACGGCCAAGCCTGCTGCGACCAGCCAAAGCACCCGCCCTTGCCCCTTACGCCCAAGCGAGCGGTGCGGCCATAATGTCAGCTGAAAGCTTGGGGCATCACCGCGTGAATACGCGTTGCAATGGCAAAGGGCCGACGCGTTTGCGCCGGCCCTTTGATTATCTGAAGAACGATCATCCATCAATGTGAATGCTTGTCCCACATTTCAGGGGTCGGCAAAATATCGAACGTATGCTCGGCTGGTGGGTTGGACAGGGTCCATTCCAGCGTGTCGGCATATTCACCCCAATATGCAGGCTCCGTTACCTTTTTGCCCCAACCGAGTGTGTAGACCATCACACCGATGAAGAAGAGGAACGAGGCGAATGTAAGGAATGCGCCATATGAGGAGATTTGGTTCCAATATGCGTATTCCGCTGGGTATTCGATGATACGGCGCGGCATGCCCTGCAAACCCAAGAAATGCTGTGGGAAGAAGGTGACGTTCGCGCCGATGAACATTGTCCAGAAGTGAAGCTTGCCAGCCCATTCAGGGTATTGGCGGCCTGACATCTTGCCGATCCAGTAATAGATACCAGCAAAGATACAGAACACCGCGCCAAGGCTCATCACGTAGTGAAAATGGGCCACAACGTAATAGGTGTCGTGGAATGCCCGGTCGACGCCAGCTTGTGCCAGCACAATACCCGTTACGCCACCGACGGTGAACAGAAACAGGAAGCCAAAAGCCCAGAGCATGGGTGTTTTGAACTCAATCGAGCCGCCCCACATTGTGGCGATCCAGCTGAAGATTTTAACCCCAGTCGGCACCGCAATAACCATGGTGGCCAGCATAAAGTAGCTTTGCTGGGTCAGCGACATACCAACGGTATACATATGGTGTGCCCAAACAACAAAACCCAGTACCGCGATAGAAACCATTGCGTAAACCATCGGCAAATAGCCAAAGATTGGCTTTTTGGAGAAGGTCGCGATGACATGGCTGATAATACCAAAGCCCGGAACGATGATCATGTAAACTTCGGGGTGACCAAAGAACCATAGAATGTGCTGATACAAGATCGGGTCGCCACCACAGCTTGCTTGGAAGAAGCATGTGCCAAAGTTACGGTCTGTGAGCAGCATGGTAATGCCACCGGCCAAAACGGGCAGGGACAAAAGAATCATGAATGCGGTTATGAAAATCGACCACGCAAAGAGCGGCGTTTTGTGCAAGGTCATGCCCGGCGCACGCATATTTAGGAAGGTGGTGATCATGTTGATTGCACCCAGAATGGACGAGGCACCCGAAACATGGACTGCGAAAATCACAAGATCCATCGAGAAGCCGCCTTCAGAAGTGGACAGCGGGGCGTACAGCACCCATCCCACGCCCGCACCGAGCTGGCCATTACCGCCGGGTGCAAGAAGTGATGCCACGGCAAGCGCAGAGCCCGCAACAAACATCCAATATGACAGGTTGTTCAAACGCGGGAACGCCATGTCAGGCGCGCCAATCATCAGCGGCATGAAATAGTTGCCAAAACCGCCAAACAGGGCGGGGATAACCACGAAGAACATCATCAGTAGGCCGTGGCCTGTGATGAGCACGTTCCACAAATGTGGGTTCGGATCAATACAATCGGCTGCACCTGCAATTAAGCGCGTTCCTTCGGCGCACATATATTGCACGCCCGGATCCATAAGCTCCATCCGCATGTAAACGGTGAAAGCCACCGATACAAAGCCAAGAATGGCTGCGGTAAAAAGGTAGAGGATGCCGATATCCTTGTGGTTCGTCGACATGAACCAGCGCGTAAAAAACCCGCGCGTGTCGTAATGCTCGTCGCCATGTGCGGCTGCGTCTGCCATTATTATTCTCCTGACACGTCTGTAGTGCGATGCGAATCCGCGCACGAATGCACACCGATTGCCTTTGTTTGTAACCAATGGGGCGGGCTGGCTCAACTGTCATGTGTGTCGCAGCCCACTGTTTGGGCAAGTTTATTGCGCGAATATGGCATGCTGGCGGGTGGCAATGCCGTTTGCCCGTTTGCAACGGCAGCAATATCATTGACGTGGCGGCGTATCAGGGCTTGTCCGCCTCACCAAATACCGCTTCAAAATTGCGTTTTAGGGCAATATCTACATCGGCCATGGTAATCGGCAGGCCTAAATCGACCAAACTCGTCACGCCATAGCCGGATATGCCGCAGGGCACGATGCCGTTGAAATGGTCAAGGTTGGGTTCAACATTGATCGCGATTCCATGAAAGCTGATCCAACGGCGCAACCGAATGCCAATGGCGGCGATTTTATCTTCAGCGGGGCTACCATCGGGCAGGGGGGGCTTGTCAGGGCGGGCCACCCAAACACCCACACGCCCGCTGCGCCGTTCACCTTTGACATTGAACTCGGCCAAGGTGGCGATAATCCAGTCTTCCAACCGACATACAAATTTGCGCACATCGCGCCCGCGCGTGTTGAGGTTGAGCATGGTATAAGCCACGCGCTGGCCGGGGCCATGATAGGTGTATTCACCGCCACGCTGGCTGGTAAATACCGGAAATTGATCGGGGCGCAGCAAATCGGCGGGCTTGGCAGATGTGCCAGCGGTATAAAGCGGCGGATGTTCAACCAGCCAAACACGCTCATCAGCCGTGCCGGCATGCATCGCAGCCACATGGGCTTCCATGCTGGCCACGGCGTCGGGATATTGGGTAAGCCCCTCAGATATTTGCCAGTCCATCTTGCCTCCTGCCATTGCTACATAGTGCTTAAACGGTGTGCAAAAAAGAGGCAACAAACCGCTTCACATGGCTGGGGGCGGGTGCTATATGGCGGCCACCTTATGCGGTCGTGGCGGAATGGTAGACGCGCTACGTTGAGGTCGTAGTGGGGTAACTCCCGTGGAAGTTCGAGTCTTCTCGACCGCACCAAAAACCCCGGCGCGTTGCGTCGGGGTTTTTGCTTTAAACAGCCAAATTGCGTTATTGTGCCTAATGTTGATTGCTTTGGCCGGCCTGTTAATGGCCACTGCAAAAGAATCCGGGCAACCTGATGACCCAAAAGCCGGTTTTCAGCAAGCATTTGACGTGATGGCGCCAAGTTTCGAACCCGCTGCGTTGCGCGTTGTCCAATTCACGCCGATAGGCCCATATCGCCGCTTGAGACTGACGAGGTAACGCAAAATGCGGGCGCGAATGCTGCGCCGGCATAGATTGGCTCGCAACATTTAGAACTTAGAATTTCACCCAGCCTTGGCGTTTGCTGGACCGCAGGCAGCCGTCAATAAACTCCATTCCGCGCAGCCCCTCAGCAATGCCTTGCGGGGCAATGTCGTCGGGCATGGGCTGGCCAGCGCGATGTGCTTCGATCGCCTTTGCAGCTTCGACATATATGGTGGCAAACCCTTCCAAATAGCCTTCTGGATGCCCGCCGGGAACGCGGGTTACCTGCGCCGCCGCTGGGCCTGCACCAGCCCCGCCACGGGTGATAAGCTGTTTGGGTTCACCCAAGCGGGTAAACCACAATTGGTTGGGGTTTTCCTGATGCCATTCCAACCCGGCCTTTTCGCCGTAAATACGCAGCACAAGGTTGTTTTCATTGCCGGGGGCTACTTGACTGGCCCAAAACATGCCCTTCGCGCCGCCCTCATAACGCATCATAATATGGGCATTATCATCAAGCCGCCGACCGGACACAAAACTATGCAGGTCAGCGAAAAGTTCCTGCGCATTAAGCCCGGTCACAAACCCGGCCAAATTGAAGGCATGCGTGCCAATATCACCAATCGCGCCACCGCCACCCGATTTTGCGGGGTCTGTGCGCCAACCCGCCTGTTTTTGCCCATCCGATTCAATATCGGCTGAAAGCCAGTCTTGGGCATATTGGGCCTGCACCACACGAATCGCACCCAATTCGCCGGTCGCAATCATGGCGCGGGCTTGGCGGATCATCGGATAAGCGGTGTAATTATGGGTAAGAATAAACAGCGCCGCTGACTTCTCAGCCGTTTTGGCCAAAGCGCGGGCGTCTTTCAGGGTTGATGTCAGCGGCTTATCGCAAATGACATGGATTCCGCGCTTTAAAAACGCGTGCGCAGCGGGGGCGTGCATGTGGTTGGGCGTGACAATGGCCACAGCCTCAATCCCCAATTTCAACCGGGCTTCGCGTTTGGCCATTTCGGTAAAATCATCATAGCAGCGGCTATCATCAAGGCCCAAATCAGCGCCCGAAGCGCGCGATTTTTCGGCACTGGATGACAGCGCCCCGGCGACAAATTCAAACCTATCATCAAGCCGGGCCGCATAGCGGTGCACGGCCCCAATAAAGGCGTCGCGCCCACCGCCGATCATGCCAAGGCGAATGCGGGGTGTGAATGTGCTGCTCATGCGCTTAACCCTAACATTTTACGGTTTGCGGCTTCATCTGCCCCACCGTCAGCAAAATCATCAAAGGCGCGTTCGGTGACGCGAATAATGTGATCAGCTACAAATTGCGCCCCTTCGCGCGCCCCGTCTTCAGGGTGTTTTAGGCAGCATTCCCATTCAACAACGGCCCAGCCCGCAAAATCCATCGCGGCGAGTTTTGAGAAAATGGCCGAAAAATCAACCTGCCCATCACCGAGCGAACGGAACCGGCCAGCCCGGTCCACCCAGGGCTGATAGCCGGAATAAACGCCCTGACGGCCCGTTGGGTTAAATTCGGCATCTTTGACATGGAACATTTTAATGCGGTCTTTGTAAATATTCATAAAGTCAATATAATCAAGGCATTGCAGAACGAAATGTGATGGATCATACAGGATATTGGCCCGCGAATGGCCGCCAACCCGGTCTAAAAACATTTCAAATGTGGCGCCATCAAACAGGTCTTCGCCGGGGTGGATTTCGTAACAAAGATCAACGCCCATTTCATCGGCATAGTTTAGAAGCGGGGTCCAACGGCGGGCGAGTTCATCAAAGGCGGTATCAATTAACCCGGCGGGGCGCTGTGGCCAGGGGTATAGATAGGGCCATGCCAGCGCGCCGCTAAATGTTGCCTGTTCGGTTAACCCCAAATTGGCTGAGGCGCGCAGTGCAAGGCGCACCTGTTCGCTGGCCCATTCAGCCCGGCCCTTTGGATTGTTGCGCACCTCAGGTGCCGCGAACCCATCAAAGGCGGCGTCATAGGCGGGGTGGCTGGCCACAAGCTGGCCTTGCAAATGGGTTGAGAGTTCGGTGATTTGCACGCCTTTTTCGGCGCAAATCCCGGCCAATTCATCACAATAAGTTTTGGAATCTGCCGCCTTGGCCAAATCAATAAAACGCGCATCCCATGACGGGATTTGGACGCCCTTATAGCCAATATCAGCGGCCCAGCGCGTAATGGATTTCAGGTCGTTAAAGGGCGCTTCATCGCTAGCAAACTGGGCAAGAAACAGCGCCGGTCCTTTGATCGTTTTCATAAATCTCTCCGTTACGGTAACGCGAATAATGGGGCTTCAATGCTATTTGTAACGTTGCTATTTGTAACGTTACAGTAAGAAAAAGAAACCCCAATCTAACGGCATTTTGATCCAGCAATCGGTTGGGAATGTAGTAAGATAAAGGCAGGAGGGTTTGGTATGAGAATTATTTTATGTGCAATGGTTATGGCCTTTGCGACGCTTCCATTGAGCGCGCAAACGGCACCGGAGATGGCGATCCGCGATATTATTACCCAGCAGCTTGAAGCCTTGCAGCGGGATGATTTTGAAACTGCGTTCGATTTCGCCTCGCCGCTCATCCAACAATTGTTTCAAACCCCGGAACGTTTTGGCGATATGGTTTCAGGTGGCTACCCCATGGTGCACCGCCCGGATAACTACCGTTTTGATGCTTTGCGCGATGTGGCCGGTGGTTTGTGGCAGTCGCTCATCATGTATGATTCCAACGGCCGTGGGTTTTTGGTGGAATATCAGATGATTGAAACCGAGGCCGGTTGGCGCATTAACGGTGTGCAAGTTTCACCGCTACCAGATGCGCAGGTTTAGGGTGGAGCGGGTGAAGGGAATTGAACCCTCGTCGTAAGCTTGGGAAGCTGGAGCGCATACTTAAATTAGTTATTATATTTCAAATACTTAAGCGCTCAATGGCGTTAATTTTGTAGGTAATGTGTCGGAAAATACTTTTTGGAGCGGGCGACGGGAATCGAACCCGTGTCTCTAGCTTGGGAAGCTAGGGTCTTACCATTACACAACGCCCGCGCAATGAATTGGTGCTTATTGCACCCACGCTTTGGGGTCAAGGATGTTGTCTTAAAACTGACCCAAGCGAACCTTGGCCCTCGGCTCAATCGCTGCGGCGCAGCTGGCCCGGAGCCGATATTCATGACAGTCTCTGCTTCTGCATCTCAGCGTCTCCATAACCTGATACATTTGAGATCGTGTTTATGGTCGCCGTTGCGCTAGTGATGGCTCGGATGTAGGCTGCGAGAATATAAAATGATGGTGCCGCCAGAGCCAAAATATTTGTGAATAGATTACATTCATGTCGCTATCTAATCGTTCCCTACCTAAACCAGAGAACTGGCAAGATTTTGAGTTTCAAACATGGTTACTTTTTCGCGCTGAATTGAATGATCCAGCCACCGAACAAAATGGGCGGCAGGGACAAGCCCAGCATGGCGTCGATGTGTTTGGGCGCCGCAAGGGAAAGAAATGGGTTGGCATTCAATTTAAGCAAAAAATGGATGAAGGGGTATCTGAAGCAGAATTACGCGCGGAAGTTACCAAGGCAAAATCCTTCGATCCAAAAATCAGTGAGTTCATTCTTGTAACGACGGCCCGTCGTGACGCTGCGATTCAGAAAGTATCGAGAAAAATAACCGACGAGCTTTTAGAGACGGAGCATGCCTTTACTGTCTCTGTTTGGGGGTGGGATCAATTTAAAGAGCACGCCTCGCTACATTCTGATGTTTGGGAAAAAATTGACCCCACTTGGGATCCATTCTCCAAAAGTGGATTCGATCAGGTAAATCTTCGGATAGATGAACTGAAAGATACCATTTCCTTCGCACTGCCTGACGCCCGCAACGATCTAAGAGCGCCTGATTTTGTTTCCAGGGATCAGACTGAAGACTCGCCATTTTACACAAAAGTCAGTGTCTTCGTTGCGATGATTGATGGTGGTGATGTTGAGGTGGGCCAGACCAAACTTCAAACACTTAAGGAAAGTGATTGGAAAACTGCGGACAGCACTGAAAAGTATAGGTTACTCATAGGCCTAGCATCAGCAGCATTGAAGCTTGGCAGTGACGATGATGCATACTCTCTAATCGAAAGCGCCTATGATATTTGCCCTGAACACAAATCAGCAAAAACAAACCTCGCCACTTCCAAACTGCTACAGCGCGAATACGATCAGGCAATAGAGATAGCAAAAGAGGCCTTGTTGGCCCGTCCCGAAGATGAAAGAGCGGCCTCAGTACTGATTCAAGCTCGAAGTTTTAATCATGACTGCGAGCTTCAGGAAGGCATCCCGGAAAAAATTATCAATCGATCGTCCGTCAAGGCTGCGCTGTGCCAAGCAGCGCGGAATCGCGATGATCCAACCTGGACTACGCTTGCCATAGAGGCGTTTCACATTGACGAAACCGATGAACAGGTGCGACTAAACTGGGCCGAAGCAGTTCTCGAACTTGAAATTCGGAACAATGCTCGAAGCGCTCAAGGAGGTATATCTGATTTTCCAGTGTTTGCCGACCTTGAGTCGGCTGCGGATGGACCTGTCACGTATTTGTGCCGCCCCCAGTGCTCGTTTAAGCCACCTTACGCTCGAAAGCGACGGGGCTTTTCCATCCCAATGCTGAATGTCTGC
>Ga0105054_10012958_pt1 | contig 10128 bp, 8 predicted proteins | sample BON02_FD_78091 | JGI IMG/M metagenome (GOLD analysis project Ga0105054, IMG submission 78091) | Freshwater microbial communities from Lake Bonney liftoff mats and glacier meltwater in Antarctica - BON-02 (megahit assembly) | ecosystem: Environmental > Aquatic > Freshwater > Ice > Glacier... | reverse complement strand
CCTCGAACGACCGCGCGGTGCGCCGCTTCGCCCTGCGCAAGGTGCTGCGCAACCTCGACCTCGCCGCCGAACTCGGAGCGCACACCTTCGTCATGTGGGGCGGTCGCGAGGGCGCCGAATACGACGCCGCGAAAGATGTGCGCTCGGCGCTTGCCCGCTACCGCGAGGCCGTCAACCTGCTGACGCAGTACGTCACCGATAAGGGTTACGGCATTCGGTTCGCGATCGAGCCCAAGCCCAACGAGCCGCGCGGAGACATTCTCTTGCCGACAGTCGGGCACGCCATGGCGTTCATCGAGACGCTCGAGAGCCCCGAGCTTGTCGGCGTCAACCCCGAAGTTGGCCACGAGCAGATGGCCGGCCTTAACTTCACCGCCGGCATCGCTCAAGCGCTCGAAGCGGGCAAGCTCTTTCACATCGACCTCAATGGCCAGCGCGGCATCAAGTACGACCAAGACCTCGTCTTCGGCCACGGTGACCTGCACAACGCGTTCTCGCTCGTTGACCTGCTCGAGAACGGCGGTGTGCGCGCCGACGGCACGGTCGGCGGCCGCGCGTACGACGGCCCTCGCCACTTCGACTACAAGCCCTCGCGCACCGAAGATGAGACCGGGGTGTGGGCGTCGGCCGCGGCCAACATGCGCACATACCTTCTACTAAAGGAGCGCGCCGCGGCATTTCGCGCCGACCCAGAGGTGCAGGCCGCGCTCGCCGCCGCGCGGGTCGGCGAGCTCGCCCAGCCCACGCTGGGTGAGGGCGAGACGATTGACGACCTGCTCGCCGACACGTCGGCGTATGAGCAATTCGACTCGGGTTCGTACTTCAACGGCAAGGGCTTCGGCTTCGTGCACCTGCAGCAGCTCGCTACCGAGCACCTGCTCGGCGCGCGTTAGACCGTGACTGCCAGCTCGATGCCTGCACGCTCGACGCCTGCTAACGCGCACTCGGTAGCCAAGACCCTCGTCGCGGGCGTCGACTCATCGACGCAGAGCTGCAAGGTGCTGATCGTCGACGCCGCGACGGGGGCAACGGTGCGTGAAGGGCGCGCGCCGCATCCGGAGGGCACCGAAGTCGACCCCGCCGCATGGTGGGTTGCCCTTGTTAAGGCCGTCGACGCGGCCGGTGGCCTCGACGACGTTGCCGCGATCTCGGTGGCCGGGCAGCAGCACGGGCTCGTGGCGCTCGACGCCGAGGGCCGTGTCGTGCGCGATGCGCTGCTGTGGAACGACACCCGTTCGGCCGAAGCCGCCGCCAAGCTGATCGGCGAAGTGGGCGGGGCCGAATACGCGGCGCGTACCGGATCGGCTCCGGTCGCGTCGTTCACCGCCACGAAGCTGCGATGGATGCGCGACCACGAGCCCGACCGTGCCGCCCGCATCGCCGCCGTCGCCCTGCCCCACGATTGGCTGACTTGGCGCTTGCGCGGCTACGGGCCCACCGGCGAGAGCCCGCTCGGCCCCGTGTTCGAGCAGCTCATCACCGACCGTTCTGACGCGAGCGGCACGGGCTATTGGTCGCCCGTGAGTGGCTCGTACGACCTCGAGCTGTTCGCGCTCGCGCTCGGGCGCCCCGGCCGCGAGGCCAACCCGGCGCGCGAGGCCAACCCGGCGCGCGTGGACAACTCAGGACTATCTCTTGGCGTGGTGCTGCCCCGCGTGGTGCATCCGCGCGATTCCGTTACGGTCGACGGCGTTAGTCCTGAATTGTCCACACTGCGCGTCGGAACTGTGGTCGGCGCAGGCGCGGGCGACAACGCCGCCGCCGCGCTGGGCCTCGGCGCCGGCCCGGGCGACGTTGTCGTGTCGATCGGCACGAGTGGCACGGTCTTTGCGGTCAGCCCCGAGCCTGTCGCCGACGAGTCGGGCGCCGTGGCCGGATTCGCCGACGCGGCCGGCGCCTTCTTGCCGCTCGTCGCGACGCTCAACGCCGCCCGTGTGCTCGATGCCGTCGCCGCGCTGCTCGGCGTCGATCACGACGGGCTCAGTGACCTCGCGCTCGCGGCCGAGCCCGGGGCGGGCGGGCTCGTGCTGCAGCCCTACTTCGAGGGCGAGCGCACACCCAACCTGCCCGATGCCACCGCGACGCTGAGCGGCATGACGCTGGCAGGCACGACGCGCGAGAACCTCGCCCGGGCGGCGATCGAGGGGATGCTGTGCGGCCTCGCCGACGGACTCGACGCCATCGTGCGCCATGGCCTGCACCCCCGGCGCCTGCTGCTCGTCGGCGGCGCGGCGCGGTCGCGAGCGGTGCCCGCGATCGCCGCGCAAGTATTCGGCCTGCCGATCGTGGTGCCCGAGCCGGGGGAGTACGTGGCGCGCGGCGCTGCCCGGCAGGCAGCGACGGTGCTGCAGGGCGCAAAGCTCGCAGGAGTAGAGCCCGCCAGCTCCGGGCGAACCAGCGCCGGGCTCCCTGGCTCGCTGCCAGAGTGGCCACTAGCGGTGCATGCCGCGTTCGAGCATCCGGCACAGCCGCACGTGCGTGCCGCCTACACCGCGGTATGCGCGCGTCAGGTCTGGTCGTGAGCAGCGGTCGCGCTTCCGACGGCAACGGAGGCTCCGTGGACGACGAAGGCCCCAACGGAAACCATGGCTTCGACGGCGGCAGATCCCGGTTCCCTCGACGGGTCTACGCGGTCGGCAACGAGCCCGACCCGCGATTCAGCCTGGCCAATGAGCGCACCTTCCTCGCATGGTTGCGAACTTCGCTTGCCCTGGTGGCTGCGGGGGTCGCCCTCGAGGCCCTCGGGTTCCCGCAGTCAGCGGGATTCCGCGGTGCAGCGGCGATTGTCTTCATCGCGCTCGGCCTTGCTGCCGCGGTGCGCGCCTGGTTCGGCTGGATGGCAACCGAGTCGGCCTTGCGTCGTGAGTCACTGCTCCCCGCCCCATCCCTGGGGCTGCTGTTGGTGATCGGCATGGTGATCGGGGTGCTGCTCGTCGCGCTTGGCTCGATACCGTGACGGCTCCATTCGACCCCGGCCTGCAGGTTGAGCGAACCTCTCTTGCCTGGACGAGAACTGCTCTCGCTTTGGCGCTCGCCGGCGCAGTGGTGACACGCCTCACATTCGATCGTCTGGGGGTCGTGGCGGTGACCCTCGGTCTCGTCGCAGTGGGTTCCGCGGTGGCGACAGCCACGCTTGCCGGGGTCAGATATCGTCGGGCGACCGTGTCTCTTGGCCAGAGCGGCACGCTGCCCACCGATGGCGCGGTGCTCGCCCTTGCCAGTGCCAGCGCCCTCGCCGCCGGTGTCGCGGCGGCGGTCTTTGTCATGTGGGGGATGCTGGACGCATGATCGGTGAATTCGTGACGCTACCCGGGGGCCGGTTCCTGATGGGTTCTGATGACTTTTATCCGGAAGAGGGCCCCGTGCACGAGGTCGAGGTCGGGCCTTTCGACCTTGGCCGCTACGCGGTGACGAATGCCGAGTTCGATCGATTCGTTCGTGAGACGGGCTATCGCACGGTCGCAGAGCTCCCCGTGGACTTGGCGCAGCTCGCGCACGATTCGGGCGATTCGGGCGATCCGCTCCAGCCTGTCGTGCCACGCGATCCCGGATCGCTCGTGTTCACGCCGACCGACCATCCCGTCGACCTCAACGATTGGCGGCAGTGGTGGAAGTGGGTCCCGGGGGCGTCGTGGTGTCATCCTTACGGCCCCGAAAGCTCCATTGTTGGGGTGGATGATCATCCGGTGGTGCAGATCGCCTTCGAGGATGCTTCGGCCTATGCCTCCTGGGCTGGCGCGCGCCTCGCCAGCGAGCAGGAGTGGGAGTACGCAGCGCGTGGCGGCCTCGACGCCGCAACATTTGCCTGGGGCGAGGAGCCCAACGACGGGCTGCGCGCGAACACCTGGCAGGGGCACTTCCCTTACGAGAATCACGGCGCCCGTGGGTGGGTGTACACGGCACCGGTCGGCAGCTTTGCGCCCAACGGCTTCGGACTGCACGAGATGACCGGCAACACCTGGGAGTGGACGACGGCCGTGTGGGGTGATCGGCACCGGATGCCCGACTCGTGCTGCCCTCAGGACTCTGGTAAGGCCGGGGTCTCGACGAGGGGCTCGCGCGTGCTGAAGGGGGGGTCGCACCTGTGCTCGCCCGAGTACTGCCTGCGGTATCGGCCGGCCGCCCGCTCGCAGCAGACCGAGGATTCCGCTACGACCCACATCGGCTTTCGCATCGCCCGCGACCCGCTCTAATGCGCCACGATCCCTTCGACGATCGACGTCGTGCGGGGCGCCTCGCGCTCTTGACGGGCACCGCGCAAAGTATTAGTTTTCGTCTGTAAGTAATGTCGAGCCGCGACCTTGTCGCGAAGGAGGACCGCACACGTGAAGACCGAAGCATCCACGATCAGGATCCATGGTTCCGAGGTCATCGGCCCGGTGAACCGACGGCTGTTCGGGGGGTTCGTCGAGCACATGGGACGAGGGGTTTATGGGGGCATCTACGACCCGCAGCATTCGTCGGCTGACGACGAGGGCTTCCGGTCTGACGTGATCGAGCTCGTTCGCGAACTCGGCATGACGGTGTTCCGCTACCCCGGCGGAAATTTCGTCTCCGGCTTCAAGTGGGAGGACGGTATCGGGCCGCGTGAGTCGCGCCCTCGTCGTTTGAACCTGCCGTGGCACAGCATTGAGACCAACGCCTTCGGCCTGCACGAGTTCGTCAGCTGGGTCGACAAGGTTGACGGAGAAGCCATGCTGGCGTCGAATCTGGGCACGAGGGGCATTCTCGAGGCCCTCGATCTACTCGAGTACACAAACATCGCCGGAGGCACAGACTGGTCGGAGCAGCGCAAACAGAACGGCAGCGAGCAGCCTTTCGATATCCGCATCTGGTGCCTCGGCAACGAACTCGACGGGCCGTGGCAACTCGGCGCTATGACGGCCGATGACTACGGCAAGTTGGCGGCACGCACTGCCAAGGCCATGCGCCGTATCGACCCTGATCTCGAGCTGGTCGCCTGCGGTTCATCGGGTTCGTGGATGCCGACGTTCGGCGAGTGGGAGCGCACGGTGCTGCGGCACTCCTACGACGATGTCGACTACATCTCCTGTCACGCCTACTACGAGCCGAAGGACGGCGACATGGCGTCGTACCTGGGCTCGGGGGCGCGAATGGACACCTACATCAACGATCTGATCGGTCACGCGGATGCGGTGCGCGATGAGCTGGGCAGCGACAAGACGATGCAGATCTCGTTCGACGAGTGGAACGTCTGGTACCACTCGCGCATGGCGCCGCTGCTGCCCAAGGGCGTCGACAACTGGCCCGAGGCGCCGGCGATCACGGAGGACGACTACACGATTGCCGACGGTGTGGTCGTGGGCGATCTGTTGATTACGCTGTTGAACCACGCCGACCGCGTGACGACGGCCTGCATGGCCCAGGCGGTCAACGTCATCGCTCCGATCGGTGCTCCCGCTGACGGGCCGGCCTGGCGCAAGACGACCTTCTACCCCTTCAGCCTCACGTCACGTCACGCTCACGGTGAAAGCCTGCCCACGACCATCGAGTCTCCGCTGATCAGCACGGCAAGGGACTGCTCGACCCAGGGGCCAGGGCTCCCCGACTCAGCTGGTACGGAGGAGCGCGACGTGTCAGCGGTGCACGCTGCGATTGTTCGTGACGAGTCGGGTGGCGTCGCGATCTTCGTGGTCAACCGGTCGCTCGACTACGAGATCGACGCAACCATCGACCTTGCGCATCTCGGGCCCGCCTCTCAGGTTCTGGAGGCGGTCACGATGAGCGGCCCGGATTACATGCTCACCAATTCGGCGGATGCCCCTGATCGGGTGACCCCGCAGCCGAACTCAACGGCCCGCGTCGAGGGTTCGATGGTCCGGGTCACTCTTCCCGCCGTGTCGTGGAGCATGATTCGCCTCGCGCCGTAGTTCACGGCGAGAGGGCCGGGCTGGCTGATCCGAGAGGCTCAGCCAGCCCGGCCTTTTTCTTTACCGGGCAGGCAGCAACTCGCCGACAGGACACGGCCGACGAATCACCGAGCGCTCATTCCTCCGCATCCCGCGGATGCCTGCCAGCGCTCGCATAGTGGGCGAGCATCTCCTCCCAGCGGATGACCCCAACCCGATCAGCCCACTGCTCCCATGCCTGGGAGAGCTCGTTGACGACCTGAGGGTGGTCTGCCGCACAGTCGTGCATCTCGGTGCGGTCGACGATCATGTCATACAGTTCCCAGGCGTCTGGATGCTCGCGGACGAGCTTCCACCGCCCGCGACGAATAGCGGCGTTGCCGATGTGTTCCCAATACAGCGTTCGGTCGTCGGCTGTCTCGCCGCGCAGAACGCCGAGTAACGACCGCCCTTCTGGGGCGAATTCACCGAAGTCGACCGCGGCAGCCTCGAGGAGCGTCGGTAGGATATCGACGAGTTGCGATGCGGCGTGAACGACTGAACCGGCGGCCAGGTTGCCATTAGTCCAGTGAACGATCATGGGTGTAGCGATGCCACCCTCGTGCACCCAGCGCTTGTATCGGCGAAAAGGCGTGTTGGAGAGGTTCGCCCACGGCACCCCATAGCTGCTGTAGGTGTCTTCCGGACCCGGTTCGATCGTCGTGGAGTTTCCGAGGCGCAGCATCCGACCATCCCGGGTTCCTGCCAGCAGCGAGCGATCCTTGAACTGAAAGGTCTCCGGTTTTCCGATTGGCAACTCTTCAGCGGCAGCGCCGTTGTCTGACAAGAAAATGATGATTGCGTCGTCTAACCGCCCGGATCGCCGCAAAGCATCGAGCACTTTCCCGATGCCGCGGTCCATCGCCTGCACCTGCGCCGCGTACACCTCCATCCTCAGCAGTTCCCAGCTCTGTGCCGACGCTTCGTTCCAACTGGGCTGACTCTGGTCTCGCTCGGTCAGCGCTGTTCCGGGCTCGAGGATTCCCTCATCGATGAGTCGCTGTAGTCGGCGCTCTCTCAAGAGGTCCCAGCCCGCATCGAAGGCGCCACTATTCGCGGCGATGTCCTCGGGGTGCGCGTGCAGCGGCCAGTGCGGCGCCGTGTAGGCGAGGTACAGAAAGAACGGATCGTCAGACCCCTCGTCTGCCAGGTCATCTATCCACTGCGATGCCTCGGCGCTGATCGCATCGGTGTAGTAGAAGTCAGGGTCGACAGCGTCGTCGGCCGGTTCGTCGCCCCGGGTGAGCGTTTGTGGGTCGAAATAGCTACTACACCCGGCGATCGTTCCGAAGAACCGGTCGAAGCCCCGTTGCGTCGGCCATGAGCCTTGGGGCTCTCGCATGTCTGATGACAAGTGCCACTTACCGCTGAGCCAGGTACGCCAGCCAGCCGCCGAGAGCATCTCGGCAACCGTGTGGTGCTCGGTCGACAGGTCGCCCGAGTAGCCACGCGGTGAGTCGGGCCGTGTAAGCACGCCGATCCCGGTCTGGTGCGGGTGCTTGCCGGTGAGTAGCGATGCTCGAGACGGGCTGCATCGTGCGGTGTTGTAGAACTGCGAGAGGCGTACGCCCCGCCGAGCGAGGGCGTCGAGATTTGGGGTAATCAACTCACCGCCGTAGCAGCCGAGGTCTGAGTAGCCGAGGTCATCGGCGACGATCAACACAATGTCGGGCCGCTTCGCTCGCGGTCGCGTGTCTTGGCTCACGTCACTCACCCATTCCACATAGTTGTCTTTCTCAATTATATCGAACAATGAGGCTTCTGGCATAGGGTCAAAGGGTTCGCGGATGCGACTGAGTTGCGACAGAGAGTGGGAGCGAGCGATGGGCGAGGTACCTACGGGGCTGGTCTCGGCCACGCGAATGCCATTCGCCACCGCCGAGGGCCTCGGACGGGCTAACGCGGGCCTTGTTTTGGCTGCCGTGCTCTCCGAAGGGCCGTTGGCTCGTGCCGAAGTGGCCGAGCGGGTGGGGCTAACGCGGGCGACCGTCACCAGGGTCGTTGCCCGGCTCATTGAGCTCGGCTTGTTGCGCGAGGGCACCCCCCGTCGTGACAGCCCGGGTCGACCAATGATCCCCCTCACTCTCGCGGGCGACGATCGCGCCGTCGTTTCCGTACACTTCGGAGCGCACGAGTGCCGAGTCGGCCTTGTCGACCTTCGAGGCAGGGTCCTCGACGAATCACGCGACCGGTACGCGACCAACGAGCCTCAGCAGATCGTCCAGATGATCGCAAACCGCGTCGCCGTCCTCTCGTCGCGGGTCTCAGGGCAAACGCGGCTCCTCGGAGTCGGCGCCAGCATCGGCGGATGGCTGCAGTCGGAACGCGGTGAGGTGGTCCGATTCGATCCGCTTGGATGGCGACGGGTACCCCTCGCGATGCTTCTAGCGCAGTCGATCGACCTGCCCCTCTACCTCGACCAGGCGGTTCGCGGCCTCGCGTTGGCCGAGCGCATGTTCGGTGCCGCCCGGGGGCTCGATGACTTCGTTGAGATGTGGATCGGCAACGTGGTCGGCGCTGCAGTCGTGCACGACGGCGTCGTCCGCAGCGGCGTCACGGGGGCCTCGGGCATGATCGCCCACTTTCCCACTCGCGACCCCGCCAGCACCATGTGCGAATGCGGCCGCGTCGGATGCTTGGAGAAGAGCGTCAACGACGATGCGATTCTCGTGGCGGCCCGGGCGAGAGGAATCTCCAGTGCCACTGCCGACATACGCGATGTTGTCGACCAGGCCCAGCGCGGTGATGACCGCGCGCGCGCTTTGCTGGCGGAGAAGGGAGAGATCGCGGGGGAGTGTGCCGCGGCGATCGCCGACCTGCTCGACCCCGCTGCGTGGGTTGTTGCCGGCGTCTCGACCACGGGAGATGCCTTTCTCGAGGCTTTTATCCGGTCGTTCTCGACGCATGCGCAACGGGCTGACGGTCTCGATATCCGAGCGTCAGCGTTCGGCGACCTCGCGCCTACGATCGCATCGGCATCGGTACTGCTCGACGCCTACTACCGTGATCCGCTCGGTTTCGAAAGGCGTGCGACTTCGCGCTGAGGACGCGCGCCGTTTTCGCGTCCTCCCGCGTTGATCAGGGTCGAGCCAGAAGCTGAGCGAGACGGGAGCGGAGAATGTGGGTTCCCTGCGCATCCGGGTGCAGCCCATCGAAGAACCGGGCTTCGTGCTCGCGACCGAGCAGTGCCAGCCCGTCGACGTAGGTGATCTTCGTGTCGCCGTGTCGACCTCGCGTCTCGACTGCTTCGCGAACAGCCTGCCGGATGCGCGGCAGTGTGAGGTCGCCATCACGGCGGTCACCCTCGAAAGTGGTGGAGTACGCCTCGGTCTCCCGCTCGGCCCCGAACACCGGAGAAATCACGGTGAGTGGTGCGCCGGGATGCCCGTCGCGCACCGATTGCAGGAATCCGTGCACGGCCGGACCGAAGGCGCGCTCCCGCATGCTCTGCTGATTGTGCACGTTGATGCCGAGCTCAAGTGTGATCAGATCGGCCTGAGTTGCCGCGACCGCTCGCGCGACGAATGCATCGAGGTGGCATTCGCCGCGGAAGCCGAGTGTCGTGACATGCCACCCCGCTTCACGAGCGAGCTGAGCCGGCCAGGTGTCGCTCGGGCCCGGCGCAAGGGCATCATGAGTGATGCTGCTGCCGTGCATCACCCATCGAGGCCGGCGATCTGGTGCGGGGGCGAGCGGTGCGTCAGCGCGCATCCGATGGATGACGACGCCGACGTTATGCGGAAGCCAGAGCTCTGCGACAGCGGAGGTGCCGGTCATCCCCCTGAATCGCATTGTCTGGGGGATGCCGTGATTCGACACCATCGCCCGGTCGTGAAGGTCGTCCTCCAGCCGGAGGTCGAAAGTCGGCGGGGTCATCATGCCCGCGCCGAGCGCGAACGCTGTCCGCTCAGACAGCACCAAAGAGAAGTCGAGCTCAATGCGAGTCGCCGAGGTCGCGAACCGCAACCGGATCCCGTTCGTGGCCTCTGCGACGAACGGTGTTCGCAGCGCGCTGTGCGCATGGTCCATTGCATGGTCGCTCAGTCGAAGCGGTTGTACACCGCTATCGGTGCGGCGGAGCGCCATTGCGCCCTCGATGAATCCCGCGAGTGCTGTCTCGTCGATCTGGATCACGAGTCGAGAGCGCTCGGGTTCTTGAGGTAGGGCCTCAGGAGCGCAGCGAACTGCGCGACCGTCTCATGTCGGTTGAGTGAGCCGG
>Ga0105054_10012955_pt1 | contig 10129 bp, 17 predicted proteins | sample BON02_FD_78091 | JGI IMG/M metagenome (GOLD analysis project Ga0105054, IMG submission 78091) | Freshwater microbial communities from Lake Bonney liftoff mats and glacier meltwater in Antarctica - BON-02 (megahit assembly) | ecosystem: Environmental > Aquatic > Freshwater > Ice > Glacier... | reverse complement strand
GGGGAGGGGGGGGGGGGGAGGGAGGAGGAGGAGGAGGAGGAGGAGGAGGAGGGATGAGGCGGTCATCTGATTTGTGCAGAAAAGGCAGACGTTTTGACGGTGCGTGTAGAGGCGGCCGTGAGACATGTTTGTGCTTAGAGGAGGAAAGGGTGAGAAGAGACTGGTTGAAAGAACGAAGAGAGGTGGGACGCCTCGCTCTTGGTCATCAACAGATTATTAGATCGAAGCAGATCAGGAAGAATATGAGAATGAGTATTAATAGAAGAAGTGAAATGGACGCAAAAGCAATGCATGTTCTTCCTAGCTACTGCTTCTTACACTTCTTTCTCTTTCTCCTCTCGCCCTCTCTTCTCAAACGTGTAAATGTTGTCTACCTCTTTCCAAACTACAATATCTATACCAGACATTTCGCTTCGCCTGACTCCCAGCCAGCAGCAGCCCTGCACGCATTTCTCTCCTTCTCCTAATTTTGCTCCTTTCCTTCCCCGATTAGGGAAAGTGGTCAAATCCTTCTTCTTTCTTCCCCTTCCTCTTTCTCCTGCTTCTCATTCTTTTGCTTCCCATTCCTTCTCTTTCTCTTTGCTCTCGCCAAGACCAAACCACGCACCATCAAGTCCCTCCCGGGCATCTGACAACGCATTAATTTTCTCTCTCATCCTCCCTTCTCTTCTGCCTTAGTTTATGTATACTCCTCTTCACCTTTTCGAGCTACCACTCCAAGAACGAATGCTCAAAACTCACAGACACAATTGAACTAGCCTCCACTACACTACAAAGCAGTGAGAAATGGCCCTCGCCATCCACCCTCTCTCATCTCGTCTTCTATTTCTCCTTCTCTATACACCTTGCTCCCACGCAGACTCTTCTTCGCTCCCTCCTTCTTCCCCACCTCCGTCTCCTCCTTCAAAAAAGGGGCACTTAAACAAGGCCTCACCACCTCCTGCATCGCGCTATCATAAGGCAAACACTTCACATCTAAACCCTCCCAGCCCCGCTTCCTCGCAGGCCCTTCTTCTTTCCTACCTCTGTCTCAGCAGCTAAGAAAGGAGCATAAAAGAAGGGCTTCACCATCTCCTGCATCGCGCTATCATAAGGCAAGTGCTGGGTCATCGCCACCAAGGCCGTCCCATGCCTCGGGGAGATCCACCAGCTATTACTCGCCATCCCCGCCCAACTCACTTCTCCCAGAGGACTCGACAAACTGACCTCCCCCTCCCCAATCACCATCACCCCAAACCCGAACCCACTCCCCTCATAATCGGGAAAACTCGTCAAATGATACGGCAACTGCGCCGGCAAAAGCTGATTCGTGGTCATCATCCTCACGCTCTCCTCCCCCAGCACCTGCACCCCCTCCTCGCTCCTCCCCCCCTCCAACAGCATATGGGCCACCTTCAGATAATCCTGCGCCGTAGACATCAGCCCCCCCCCTCCACTCTTAAAAGGAGGGTCTTCCATCGCCCTTAACCCCGCCACATCCCCCCCCAACCCAGTCCCTAGATCCTCATCCACCTTCATGGGCGCCATCCTCCACATCTTATCCATTGGAATCGAAAACCCCGACTCCTTCATTCCCAAGGGCTTAAACACCCGCTCTTTCATTAAAACATCCAACCCCTTCCCTCCCACCCTACTCAAAAGCACCCCCAGCACATCAAACCCCAGAGAATAATGAAACTCCGTCCCCGGTTCAGTCAACAAAGGAATATCGGCCAATTCACCCAAAAAATCGAATTCGTCATGTGTATAATAATCAGCCAGCATGGCCTCATCATAAGCATCATCGACCGGATGCCCAACGTTATCCCCGTACGCAAACCCAGCTGAGTGTGTCAAAAGCTGACGGATGGTCGCGTTCTTGGTGGCGGGGTGGGAGAGGAAGCCCTCGCGATGGTGGTGCTGCCGGTGGGGTTCAGGCTTGCTGCTGCTGCTCTTGCTGCTGCTGCTGTTGCTGTTGGATAATTGTTCCAACTCGGTCATTTCTTCTTCCATCCACGCAGCGACTCCGTCGTACACAGACAAATGAGCCAGCTCCGGTAAATACTTGGCAATTTCGTCGTCAAGCCCCATCTCCCCCTCCTCCACCAGCTGCAAGGCCACAATAGCCGTCACGGGCTTGGTCATCGAAAACAAACGAAAGAAAGGGTGAGACCCCTGTTGTTGGTATCCTACCACTTCCTTCAAGACGATCTCCCCGTCTTTGCTCCCCATGACATAGGCCCCGTTGATATCTCCCGAGTCGACGAGCGTGGACAAGTTCCGATGCAAGGCCGTAGTGGCATCATGCGAGAAGTAGTGGGGGTCCCCGAAGTGGAGGGCGGGGGCGAGGGAGGGGAGGAGGGCGAGGAGGAGGGAGAGGAAGAGGGTGGCCATGGTGCTGGTGCTGGTGATGGTGGTGGTGCTGACGGTGGAGGTCTTCTTGCGGCGCTTGGATGACGTCGAGGACGAATACGAGGACGAGGACGAGAATTGAGCAGTGGGAAGAGAGGACGACGGCGCTGTGGGCGAACGGGGAGCGAGGAAAGAGGACCTGTGGGGGAGGAGGACGGGAGGGAGGGGCCGTGAGCAAGGAAGTGGAGTGAGGGAGGGGAAGGAGCCGCAGCGTTCGCCTGCTGGACACTGACGGGTGCTTGCAAGCTGCAAAGGCGTGCAAAAATAAGCCGTCGTCTCGATTGACCGGTTGGCTGGCATGGTGGATCGCATGGGGGGGGAAGTGTGCCAGGGGAGGAAGGGCGAGAGACACACACTCATGCCTCGCATTGTACGTACCGGAAGCCCAATGCAAAGACCTTGGTGGCAATCTGTACTTGCTCCTTGAGGCTAGAACCCATCTTGTTGTTAGGGTGGGTGAGGGTGTGAGTGCATCAAGCGGATGGTGGTGGCATGGAAGAATAAAACGGGAGGGGGGGGCGTCGATCGAACGCATCGTGTCGCTTCGTGTGGTGCGCACGCCTCTCCCAATATGCGGAGGCAAGGGCTATTGGCTTCAGGGCAAGGATCAGCAATGTAGCTCCCCGATGCCGTCTAATCAGCCACCACATGGTGCAGCTACGTCGAGTCGTGCTGCCCAATCCATGAGCACAAGCGAGCACGCCGTCAACGAGGAAACTAAGAAACGGCATCAACGTCTAGAGAAACGCCATCGGTTTTTAATTCGAAGGCCTCCATCATGACGACGACGACGGGCTCAGACACTTCTCGGTCCTCTTTATAGAGACACTCACCGTACCCCTACACAACAACCCTCCCCCTTACAGGCAAACGCCTCCGCTCTTTCCAGCTCCAGCCAGTCAATGGTCAACGCCGCCTTGGTGGTCCTGCAATCCTGTCTCACCTGCGTCATAATGGCCAGCTCATCGCTTGCGTTTGCGGCCCCTGCCCCGACTGCTCAGGCCAAGGTATGTGTGTATTGTTTTGTGGACGTGTGGTATTGAGATCTTGTGATAACGCTTTTGTTGCGCCCCACACCATGGGGTTCTTGTGCATGTTGCCCAAGCATCAATCACGGCAGCTTTGTTCTATTCATGCCGTGCCTCATCCTCCTCTCTGCCTTGCTCCATCACCAGCGCTGCAAGCGAGAGATTCCCAAACTTACATCTCGCTCTCAATAGATGCAACATCAGCAGCGTCTAACCCCTCCTATTTCCCCCCCTCCGTCCCAAACCCACGCTCATCCATCTAGGTGCGCCTTTGGAACAGTGGAACCTGTCCCTACGCGCAACGTGCCTGGCTGGCCCTCCTTGAGAAGGACGTGGAGTTTGAACACAAGATTGTGGATTTGCAGAACAAGCCCGATGACTTTGTTGCGCTGTATGCCTCCCTCCATCCCGAACCCACCGCCCGCGCCAAGGTGCCCATCCTCGAGCACTGCACCACCGACTCCTCCCTGTCCTCCCTCCCTTCCTCCTCCTCCCCCTACAACGTTCAACTCATCGAGTCCAGCGTCTGCGCCGAGTACATCGCCGAGGCCTTCCCCAACAGCCAGGGGTCCGCGCTCCTTCCCTCCCTCCCTCGTGACAAAGCTATTATGCGCCTCTTGGGTGAGATGTGGACACTCTCGGGTATGGGCAACTATTTCCCCCTCCTCCTGGCAGGGCAGGCAGAAAAGGAGGGCGAGGAGGCACATGCGGTAGAGGTGGAGAAGATGCAAAAGGGGATGAAGCTCATGGATGCCTTTTTGCGACAGTATGGTTGTGATGTGAAAGAAAGTCCTTTTTTATTGAAGAGTGGGTTTTGTTTAGGGGAAGTGTGCTTGGCGCCCTTTGTCCAAAGGCTGTTGATTGTCGTGCCGCATTGGGCAGGGGTGGATTTGTTAGAGATGGCGGAGAAAGGGGGGTGGGGGAGGTTGAGGGTGTGGATGGAAGCAGTGGCGGGGAGGGAGTCCACCATTAAGTCAGGGGGGACGAAGGAGGAGACGATCAAGAATTATACGAGGCTCCTGGCGATGATGAAGGGGGGAGGGGTAGGAGGAGGAGGAGGAGGGGCGACGACGACGAAGAAATGAGGAGAAGGCGTGGGTTGTAACAAAAGGGAAAAGAATTAGATGAGATGCGAGAGCAAAGTATTTTGTTGGTGTATTCTAAAGTATGATTTATTGCTTCAGGTGATGGTGACTTCAATTCTTGCTTGATCTTTCCGTCTGCGCCAAGATCTTCCTCTTTTCTGATTTTTCGATCAATTTTCAGTTTGTCTCAAGGCACATCTGTCGGAAATGTCAATTCTTTGTTTATTGAGCTCGCTTTCAATGCGCAAGCATTCCCTTCCCTCACTATCCATTTCCCCCTTCTTCTTTTTTCCTTCTTATTTTACACAACACTCTTTTCTCTTCATCTTGCAATTACACATAAATCTCTTAATCCTCTATGGCCTCTCCTTCCTCACCAAGATCGATCCCCAAACCCCAATGCTCCACCACCTGGTTCCCCAGGTCAGGAAATCGGTCCGCCATATCGGCCGCCAATGCTTCGAAAGGGTCGAAAGGATGTTCGTCTTCAACCGCGGCCACCGTCGGCTGCACTTCCAGCATATTGATCACCCCATTTGCCTCGCGGCGTACCTTCAGGCACAGAAACCGGAGGCGGGAAGGTCCCCTTGTTGCTCGAGCACCCAGTCCATGAGGGAGGCCACAAGCTTTGAGGTGCCTTGGATGGAGAGTTGGGGTGATTGATCGTGTTTCTTTGCGGATGTACCTCCCGTTGCCATCTTCTTTGGTCGGGTCGCTCCTGTCCTTAGGCCCACGGGGGCGGACCCCAAATTTGGTATGTTCAAGGCTGGCTGACAGGGGTGGGGAGGTTTGCAGCCAGCCTAAAACCTCGATTAAATTATCCTGCCCAGGTGTGAGTGTACGCCCACCCCATCTAGTCAACGCAAGACTTGGCCTGGCAGCCTTTTGGCATGGCGGGCAAAGCACAACACGCGTCTGCGTTTGAGCGAGTGGGCGAGCTTCAACCGCTCCTGTCTCGGGCACGTACAACACCCACTAAGACTTAGTGCACAAGACACAACATGATATTGATAGTGCAACCAAGATGTTTTCAAATCAAGATAAAAGCAAAAGACCAGTCGGAGATCAAATTTAAGTACCCAATAATATTATTTCCTTCATTTTCATATTTTACACAATTCTGTTTTCATCATCATGGTCATCTCAAAATTCCTTGCTCGTTCGCACCTGTCTCCTCCCTCTCTACCTTTTTCCTCACCTACCCTCCTCCTGCTCCTCCTCCTCCTTGTCCCCTTCCTCCTCCTCAGCTGCATGTATACAGGGCTTGGGCCTCGAGACCATCCCTCCCTCCTTCCCACCCTCTTCAAAGCACAGCGGGAGCGAGGTCAGCTTCCGTGTGTAGGAGCCCTCTTGCCTTGGAGCTTCGGCGACAATGATTTGCAAGGTGTGGATCCCCCGAGCCAGCAGTCTGTCCACGCTGAAGGTGGTGGTCAGGCGATGCCACAGGTATTGCGCGAGCTCTTCGGCGGTGCTGTGTGTGTTGGATTGGAGGAGGAAATAGAACATTCGAATTGAGTTAATTGTTATTCTATTACTTGCGCAATTCTTCAAATTATGAATTAAATATTCGCTCTTTCTCCTTCATCTTCACCTTCCCTCATTCGCCCCATCCGTCTTACCTATGCACAATGGGCAGCATCGCACAGTCCCCCGTCGGGAAAACAAACCGAGCCCCATCCTCACAAGTAAGGGTGGTCGAGACACTATCACTCTCAATCCGAATCACATTGCTCCGAGTCGGACAGAGAAAGCGTTCGTTCAGTTCCTTGCAGAGGGCCCGGGTCACGCGCTTGATGTCGCCAAAATCGATCAAGTAGCTTTGGGTGGGGGGAAGGAAGGGAGGGAGGGAGGGAGGGAGGAAGAGTGAGTTGATGACTGAATGGGGATGAAAGAACGAGCTGGCGGATAGATTTTGGCATCAAATTCAACATAAATCTCTGCTACTAAATGCTCGCACGCATGCATCTTCCTTTCTCGACCCCCTCCTTTCCCCTCCTCTCCTCCATCTTCCTCCGCTGAAGCCCACCACCAGCTTACCCATCATGCCCCCGTCTCGTCCCTCGCATCCGCACGCCCACCGTGTAGTTGTGTCCGTGCAGCCTTTCCCTGTACCCTTTGAAGGCCACGAAATGCGCACAGTGGAATTTGAAGTCTTGCTTCATGACAAAAACCTTTTGAGGGTGTGGGAGGAGCGTGGTGGGGAGGGAGGGAGGGGAGGGATGGAGGGATGAGAGACGGGACCGGAGTACGAGAGCGGGAAAGGGGGAAGCCGGGACAGGAGGAAGAGCTCCGTTGGCTTCTTGCATGTGTGTTGACGCACACACACACGGCATGCTTGGCTTTAGATCAAAGGGAGGGGGTGGGGAGGCTGGCATACGTACCTCGAACTGCTCTTGCGACTTCTCCTCGTTTTTGCTTGGAGTTGCTGCGCTGCTGGCGGCCGCGGCAGAGGGAGACGACGACGACGATGCCATAGCTTCTGAAGGGCTGCTCCTGTGCCTGTGTGTTGTGTGGTTGTGGACAAATAGGCATTAGAAATGCATGCGTGGCGGGTTTTGACCTTCCGCTTCGCCTGCCCCTCATGCTTTCCCAGGCTTAGATTTGTCTCTTGTCCATCCTCCTTTCTCGTGTTGTATTGTGAGTCGACTCCATCAAGCACTTCTAATCCACCTTTTCATATACATCCACAGGCAGGCAAGACAGGCGGTCCTTGCTTCTCGTCCACCCGCCTCCAGCCAGCCTTCTCTCTTCCCCTCCGCACCAACCCTCATATCACGATGCCACGCCATTATACCCTCCCCCTCCTCCTGGCCTGCTGCCTCCTCCTTCTCACGCCCCTGCACGCCTTCCTCATCCCGTCCCCGGCCTTGTCCCTGGCCGGGCACAAAGGCCCTATGACCGCCGTCTCGACCTCTAGCCCTCGGTACGTGTGTGTGAGTGTATGGTGGTGCCTGGCTCTCTCTTTTCATAGTTGCAGTAGCCGCATGCTCCTTTCCTCCCCTTTTCCCTTCCTCTGCCGTCGCACCATTCCTCTGTGCGGGCTGCGCCTGTTCTATCCTATCTTGTCGATGTCTACCTTGCATCCTTGTCCTCGCCCTCCTCACGCTCCCTCCCTCCCACCCTTCCACCCGTCATAGCCGCAGCAAGGGCGTGGCCTACGCCATGATGGACGGAATCACCAACGGCCTCATCGGCGCCCTCAAGTCCCTCGCAGGGCGAAAGACCATTTCCGAAGCCAATATTGGTACGTCTTCTTCCCCCCCTCTCTCCGTCCCTCACTCCCTTCCTTACTCTAATCAAAATCATCTCCTCATCCCTTTCCCCCTCCCTCCCTCCCTCCCCTCACAGATGGAGCCCTTCGCGACGTCAAGCGAGCCCTGCTCGACGCCGACGTGAATCTGAAGGTGACCAATGCCTTGCTGGAGGCGGTGAAGGAAAAGGCGCTCGGTAGGGAGGGAGGGAGGGAGGGGGGGAGGGAGAGAGGGAGGGAGGGAAGGCGTGAGAGGAGGGGAGGGGAAGGCTGAAGGTGACCAACGCCTTGCTGGAGGAGGTGAAGAAGAAGGCGCTCGGTAGGGAGGGAGGGAGGGAGGGAGGGAGCGAGGGAGGGATGGGGGAAGGAAGAGAGGGAAGGGATGAGGGAGTTGAGCGTGATTTTTCGAGCCCAGCTGTCTCGCCTTCTGGTCGTTTCTCCTGTAGTATTACTTGAATGCAACCGCGTGGACGATATTCTATCTTATACTTCACATTTCCTCCCTCCCTCCCTCCCTTCCTCCCTCCCTCCTTTCCCCAGGCATGGACGTGACGAAGGGCGTGACCCCCGACCAGGAGTTTATCAAGATCATGTACGACGAGCTCGTGGCACTCATGGGCGCCGAGCAGTCCGAATTGATCCAGGTAAGTGTGTATATACATGTGTGTGTCTGTATGCGTGTGTATGTGTATGTGCCCTCCCCTCCGTCCCTCCATCCTTCTCTCCCTGCTTTTGGTTTGTCAAGATGTACGACGAGCTCGTGGCCCTCATGGGTGCCGAACAGTCCGAATTGATCCAGGTAAGTGCCCTCCCTCCCTCCCTCCCTCTTTCTTGTCCGAAGAAGAATGTCGTCATTTATTCCATTCACTCACCCATCTCTCCCTCCCTCCCTCCCTCCCTCCCTCCCTCAGGCCACCAAGCTCCCCACCGTCATCCTCCTAGCCGGTCTGCAAGGCGCGGGTAAAACCACCGCTGCAGCCAAGTTGGCCCTGTACTGCCAGTCCCGCGCCGAGAAATCTGGAGCTTTTGAGAAGGTACGTTCTCCCTCCTTCCTCCCCTCCCTCCCTTCCCACCGCTGCTGCCAAGTTAGCCCTGTACTGCCTGTCCCGCGCTGAGAAGACAGAGTCTTTCGGGAAGGTACGACCCACCCTCCCTCCCTCCCTGCCTCCGTACTGATACCACTTCAACCCTCCCCCCTCCCTCCCTCCCTTCCTCCCTCCCTCCCTAGGTCCTGATGGTGGCTGCGGACATCTACAGGCCCGCGGCTACTGACCAGCTGCGAACCCTGGGAGAGTGAAGGAGAAATTGTTGTTCTGTACTCACAAACCCCCTCCCTCCCTCCCTCCCTTCCTCCCTCCCTCCCTAAGTCCTGATGGTCGCCGCTGATATTTACAGGCCTGCGGCAATCGACCAGCTAAGGACGTTAGGAGAGAGGATTACTCACCTTCCCTCCCTCCATCCCTCCCTCCCTCCCTCCCTCCGTAGGTCCTGATGGTGGCTGCGGACATCTACAGACCTGCGGCTATCGACCAGCTGCGGACGTTAGGAGAGAAGATTGGGGTGGAGGTGTTCTCCATGGGCACGGATGCCGACCCTATTGGTAGGGAGGGAGGGAGGAAGGCCGGGAGGGAGGGAGGGAAGGTGGGTGGATAGGTGGGGCTGGTCAGGCTGCGGACGTTAGGGGAGAAGATTGGGTGGAGGTGTTTTCGATGGGCACGATGCCGACCCTATCGGTAGGGAGGGAGGGAGGGAGGGCAGGCAGAGTCTCTCTATCTATGTATGTGACTCTTACCTACGATCCACCGCTTCCTCCCTCCCCCTCCTCCAGTCATCGCCCGCAAGGGTCTAGAGAAAGCCAAGGCCGAGGGCTTCACCACCGTCATAGTGGACACCGCCGGCCGACAAGTGATCAATGAAAAGCTGATGAAGGAGATCAAGGTACGCCCCTCCTTTCATCCCTCCCTCCCTCCCTCCCTCCTTCCTTTCCTCCCTTTCTCACCGTCATCGTGGACACCGCCGGTCGACAAGTGATCGATGAGAAGCTGATGAAGGAGATCAATGCATGCCCCTCCCTCCCTCCCTCCCTCCTTTTTCCACCAATGTCTCCCGCTCATCCCCCTCCCTCTCCCTCCCTCCCTCCCTCCTTCCCTCCCTTGACAGGACGTGAAAGCCGCCGTCAAGCCCCACGAGGTGTTGCTAGTCATAGATGCCATGACGGGCCAAGAAGCTGCCACAGTCACTGCGCGTTTCAATGACGAGATTGGCTTGACAGGTACGTGCTGCCTCTCCCTCCCCCCCCCCCCCCCCCCCCCCCCCCCCCCCCCCCCCCCCCCCCCCCCCCCCCCCCCCCCCCTCCCCCCCCCCCCCCCCCCCCT
>Ga0105054_10012952_pt1 | contig 10131 bp, 13 predicted proteins | sample BON02_FD_78091 | JGI IMG/M metagenome (GOLD analysis project Ga0105054, IMG submission 78091) | Freshwater microbial communities from Lake Bonney liftoff mats and glacier meltwater in Antarctica - BON-02 (megahit assembly) | ecosystem: Environmental > Aquatic > Freshwater > Ice > Glacier... | reverse complement strand
TAATGCAGGTAAATAGAGATAAAGCCTGATTAGCTAAATGTTTAAACTACTACTACGAAACCTTAAAAAAAGGGAGTGAAACAGAAGATAATGTGTAGGTGGTAGGAATATTGCTTTATCCGGAATTGATAAAAGACTTATTCGATTTTGACATTAATAAATCCTCTTATCAGGTTGATTTAAATCTTAAGCGAATGCATGTTTATCAGATACTTGCATATTACAGAGCTAGTATTATCATTTTATTAAAGAACCCTGAATTAGCGGATGTAGAATTAATAAAAAACAAGCTTAGGGAGTTTATTCTTTTGATGACTAAAACTACTAACGCTCCTTCGGATCTTGATTTTCTTGCGGCTATGTTTAAGCCTAATTTCGCAAAGTTCAACCAAATCATCAATAGCGATTTATACACCAACCTTAGCGTTGATCAGCTCGCTAACCTTGGCCACATGAGTGCCTCGAGTTTTAAAAGGAAGTTTAAAGAGGTGTATAACGATAGCCCTCTGAAATATTTGAATTAAAAGAAGATAGGCAAGGCCATTACCCTGCTGGAGAAGGGAGATGTGCGAATTTCCGACATCGCATGCGATTTAGGTTTTGGATCGCTCACTACCTTTAACAGAGTGTGTAAACAGCAAACTGGCAAAAGCCCCTCGGAATATCGTTTGAGCTAATTTGATTAGTTATTGAGCCTGAAGGCAAAGAGTTCCCTAGGCGAAACCATGGCCTTTGCATTGTATTTAAAAACAAAGCGCCGTGAAACAATTAAGGGCAAGCGGCTTACTAGTGGTGTTGGCATTTACTTCTCTAGCACAGTCTCAAACCTAATTAGGAAAAGCTCCCGCAGAAATAACTCTAGCATTTGAAATCAATGCCCCGATTGAGAAAGTATGGGCCGAATTTTCAAACATTGGCGGTATTTTTTTTATAGCCTTACGGTAGATGCTTCCTATATTTCTTCAGATTAGAAAACAGGGCTTGGAGCGACATAACACATGATAATGTCTCCTTTGGTCAAAAGGCGCAACTCTCGATGAAAGAGTATTGATCTGGCAGGAAGGGACTTATCAGAAACTTGAAGTTTTCAAGATTTATAAAATAGCGGGAATTCAAACCATGGGTGGAGATCTTCGCTTGATTAAAAAAGACGATAAAACTATTCTGAGTTCTACTCTCAATTATTCTAATGACCAATGGAATGTGGGGAATGATGAAAAAAATGATGGGAAAAAAGAGGGGCACTAAAACTTGGAAGAAAGTATTTACGGGTTACAAGTACCATATTGAAACTAGTGGAGAAGTTACTCCTAAAACCAAACTAGACATGGTAACAGTAAAGTTAATTGACATCAAAACTTCATAAACACAGCAGCATGATAAAAAACGTTGGTAAAGTAGATCGAATAGGAAGGCTAGTCCTTGGCATTGTAATTATTGCTGGGGGCTTAGTTTTTAGCTCTTGGCGGGGTTTAGTCGGTGTAGGTATTATTCTGCCCGCTTTGATTGGCTATGATCCCTTGTATTCAGTGATAGGATTTAATTCAAATAAAAAACAGCATGAAAGACGCAGATTTTAAAGGCAAATACGGCTCCTGAGCTCTAATAACAGGGCAACCTCGGGTATAGGTGCGGAAATCACCAGCCAATTGGCGTCCAAAGGGTTAAATATTATCCTGCTTGCACGTAAAAAAAAGGAACTGGCAGAGCGCGCTGTTTCATTGCAAAAAAGATAAGGTATTAAAGTAAAATATATCTCTGCTGATTTATCCACTATCGAAGGAGTAGAAAAGGTAAAAAGGTTAGAAGAAAAAATCGGTCTTTTGGTTCTTTCCGCAGGCTACGAAGTGAATGGTTTATTTGAGAAAACCGCGCTTGAAAGTGAATTAAAGGTGCTGCAAGTAAACGTGATTGCAACTTTACAGCTAAGCCACCACTTTAGTGAATTTATGGCGGAAAGGGGAAAAGGGGGCATCCTATCTATTGCCAGCTTATCCGGCCACATGCCCAATCCTTATTTCTCTAATTACGCTGGTTCAAAAGCATATGTGTTAAACTTAGGGGCCTCTTTCTACGGCGAATTAAAGCCCAAAGTAGTGGATATAACAGTACTATCACCGGGTTTAACCAATACTCCAATGGTTGCAGACAATGGCATGGACCGGAAAAAGACTCCAATGCAAGCGATGCAGCCTTCGGTAGTAGCTGAAACCGCGGGTAAGCATCTGATTTCTGTGCCCAGGGCTAAAAATAAAATGATGGCATTTATGTCCAAGCACAGCTTCCTTGAAATGCAAGCAATAATGAATGAGAAAATGATTCTTAAAGCGATGAACAAGAATAAAATATGAAATTAAGCTGAAAAACGTATAAAATAGCGGGTTATAAAAGTCTCGTTTTAATATCAGTTCGACCTTAAATTAGAGTATCAGGTTTTCAGTTTATTGAAAATAATTTTTGCTACCCACGCTAAATACTGATTTTCAGCGCTACTACTCCTAAAAATAGCCCGTTTTTATTCTAGGGTCAGCTTGAAACGCAGTATTTACATTGGGCCGGAAACCTAACTTTGGATCGAACTTAGTTTATAACATGTTGTACCTTTGGGAACACGTTATTAAGTGGACCTATATTCTTTCTGATCTCATTTTAGAGTAAGTAGAGAAGCAATCGGATATTTTCCGCTAATTACAATCAGATAAAGTTATCCGAATTTAAACAGAATGTTTAAGCATCAAGGTAAAAGCAGGACTTTAAAACACAACCTGCGTATTGCTAGCGTTTTGTCTTTTGTTGCAGGAGTAGTTAATGTGAGCGGCTTTTTAGCTTTTAAACAATTGACTACCAATGTGACAGGACATTTCGCCCTCTTCATTAATGATTTCGCCAATTTTGAGTTTTGGAAAGGCACCATTTATTTCTTGTATATTTTCATGTTTCTTTTTGGGTCTTTTTTGTCAAGCTTTTTAATTGAGAAGTATAGGGAAAATAGGCGGCTTAACATTTTTGTAGTACCCACATTGATTGAAGCCTTCATTTTGATTTCCATTGGAGTGCTTAGTAATTTTGTTGAGTGGGGTAATCCTAATCTAATTATTTGCCTTTTGCTGTTTGCCATGGGCTTACAAAACTCGTTTGTGACCAAAATTTCTAATGCCGTCGTTCGTACCACTCACCTTACCGGTCTTTTTACAGATTTGGGTATTGATATTTCTCAGTTATTCTTTCCTAGGCTTTATCCTAATAAGCAAAAATTAAAAGCCAACATAAAGCTGCGTATTTTTATAATATCATTTTTTTTTACCGGTGGCTTAATCGGAGGGTTTCTATTTGCCTCGGTGCAACTAAAGTTGAACACTTTAATTTTTGCCGCTTCAATTTTACTGCTCAGCCTATTATACGATGACCTAAGATACCGACTGATTAAAGTTAAAAGGAAGTTTAAGCAAAAAAGAGCCATTAAGGTAAAGCTTTGAAGTATTTGCAAATAATAAAGGCCATCTTGAGGTGATTATCCAATACTTGGCTATTAGACGAAAATATGAAGGTACCTTTGTTTCTTGTTTCTTGTTTATTTCCCATTCTAAGTTTTTAAGCATGGACAACGTATCAAAAGAGCTTTCTATACTTTGGATACTAGCCAAATTCCCTAAGCATTAGGTTTACTCATGCTTCTTTAAAATCATTATTTTCGGGCTTTGGTAAAAAGGCAAAATGCTTTAAAATTGAAGAGCATGTTGATCAGGCAAATACTCATTACTCGACTGTTAAACTTTAATAAATTAATAAAGCTTTATGGGATATAATATTGTGTTGATAGAACCAGAGATACCGATGAACACTGGTAATATTGGTCGACTTAGTTTAGCCTCTGGGTCAGATTTACATTTGGTGAAACCATTTGGCTTTGAGCTAGATGATACCCGATTAAAAAGAGCGGGATTAGATTATTGGAAGCATATTTCACTGCATATTTATGAGTCAACGGAAGAGTTTTTTTCCGTAAATAGGGATAAAGAAATGGTCTTTTTCTCGAGTCACGCTGAGCAAGACTATATCTCAATTGACTATAAGGATGGCCTGTTTCTTATCTTTGGAAAAGAGTCTGTGGGTTTGTCAAAAGAAATAGTCGCTGAAAACCCTGATAAGCAGTATAAAATTCCAATTTATAGTAGCCACGTGCGTAGTCTTAATTTAGCCAATGCCGTTAGCATCGTTGTTTATGAAGGACTTAGGAGTATCCGCTGAGGCTACTTTGCACAATTGTTTTGTATTATTTGGTGCCAGAGTATCTGCTAATTAGAAATAATGGTAACTCTCATAATCATTACCAGAGATGAGATTCAGAAAAGTGCATGGGTCTTGCGAATTTGAATTGAATGGCAATCACTTTCAAACTCTTGGGTCAATATATCTCCGCTCTTTTTAAAGTTAAATTAGGCGATTAGATCAGGGTTCATTTTATTATTTTGTAAATTTAGATGGAGATGAATGATAGCTCTTCAATTCGACTTTTTAAAAATTAAAAGATAGCATGCGATGAAAAATATATTAGTGGCAATCGACTTCAATAAGGATGAACAACTACTTATAGACCAGTCATTTAACTTAGCTAAGGCCTTCAATTCGAAAGTTTGGCTGATGCATATAGCGGCTCCAGATCCAGACTTTGTGGGATATGATGTGGGGCCTCAGTATATAAGGGACAGTAGAGCGGAAGAGCTTAGAAAAGAGCACAAGCTTATTCAAGAGTATTCAGAAGGACTTAAAGCTAAGGGCGTAGATTCAGAAGGTTTGTTAGTGCAAGGCGCAACCATTGAAATGATCATTAAGGAGTCTCAGAAATTAAATATTGATCTCATTATCGCTGGTCACCTTAGTCGCGGCTTTTTTTACAATGCTTTTGTAGGCAGTACCTCTTCGGTAATTATTAAAGAATCAAAAATACCAGTACTAATTGTTCCTCTAAATTAATAACAGGAGGGCTTTTAATCCTTTTATTCTCCCAAAATTTCGTGGCATATTGCTCGCTTAAAAAAAAATGCTTCTCGGGGAATATTAGACCAAGCAATCTTGGTAATTTTAAGGCATCTTAATTAACCCACTTAGTGAAATTTGATTTTGGCGTAAAAGAAATAATATAGCATATGACCAATAGTGATATCATACGACGTGTTCGTTATCTGTTTGACTTTAATGATTTAAAAATGATAGCGCTTTTTAAGTTAGCTGATCACGAGGTTGAAAAAACTCAAGTGGAAAACTGGTTAAGAAAGGACGAGGATCCTGACTTAGTGGAGATATCCGATAAAGAGTTGGCTATTTTTTTAAATGGTTTGATCATTGAAAAACGAGGCAAGCGCGACGGTCCTATACCAGAAGCAGAAGATCCATTAAGCAATAACATGATCTTACGGAAATTGAAGATTGCTTTGGATTTGAAGACAGATGACATTTTAGCGATATTCGACTTGATTGATAAAGGAATAAGCAAGCATGAACTGAGTGCTTTTTTTCGTAATCCCAGTCATAAATCTTACCGACCATGCATGGATCAGTACTTAAGAAGTTTTTTTAATGGTTTACAAACAAAGTATAAAGGTACCTAGGTAAATTTATCCGAGACTAAGCTGAACAACCACGTTGAAGTAATCCTGAGTTGGCAATATTATTAGATTAACCCAAATTGGACTAGGGAAAAATGAAAGCAGTATTATACGATAAAAGGAGTTTAACTAATAAGCTAATCTATAGTGATGCAGATAAACCTAGCCCTTCAGACAATGAGGTTCTGATAAAGTAGCCTCAGTGTCGATTAATGCGGCTGATTATCGTTCTATGAGAATGGGAACTATACCCAAAAAAAAGATTTTTGGAGGAGCAATAGCTGGGTGGGTAGAGTTAGTTGGAAATAGCGTCGAAGAATTTGAGGTAGGAAATGAGGTACTAGGTGACCTTTCTGATTTCGGATTTGGTGGATTGGCAGAGTACGCGCTCGCGCCTTGTAAAGCATTGGTTAAAAACCAGCTAGAATGTTATTTGAAGAAGCAGCAACATTACCCGTTGCAGCTCTTACAGGCTTTACGCGACAAGGGCAAGATAAAAAAAGGACAGAAGATATTAATTGTGGGTGCTGCGGGTGGAGTTGGACCTTTTGCCACACAACTTGCAAAGTATTATGGTGGGATTGTAACCGCAGTTTGCAGCGCAAAAAATATTAAGCAAACACGTTCTCTGGGGGCCGACCACGTGATTGACTATGTAAAAGAGGATTTTACCAAAAGCACGGAGTCCTATGATCTCATTTTAGCCATTAACGGCAATTATCCTTTACTGGCCTATAAAAAAATATTAAACTCGGATGGTATTTTGTGATGGTGGGAGGTGAGCTATCGCAAATATTTAAGGCTATTTTTTTAGGTTGGCTCTTGTCTTTTGGTAAAAGGAAAATGCAATTTCTTGCTGCCAAATCAAATGCTAAGGATTTAGAATTCATAGTGCAGTTGGTAGAGGAGGGAAATATTTTCCCTATCATTGAAAGTCGATACACCCTGCAAAAAACGGCAGATGCAATAGATTACATAAGCCAAGGCCATGCGCGGGCTAAAATAATTGTCAATATTATTTAAGGTCGCTGTTTAGCTAAAGCTGCCAACTTAGGTTAGCAATAAACTGAAAAGGCTGCATCTGCTCTGTTTGCTGCAGCCAGCCGCAGCAGCGACCACAGCCTTGTCCTTCTCTTTTTGTTGACAATCTGAAGCTATAATTTCAATCAAATTTAAGTTAATAGGTTTTTGAAATATTAATTTCACCTTATAGAGAGATTGAAGAAGGATAGCCAAAACTTTGCCCTTTTCAAAAGCAGACTGATCCTAAACTTCCCATTAAATTTTGCTAGAAATCTCTATTCGTGGCGCTCAGTAACGATTATGCAGTGGTGAACTAATAGGCTAGTTAAATGTTCTTTCTTTAATTATTTTTAGTGAAACCTTCCAAAATGACTAAAACACAAAAATTACTACCATTCTTTTTCGATAAGCTTCTGTCAGAAAACACCCGTAGTAAAACTGAAAAAGTAATTCTCAAAGTTGCATTAGTCAGTTTCTTCATTCACTTGGCATTAATTTATGTATTGAAATTCGATTTCATTGACTTTACGTCAAACTCTGAGCTTCTTAAGAACCCGATTTCCGCTATTTACACCCCTTTCTCATTTATCCTTATTTACGAGGTTTATCTCCTAATTTATTACTTACCTAAGTCCTTTACGACTTATATAACCAAGCAGTATGAAATAATCACTCTCATTATAATCCGAAAATTATTTAAGGATCTTGCGGCTTTAGAGCTTAGTTCAGATTGGTTCGAAATAAAAGGAGACTTACAATTTACCTATGATATATTAGCATCACTAATACTATTTTATTTAATATTTCAATTTCAAAGACAAGGCAATAAAAAAGAAGCATTACAAACAGAAGTTCAATTAACTATTAAAAAATTTGTAAATACAAAAAAGGTAATTGCCCTTATATTAGTGCCGGTATTTTTTGTCATGGCCATTTATACTCTCATAAATTGGTCCACAGGAATTTCTATAGCATCTCATGAAATGCCTTCATTTGAAAGTATTAATAATCTATTTTTTGACCAATTTTTTACAGTTCTAATCCTAGTCGACGTGGTAATATTGTTGATTTCCTTCTTTTACACTCATCAGTTTCATAAAATTATCCGCAACTCAGGCTTTGTGATTTCAACTATTTTAATCAGGATGTCATTTGGAGTAAGTGGATTAATAAGTACAATTCTTATAGTAACAGCAGTGCTTTTTGGTTTGGCCATAATTACAATTCATAATAAATACGAAAAGGTTTTAAATTAACGGTCGGGCGAAGCTGGAATATCTTCGGTCGACCCCGTTCGAACCACCTCCTCACAAAAATTTGTCAAGTGTGCCCGCCGAAATTTCATGTAAACAATCGCTATACCTTAAATATAAGAGAATCTAAGTCGGTCAATTTTTATAGGAGTAAGTTTCAAGTGACTGACAGCCAGCTTACGCGAAGTTTTGTTTTAATTTCTTAGCATATCATACTCATTTCTCGCCTGTATCTCTGGTTTAATGATTTATTTTGATGTCAACTTGAAAAGAAACAGATAACAAAATGATTTTACGCGTCTTAATATTATTGCTCTTAAGTGTCAGTCTTTCCGCCCAGGTAAATGAAAATTTGGTTAAAAGTTTGGAGGAATACGCTGAGGCCACCCAAGATAAAAACTGGACGGTGGTATTGAAGCTGACTAATCCAGATTTAATCAAGTTTTTAGGGGGAGAGCAGAAAATACTTTCTGACATTAAAAGATCAGATATCCAACTAAAAAATAGTGGATTGAAGTTGACGAAATTTGAATTGTCTCAACCGCTGGATGAGCACCGAACGGAAGAAGGGGATATTTTTTGTGCAGTTCCTGCACGCTTAAGTTTTAAAGGTGATGGCTCCAAACTTTATTCTGAGGCACCCATTTTAGCTATATCTAGTGACGATGGGTTAACTTGGACCTTTATAAATGTAGCGGAAGTTAACAGGGTGGATTTGGTAACAATTTTTCCGCAGTTTCCAAAGCAAATGAATTTACCACTACAAAAAGTATATACCGATAACTAGTTTTATTTTAAAGTAAGTGTCTCAAGGGTCAAACACTACTGGCTATTTTCGCCAAGCTTTAAATCATTAAAGTGCAGCCCTAACTTGATTATGTTTTTTTGTTCATTAAAAGCAAGCATATTAAATAGATCAAAGTCAAATTTTTAAAGACATGAAGTCAATTAAACTCTCAGCGTTCATTATTTGTATTATACAAGATCTTGTTGCCCAAAATATCCAAATCACGAAGGCCGAAAATCCATCTGAGCCTACAATAGGGAGGATTCGTGCAATAATTAGTAAAATCTATGCGTTATTTAGTCTTCAACCCTATGGGCCGTCTTTCAAAAATTGTCAAGTGCTTTTGGATGCTGACGCCCTAAAAAGCCGCACAGTTTTTATTATTAAAGATTAATAGATGATGAAAAAGTAAAAACAATAAATGCCTTGCTTATAAGATAGTCTCCTGCCTACACTTAATACGAAATAAGAGCAACCGATGGTATAATTCGTTTCAGACATTATAAGTGAGGGCCGGAGAAGAAAGTTTTTATTCTAATACCCTTAAAAAGTTAAAAAAATATTCATGAGACTACTTCTCAATTTAATGATGCTATTCGCTTTCATGGCGAATACATGTGCTCAGGAAGTTAATAAATCACTGGGGATAAAGGAGATTCTAGCACTAAAGGGAATTAAGGATATTCAAGAAAGTCCTGATGAAAAGTGGATTGCTTTTGTCATTAATTCTACTGATACAGTAAAAGATAAATCAAGTAATCAAATATGGATGGTTTCAGCAGAGGGCGATGAACTCGTGCCTATGACCTCTAAAGAATACTCCGCTAGCGAACCAAGATGGAGCCCAGATGGTAAGTACTTATCCTTTATAGCGAAAAAGGAAGAGAAAGGTAAAGCACAGGTTTACAGCCTCAATCGTTTTGGTGGGGATTCTCAGCAGATCACAAAAACCAAACAAGGAGTTTCCAGTTATGAATGGTCACCTCAGGGTGATCGCCTTCTGCTTGTTTTACAAGATCCCAAACCAGCGGATCTAACAAAAGACACCAAGGATGATGAAAAGCTTTTGCCTCATGTAATAGATCGTATTCATTTTAAAGAGGATTATATAGGATATTTAGATAGACGAAGAAATCATATATATGTGTTAACACTAGGAGATTCTTCGGCTATCCAGGTTACCTCAGGCGATTATGACGACTCAAAACCTAAATGGAGCCCAAACGGTAAAGCGATTGCTTTTGTTAGCAATCGTTCTAGTAGCCCCGATCTAAACTATGACTCAAATATATGGACAGTTTTAGCGGATAATAAGGATAAAGGAGCTAAACTAAAGCAAATTACCACCAATTCGGGCTCAGATGATGCCCCAAACTGGAGCCCTGATGGCAAATACATCTGCTATACTACTATCATAAATTCTGAAGTTGTGCCTTTTGCTACCGCACATCTAGCGGTAATT
>Ga0105054_10012949_pt1 | contig 10132 bp, 9 predicted proteins | sample BON02_FD_78091 | JGI IMG/M metagenome (GOLD analysis project Ga0105054, IMG submission 78091) | Freshwater microbial communities from Lake Bonney liftoff mats and glacier meltwater in Antarctica - BON-02 (megahit assembly) | ecosystem: Environmental > Aquatic > Freshwater > Ice > Glacier... | reverse complement strand
TACCGAGCGACTTTCGCATCTTGAGGAGTCCCGATTCGGGACGCTTGCTTCGCTCGTTCTTGTCCCACTTCGGGCCCCCGATGGCGGCAAGAAGCACTGAGTCCGATGCCAACTGTACATACACGAAAATTGTGCGCACAGATATACATAAATACATACATAAATATATAGGTGTAAATGTTTAAATTCATACATATGCATGTGTGTGTGTTTGTATGTGTAGAGTGGCATCCACTGCTGGCGCTGGTTGTCCATGGGACTGCTCAATTCTGGCCTTGGTACACACATAAACAAACTTGCATACACGCAGATGTGCATAAACACATTTGTTTGGGTATAACGTACCGTATGTCTGCACATATCTTGCGTGTATATGCATGCACACTAATTCTCGCCTGTGTGCAAAAAAATTCCACACAAATATACATGTACATGTGTACACATACATACATACAACCATCTGCTTGTAAGTAGCGTCGGGGAAAGGGTCATCGCAGGCATCGAGAGCCGCACCACCAATAAGCGCGTCAGTGAATTCCATCTTGAAGCCCTGCTTCTCGGCGAGCTTCATGCACACCTTCTTGGTGGCCTCCATGATCTCAGGCCCGATGCCGTCGCCGGGGAGCGACGTGATCTTGTAGGAGTCCTTCTTTGAAACCACCATCTTGAGCGAGCTAGAAGAAGTGTGCGTGCGGCGCCCGACCGAGGGCGTGGTGATTGGCGCAAAGCTGAAGGCAGACGCTCCTGCTATCAGGGCGAGGGCGACAATTGTTCTGTGAAATGTTTGTTGCGTCAGCAAATCTCGTATCATCAGTTCTTCACTGCGCTTTCATGACGCTGCATCTTTTTTTCGTTACACGTGCTTGTATATCAGATTGATGTGATATTTGATCGAGCACGTGAAACTATTTCGATATGTTGTGGGTTTGATCTCGAAGCACCTGGAGGCACATATGCGTGGTTGTTGGGCATGTCCTGTGTGTGTCGTGCTAGTGTGTATGTGTGTGTGTGCTATGAACTGTGTGTGTGCGTGCGTGTGTGCGTGTGTGCGTGCAGTGCGTTTATGTGAGAGTGTGCGCGCATTTGTGCGTGCTTGCGTCTGTGTTTGTGTATGTTGTATGATGGAAATGTGCGTGTGCATTTGCGTGTGTTCGGTTCACGGAAGAGATGCAGCGAAATCGTCAGTGGTCGCGATATCTGATCCCCCGCCTGCTACAATGGTCATCCCGCAGCTTGAATGCGCATCCTTCGCCGCACCCATAGAGTGTGTGATTTGCGAAGGTCACAACGATGGGGATCGTTGCGACACAACTCTAATTGCACGATACGCCGGGTGTTGTGCGCGTGTGCGATCCTGGCTCCGCGCTGAGAGCAGCGGAGGCCTGCACACGTGCATGTTGAAAGGGGTCGCATTTCACTGTGCACGTCTTGAATGCCTCTCGGAGCAGGAGGATTGGCAGAGGGCGCATCAGCAAATGACTGCAACCATACGCCATCCACGCATCCCAATCTCTGTCAGCTCGCATGCAGTCCGCATCTTGTGTGATGCAATGCTCCCTCACCTACGCATTTTGGAATGAAGCAAGTCTCTCATCCTAATCTTAAGGTCCTTTTAAAAAAAGGTTGCCAAGAATGAAACTCCAAAATAGCTCTGTGTGGGAGACGAGATGGCCAGCCGACTCGCTCTTTGATGGAGTAAGTGCAGCCGCCTTGTTCATTCAATCCGCCGTGTGTGGCATAACTGCAATTATCACAACCATTCAACAGCCACTCCCCTCCCCTGCCCAGGTCTGATGAGCCGGGTATGTCGGTCGCGTTGCGCGCGTGGCGGCACAGGACGGTGGCGGCGTTGGCCTGTTCTCTTGCGGTGACCGCACTCGTCGCTTGGTATATTTGTGTGTCCCTTTCCGCGTTCTGAGCTTCAACTTGTGCTGCAGCAGCGGGATGCACACCCAAAAACTCCCAATCATCAAGGCAACGAAACTATGAATGAACGAAGAGAGTTTGTAAGTGCCGGGTTGCGTGCAATTGAAGTATCAAAGACTTCGGCAGGCTGGCTTACTAGTTCATTTTTTGATACACCTGGAGAGACCTGTGATTGTATTTACGTTCATCTGTATCAATCTATCTCTTTTTCTGTCTATTTATGTTATTGTGTTGTATGCGTGTGTGTGTACATATGGACGTGTGTGTGTGTGAAAAAGCGAGTGTGTGTATGTGTGTGTGCAAGAGAGAGTGTTTTTGTGATTGTGTGTGTGCGTGTCACGGTGTGTGTGTGTGTGTGTCTGCGTCTGTGTTTGTTTGCGTGTGTGGTGTGTGTGTGGGGGGGGTTATATATACACACGCGCACATGCGTCGTATATAAGAGCGGTGTACATGTGTACACGCATACATACACAGAAACAGAAAGCACTACATTCATGCTTGCATGTGTGTATTGATACGACGTCGCCGCGCGCCCACTGGATCGGACCAGAGTAAAGGAGTTCGTCGCCCGAGGGGAGTGTCATGTCATCCTAAACGCGAGGGGAGTGTCATCAGTAAGACACTCCCCTCACGCTAGACGCTAAGACACTCCCCTCACGCTAGACGCATGACACTCCCCTCGGGCGAGACGCCATGACACTCCCCTCGGGCGAGACGCCATGACACTCCCCTTGGGCGAGACGCCATGACACTCCCCTCGGGCGAGACGCCATGACACTCCCCTCGGGCGAGACGCCATCGGGCAAGACGGGTTTAGGTTTTGAGGTGTAGGGCAGTCAAGATGCGGACACCAGTACGAGCAAGCAGTATATCATAGGATATGTATGTGTATACACACGCGGTAGTCAAGGTGTGCGGCCACAGGCAGGGCCTATATTGCCGGCAATATATATGTATGGATGAGATATATTGATTGATGTTGCTTTAATTACTCCATCAGAAATAGTCAAGTAGCTTTGCTGGAAGCTCTATTTGCCCGAATACACATATTTATGTGTATATATGTGTATGCACAAACATCCAAATGTACATACATCATGGCATACATATGTACACATATATACACTTATATACGCATATATATATATATATGCAGATGTATATAGATGTATCTGTATGTACATATGTGTATATCGTTGATGCATATATATATATATATATGTGTATTTTTATATGAATACATACGCATATGTATATCATTGTTTGTATGTGTCCAGGGCCGGCAGTCAAGATGCCCGGGCGGCCACCAGCACAAAGCAGCAGCGTGCGCTCGCTGCATCTCTCGAAGAGAAGTATTCGAACGAGTGCGATCTCTTTGGCTGTCACACGGTGCTCGCAAGACCCCCACCGCACAGCGTACCATCAAGGGGGGGCGGGCAGCGCCTGGCAGAGAAGACCATTCCTGCCCACAACGTGCGAAGGTGGGTAAACGGGAATGCAGAGGAACAGCTGGATTCCAAACTTTGGTTTCTTTCATCGTCACTAGTAGCAGCGAATGAGACGGCCATGGCGGCGTATACCACGACATTGACGCTGGAGAGCGAGTTGCACACAATAGAGGAAAAATCGCATCTCGATCGTGTGCAACTGCGCACGGAACACGCCATGCGCACCAAGGATGATATATTGCTGCGCCAATCGCAGTGGCACGAGCACGCGGCCATAGCCACTGCCGACACAGAGCGCAAGTGGCTAGTGCACATGGAAAAAGTGGCACATGTGGAAGGTGTCGAGCTTGCGGCTGCACGGAAACGGCTGCATCTGTCCACCGAGCTGCAGACTAAAGCCTGGGCCGAGGCGCACACATACCGCGATTCGCTAGAAAAGGCCACACGGAAATTGGTGACCTTCAAAAAGCCGATGAGCAAACAGGAGCTCGAGCTGGAAAATGCAGTGGATGAGGACGCGAAGGATGCACAGAAGCAGATGATGCAAGAGGAGGATGCCGATTCAAGTTCTCAAATGTCGGAGAAGGAAATTATCGACAGGCTGACGGAGGAAGTGCGGCGCCTTACAGTGGAGCTCAAACAGCGCGAGTCCGTCATTCAGCTGCAGCAAAAAGTGATCAAGGTGCAGGCGCATGAGGTAAAGCAACTTGAGACATCCGCGGAACAGAATGTGGATAAAGCCGCTGAGACCATGTCCAGCATTATGAAAAGCGCCGAGGCTGCCATGGCCGGAGAAACTGTTAAACACGAGACTGAAGAAGAACACGAAAACGCAGAAATCGAGGCCAAACATCCTGGCATTGACCCCACCAGCATTCCATCTGCCTTTTTCAAACCTCCCGCCAAAGTTGTACCCGAGCCCACGAGCTGGCGCAGTTTCGGCGAAGATGCAGTGGCCAACAATCCCAACAATGCCGTGCCGCTAGTGGGCCCTGCCGGAGTAGTGGCTGATGAAAACTTTGCAGCTGGAGTAAAGGGTGCTCACGGCACCAAGACGAAAGAAGAGGAGGCTACAGAGCAGGCGGCAGTGGAGGAGGCAGACACAGCGCTGCAGGCTTTCGACCAGGAGGAGGCAGCGCAAAAGGAAGCGGCGAGCGTGTTTTTCAGCAAGGGTGCCTCCCCATCCGTGCAGGCGCACGCAGACACTGAGAAAAATGAGCAGGCATTTGAGAATATGATTTCGGCGAGACCGGCTCCAGAATCCTCTGTCATGTCTATTCATGATTATCTCAGCACCGCCGCAGTGGAACGCGAAAAGGTGAAAATTGAGTTAGCGCACGAGCACCAGCAGCAAGTGGCGCAGGCAACACATCGTGCGAGACAATCAGAAAGAGCCGACACACTTGTTAGAGGAATGCTTACGCACACGGACTCGGTGTTTGAGAAAAACGACACCAGCTCAGTTGCCGGCGCCATTAGCAGCACACTCAACCCCTTTAATCCAGTATCTCCCCTTTCACCCAAAAACATCCTCGACCCCGCACGCGAGTTCAACGTGCTGAAAACCCAACTCAAGGGTGCATTTCAAGGGGGGCATGCTTCGAATGCGAATGGTGGAGCTGCTATAGAGGGTGAGATGCCTTCCCGACTACCGTCGATGCAGCCGTTGAAGTCGGGAAGTCAGTTGGGTGGGATTGCGGGGGCGCTCAACGCGCAGACGCCGGCGCAGACAGCGGTGCAGAGGGAGGAGGCGGAGAGGGAGAAATGGAGCATAGGCGATGATCATTTGCATAAGGACAAGTCGTCGTTTTTGTTCAAGGGCACTGATGACGAGGCACCAGCTACCGTTGCGATGAAGGCAGCCGGGGGTGCGGCGGCGGCGGGAGGAAAAAGTGCTGGGCAGCACGCGGCGGCGGCAGCGACACTGTCGCCCACGCTGTCAAAACGTGTCGATCACTCTTTCAAGCCCGACAAGTTTGCATCGTCTGCGAAGTCTGCAGCCATCGCTGCCAAGGCCGCAGGTATTGCCTCATTTATTGTCTCGGGGCACACGCCTGTAAGCGGTCACGTGAAGCCGCATTTGCGCAGGGCAGCAGCCAAGTCGGTATTACAAGCCATGTCGCTTGAGCCTCAGAATGCAGTTTTGCCGCCTTTAGCGTTGCCAGTCACACAAGTGGTGAAACACACGGCTAAACGTGCCGTACCTGCAGCCAAGCCCATGGCAACGCTTTCGGCAAAGCCTGCTGTTGCCAAGGCTGCGGACAAGGCTTTGGCGGCAGAAATACACCGGGCAACAGATCATGTGGAAACGCATACTGCAGATAGGATTGCAACTGCGCGTCACGCAGATACCCTCGCTGAAGATCTTTCGCGTGCAGCCCAGCAGCTCGACTCGTATAACTTTCTACAGCAGAAAACGACTTTATCCGACGCTGTGCTCCCGCCGCACACTCTAATAACCACACAGACAGCAAACATCAAGTCAGTCGCGCAGCAAATGGAGGCCTTGGAAAATGGCGCAAAGGCCACGCGCCACGCGCAACATGACACATGGGTACCGTCAGGGCTGAAAGTAAAGGGCGAGGGCAAGACGGCACACACGCAATACCTGGCACAACTTCCTTCCGACATGCGAGGGGGTTTGCATATTGCTGCAACGTTCGCTGCTGCCAGCGCTACGCACAGCGCGTCGTTCCGGGACAACAATGCAGGCGCACCCGCACACGCCTCAGCACTCACCTGGAGAATTGCAGAGGCGCAGCAAAACATGAAAATGGCGCTCGAAAAGGAGGCTGCGGCGGCGCGCGAGCGCGTCGAGACGGCCCAAAAGGCAGAGGTCACCGAGCACAAGGCTGCGCTGCTCGCAGAGAAGGAAGTCAAGCGACTTGATGCAATCGAAGCTACAGCCGCGGTGCGCGCTGCCTATGACACCGCACAGGACCTTCGCGAAAGACACACCTACGCTGTACTGCCCTCGCAGCCTGGCACTGCGGCACATGCACAGACGCCAAAAAAATCGAATTTGCAGAGTGCACCTACGGCGAGATATCGCGCGGCAACCCCCTCTGAGACAATCAGTGCTGCGCTTTTTCGCGCGGCAGACTCTGTCAGAGAGGCTGAGTCGGCGCTGGGTGACGATCAAGATGCCTCGGCGAGTCGTGGCGAAATGCCAGTGGACGTGACTCCTTCGTTTGCTGCGGCGATAGTGTCATCGACGGCAACCGGTGGGATCGAGGAGGGGGTGGACATGCAGCGTCGGCGGTTGGGTTTGGATGCAGGGCAGTTGGTTGTTGCGAGACCGAGCACGTCGCGTGACGTTGCACACGCGGCCGGAATGGCGCAGAGTCGTGCTGTGAGGGAAAGCGCGCGGGTGATGCAGCGTGTGAAGGGTGGGGAGGGGGACACGATGCATCAGGAAGAGGTGCGGCTGCAGGAGCACGTGGGGGGGCCAATCAAGAGCTCTTTAGCGCGGCAAATTGTGGCGGATTTGTCGAAGTTGACTGACATGACCAAACAGATGAAGGTGCGCGGCGATCTGTTTGGCGAACGTGAGTTCGCACGACACGCTGCCTCTGTTGATGCCAGGGCGGCGGTGCAGGAGTTGGTTCAGGTGCGTTGGGGGGGGTGCCTTCTCGCTGTCTTGCCCTCGCGCTCGCTTGTTTGCTTTCGAGTTCGCGCGTGTTCTCTGTCTTTCTCTCTCGCTCTCTCTCGCGCTGTCTCTCCCCCACTCCTTCCGTAAGCCTCCCCCCTTCCCTCTTTCTCTCCCATTCTCCTTCTGTGTGTCTCTCCCTCTTGCTCTCTTCCTCGCGTGAGTGTATGTACGTGTCTCTCTTATGTACATACTGCTTATCGAACAAATTTTCGACTGACTTGGACTTGTGTCATTTCAGCTGGATAAATCTGAAGAGACCCTCATGCATCCTCGAAAACCGCTTCGATTCCAGGTCACGGTGCCCCCTGGGGGCGTGCCCGGCAGGTACTCATAAGAGATCTCTGTGTTCCTCGTAAAAAGAGCCCTATATTCACTCAAAAAAGGGAAAAGAGGCATGTGCTATATTCACTCGTTGTTGCCTGGCGTGTTAATCGAGGTGTGCCCCTCCAATGAGGTAAGCATGAAATTTATGGTAAAAATGTCCTCACTATCACAACAGAAAGCCCCGAAGTGAAGGGAATTTCGAAATCTCAAGACACAAGAAATAAGTGACATGTTGGATTTAAATATTTTTGAGTACCTACACTATCCAAGGAGAAAGTGATAATCAATCATAAACATGATGCAGGGGCATGTTTTGGAGAGTGGCTGGTCATTCGAATTCGGACATAGAATTTGTGGGAGTATAATTTGTGGCAGTCAGCACACACTGGCGCCAAAAACGACGAATACCACCTATTTGGACTTGATTAAATGTACATGCAGTGCAAACATCCAATCTTGGCCTTTCTGCTTCCGAGCCCTCCCCCCCTGATGACTCGTGACCTCGTGACTCATGACTCATGACGCATGACGAATGACGACATGACTCGTGACTCATGACTCATGACTCATGACTCATGACTCGTGATTCATGACTCATGACTCATTTCTCCTCACAAATGACCCATGACCCAGGACTCATGAATCGTGACTCTGACGTGCAGGCGAATGGAGGTGCATTTGCCGGATGGACGTGCAGAAATGGTCATGATTCCCCCGCACGTGAAGCCGGGGCAATTGATTGAGGTGTGTATATGTATGCGCGTGTATATGTACGTGTGTGTTTATGTATGTGTGAGTATATATATGTGTGTATGTATGTTTGTGTATGTGTGGATGCCCCGGTATTTCATTAATGTGAGTGTGTATGTCTTTATGTATCTGGTATGTGATATGTGGTCGGGTGTGTGGATGGGTGGGTGGGTGAGTGAGTTAGTGAGTATGGGTGGCTGTGTGAGTGTGAGTGTGGGCGTGGGCGTGTTCGTGGTTGTTTGTGAGCATATGTGTATGAGCGTGCGTGTGCGAAAGTGAGTGCTTGATTGTGTTTGTGCGGGTGTGCATGGGTGTATGTGTGTGTGTGTGTGTGTGTATGTGTGTAAATGTTTGTGTGTGTGGCTCAAGTGTACATGTGTATTTGTGTGTGTGTGTGTGTGCGTGTAGCTGTGTGTATGCTAGCTCTTGTTGCTGTATCTGTCTCAGTCTCTTTCTCTGTCTCTTTCTCTGTCTCTGTCGTTGTCACTGTCTCATCGTGTGCAAGACTTTAAAAGACCCCCTTTCTTCCCCCCCCCCCCCCCCCCCCCCCCTCCTCCATTTCCTCCGGTCGCTGTCATTGTGTAGGTGGATGAATCTCCCGCCACTTTGAATCTATGAGGAAAAATGAGGGCCACATAAAATCGTGACCCAGAAGAAGTTGGGTCTGTTGATTTTCAATGTCGTTGTGTGACTCTAGTTTTCGAGTTTGAGAGAGAGAGAGAGATAGAGACGAGAGGGAACTATGCACCTCCTCCTACTGTCTATATATAGTGTATTTTTTGGTGGAAAGGGGAAGTGGGCGAAGTCCGGTCATTGTGTAATCAATTTTAGGTATTGTTTTTCTTCTTCAGGCAGACTCGACGATTCCGTAAGAATACAATTGGAACAATGCCAAAATGGTGTGAGAGTCACCCTTCAGTGCGTGACTCGGGTGTATGTGTGTGTGGACGTGTGTGTATGTGTGTGTGTGCGCGTGCACGTACATTTGTCACGTGACAACTGCAGCCTAACATACACCAACAGCCTAAACTCATTAGGTCTCGGTCGTCATATTACTCGGACATGTGTGTATGTGTGTGTGTGCGTGTACGAGCGTGTGTTTGTCACGTTGACAACTGTAGTCTAACATACACCATCAGCCTAAACTCATTATGGTCTCGGTTGTCATTTACTCGAGTTTCCCCGAACTGCGCGGGCAGTGTCGTACTTAAAACCAGCACTGTTCTGCAGTTTTTTGGCAACTTTCATTCATGCTTCATCCAAAACAGCAGCCGTACATGCCCGAAATCAGTCCGATCTCCATTTTTTGAGTTTGTTTCAGAAACTAGAAGCTTGCAATAGGAATTTCCGAGCATACAGGGTTGTCGAAACAAACCTCCAGGATACGTGACATGACTCATTGATACTTTGAAACGACTCATAGATGTGGGACACGACGCATTCAGAAGTGAGCGTAGGGTCGAGCCCTCAGAGCTTGGACTGCAACACGGAATGCTAAGGAAGAGAGAAAATGAAGAAAGGCGCTATGAACAAAAGCAACTCACTGAAAAACTCTGCAACGCAATGCAACTCACTGCAACACACGTTGAGACTTCAGAGCTTAGACTGCTGCGGGGCGGGGCGGGTAAAGCCAGGCGCTATGTACCACCCCCACGGCTCCTTTGTCTTGTATGTCGTCACCTGTGTTTGTGCACATGTACGTGTGTGTGTGAGAGAGAGACACAGAGTGCGCGCGTGCGCGTGTGTGTATGTGTGTGCGTGTGTTTTTGTATGTGTGTGTGTGTGTGTGTGTGCTTGTTTGTATGCGTGTGCGTGTGTATGTATGTGTGGGTGTGGGTGTGTGTTAGTGCGTGTGTGTGTTGCCGACAGGGGTATACCCGTGGGAGTATATATACAAGTGCATGTGCATGTGTGTGTGTGTGTGTGTGTGTGTGTGTGTGTGTGTATGTGTGTGTGTGTGTGTGTGTGTATGTGTGTGTGTGTGTGTGCGAGTGTGTAAAAGAGAGTACGTGTTTGTGTTCGTATGTGTTCG
>Ga0105054_10012948_pt1 | contig 10132 bp, 10 predicted proteins | sample BON02_FD_78091 | JGI IMG/M metagenome (GOLD analysis project Ga0105054, IMG submission 78091) | Freshwater microbial communities from Lake Bonney liftoff mats and glacier meltwater in Antarctica - BON-02 (megahit assembly) | ecosystem: Environmental > Aquatic > Freshwater > Ice > Glacier... | reverse complement strand
TCAATGCTTTTTTTTTTTGGTTTTGAATCCACACAGCTAGCAAGACGAGTACAGCCGAAACGCACACACTCAATGAGACATGAATTGTCCTATCACTTTGTCCTACATGACCTGCGAACCTCTTTTGTCCAAAAATAGACTCTATATAAAACACGAACAGCTGCAGCTGCTGCAGCTGCAGTCACAGGGGCCTGATGGACTCCAGACGAAATTGCGGCAATCCCACAGTGGGATGTGGGATTTGGTAATCCACAAATCCCTGTAATCCCACAGAATGTGTCGGAATCGGAATCGGATTGTCTTTTGGAGATCAAAACGTACCAGAAAGACATTTCAGTGCAGTTCGATTTAGAATGTATTTCATCGAATTTTCTTGTCAAAACAAAACGGAAAATCCGTGCGCTTTGGGATTCCGACATATTCTGTGGGATTACAGGGATTTGTCGATTACCAAATCCCACATCCCACTGTGGGATTGACGCATTTTTGTCTGGAGTCCATCGGGCCCCCTGAGTCAGGTACCACGGTGGGGAATGGGAGTACAAGACATGGATGTGAGGATGGTCACTGTGGTACGTGCTATTGAGGCGCTACCAGTAGTGACTGTTTTGTCACCGCTCGCTGCGTTCAGCAAGAACAAGCCTGGGTACCGTGTCAGGCTGAGGTACTTTTCGTGTCAAGAATATGGGAACTGTGGGCAACAACAAGCAGGACCTGTACGTATTACAAATACCCGTACCACCTTGCTCGCCTGATTGCAGGAGCTTCACAAACTGATCGTGGATGGCCACGGTGCCTGCTGCGTCCGCCGCCCGGGCTGCAGATGAGTCTGCCGTCCGCAGCTCAAGTACAGCAGATGCATGTTTGGCAGGCGCTGCTTCCAACGTAATGGATTTGATGATGCGGCTCAGCAATGTCAAGGCTCGCGCTGTGGCCGCCAACAAGGCCGCACTCGAGGCCGAGCAGGCAAAGGACGCTCTGGAGAGAGAGGTTCAGGCTTTGGAGCGAGCAATAAAAAGACCACGGACTGAGGCTTCCTCCACCGCGCGAGCGTGGGCTGTGGTATGGCACAGTCGCTTCTGGGTGGGGCTCCATAGTGGTGCCAGGCTGTACTCGCTCAACACAGACTCTCTGGAAGGAGGGCAAGTTTACTGTGGTGGCAGCAGCAGGTATCAAGCAGCGCAAAGATCGGGTGGCTGAGCTGCTTGCCAAAGAGTTGCCTAAGGTGAAGCCAGACAAGTGGGGTTGCGTGCAAGCTTCCCAGCTTTGGTATGTACATATGTGTATACAGAAAAAAGAGAAAGAGAGAGCGAGAGAGCAAGAGAGAAAAGGCGAGAGTGAAAGAAAGACAGAAAATATTTGAGAGGAAGAGAACGAGCGCGCGCGCATGCGTGACACATAGAGATACCAAGTGACAAAGACCTGCAGAGACACAGCGAGAGACAACAGGAGAGAAGAGAGAAATAGAAAGACTTAACGAGAGAGAGAGAGCGAGCGAGCGAGAGAGGAAAAGGTGAGAGAGAAAGAGAGACGAGAGAAAGAGAGCGAGAATATACATTAGACATGTTTGTGTATATCATAATTTATATGTGTTCATGTATATATATATCTGTGTGTATATATGTATATCTGGGTATATGTGTGTGTGTACATACATATAAATGAAAAATTAAAATACATAATGTTCACATATATATGTGTACATATATACATATATGCATAAATATGTTCCATATATAGGTCGACCAACGAGGAGAAACACTTGCGTCCCGGTCATCATTGGGTCTGTCAGTTTGGAGATGCGTGTGATGGAACAAGCTGCGAGAATGAGTTCAAGCTGCAGGCCCGCAAGTGGGAGGATTACAAGGGTACGCGCTTCTACGATGTCGAGCGTGCTCTCTTGATCAAGCGGTGGTTGAACCGTGTGGATGAAGATGCGTCGGGTCTCACATTTGAGGATTGGGACCCAACAAAGAATGTAGACTCCTCGCAGGTGCCAGTGGTGATGATTATCAACTCAAGCGAATTGAAAACCGCTGGTTTCACGCTCCGAGAAGTATTTCTCCTGGAGCGTGAGGCTGCAGCGAACCGTAGGTCTACGTGCGGCGCAGGGATACGCCAACTTGAGGGTATGGGTCCCAAACGTTTTATATTATCAGTTGATGATGACACTGAGTTCAGGTCACGATGTGAGTGAATGTGTATTTGTGTACTTTGGCTTGGTTTCTTTAAAAAAAAAAGTATAAAAAATTATTAAATCACCCAAAAAAAATATGTGTAAAAAAATCATCAAATCATCCAAAAAAAAACAACTTGTGGGCGCCTCACACCCCTAAATGTCTGGGTGCAGTGGTGCTTGCTCACCCTGACCGTGCACTTAGCCTAAGCAAAAAGACCGATCGTTTCGAAACCCAACTGGTTCGACTCTTGTCGTGGGTGAATGTAACCTTAATTCTCTTATAAAGGCAAAACACATGGTGAACTTGGTGGTATCTGATTAACGTCCGGGAGGTTCAGCCCGGACAACTATCCCTAGGTACGTAGACCAAGCGCGGTCATCCAGACTCCAGCGCACCTCCGCAGTGTGTAGACCGGATGCGGATAAAAATGTTCTCGAGGGGATAGGAGGAGAGGACAAAATACTCGTAACAACACCACAGCCCTGCGGGGTTGACTTTATGAGAGAATTACGACTGGCACACGACTGGAATCGAACCAATCGGGCTTCCACCTTAACCATTTGGCCACAATGGTTTCAATATCTAATTAGATATTGAAAATGCCGTGGCCCAGTGGTTAAGGCGAAAGACCGATCGGTTCGAACCCAAACTGGTTCGAGTCCAGTCGTGGGTGAATGTAACCTTGATTCTCTCAGGGAAAGGGCAAGGACCCTCTCCTTCGTCATTCCCCAGATGGGGACATACTCGCTCGCATCATCAATGTTCTTCACAAAAGGGTGAGTCTTGGACTCTTAACCATGTTCATGAAAATTAGAGCCCATAGGGGTGAGTTTCTCAACGAAAAGACAGATAGATGGGCCGACGAAGGGCGAGAGGATGTCGACAATGTACGATGGGACGGTCCCAGCTCACATCCCACCTTCTCATGGACGGTCGCGGGAGTCAAGCACAGATGCTGCATAAATAAGACCCTTCGGGCCAGAGTCCATTTGAAGGTGGCCGAACTGCAACTCCCTCTTCATAAGAACTTTACTTCTGAATTTCTCAACTGAAAAGACAATAGTAGGGATCTTCTGGGAAAGCGTTGGCAAGACAAAGCCATCTCGGACTGGTCTAAAAGGCGCCTCTTACAAAGCATCAATTACCAGTTCCCATGCGCCAAGCTTCTCAAGCTCTGGGGTCTTCAGAGAACAATGAGTGCAGGCTCTGTAAACGCGTACACCTGGATGTGACACTGTGGCCCGAAAGCCTCGGCCATATCCAAGCCCGATGTCCGCCTCTCCGAAAACCCAGAATTGCTGTGCATCATGGCATCTAGCGCGAGCTACTTACATCCATCAGCAGGAACTCCATGGAGATGCACGACGACGGCGAGAGGAAATGGTGCTTTCCGTCAGCGGTCAGTGAGACCACTCACGAGGAATGGACAGTCCGCCAAATTCTCGTGCATCTAGGTCTATTTTCCAGGATTAGGCGTCTAAACGATGAGATCATCACATTTCACGCCCGTTAGAACATCATCTTGACATTGGAGGAGATCACCTCCTTTTATGGCCGGAGACCTGATGGAGTTGCGTTCAACGCCAAGGGTAAACAATGCGTTTTTCTGGAATTCACCAGCCCAATGGACTGGTGATTTCTTCAGACGAAGGGGACTGGGCTGAGAGAAAGGAACTTGACAAGAATGAGAAATATGGCCCGGGTATTTGCATCTACTTCATCAATTATCTTAGCGCCCTCAATGGGCGACCCTGGAACTGCACACAAGCCAACTTCATAGTTGGAGCACGCGACTCCCTCAAGAAGACCCAATTCTAAGATAGACTCTGCCTTCTCGGGGTGACGAACTCCAAAGCTAGAGACAAAATCCGAACGCTTTCAGTGTCAAAAACGCTTGCCTTGTCGGAAATTATCCTCAAACTTTTCCACGTCTCTATCTTGCGTAGCCCTGAGTGGGCTCTTAGTTCGCTTCCAACGGAACTGGCCAACTCTCAAACGTCAGAATTTAGAATCTGCAAAAAAATCACCGGTCCATTCAATGGGCTGGTAATTTGAGAAGAACGATCATCAGGCCGCTCTCCCTTGGCGGGACAAGCCCACCTAAAGGGCCGCAGCTTATACTGACGGCCCCTCATCGCTCGCCCAAACGTGGGTCGAACAATCTTACCAGGTCCCCCTATGGGGGGGGCTCATCAACCCCTGCGGTTTGTCCGCAGGGGGTGCTGTTCAACAAGGGTGAGAGTACCGAATCTGACAGACACAGCGACAATAACTCCTATGGGCTGGCTGAGTAGTAACCTCCACATAGTTCAGATTGGAAGGTACCTTACACACCCTCTTTCTGTTATCTGTTACCGTTGCTTACTCTTCACGAATGGTACCCTCACGCACTCCAACCTCGCGCACTTACAGCTGACTTGCAACCAACAAGATAAAACGCCGGAACCAACAAGCCCGTTATCTGTTCTTCCATTAACACATTCCACACTAGTGCCAAACACGTGTACCATAGACTGAGACACACTGACTCTGAACGAATCCCGCACCGAACACATACGCAAAGGTCACCAAAGGCACGGTCACCCACAGCTTGCCATACATGCTACAACGAGATCACAATCCACACAGAAATGGATACACAACCCGCACGCCCCAATAGAAATTCTCTCCGAGATTCTTTTGAAGGATTAGTTGCATTGGAAATCAATTTTGATCTTCCTTTTGGTTCTTTCCAACAAACAACATTATCTCTCAGAGTGAGTCATGTCACATACGAGTGAGTCATTTCACATGTGCATGAGCCATGTCACATATGTATGTTCAAGATTAATGGCATCGCCAAGTGAAAATGATTATGCTGACCTTTTGGTCCGCATGTTCGCGCCATCATCCGAAAGGGAGAAAGAGAGCGAACATTTTGAGTATCTGTTCTCCCTACACGAGCTGTGATCACGTTTGTGGGGGTCTTTCATTTTCAATGTTTCTTGCTCCTCTTGCTGAGGTTAATCTTCATAAACGTTCCCTCACCCTGGTGGGAACTTGTCTGGTCCGCGATGTCACACTCAAGATCTGCACATTCTCCCCCTCAGGCGCTGTGATTTGGTGAGATGGCGAGATTGTGTGTCACAGTGTGTGAGTCTGTGATTTGGTGTTGACTCTGTACCGTAAAGGCATGAGGTTTCATTTTCTTTTCAGGTAAGCAAGCGAGTTCGTATTTTCTCTTACGCTGCCATCGAGGGCAAGCGAGCGAGTTCGTATTTCAAGCATACCGAACTTGGGTACAGACACAATCAGGTGCTCACGAACACACACAAGATGATATTAGATTCTGGATCTACAAACTATCTCTCATCCACTTTGAACAGACACCAGAATCAAGATGTTTATACAAGTTTATCATCAGAAATTAAAAGTTTCAGGAAAAGTCAAGCCACTGATGCTCTAAGACTTAGACTGACACTATTCTATACTCAAAAAATTCCTCAGTCGGTAGAATCCAAGCAAGCAAGTTCGTATGTTCGACACCGAACTGGGTATTGAATTTCATCACGAAGATCAATTAAGTTTCAAAAAGCCTTCCAGGTCTCGTCGTCTGTCATCACGGGTGTAGAAGAGAAATTCGAGTGAGGAACAAGTGTCTAAATCAATTTCCACCTCTGCTGAGGTATATTCTTCGAGAACATTTTCGACCTCCGCGCCCTCAAAACCGTCCTGCCCGTAGATGGTCTGAAACAATGAAAAGAACGTAAATCACTCAATTAATTCCTGTATGTTCCGTATACAATTGAAAATCAAGGGTGGTAAGGAACTAGCAAATATCAATGGGCACTGCAAACGGAATAGAGTCAGTCACACCAGTTATTTAAATGCTGCATATTCGCCAGCTCGTGACGAACATCCTTTGTCACGTGATGATAAATTACAATCTGGGACAAGGCACACGAATCGGGACAGAAATGAGGGAGGGCGAGAGTATTTGGTAACCTTAAGGCTATTCATCATACTGTTGAGGGAGATTTCCTGGTTCTTGTGGTCATCTTGCTCTTGTTGCCTGGCTGCTTTGACCTGCATCGATAAGACCTGCGCCGGATGAAGTGCTCCTGCGTCGATTATACGTCAGAGGGAAAAAAAAGTGGCAGACAAGGTCACACAATGTTGGTGAAACGGCATGTGTAAGGTTCGCTTTAAAGCATAGAATTGAGCCCTGCGCTCACCTTTGATCTGGTTCATCCGATTCAATGCTAAACGAAGCTTTGGCGCTTCGTTCTTATCCCATGACGACGCTGACGACTGCACGGGTGAGAGGCAAACATGCGATTGTTACTGTAGATGTCTGCCTGATGATTTTTCCTAATTTGCAAGGAGTGTATGCAATACGTGATATGTGAGGGAGTTGGCAGCTACGATTGTCGGAGAATACCATTGAGCAGATGAATGGTGGTGTTGCTCGGGAAGGGAGCATCCTTCCCGGAGGAGGTGCGAAGGCTGAGGCCGAAGCAAATGTGGCCACAGCGAGTTTTAACACGTTCATGGTGGTGATACAGTGTTGTTTCTGATGCTTCGCCTTTAGGGTTCGCCTGTCTCACATGGTTTATGAAACGCTTGACCCCATTGGTCATTTTTGTGACACGTTTTGGCTGTAGTAAATCCAGTAACGTCAAAAAAAGTGGACCATTCGGAAATTCGGAAACCCTTTGGTGTTTCTAAGGCCGTCTTGTAACGAGCAGGTATGCTTCGCATAGCATGCATCACGGTGTTATGCATTGTTGCCAGTGGATTCATGGTAAATGCTCCGTCTGGTCAAATGCTGCGACTTCGTCAGCGGAGTGCATGCAGCGTTTCGGACATGAAGGTGGTCGAAAAGAAAGAAGGCGCCAAGTTGAAAGCAAAATCAATCGACTTTGATTTTTCCAACCAGGTGGGTGTGGAAAAAGAGCAGAGCGAAAGAATCGCTCCACCATCCATTGAGACCGAGTGCGGAGCAGACTACGTGCCATTGCTCACGGCACTCCAGCTGGAAAAGTGGGAAGCTGCGGATCAGCTGACCCGCGATATGCTCATCTGGATAGGGGCTGAGGGGACACGGGAGAGGAATTTCGTATACTTTGCGGAGGCCAAGGGCTTGCCGATGAAGGACATGAAGACGATCGATGACCTTTGGACTGTGTACTCAAAGGGCAAGTTTGGCTACTCCGTGCAGAAAAAGATATGGCTCTCCAAGAAGGTCAACGGAGACTTCAACAAGTTCGTGACAGAAATCAACTGGAACAAGGCCCCCGGCGCCTCTGGCGATACTGGCATTCTCAGGAGAGAACTTTATCATCGCCCGTTTTCAATTCTGATTCCCAAATATCTACTAAAAGACTGCAGATGCCCTGTCTTTTCCTGAGGTGCAGGGATCTATTGAAAGTAAACTCAATGTCTGGGTCTATTTTGTGTACTAAATAAACTAAAAACCGGTACTGATAAGTCATATTACCCTCAGGCGCTGGGTTCCCATGGGAAATAAAGGCAATGAGTTCGTGTATGATCTCAACAAGGCCAAAAAGGTTCAAATTTTAGTAGTACTTGTTTTTGCAGGGTTTGTTTGTCTACGACGTATTAATCAGCGCTCTCTGCTCTCTGTCAACACCAACGGTGATTCTTCTCACGTTCTCTCTCTTCCTCTCTCGCTCCCCTCCCGTACATGCTCATGCACCCCAGCCCCTTCATTAGCCTGATATTACATAATTGCACCAACAGATGATGTGCATGAACTCACATACACTCTCACTTTGCCTGTATGCCTGTCTGTCCCTCGTTCCCTTCCCACCCCCCCCCCCTTTTTTCAGGGTCATCTGCCCCTCACTTCGGCCTTACGCGGGGTATACCTACTGAAATCACTTTTACAACACCCTGCCTTTGGAAATGAGGGCTCTGGTATAAAAACATAGATTATACATGAATGTATGAGATTACATCTGTATATATGTGTGTACATGTATGCATGTATGTATGCATGTATATGCATGTATGTATATATATACATGCATACATATATATATCTAGATAGATGGATAGATAGATAGATAGATGCATGGATGGATATATAAATATACTTGATATGTATTCTTGAAAACGCTGGCATATGCTCCTTCAAAATATAACGGAATACATGATAATGTTGTCTGAATTTAGATGTTAAATAAGGTCAAAGATGCTCTTTAACCACCACCTGCCTCTCGTAAACCCAACACCTTAAAGCCTTAAACCCACCTCAAAACCTGTGGCTGTCAATCGGTCTAGAAGCTCAAAATACTATGTATGAGTGAGGCAGTGATATCAGAGATAATTACACACACACACACACACACAAAAACATAAGAAGTCAATGAATGCATCTAAGTGTATAAAACCTAAATTTTCGATGTGCATGTATACATCACTGCCATGCCCTGCGAAAAAGGCAGCAGCCACATATGAAGAGTCGCAACTCTTCGCACGTCACTGTCACGGCCTGCCAAAATGCTAATATCGTGCCTCTCAGTCGCGTTTGAGGCCGCAAACACACGCATATTACATACATACATATATACACACACACATACATACATACATACATACATATATATATATGTATATGCATATACATTTATGTGTGCGTGTGTGCATGTGCGTTCATACTTGTGTGCATACATTATATAGAAGTTCCCGAGACGAGTTCGAGGCCGCAGAGCAAGTACCTCACTCCAACTCCACGAGGATCGCAGACAAAGGTAATCTATGTATGTATGCATGCATACATGTATGTATGTGCATGTGTGTAATGTGTGTGTACGCATCACGCCTACCCCACGAGGATCGAAGACAAAAGGAAATCTATGTGATTCTACCTCAGCCATGCGCTGTTATATCGTGCAGGCACCGCTGTGATTGTGCAGATGTGTATGTATGTACACACATATTTATTTAATGTACACACGGGTGCAAGCGCCCGTGCGCGCACACGTGCACGCGCTCGCACGCGCGCGCACACACACGTACACACAAACACACACGTTATATACATATACATACATACATGCATACGCATACACACATGTATACACACTCACACACACAGAGACACAATACGTGTGTACATGCATATTTGAACGTGTGTAAGTGTGTGTGTGTGTGTGTGTGTGGATATATATATCTACATATATATATACATGTATATATATTTGTGTGCGTGTGTGCGCGCGTTTGCGTGTGTTCGCCCACACACAATAACACATTCACTCTCTCACACACAGACACGCCTGGGAACACGCCGGCCTCCTCCAAGTGTGAACTGATGAAGAATTGAACATAGTGACTGTTCAGTACAGATCAGAAATGATTGCTGTTCAGTACAGATCAGTAATGATTTCGTAACTAGTACTAGACGAAGTGTAGTGAGCAGTGCTAATACTAGTACCCGAAGCTCTACGAATACTACTGCAAGTATTAGGAGCACTTGTCCATTGTCAAACATGACAACTTCTACTGCTCCCTGTGAGCCTCCTTTCATTACGTAGGAGGACATATTATATATATGATGGGCATTGCTATGTTCATATAATTTCTCCTCCATGAGTCAAATTCATAGAGTATCATTTTGTAATGCTTTATCATATTCTGTTAACACGTGTCCTCTTTAGATCCAAGCCCTCATAATGGTTTAATAACATTCTCAATACTGAAGGTCATTCCTTCTATTATTTCAGAGGACATACCATATATATGATTGGGAATGCTATATTCATATAATGTTATGTTCATGAGTCAGATTCATAAAGTATCACTTTGTAATACTCTATGATATTCTGTTGACACAAGTCCTCTTTAGATCACAGCCCTCATAATGGTTCAATGGCATCCCTAATTCTGGAGATCATTCCCTGGATCTCATTGAATTCGATATCTGAATTACGTGCGCTTAATTGATA
>Ga0105054_10012944_pt1 | contig 10135 bp, 8 predicted proteins | sample BON02_FD_78091 | JGI IMG/M metagenome (GOLD analysis project Ga0105054, IMG submission 78091) | Freshwater microbial communities from Lake Bonney liftoff mats and glacier meltwater in Antarctica - BON-02 (megahit assembly) | ecosystem: Environmental > Aquatic > Freshwater > Ice > Glacier... | reverse complement strand
TAATGCTTTGAACCACATATAGACAATATAAATATTGTTAGCATATTATTTTTTTGTATTTTGTAGGCGTTTTTTATGGCATCGGTATGTATACAATTGTTTAGAACAAACATGAATAAAAAAAACGCCAGTGATTTTTACTGTGAAAAATGTCTGTTTAGATGCTGTAAACTTTCAGAATGGACTAGACATATTGCAACAAGCAAACACAACAAACCAAATGCCGAAAAAACGCCAAATACAACAAAATTTATGTGTGAAAAATGTGATATTATATGCTGTAAATTGTCCAACTGGAATATGCATCTTATATCTAACAATCATATACATGGACCGAAAAAACGCCAAACCATAGCCTGAGTAAGTAAATAAAATTATGCTGTAATAAAATATTAAAAAATAGTGATACATTAGGTTTCTTCTTGATATACTTGACGTAACATACCTTCATACGACTTCATAAATTGCAATGGTTCCATTAGTTTATCAAACCCTTGCTTGATAGTCGTTTTGTATTCGTCAATTTTCATAGGGTTCTCAGAGAGATACTTCACAATCTTCACGTATTCCTCATCGGAATATGCAACTAATTCTGGAAATCCCGAATTTATTAACAAGGAAGCAGTAACATTATGTGAATGATAATCATTGTGATATTTCGTTACTATTGGGATGGATTTATCGAGACATTTACAAGATGTAGTTGTCCCGGAATAAGGAAATGGATCCAGTAGTAAATCAATCTTAGAATATAACTGTAAATATTCTCCTTCAGATGCTAGAAACGGAACAAATATAATACGGTCAATTGTCACCCCAAGTTTATCAAAATAAAATTGTCGTCTGGTTTCGGTATCACTTTTTAGTAATAGCATCAACTTTATACAAGGACAATCAGCGAGCATCTTACGCCATGTTTCAAGAGTTTCTGTTGTATTCTTGGTTTCCTTATTAAGTGATGCTACAATAATACAATCTATAGGCGTTTTCCTAGGTACTACAGAAGCATTATCATAAATCTGTTTATACAGTAAAAAACACTTAGGTAATCTATATATTTTCTCACTGTAATATTGTTTTGTTTTTATGTTATCAGCAATCGCATCGGTAATTCTATATTTGATCGCCGACAATCCAGTTGTATTAGGAAATCCAATATACGTCATTTGAACTGGAGCAGGATTAAGTGCAAACACTTCCAATGCATTTCTTACCGAATGACCGGATAAATCAATAAGAATGTCGATTTTCATATTATGGATTAAACTAGCCGAGTCAGAGGAATTCATTCCTGAAATATCATGGAACGTGATACGAGGCATATTATTCGAATATGTTTTATCGCACAAAGTATTAATAGTGAAACAATGTATCTCAAAATCCGACGAATGGTTTAATAATATCGGTGATATAAAATTGGATACCACATGGTAATTAAAATCCCCAGATACATAACCTACTCGAAGTTTACTTGTTATATTTTTGGTAAATCTATATACCTTGTTATTACCAAGGTCTTTATCAAATGACCTATATAATTTCTCGAGTTCATTATGTTGGTAATACGTATAATCGTACGTAATGAATAAATTATCATATGTATTTTTGAGTTCAATACCAGTATAAATATTATGCTTACTATTTAATGCAATTGCTTCTGTCATATATTTGACTGCATTTTTACTATTACCTATATCATTTGACGTAACTCCAATATTTGAAAGACATAAAAATCGTATTCTAATAGGTAAATCAGGTAAACTCAGTAATTCTTCCACTATGCTTATAGATATTTCAAAGTTACGTTTTTTTGCTTCTACGGCTGATATTAATAACTTGAATCTGACATCATTTACTTCATATAAATAGTTATTCAATTCATTATTAACTTTTGCAATTGCATCAAAACAATTAGTATCAAAATACACTTTTAACATATCGATGAGATTTTCAATTAATAATGGTTCCAATTCGTAACACTTGCGAAACCATACTAATGCTTTAAATTGATTGTATTCTTTATAAAAATATCCTGCATTATAATGTATAGTAGCGTCGTTTGGATAAATAATCAATAATTTGTGTATTATATCTTCTTTAATAAGTTTATTGATATAGGGATCATTCATTATATTAAATCCAATACCCTTTAAATCCTCCCCAGTTGTTTTCATATTATACAAGCGATCAAATATATGATTGAAATCGGTAAGTAATGTCATAATAGATAGATAATACAAATTATGCATATATTATTTTTGTTGTATATTTTTTTTATTGTATTGACTTTTTTTATTTTTATCATGTAAAATAAAAAAAAAATATATAATATATATATATGGCAGATTTCAACTATCAAAGCAAACAAATCGCTATTACTGGTGGTGATAAATTAGTGAAAAATGTAAATATAAAAAATGGCAAGGGATATAAGAGTGTGAAACGATATTACAAAGGAAAATGCAATCATACAATGAAACGCAATCTCATGTCAAATGAAATTAAGATGATTCGACGAAATAAGTATATACATGGACTATTCAATGATTGTTATCCTAAGCGCCGCACATCTCGCACTCCTCGTCGTCGCGGTGTTTCCTCTCAGGTTCAATAGTGAATTTTTGTGCTTGGTGTCGTGCTCTACGTCTCAAATAATAAATGCCAGTTTTAAGTCCTTTAGACCAAGAATAGAAATGCATAGAAGTCAATGTATTGTAATTGGGGTCTTCTAACCACAAATTCAAACTCTGACTTTGGCAAATATAAGCACCACGATCAGCTGACATATCAATTAAATGTTTCATCGGCAACTCCCATACTGTCTTATAGTTATCGCGAATTTTCTGAGGTATTGCCTCGATCTGTTGAACACTACCATTATTCGAAATGATATTGTTTTTAATTTTGTCATTCCATAAGTCGAGTTTTAAAAGATCTCGCATCAGATATTTGTTAGTAATAATAAACTCACCTGCCAATGTTCTCCTATTATAAATATTACTTGTAATTGGTTCAATACATTCATTGTATCCAAGAATCTGTGAAGTTGACGCAGTTGGCATTGGAGCCATAAGAAGTGAATTACGCAATCCATGTTTTACAATTTTATTCTTCAATGTTGTCCAATCATAACGTTCATGAGTCGGGTCTACGTTCCACATATCAAATTGTAGAATACCATTACTAGCTGGTGAACCAGGGAAGGTTTCATATGGTCCATCTCGCTGCGATAATTCACATGATTTTTCTAAAGCGGCATGGTAAATAGTTTCGAATATATGTTTATTTATAAGTTTTGCCTGATCACTATGGAATGGAATACCCATAAGCATGAATACATCAGCCAATCCCTGTACTCCGATTCCAACGGGTCTATGGCGAAAATTACTGCGTTCGGTTTTCGGCGTAGGATAGTAATTCACATCAATAACACGATTCAAATTATTAGTCACGACCTTAGATACTTTATGGAGTTCCTCATAATTCATAACACCGTTTTTATCAACAAATGCAGGAAGGGCAATACTTGCCAAATTACATACAGCAGTCTCGTTCTCATCCGAATATTCCACTATTTCACTGCATAAATTACTGGATTTTATAGTTCCCACGTTTTTCTGATTCGACTTTTTATTACATGCGTCTTTAAACAGAATATATGGGGTTCCTGTTTCCATTTGCGCATCTAGAATTTGAAACCAAAGGTCACGGGCGTTCAAAGTTACGCGTCCCTTTCCTTCAGTCTCGTATTTGGTATAAAGGGCAACAAATTCATCTCCGTAAACATCTGCGAGACCGGGACATTCATCAGGACACATTAATGTCCATTTTCCATTCACTTTGATGCGCTCCATAAATAGATCTGGAATCCACATTGCATAAAATAGGTCGCGAGCCTTTAGTTCTTCGTCGCCATGATTCTTTCGCATTTGAAGGAACATTTCAATGTCAGCGTGCCAAGGTTCCAAATAAATCGCAAAACTTCCGTTACGGCGACCTCCTCCGTTATGAACTAATCCATTGTGGATGAGATAATTGTGTTGAACGGTCATTTGTAAATCATACAAGACTCCGCTATATTCCTCTGAGTCAATTTGCTGAATTCGGTCCATCATAAAATCGCCATGTCTTAAAAATGATACTACTTGTTTGTCATCATATTCGATCTCAAATAAATTACACATCTCACGTGTCTTAGGAATACATGTACAATATTCGTCGTCTCCTTCTAATGATTCACGAAGAGAACTAGTTGTAAGTGTTCCCATCCGCATACATAGGAATCGTATGGATTCAGCCATACTTTTAGATTTACTATTAATTGTAAATTCACTTTCGTATTGTGTATCAACTAATCCTTTTAATATATATTTGCTTTTCTCAATTGGTAAATGCAACCACTTATTGTGTATACGTTTTTCCTTTGTTTCATTGTACAAATCATTATATCTAAATGGTTGATGAATGGATTTGTTCCATTCAATACAAGTAATACCATAATCCATAGTTACTCGAAAATTTATTAATTTCTCTGTAAAATATTTTTCTACATCAAATCGGACATTCGGTGAATTTATATAAATAATATCATCTTTATAACTATTCCCCAGCAAGATACCATACATGTAACAATCATCTGATGAAATACTGGAAATATCTTGTTCGTGTTTAGGTATTGGAAAAACAAGCATATCATTTGTAGTTAAGTCCTTAGCATCCGTCCATTCGTAATCAATGAGTTTCTTTTCTAATTGTTGTATGATATTTGTATCATTTTCTTGTGCACGTAATACGTATACAGGATGTTCTGGTGTGATTTGTAAAGGGGTCGAAGAGTGTAATGTTTTGATAATTAATGTTTCGCCTTTATACGGGTGTTCCAAAACATCCTTGATCACCTCTGTCACACCGTCTAGGTTATAAATAGCGGTTTCACCAACCGAACAATGTTTAATTTGTTTTGGACCCTCAGTGGTATAAATAATTGTATCTGGATGGATGCATTGGTCTACATATTTGGCAGTGTTATTGAATACTTTTAACATTGGAACAATTCCATTAGATTTACCATTCGTTCCTCGAATATGGCTGCCTAAAGCACGTACATTATGAATATGCAATCCGATTCCACCAGCCCATTTTGAAATCAACGCACATTCCTTCAATGTGTTGTAAATTCCATCAATGCTATCACTTTCCATAGATTGGAGAAAACAGGAACTCAATTGTGGATGAGGAGTGCCTGCATTGAATAGTGTCGGAGTAGCGTGAGTGAAATACTTACGAGACATATATTCGTAGGTTTCCTTTACTGATAACATATCGGCACCATGCATTCCAATTGCCACTCGCAACCACATGTGTTGCGGACGCTCAACTGTTTTATTATTAACCTTCATCAAATATGCTCTTTCTAGCGTTTTAAATCCGAAATAATCAATTAAATAATCGCGCGAGAAATCACATAATTTATCCAAATCGCCATCCACATCATTACATACAATGTCATATAGTTCATCACTAATTAATGGCGAACGAACACCGCGTTTATCGATGAAATTATACAATGTTGTCATAACTTCGCGGAATGAAGCTGTGGTATTTTTATGATGATTTGATACGACAATTCTACCGGCAAGAGTGCTATAGTCATAGTGAGTAGACCCCATAGAAGCACATTGTTCAGCACTTAGCTCGTCAATTTTAGTTGTGGATATTCCGTCAAATATTTGGTCGATAACCTTGATAACCAGAGCCGTATAATTAATTTTAATATCAGCCTCGTTACCGAGAACCTTTAAACGATGAAGAATTTTATCAAATTCAACTGTCTTAAGTGATCCGTCACGTTTGGTTACGTGCATTTCTTGTTCTGGGATTGCTGAATTAGATGACATACTTATTGTATAATATAATGATACAATTCTATATTGTTTTCTAAATAGAATTGTATACTTTACACCCTTGAAGTTTATTTCGAATCTTTCTTTTTACGGCACATTTTTACACCATCTACGATAATAGCCGAGGAACCTTTTGGACATCTTTTCTTATCTGGTTCTAGTGGATTGTATTCATACTCTATATTTTCTCCGATGACAGCTACTTTTTTTGTAGTGTTTTTTTTCGCATTTTTTTTGGGTAATGCCTTCTGGGTTTTGCGAGGTTTCTGTATTATTACATTTTCGTCAAGTATAGTAACTGGACTACCTTTCGACAAGCTCCACAAAGCATTTTGTAGATACGATTGGATATATTTCTTAGATAAAATACTTTTTGCAAATTCCATGCCATTTCTTGCGATTTCTTGGCATTTGTCGTCATTTGTTTTACACCAGCGAATTACATCCAATAAATCGGATAAGTCTGCTTTAACTGGTATATAATGTACTTTATTTTGTATCATATGATCCACCCATGATGTATATTGACTAGTAACCCGTAATATAAGAGAACATGTTAACATAGTAGCAAGTAAACGATATGCATTTACATTCCCGTCGATATGAATTATATATTTGTATTTGCTTTGATCTGCCATAGTTAAAAATCCGCCCGATAAACCTATGTTGGTATTCATAGAACCGATTCCGTATTTTGGATCAAATTTAATGGACTTGGAATTCACATTATTTCCATCTTTATTTGTCAATTTCGCGTCTAAAAGACTGGACTTAATTTTTGCAACTTTGATTCTCATGTTTGTTTTGTCAGTATAACCACATCCAGTAGGACCACCTCGGAAGACCGCTTTTTGGTATAGTTTATCTTCCCATTTCGTAATATAATTCGGGTTTGGCTTTGGATCAGGGGTTTTTAAAACTAACATTACATCATCGTAATTTGGTATCGGAATATCCAAATAATTTCGTTGTCCAGAAATACTTAATATAGGAATATGTTTTTTATAATCATGTTCTCCTAGTTCGGTTTTCCCTGTTACCATTGTAAATGGAGATTTCCCATCATTCCTTAATATTATAGCGTCGGTTAAATTCAATATGAAAACGCCATTCGGTAAATTCAATCCACGGATCAGTTCTAAGTATTCATTATTGTTTAGTTTACTCGATTTAGAGAATGGTTTTACAATACATTGCATCACACGTAGATTGTCTATGTTTTTAGATATCATGTCGTTTACTGTTTTTTTCTGGTAAGTATTCATTGTTTTATTATCGAGAACATTTGTGTGATTTAATAAAATATCTTTGAATACCGGTGCTGTAGATTGGGCATCCAATTTACATAAGAGAACATTATTATCGTTTATGCATAACATATAACACTGATGATGTAAAAAATCCAAAACGTATCTTAGTGTATTACCGAGTGATTCTAAAGTCATTTCCCATTTTTCATCATACAACTGAGATGGATAATTACTATTAGTACCGTTCGATAAACGCGGAGTATCGCTTCGGTTCTCAATATTTGCTATATATTCACTACCAACTTCAAAGGCTTCGTTATACGTATGTATAACACGCATTTCATATTTCTTACTCATTGTTACATTACGTATATATTTTATAATTTTACTAAACATGTGTTTTTCTTGAGTTTAATTACATTCGTAATATTGTGATTTTCCTGTGTAACTTCTCTCTTTTTAGCGGCTCGATGTTCGTATCCAGTTTTTCGTTCTTTCAAAATCGTTTCCCAAGTAGTTAAAATTGTCGGGAGCGCCGATTGAAACCAATTTGGGTTGCGTTTTACCAGAATACACGAGAACTCATCCATATACCAATAAGTTGTTGTATATAAAACCAGAGTATCTTTGAAATCGTCCTTTGTATTTATGATCCAATCTTGGTATGTCATATCTAGGTCAAGTGGCATGTATTTATATATAGGTTTGGAATCGGGCACATTCCGTTGTAGGAAACACAAAATAACACCCTTATATTCCTGATTAATGTCATCCGCATATGCCTCTGGTGACTCATACTCCTTAAATCGCGTTTCTATGAAATCGCATTCGTCTAGGTCACATGTTTCCATTTGTACTTGCATTTGAATCCAATACTCCTCCTTTGGTTTATCGGTTATGTCGCGGTTTACTATATTCTTAATCTCAATCATTCGTCCATAACGGTCTGACTTAGGGTCTACATTAATTCCATCGGGTGATGCCCCTATAAAACTGTGATTGATGTGTTGGATACAACCGAAGTCCGCTACACGGGTATTATATTTTTTCTCATAAACCATTACAGATACCGTCTCGTATAAAATACCCCATTGTAATGAACCGCCACCGAACCAATTCGATTTTTCATCAGCTAATGGTTTACATTTCTCATAAATCAGACTGTTCCTTTGCGATTCACTCGACAATGCTTTCCATATACTACTTGCAGTTAATAGATTGTGACGATATTCATACCATTCCGTCGTTTTTTGCGTTGGTTGTGGGAGTGATTTCAGGACCATAATCGTTTGGGTGGTCTGTTCAATATCCGTATATGAAATTAAGTTAGAATCCGTTATTGAACGCGTCGGATAATACAATTCGAAAAATGTTTCTACTATTTGGGTGATATAATCGTCAATATTTTCGTCTAGTGTAATTATGTTTGCTTCTATTAAATCCTCGTTAAATAAATATTGGATATCATTTAATATATTTTCGTGAAAATCGGGGTCTGAATATAATAAAGCATCGTCAATAAGAATGTCATACATAAGTTCGTGTATAGTGCGCTCTAAATCACTATATTCGTCTTCATTCATTTCGAACGATAGTTCTTTATCTTCATTATCATTAATTCCATAGGATGTGTCTAATACCATTTTATATATATATAAAATAGTTTCTATATCAATTCAATTTATCTTCTACTACTACTCGCTTTGGGGTTAATGACTTCAATGTAGAAACACGCTTAGTATCCGTATTCTTCAATGTGTAATTATGAGTGATTGCATTATATGATAATGCTGGTATACTGATAACCGTTCTAGTATCCTTATTATATTTCACATCTTTGGTTTTATTGATTTTGTTTGCCTTCAAACACTCACTGAAAAACATTTTTAGGGATTTAATGTCTTTGGCTGATAATGATTTTTCCTTCCCGTATGTTTCAGCAAATGAATGTAGCGCTTGAGTTTTAACGGTTTTATCCAATTTATTCCAAGAATCCGCCTTATTGTTCTGTTTCTCTCTCTCGAGTAAAGAGTCCAAATTTACACTCGTGATATTGGATGTAGTAGTGGAAGTATTTGTGATATATTTGCTTGTATAAACTGGTTCTTTCGCTTCTTCTGTCATGTTCTCTTTATATATTATATCGCAATCGTTCTATCTTCTTTTTTTAAATACATATAATGATTATGGAATCCAAACTAATAGAACTACCGAAGAAAACCGAAACGTCAAAGAAGGTCGAAACAATAAAAGAGAAGAAAGCACGTGTAGTGACCCATCGAGAGAACTGGCAACACGAGTACGAACCAAGCATACAATTAGAATTACTCACGACCGATTCTAGTAATAATCCTATATACAAGACAATGATGCAACAAATACAATGTAAACTAAATGGATATAAATCACAAGACCAGAAAAAGAAAATATATGATTGTGATCAAATCATAAATTTAGAGTCTACTATCCAGTTGTTAATAAAAAGTAAATTGAATTGTTATTATTGTAAAGGATTAGTTAAAGTATTATATGAACATGTGAGAGAACCTAAACAATGGACTTTAGAGCGAATTAACAATGATTTTGGTCATAATGTAGGAAATTTAGAAATAGCTTGTTTATCATGTAATCTAAGTAGACGCACCATGTATCACGAACGGTTTATATTCACGAAACAGCTTGTCATTGTAAAGAAATAATTATAATTACCATTTCAATAATTCTGGGAAATATTCATTCAATAGGTTCTCGTAATATCTGCGAATCTCATCACTTACAGTGAAATCAGTATCTTCTTTAGAATACAAGTCAAAATTATTGAAATTGAGAACATCCTGCATAATCATTTCGTCTCCGGGCTGCATAAGATGAGAGTATGCCTTTCCTGTATGCCACGGATAAAACGAATGAAACCTGATTATTTTTTGATATCTATCTGATATTCGATGCTTACCTTTATTATATTGGAGAACCTGATATAAG
>Ga0105054_10012943_pt1 | contig 10135 bp, 5 predicted proteins | sample BON02_FD_78091 | JGI IMG/M metagenome (GOLD analysis project Ga0105054, IMG submission 78091) | Freshwater microbial communities from Lake Bonney liftoff mats and glacier meltwater in Antarctica - BON-02 (megahit assembly) | ecosystem: Environmental > Aquatic > Freshwater > Ice > Glacier... | reverse complement strand
TTCTAATTCTAATTCTTTATATTTTAAATCTGTTTTCATTTCTTTCATTTCATTAAAATCATTAATAATAATATTAGTATTTTTTTTTGCACCTCCATTGTATCTGGAGCAATATTGTATAATAGATGGATCATCTTTAGAAACTTCTTCCATGTTTTTACTTCCATTTTGGGTATTAATTAGTTTATATATCCGCATTTTACAACTCTCATCCTGTGGTTCGAATATTCCATATCTAACAGGTTTTTTTAAATATTTTAATGCTATTGTGATTTCTCCTGGAAACAAAGAACAATCAACTTGTCGTGGAGTATCTTGACAAGTCCATCCTAATATTTTAATAAAATTTAATTTTGGATTTAACTCTAAATAAGATTCATTTATTATACTAGTGCCATTGATAAGAAGAATATTATTCATTAATTCAAATAATCGAAATAATATATCTATTTGTATACGATCCGGATTATATACACTTAGTCTAGCTCCTGTTTCATAATTCCAAGAAATTAATATATCATGAATAGTGCAAGGAAAATTATATTTTGGATCACACTGATATCCAGCAACAATTAAATCAAGTATAATAGTATCTTTATAATGAATAATATCGGTATATTTAATTTCGTTTGGATAATTATTATTACTGTAATTTGTAGAATAACTTCTAACAATTGCGTGCAATATACAGTTATTAAAATGAGTTTGAATATTTTTAGATAATAAAACTGATTTTTCTCCTCTTGCTTTAGAACAATCATGAATCGTGGTTGAACTTAAATTTATAAATACCAATAAACTATTATCATTTGAATCAATATTTTTTAATTTTCTACATGATTTTAAACCATATGGATTATCTACATTCATACCGTCTGTCATATATCTATTAAGAAAATTTTTACTAAACCATATTGCTTCATTCGGTGAATGTTCTACACCACAATTACTTACTATGGATTTCGCCATGGGAAAAAACCCATCTAACGCATTTCCACTTTTTAATAATCCTCCTCTATTTACGACTCCATCATTAAATGATTTTGATAATTTAATTTTTTTGTTTTGAATCAAAAAATTCAAACAATTAAATATTGAAGTACTAACATACTTGATTTCATCTATATTACTTATTCCCAATAAATTTATAATATCACCTGAAATATCATATTCATCAATGACTATGTCTTTCCTAAACATAGTATATATATTTATAGTATATAAATATATATATATATACTATAAATATATATATATACGATACTTTATAACTTACGATACTTTATATAATAAAAATATTTATATCTTTTCAAATTAGTTTGTCTAATTTTTCTTTTTAGTCGGTATATTAATGAATGGAAATCACTCTTTTAAATAAAAGAGTTTAGCAGTTAAATCTTTAACCTCATTTATATTGTATAAATTAAAATTTGCATCTACATCTTCTATATTACGAGAAGAATCACTTACATCTGCACGAAGTCGTGTTCTTATAAATCTAAACTCTGGTAATGTTTTACGAGAAGAATCACTTACATCTGCACGAAGTCGTGATCTTATATATCTAAACTCTGGTAATGTTTTACATTTATAATGATTTAATTGAATAACACTAAGATCAATATCAGGATTAAATGGTCCCTCGATAATAGTATTCTTTGTCGATTTAATATGACCATCTGATAGAGATATATCATGACATGTATTATACTTTTTAAAATTATCTTTTTTAAACAAAGTTTTAATGTGTCTATTTCCTATCTTTTCGCACATTGTGAATCTTTGTGTTAGAGGTTCGTTTGTTTTTTCTGTTCTTCCAGATGAACCAAAAAATCTCCAATTCATACCAATCCCTTGACAATCTCCAACAATATATTCATTTATGAAATCACATATATTATCATGTTTTTTTAAAACTATAAATTCATCTATGTCAATGTGAGCGACATGAGTTATATTATCGGTAAATAAATAGTTTTTAATAAAATCATCAAGAGCAATATATTGAACTCCTTTATGATAATTATTAAAAGGAAGGTGTATTACTTTTATATTTTTTTTATATTTATGTAAAATTTTTTCATATGTTGGTATATCTTCATTGTCATACAAATAAATATATTTAAATCCTAATTTTAAATGATATATTATAAACTCTTCAATATAATCATGTTCTTTTTTAGCAATACATACAATTACTGGGTTCATATCTATATATATATATATATATATATATATATATACATAGATATATTTATTTTTAAGAAATAAACGTATATTTTAATTTTATTTTTATATTTATTAATATAATCCAAAATAAAAATAAATATATTAAAGTAATGTGGTAATTGTTGATGAATAAGAAGAAAATAAATTTTTATAATATTCTAACGGGTTTTGGTCTAACTTATATATATCATATTCTTTATTTTCTTTATTTAACAATATAGAATAGGTTAATAAGATTTCTTCAAGACTATGCCATAAAGGCACATAATCCATTATAGCAATAGATAATACTTTTAATAATAAAGCATCTGTTTTTTTATATTTATTTCTAAATATATAAAATACCATAAAATATAAATAATAAACAGAACCAGATATTCCTCCAATAAGAATTCTATCATATAAATTGAATAAATCTTCTATAAATATTCCACGAACATTCATTGAAGCTGATACATCATAAATTTCTGTACCAGTTATATCATCAAAACAATTATAATATTCATTAATATTTTTAGGAGTTTTTATATGGTCTGACGAATATTCGCTTCTACTAAATATTTCTCTTCCATAATTTTTATTTATAACAGATTTAATATCATTGTCTGTTTGCATTATTTTAATTATTAACATATTAAAAGACCTAGTTTTTGTTTCATTCGTTTTATTCTCAATTAACTTTGTCTTTTCATACATTTGAATAAATGTTTCATTTGAAAAAGTGTCTGGTAAAGAATATATTATTTTTAATTTTGTTATGAATTCGTCAAATAATTCTTTATCATTCATAATATATTCCGCTTGATAATTTTCATTATTAAGTAATGTAAGACACGCGGTTACAGCGTGTGGTTTATTATATAAAAATGATAAACGAATAAATTTACCCAATGAATTCTCTTTTAATGTATTTATTATTTTATCTACCTCTTCCGCGTCAAATCCAATTTTTGTAACAATATTTTCTTCATTTTTTGTAATAGTTATAGACTGTTTTATTTTATCAGTAAATTTTTCTGGATGAATTTTTTTCACTAAATTAAGTAAGTTCCATAATATATCAATACATAAATTTTTTAATGTAAAATCGTCTCTTAAAACACACGCTAATTTATTTTGTTCGGTGATTTTGTCAATATTTTGTTTCATTAAACGAGTATATCCGCCTTTTTTTTTAATACGATATTTTATTTTCCTTCTAGTATATTTTGGGTTCTTTGTATATATATTTTTTTTAATTGTTTTCATAATTATTATTATATATTATTTATTATTATATATTATTATTATATAATAAATAATATATAATTTCTAGATATTATATAATAAATGAAAGTAAATATTATTGGTTACTGTTTTATTATATTATTACTATATATTTGTATAAAAATATATAAAGAATCAGAAGCGTTTAATCTTAAATGTATTATTTCTGATGTAGATGGTAAAAAGTATTGTGTAAGAGAGAGAAGCAAATTAACATTGGCAGCAGATAGGTTAGCAATCGCTAATCAGAAAATGCAAAAATTGGTTAATCATTGTAAAGAAAAATATCCTGAAAGAAAAAATATTAAAAAATTAGTTGAAGGATATAATCCAAAACAAATTTATGAAACTTTACCAACTAGTGAATTTACCGCATATAGTGAAAATAAGGGTGAAAAACTTGCGTTTTGTTTGAATACTGAAAAGAATGGCAATAATTTAATTGATCATAATACACTTACCTTTGTTGCTATACATGAGTTGGCGCATATTATGACAACCAGCATAGGACATAAAGATGAATTCTGGACTAATTTTAAATTTCTTTTAGGGGAAGCCGAAAAAATCAATATTTATAAACAGACAGATTATAAAAAAAACCCAGTAAGATATTGTGGTATGACAATTTCAGATAACCCCTATTATGATTATTAAAATAAAAATATCATTCTTTTATAAATTCCATAAAATATAAATTTGTATTATTTTTAGTATTAATACTTTGATTATTACTCAAAATCCAATTTGTCTTATTTTTTATATTTTTTATATTTGTTTTATTCGAGATATCCATAATATCAAGAGAATTAAAAAAGGTATCACATATATATTCTTTATCAATATAGGTAATATAACATTTATCGATTAATCCCATTTCTATAAATTGGTCATAAATAGACGCACCACCGATAATCCAAATATCATCATACTTTTTTATAAAAGATGATAAAGTTTGTAAATAATTAATTAATTCAATGATTGTTTCAAATGTCTTTATTTTATCTCCACATGAGGTTACTTCATCAATAAATAATGTAGAACTAATAATAAAGTTATCTCTTTTTTTCAATAAACATTTAGGCAAACTATGATAAGTATTGCGACCCATTATAACTGCGTTTTTCCCATCTCCTATAGTAAGTTTAGAAAAATAGTTAAGGTCTTCTTTAATATGCCACGGCAAATTACCATTTATACCAATACCTTTATTTTTACATACTGCCGCAATTAAGTGAAAATGCATAATATATATAACTATATAAAATAATATAACTTTAATTTATATATGACAACTATTTATAAATTAAGTTGTGTTAAAAATGATGGAATCAAAGAAATAGTTGTCTTTTTTGGTAGTCGGTTAATAGATAAAAAGAAATATGAATATAAAACTATAAATGAATTATTTAAAGAAGAACAAAAAAACGCATTATTTGAAGGAGTATTTAGTTATGATGAATTAGTATATATTAATATAAATAAAATAAATGTTAAATTTGTCGAAGAATATATCCATATAGATGATACAATAGAAACTATTAAAAAAAAAATCATCAAATATACTGAATATAATGTTTCATTTGACGAGTTATATTTATTCATAAAACAATTAGAATTATTAAATCCGATTACTGTTTATAAGAGACTTACAAATAACGAAAAAAATGATATAGGAAAGGAAGAAATAAATAATTTTCTTTTAAATGTAAATAAAACCGGTTTTGAAAAATCTGATAGTTTTATAAAGGAAATAAAAGATGTTTATACATATGAAGATATTCTTTCATTTGGAATATATGATACACCCTCTTTGATCCTTAACCCACTCGGTCAAACTATAACTTATAAAAAATCAAGCAACTATCCGTATGTTACAAATCCATATGATTTTATAAGTTCATATGATGATTCAACCAGTAAACAAAATGCATCAAATATAGATAATAATATAACTACTACTAATCAAAGTATTCTTATGACATTTGGAAATATAGAAAACAATATGTTATTTCTTTGTTTAGCATATGAGGTATTAACCTACATTGAAGAAACAACTAATTCTCTTGATGTTATTAGTAAATCACTTCAACTCTATTTTCCATATTTATTTGAAAAAAATATTACAAGTATGGAAAAATATCTAGAAAAAAGAGAATTTTTGAAAGTAGAAACAGAAAAATTAATTGACGCTACATTTGAGAGAAATGTAAGTAATATTAATTTGTTTTATGATGTTTATATACATAAACGGGAAGAAAGACAAAAAGAAAACCAACTTTTTACAGAAGTAGGTATAAAAGATATTATAATAACAATTCACCCTGAAAATTCATTTGTGTTACCGTTGGATATTGTTTTTAAATTAATACACGCGACAATTCAGGTTCCATTAATTAAATATAATCCGGACAAAAGACGAGAAAAAATTTATAAATTATACAGTGATAAAATAGCAGTAAATGGAGAAAAAATTCCTTATTTACCCAAAGCCAAAATTTTTAAATTAATGAAAGAAATAGCAAAAAACAAATGTGTTTCACTGTATATTGAATATACAGACGAAGAGACAAATAATTCATATGAAATAGTATGCGAATTTGAAAATAATGGCGATATTGTATTAAAATCTGTATTTAATGATGTAATGACTATTGAAAAAATAAATAATTTATTTAATAATGCGGTAAATCCATTTATAAACATAATAAAAAATTATATAACACAGAATGGATATAATATCAATAATTTTGAAAGTATAAATGATAATTATATTGAAATAGTTAATATAAATTATTTTATGAATATACCATTAAAAACTCCTAACATAAATTTTACTTCAATAATGGGTTGTGCATCAAGTGTATTTAGTGTAATTGAACCAGAAATTAAAAAAGGCGGAATTATGAGATTTAAACGTGTAGCAAATTACAATGAAATGAATAGTCAGGAAGCGTTTATTGTAGATAACCTAAATATATCAACTCCTCATCATGAAATTGTAACTGGATTAATGAACAATTATAATATGAGTTATGAACAAGCACGTGATAAATATAGTGCTTATGTTTCTTCATTACAAACTATGAAAACTGCGTTTGAAAATAAAAAATATAAAATAAAAATTAATCCAGGATTTTTAGTGACATTGATAAAAGAAAAATTTAAAAATAATTTGTTTGTTTCAGTGAATGGAATAAATGATATACAGTATTTGAATACAGTGCCAATATATATTGATTCGTTATTACGTATGGTTCAAGACCGTTCAAGTATCGATTTTCCAATAGAATCTTTTTGTAAAAGTAATATAAAAAATCAAGAAAAACAAGTAAAAGATATTGTTGGTGAAAAAGAAAAATCATTTATAGAAATGATACAAAACCCATCGCCAATAATTGCAGAAGAAATTTTATTAAATGATGATATGAATGATGATGAAAATGAAGAAGAAAAAGAAAACATGCTTGATATACTTCTGGGGTTTGACGAAGAAGACGAATACGAAGACGAAACCGAAGACGATGGCGATGCAAACGATAAACCAAGTCGAATAATGACAAAAATCGGTGGTGCAGACCCTGACGATAAAGAAGAGGAAGAAGACGAAGAAGACGAAGAAGACGAAGAAGACGAAGAGGAAGAAGAGGAAGAAGACGAAGAAGACGAAGAAGACGAAGAAGAAGACGAAGATTTAAAAATAGATAATATTACAGGAATGAGTTTAAATAACCCAAGTCCATTTTTGGTAAAAATGAGGGAGTTAGAACCTGAATTATTTCTTACAGATGTAGAAGGTAAATTTAATTCTTACTCACGGTCTTGCCCATGGTTGAAGCGAAATAGAAAACAACCAGTATTACTGACAGAAAAAGAAAAGGATGTAAATGATAAAAGTAATAAAAAAATAATAGATAAAGGTATACAAAAAATAAAAACAATTTTAAAAGAAAAAGGAATTAATATTGATGATATTAATGATATTAAACAAAATAATTTTTTTACAGAAATAAAAAAACATATTATAGAGAATGATAAATCAACAGAAATTTTTATGAAAAATACTAAAGAAGTAAAGGTGTTTAGTAAAGAAAATACCAAAAAAATTACTGTAAAAGAATTAAAAGACATTGAAAAAATAATAAATGATATAAAAGAATCATACCAATACTCATTTCAGTATAGCACAATGGCAGATAAAAAATATTGGTATATATGTCCCAGATACTGGAGTTTGAAATATAAAAAAAGTTTAACTGAAAAAGAAGCTAAATCAGGAAAATATGGAGGAATTATACCTCGTGATGCTAGTACTGTACCAAAGGGTGCTAATATTTTTGATTTTTCGGATACAAAATTTAGTAAAAATTCAGATGGTTCATATGCCAGAAATTTTCCAGGTTTAATGGAACCTTCAAAACATCCTCAAGGGTATTGTATGCCGTGTTGTTATACAAAATGGGCGAGTCCTAAACAAATAAAACTTCAAAAACAATGTAATATTAAAACAGGAGAAACTAAACAACCACAAGAACCTAAAAAATTAGATTTAAAATTATCAGATGAATATGTGTTGGGTTCTGAAAAATTCCCAATTGAACAAACAAAATATGGATATTTACCTTATGTTATACAACGCTTTTTAAAAGTTGATAATAAAACATGTCAAATTAGTTCTTCTAATAGTAATTTAAAATCAAATCATCCTTGTATTTTACGGCATGGCGTGGAATCAAGTAACACTCAATCGTTTGTTGCTTGTATAGGTGATATTTTAGGGAGAGGAAGTAACCCTTCTCTTTCTATATCAATTAAAAAAATGAAGGAAATAATGATTAAAGCATTAAGTCTGGATAGTTATATGGAATTACAAAACGGTGATTTAATTGATATTTTTAATAAAAAAAATAGCATTAATAATTTAGAAAGGGATACAGATATAGACGAAGAATTAAAAAAATACAAAAATACAAAAATTTATAAATCTGTTTTTTCAAATAAGGATAAGATAGATAAAGAAAAAGTAACATTCATTAAAAAACTTTTAGTGTCTTATATGAATTTTCAATTATTTTTAAAAGACGATAATATAGAAATAGATTATACATATTTATGGGATTTAGTTTGTAAACCCAATAAAGAATTGTTTGTTAATGGTGTAAACATATTAATTTTAGAAGTAAAAAATGACGATATTAATGAAAATGTGAGTATTATATGTCCGTCAAATCATTACTCCGGACAATTATTTGATGAAAAATTAAAAAGTATTATTATTATTAAAAAAGAAAATTATTATGAACCCATATATAGATATACTATAAATAAGGAAATACAAACAAGATTTGATTTGAATGAACCTAAAAATAAAGATATAAAACAAACATTAGAAATGATTAAAAATGTAATCTTGAATAAATGTGGCAGTTTTCCAAGTATGCCCAAAACATATAATTTCAAACAAAATATTACATTATTTCGTCTTGTTTTTTTACTAAAAGGTAAAAACTATGATATCATCAATCAGGTTATGAATTATAATGGTAAAGTTATTGGAATTGTTATAAAATCACCTACTACTGAATTAAAAGGTTTTATCCCATGTTTTCCATCATCACCTATTTTAGATTTAACTGATACATACTTATGGGTTGATGATGAAAGTTATATTGACACTTATAAAAATACAATAGAATTTCTTACTATGATAACCAATGAATATAACAGTAAGGATAATAAAATACCCAGTAACCCAAAGTTCAAGATTGTTGAAGAAATAAGAAAAGAACGTCTTGTAATAGGTATATTGACAGAAACTAACCAATTTATTCCTCTTTCAACCCCGTATATTTCGGAAAAGAACGCAGATGATGATAATGAAAGACAAAAAATAGTTATTCCATCTATTAATGGAAATAATTATTTTGATAATGATAAATTAATGCTTACCACTACGGAAGAAGAGAAAGAACGCGTTGAATATATAAAAAAGATTAAAACTGAAAACAATGCATATAATGATTTTCGTAATAAAATAAGAATATTAATAAATGAATTTAATAATAGAAATATCAGAAATGAAATAAAAAATATTATTTCCACTCAAGAAATATTATATACTAAAAAACTTAAAATAATTCATGCGTTATTAAATGAATTATGGAAATCGAAATTTGGAACAGATGAAATTACAAAAGAAAAAGAAGGAATTTATTTTAGTAAAATCGCAGATGAGTTGATAAGATATAACCGTATTAAATCCTTTATTTTTGAACCATCATCTTTTCTCATGCTTAATGAAGTCAAATACAATTTGACAGATAATGAAATAATTTTAACGAACTCTTTACTTACCCAAGAATATTTTGAAAAATTAATTCCAGCACAAGTAAATAAATACATTAAATATAATACATTTGGTACTACCAAACCGATAATATCCCAACCCTACTCAAATACAGTTATAATATAATAATAGAAAATCTAAATCTAAAATTTACATTTAGTTTTGGTTCTTTTCTGGTAAAAGGTCTAGTAAAATATTTAATAAATCTTTAAAATTGAAATATTTTTCTGGTAAAAAGTCTAGTAAAATATTTAGTAAATGTCTAATCAAGAACAAACAAAAATAGTTAAATCATTG
>Ga0105054_10012940_pt1 | contig 10136 bp, 8 predicted proteins | sample BON02_FD_78091 | JGI IMG/M metagenome (GOLD analysis project Ga0105054, IMG submission 78091) | Freshwater microbial communities from Lake Bonney liftoff mats and glacier meltwater in Antarctica - BON-02 (megahit assembly) | ecosystem: Environmental > Aquatic > Freshwater > Ice > Glacier... | reverse complement strand
GGTTTTCCCGTCTCTTCTCCTCTCCTCCCCTCACTCGTCGCGATGACAAACTACTCCAAGACGCCCTCTTCCTCCTTCGTGCCCTTCTTCCCTCCCTCCCTCCCTCCCTCCCTCCCCTCCTCACGGCTGTGGCCATGGAATGCTTTGTGCCTGTCCTTCAGAGGGAGGGAGGGAGGGAGGGAGGGGTGGATCTGGACCCCTACTCCCCATCTGTGCAGCAGCAGGAGCAGCAGCAGCAGAAGAGGAAGGAAGTGATCGATGACATTCTCTCCTTCCTCCTCGCCCTCCTCACCCACACCCCTTCCTCCCTCCCTTACTTGGCCTCCTCCTCCTCCTTTTCAGTCGCTCAGACCCTGGCAACCAAATGTCCCCTCGTCCCCTCCCTCCTCCTCCTCCTCCACCCCTCCCTCCCTCCCTCCCTCCCTCCCTCCTCCCACACCACCACCCTAGCCCTCCGTCTCCTCTCCCACCTCCTCCCCTTCTCCTCTTCCGAAGGGAGGGAGGGAGGGAGGGAGGGGTCCGTCCTCCTCTCCCTTTCAACAGGGGGAGGGAGGGAGGGAGGGAGGGAGGGGGTTGCCCTCCTTCCCTTCCTCCTTCGGTTAGCCACACAAGAACATGACCCAGACAGTTTTCAAGGCTCGGGGAAAGCGAAAGCAGCCCTTCGGTGCTTGCGTGTCCTCCTCGCCCTCCCTCCCTCCCTCCCTCCCTCCTTTTTCGGGGTTGGAATTGGTCAAGGAGGGAGGGAGGGAGGGAGGGCGGGGTCGTTGTTGAGGTTTGTGAATGATAAGCAAGCTGCAGTGAGAGCATTGGCTTTTGGGTGTTTGGCGGCGCTTGGGAGGAGGAGGGAGGGAGGGAGGGAAGGGGAGGGAGGGAGGGAGGGAGGGCTGGTGAAGGTTGCATTAGATGTGGTGGGGGATAGGGGAGAAGTGCCTGGAGTTGCAGCAGAAGCGATGAGCATCGTGACTGCTCATCTGGCCCATCCTCCCTCCCGCCCTCCCTCCCTCCTTCCCTCCTCCCTCCTTTTGACGGGAGTTACGGTGATGACTCTCCTTCAAGCGGCGAGCGAGGCGCTGGCTATGAGTGTCCTCCCTCCCTCCCTCCCCTTCCTCCCTCCCTCCCTCGACCCCCACTCAGGGAGGAGGAGGAGGAGGAGGAGGGGAGGGAGGGAGGGAGGGGGAGGGATGGTGCGTTTGTTTGCGGCCCTTGAAAGTGTGCAGGCGCTTCTTCATTTCTCCTTCTCCTCTTCCTCTCAGATGGAGGGCGAGGGAGGGAGGGAGGGAGGGATGGAGGGAGGGCTGGTGAAGAGGTTGGTGTGGGAGCAGGGTTTGCCTCACGATTTAAGTCATTTCCTCCTTCGTTCTAAAAGATTAAAAGAGGACTATCAACAAGCAGCAAGGGCTGCCTTAGGCCTGCCCTCCCTCCCTCCCTCCCCCCCTCCCTCGGATTCCACTTATTTTGAGGAGGTTAAGAGGAGGAGGAAGGAGGGAGGGAGGGAGGGAGGGGGAGGGTGGGAGGGGAGATTGGTTGAGGCGTCATGGAGGGAAGGAGGGGGGGAGGAGATGGCATCTGCAGCGCAAGCACAGGGGATGAAGCTCCTCCGTCTCCTCCTCGTCCTCCCTCCCTCCCTCCCTCCTCAGAATGAGATTGAAGAGGAAGAGGAGGAGGGGGAGGGAGGGAGGGAGGGAGGGAGGGATGGCAGGCGGTTGGTGAGAGAGACGGAGATAGTAAAAGCTGTAGGGGAGTGCTTAGGAACGTGGGCAAGGGATTTCAAGGAGGAGGAGGAGGAAGGGGGGGAGGAAGGGGTGGAAGAAGAGGAGGAATGGGTGTTCGTACCTTCTTCAGGTTCTTCTCCTGCCTCGTCCTCCCTCCCGCCCTCCCTCCCTCCCTATTCCTCGGCGGCGCGTCGTGTCTTGCTAGAAGCCTGTCGGACAGCCACTGTGCTTTATCGTATTGCTTTAGAGGAAGAAGGGGAGGAAGGGAGGGAGGGAGGGAGGGAGGGAGGGAAGGAGGGAAGGACGGACGGAAGGTCCTCAAGAGGAGGGAGGGAGGGAGGGAGGGAGGGAGGGTTGGTGCCTCCTTCTCTGGTGATGCGTGATGTGCGGTCGCTTACGTTGGTTTTAGAGAGGGAGGGGAAGGAGGGAGGGAGGGAGGGAGGGAGGGAGGGAGAACGAGGGTTGTGTTTGGAGGCGCTTTCGCTTTTGAGCCTCCTTTTGTCCACCTCGCAGTATCGAGAGGGGGGAGCAAGAGAGGAGGAGGAGGGAGGGAGGGAGGGAGGGAGGGAGGACGTGCTCTGGCGATTGTTGGCTGGGCGGTTCAAAAATGTGTATGGAGAGGTGGAGGAGGGGGGGGGAGGGAGGGAGGACGAGGAGGAGGAGGAGGAACGTATCCTCCTCTCCTCCTGCCTGGCCTCTCTATTGGAGTCATCAGAAAAATGCAGACAAAACGCCCTCAGTCCCTCCCTCGCCCTCCTCCCCTTCCTCCTTTGCTCCCTCCGCGATTTACACGGACGGCTCCTGCTGGCCATGGGCGGACTATCCGCCCCTTCCTCCCTCCCTTCCTCGTCCTCGTCCTCCTCGCCGGTGAAGGAGGGAAGGAGGAAGGGCAAGCTGCAGCAGCAACAGCGACAGCAGCGGCTGAAGCAGTTGAATGCCCGTCTCGCCTCTGCGGGTGGTGGACTCCCTCCTTTCCAGCGAGGAGGAGGAGGAAGGGAGGGAGGGAGGGAGGGAGGAAGGGTTGGAGGAGGAGGAGGAGGAGGTGGTGGTGCCAAGTACACTTCGGAAGCCATCGACCTCACTCTCCTCCTCACCGTCCTCCGCTCCCTCCTCCTCCCTCCCACCCTCCCTCCTTCCGTCCCTCCCTCCCCCTCGGCACAAGACCAAGCCCTTCAAGGAGGGCTCGTCCCTCTCGCCTGCAGTCTCTATCCATTAGCCCTCACCCTCCACCTCGACGACCCCCACGGCCTCCCTCCCTCCCTCCCTCCCTCCCTCCCTCCCTCCCTCCTGGCTGCCCTCCTATCCATGCTCTGCAATTTGGTCGCTTTCCACGACCCAGCCAAGCAGGCCCTCCTTCACCCTCCCTCCTTCCCTTCCTCCTCCTCCTCCTCCTCCTCCTCTACCTTCCTCCCATCCCTCCTCCGCCTCGCCCTCCGTCCCTCCCTCCCCCCCTCCCTCGCCCACCCCCTCCTCTCCCTCCTTCGTTCCCTCTCCCTCCTCCCCGCCGGGCGCCACCTCCTCCTCCTCCCCTCCCCCTCCTCCCCCTCCTCCTCCTTCCTAGCCTCCTCCCTCCTCTCCCTCCTTCCCTCCCTCCTCCTCACCCCTTCTCCTGCCCATCGTCGGCGGCGGCCAGGGGAGGTAGGGAGGGAGGGATGGGTGCGCTTGCTCGGTCTCTTCAAGCTCCTAGTCAACCTCACTCTCGCTGCAGAGGGACAGCAGCTCCTCAATCGGCACCTCCCTCCCGCCCTCCTTCCCTCCGTCTTAGAAGACGTGGTCTTGTTCATCAAAGAAGGCGAAAAAGAGAAGGAGGAAGGGAGGGAGGGCGGGAGGGAGGAAGAGGTCCAAGAGCTCACGGCCCAATTATGCTACTTACTCCGAAACTTGTCTTTCTTACGAGGAGGGGGGGGAGGGAGGGCGGGAGGGAAGGCGAGTGTGTTGGCGTCTGGGACACTGTTGAGGTTTTTGGTGTGCGACGCCTTGACGGATTCAAAAATTCAAATTCGTTTCCCAGCAACAGTGGCGCTGTGGTCCCTTTTACATCATTCTGAGAGATCGACTGCCTTGCTGTTACGTGGGGATTTCTTGGCTTCTTCCACCCCTTCCTCCCTCCCTCCCTCGTCCTCGTCGTCGGGGGTACCGTCGTGTGTGGGTGTATGGCAACAGATAGCGCTGGCGAAGAAAATGGTGGGTAGGGATAGGAAGGAGGGGGAGGGGGAGGGAGGGAGGGAGGGCGGGGGGGGGGAGGGGGTGATGGTGGAAGGGGGGGGGGGGGCGTTGGAGAATATTGAGGCTTTGCTTTCGTCTTTTTCGACCACCTCTTCCTCCTCCTCATCCTCCTCCTCGTCCTCGTCGTTGAGGGTGGGTGTAGGGAAAGGGAAGGTGGAGGGAGGGAGGAGTGGTGGTAATGGTGGTGGGGAGAGTGCTGGAGCCGCAGCAGCGGCAGCTGTGGTGGACGAATCGAATTGATAAGATCGGAGGCTTTGCATTTCTTCCTCGTCCTCGTCCTCGTCCTCGTCCTCATCGTGATTGATTTTGTGTGAGTGTGTATTTTCTATGAATGGTGGTCGGTGTGACCGCGATGAAAATCCAACGTGACGATGAAGAGGATAAAAGAGGAGAAGATCAGAATTAAAGCGCTCGAGAAGAACAAAGGAAGAAAAGACAAAGAAGGAGGAAATGGACGAAAAGCATACACGAAAGAGCAAGAGACAAACTGAATTGTGTAGGTATAAAGGCGACCAAGCGATGCCCCCGCGCCCGCTTACCACCACCAAAAGCCAGAGAAACATCGCCTGGGACACTAAGGCCGCAAGAGACATACTGAATTGTGTAAGTATAAAGGACGCGTATGTACGCTTATAGAAGTCAAAATGACAAGGAAAAGGAAGCATGAAGGAAAGAAGAAAACATACCAAAAAAGGATCTAGAAAGACCAAGACAGCGGTTCACTTAACCTGTTGTTTCCTCTGTTTCCTATAATGTGATCCCCCGTCCTTCATTTCTTCCTTCTGCATTTGGTCGTCCTCCTCCTCGTTCTTCCCCACGGGCATGTGGCTTAGGGAGGGGAGGGAAGTCAACCACATAGACGCATTAGCTAGAACGGAATGCACGTAAAAGAGAGAAATGTCCACCAAGCCATCGTGTCTTTTATTCTTGATCTCTGGAAGTTTCAGCTTCTCGTGCTTGCGTATATGCCTTCTGTTTTTGGCACACAGGGCGCTTTGGTCCGTTTTCCTTGCTTCGCGGCGATGGCTTCCTCTGCTCTTCAGACTGAGCAAGATCGTGTCGGTGTCGAAGAGAAAGGAAAAGGGAAAGAAAGAAAAAAAATGAACGAGGGAGAGAGCAAAAGGTGTGCAAAGCATTTGCTGCCCTCTTTATTTCCTTAACTTTGTTTTTTCCAATTCATCTATTAACATAGACAAGGAGAAATGGGGGAATGAGTGGAAAGCCACCTCTCTACATCACGCAACAACACCCCCACCCCTCCCTCCTACTCGTGTCAGGAAAGTGCCCTCCTTCCCTCTCGGGCCACTCCAACCTAAGCTTCCCCACAATCCGCCCTCGCCCTCCCACCCCGTTCTTCATCAAAGGCAGGTCAAACGCATAGAAGGGAGGGCGGGAGGGAGGGAGGGAGGGAGGGAGGGCCATGTGCCGGTAGACGTCAATGATGGGGAGGACGGCAAAGCCGATCAGATCGTCAGCACTGGCAAGGTCCCAATCCATCGCTGTGATACAAATATGCACAGCCTTCCACCGCCCTTCCTCCCCCCCGTCCTCCCTCCCTCCCTCCCTCCCTCCCCCTCCCATCGGCATGTCCAACAACAAGGAGACCTCCTCACTCTTCCTCCGCATCCTCCTCCCCCACTTCTTCCCTCCCACCCTCACCCCTTCCCCCCTCCCGCCCTCCTTCACAAGCCAGGTCGGGTTCAGACTCTTTTTGACCACTTTGGTGCGGACCGTGTGCTTGTTGAGGGGAGGGAGGGAGGGAGGGAGGGGGGTGAAGACCAGGTAGGCGTCCGTAGACCCTCCTGCTCCCTCCACGTCCATGACTGGTAAATCTATTCCTCGTAAATCGAAGAAGAGGAGCCGAGGGAAGGAGGGAGGGATGGAGGGAGGGAGGGCTTGGGAGGGCGAGAAGGGGAGGTGGAGGGAGGGAAAGCGGGAGGGGGAGGACGGGAAGAGGCCACTGCGAGGAGGAGGGAGGGAGGGAGGGAGGGAGGGATCGATGTTGCTACTTCTGCCACCATAACCTCTCCTTTTTGGCCGCAGAGGAGGGAGAGAGGGAGAGAGGGGGGAGTCAGCCGTGGGTGTGACTTCGTCAACAGGAAGGCACACGGGTTTCTGCCCACTAGTTAAAAGAAGGGAAGGACAGCTTTCTTCGAGGGAGGGAGGGAGGGATGGGTCCACCGTCGGCACAATCTCAAAGGAAGCTCGCACGGGCTTATGGTCACTTGTTATAAATAAAGGACAGCTTTCATATAATACGCATTTTAGATCCTCTTTCAGCCCAGGCAAAGACCGCGTCAAAATCCTATCCGTATAAGAAGGAAGCCGCTCAGGGTGGTATTCCCCTCCCTCCCTCCCTCCCTCCCTCCCTCCCTCCTTCAGTCCAGGCAAAGACCGCGTCAGAATGCGATCCATATCAGAAGGAAGACGTTCAGGGTGATACACCCCTTCCTCCCTCCCTCCCTGCTTTCCCCCTCCTAGAGAAGAAGGAGAAAGACGACGCACCCCTCCCTCCTTCCCTCCTTCCTTCCCTCCTTCCTTCCCTCCCTCCTTCCCTCCTTCCGACCCTCGCAGAAATTTGAAGGAAGGAGGGAAGGCGGGAGGGAGGGCGTCCTGAAACCCGACTAGGACCTGTTCTAGAGTTAGGGAGTGCTGCAGCTCGTCGAGGGCAAGGAGGGAGGGATAGTCTTTGGCAGCAATGAGGGAGAGGAGGTGGGCGTGCTGCTCTTCCCAGGTGAAAGAAGCAAGGTAGGGGGAGAGAGAGGGGTCGAGCCTGTAGTTTAGATCTGTGAGGAAGAGGGAGGGAGGGAGGGAGGGAGGGAGGGAGGGAGGGATGAGTCGCGAGCAGCGATGAGGGAGAGGAGGTGGGCATGTTGCTCTTCCCAGGTGAGGAAGGCGAGGGAGGGGGCGAGGGAGGGGGCGAGACGATAGTTCAGATCTGTGAGGAAAGGGAAGGAGGGAGGGAGGGAGGGAGGGAGGGATGGGGTCAGCAGCAAGAATAAGTCAGGAGGGAGGGATGAGTCGCGAGCAGCGATGAGGGAGAGGAGGTGGGCATGTTGCTCTTCCCAGGTGAGGGAGGCGAGGGAGGGGGAGAGGGAGGGATCGAGCCGGTAGTTCAGATCTGTGAGGAATAGGGAGGGAGGGAGGGAGGGAGGAAATGAGTGAAATAAATGATCTGGGAAATGTTGATCCAAACACACATAACAAGCACGACTAAATATCGCCTCCCTCCCCCCCTCCCTCCCTCCCTCCCTCCACTGCTACGTACCACCAAACCAAAACACATGCCCCCCGCCCTCCGTCAAATCCACCCTCCCTCCCTCCCTCCCTCCCTCCGGCCCTACGCTCCTTGCCCCTTTAACTATCTCCTTCACTTGCCCGTGCCTTTCATACTTCCTCCCTTCGTGCGCCGCTAGATGACACGCGACAAACACAAGAGTGGTCGCTCTTATTCTCAGACTCACGGCCAACCCTCCTTTGTTCGGATATAGATGCATCACGCCTGTATTCTCCATTGCATATCGCACGTCCCGCACCCTCCCTCCCTCCCTCCCTCCCTCCTTCCCTCCTCCTTTCTTCCCACACCTCACATCCCGCACCCCCCCACCCCCCCTCCCTCCCTCCCTGCCTTCCCCTCTATTTCCATGCACCTGAAAGTGCCCTGCGCCCTCCTTCCCTCCCTTCCCCCCTTCCTCCTCCTTCTTCGTCTTCCCGTTGAGCCGTTCCCATATCCCTGGAACCTTCTCCTTCACCCCTTTCTCTCTCCCGCCCTCCCTCCTGCCCTCGCCCTCCTCCTCCTCCTCCTGCAGGAATTCCCTCCTTATAAACACTCTGAGTCTCATCTGTAGCCTTCGCACTGAGGACAACAACACGTATGAAGGCCCTAACTGCCTTGCGATCAACAACTTCAAATACGCACTCCCATCCTTCCTCTTCTTGTCCAAGTGGTACGTCTCTGCGGCAACCTGGCGGGGGGAAGGCGGGAGGGAGGGAGGGAGGGAGGACGAGGAAGGGTTGTTGTTTAAGGAAGAGGAGGAGTATAGGCCGCCTTCGACACTACCATCTCGCTGGACACGCTGCTCTGGCCCCTCGTCCTCGTCCTCGTCCTCTTCCTCTTCCTCCTCCTCTTCCTCTTCCTCTGCTTCTCCTCCTTCCTCCACTTCCACCTCGCCCTCCCTCCCTCTCTCCTTCTTCCACCACTTCTTCTTCTTCATTCTAAACCAGCTTTCCTGTAGGCCGATGGCAATGACGTCATGCTGCCCACCTCCGAGTGGGATCCTAAGGAGAAGGGAGAGAGAGGGAGGAGGGAGGGAGGGAGGGAGGGAGGGACGGAGAGAGTGCGGGTGAGGAGTCTAGACGAATAAAGACTCGAAATGGCCTCGATTTAATCTTCCCTCCCTCCCTCCTTTCTCCCTCCCTCTCTGACGTACCAATGACTTAAATCTAGAGGCATTTTATTCCCTACATTGAGCGTGCACACCAGGACTTTGAGTTTGGGTGTTGCTGCTGCTGCTGCTGCTGTTGCTGGTGCTGCTGCTTGTGGTGCTGCTGCTGCTGTGGAGGAGGAGAAGGAGGAGGAGGAGGAGGAGGCTGCTGCTGCTGCTGATTCTGCTGCTGCTACTGGTTGTGCTACTGCTGCTGCTGCTGCTGCTGCTGCTGCTGGCTCGTCCTCCCTCCCGCCTTCCTTTTGCTTTCCTTCCTCTTCTGTCTCTATCGTCTTCATCGTTGCTCGAATTAGAGTGCTATAAAACCCTTCTGTCAAGAAAGCGGCGGGCACCGGCACTACCTGTGCTTGGAGTAGTCGTCCTCCTGGTGGTGGGATGGGTGTGTTGCTCCCTGACAGCCTCCGTGATCGAGACTGACGACGGGCCTGCTGCTGCTTCTTCTGCTCCTCCTTTTCTTCTGCTGGCGTTTGCATTTCTTTTTCATGTGGTGGTGGTGGTGGGGTAGGCATGGTGGTAGTAGGGGGTGTGGTCGTTGTAGAGGAGAAATGAGAACTGCCGCCGCCTGCGTTTGGAGGGGAGGTACACGCGCCGCTTGGTGCCCCGCCTGCCTGTCCTGCCTGCCCTCCGTGCCTCGCTCTCCCGCTAGACAGACGTGATTAGCCTCTGTGTGTGTGTGCGTGGATGTGTGCGAGGTAAGTTAAGTGAATAGAATCTGGTTGTTGTTGGTGTTGCTGTTGGGCGGACAGACGAAACATACGACGAATCGGTTCACGCGGCTGGGGCTATTTTAGCATTGCACACTCCCTCCCTCCCATCTAAAAGCTAACACACACACACGCACATGCATAAAAACAGGTGTAAAGAGATGTGGTTTTCTGCCCTACGGAGACGGCGGCGGGTTTGGTTCGCAGCACCACCAGCAGGACAGTCTTTTAGCAGTCACGCTCGACCTCCTCCCTCCCCTCCTCCTGCTGCTGCTCCTGCTGCTGCTGCTGCTGCATCTACACCACAACCACCATCTCCCTCAGCACCATCAAGACCTCATTCTGAAAGACAAGCACGTCTCAACCCGCTCGCTTCCCCGCCCCCTTCCTCCTCCACTACGTGGCCTGTCCTTCTTTACCATTTCGACCAAGCCCTCCTCCCTCCCTCCTTCCCTCCCTCCAGCCCTCCCTCCCCCTCTTCTTCCTCCTCCTCCTCAAAAAGGAAGAAAGAAGAGGAACAACGTCTGCTTCGTGATCTCTTTCACGTCCTGCCTGACGATGTCCTTACTCTTCTGGGTCCGTCTCTGTACAGGTACGCAGACTACCTATTCCTCATTCCCTCCCTCCCTCCCTCCCTCCCTTCCTCCCTCGGTCCTACCAACTCTGTATACGCATCATCCTTTTTCAATTCTCGGCTTCTCCTTCCCTCCCTCCCTCCCTTCTTCTCTCCATCCCTCCCTCCATCCTGCCAAAGCCACTCTCTTCCTTGCTCCCTCCTTCCCTCCCTCCCTCCCTCCCTCCCCTCCTCCAGACACGCCATCCGCCAAAACCTTCTCTCTCCCTGGGGCGGGTGGAGGGAGGGCGGGAGGGAGGACGGGAGGGAGGGACGGGTCTTGTTGCTTGACCTACACGGACACACAGTACGTTTGGCTCTGTTTGGAGCCTTGCCCTTTGTCTGGGGAGAGATGGAAGGAGGGAGGGAGGGAGGGAGGGAGGGAGGGAGGGAGGGAGGGGGGGGGATGCATGTGGTGACGGGGCATGGGCGGGGG
>Ga0105054_10012939_pt1 | contig 10136 bp, 10 predicted proteins | sample BON02_FD_78091 | JGI IMG/M metagenome (GOLD analysis project Ga0105054, IMG submission 78091) | Freshwater microbial communities from Lake Bonney liftoff mats and glacier meltwater in Antarctica - BON-02 (megahit assembly) | ecosystem: Environmental > Aquatic > Freshwater > Ice > Glacier... | reverse complement strand
AGTCTGCAATTGGCATAAGCTTGCGTATTTGGCCTAAAACCGTATTTTTTGCAGACAAAGTCATCGGCGCTTCCATCGCCTTCTCGCATGACTCTGGCGGCTTCGCGCTTTCTTTCTGCATCCGCTGTTCTTATTCGAGCATCGCGCTCACGCTTTTCTGCAGCTAACTGCTGCTGTCGTTTTCTTTCAGCTTGTTCAAGCGCGCGTTGATTCCTTTTCTCAACTAACTGCTCCTCACGAACCCGAGCTTTTATCGCGGCTAATTGTTTGGCCTCTATCTTGAAATTAAGACTTGTATTTAATTCTGGTGTTGCGGGAATTGACGTTCCATAATTCTTTAATTGGGACGCATCAGGCAAGCACCTAGGGCAGGTAATAATGTAGGTTGTATCAGGCTGAAATTTTTGAACAACATCTTTTATAGCGAGCACAACTTTCTCGCCTCCGTCGTTAATTCTCAGCGTATATTTCGAACCTATATCGCGAACTTGGACAGTAAATTGCTGGCCATTCGGCTGATTAATTACAACTTCAGTGACCGCATCACGGATGGAAGAGTCTGTTACTTGCATTGGTTCCCATAGAAAATCGTCCAAAGGTTTGGCCTCTGCGTAGTTCAGATAGCTGGTCAATTCATTTGAAAGATCTAGGTATATCGGTACTTTGTGTAATTGTCCAAGGCGGTATTGATTGACGTCCAAAACAAGTAGCTTATTTAGCGACTCGTACCTAACAGCCTTTAGATTGGTTGCTACTATGAATTTTGATTGTGGATCAAGATACTTTTTCTCACTAGCTCCGGTTGGAACGGATATGTTGGCGCAACCAGTTAAGGCTGTGATTACACAGGAGACGAGGAGCATTGCTAGTCGAGTTTGCAACATGTGGGTATGTCCTAAGCTACGCTTGATCGCTTATAAAGCTTAACTCGGTTTGATTAAGTTTGCACTCTCTAATCACGCTCGGCCTCTTTGTATATGGTGTGTGCCATACACTTTTTGTTCACTTGGTTGAATTGTTTCTTTTCTCTAATCCCAATACTCATAAAATCCTAAAATCAACCACTCTGCCGCCACAATCATCGTCAATTTTCGAGTAGTGCCGTTCAAAATTGTAATTTTTTCTTGAACTTCACCCGATAATCTTAAGGGAACGAGGCGAATGAACAAATCGCTTCTAGGCGTCGTGATTGCAGAGATCACAGCCCTCTAAATTTAACTAAACCAGCCTTTTTTAATTGCTAGTAATTTCCTAAACTGAGGTTCGGTCGAAGCAAAAAAAGAAGTCCGAAGAACCATTATTATAAAAACGTCTATCATCTGATTTTCGCTAAGATTCAATTTAAATTCTTTTGAAAATTTATCGATTTCTTCTACCGCATGGGTGAAAACCAAACTTAGATCTACATCAACTATGTTCGGTTGAAACCAATTTTGTATGTAATGCAGTGTGAAATCACTCACAATCTCGCGGGAAGGTTCTGGAAGCTTTGTGTACATTTCGAACACTGCATTTTCAAGTTGCGTCTTTGTTTGGCTTTTAATGTGATGCTCAATAAGCTTTGGGAGCGTAGATCCTTTGTACTGCCTAATAAGTTCATTTTTCATTTATTATCCCTATCAGTCTTTACAGCATTCATACTGGTTACGTAAGTACGAACGTGTACTTCAAACCATTATATTGATAAGCTTGAATGTAGCTGCGAGGTAATCTACACCCCCTTGATCCCTACCCCTTCACAAACGGATTCCATGATGCCTTCGACCACACTTCCCACAGGTGGCTCCATCCACGGAATTTTTAGATCTATTTCTTTAAGCATTTTTCCCTTCGCCCAAAGCTCTGTATAGAGACTAAGCTTGAACATGCTGGACTGACGTTTCACGCAATCAAAGAAGGTCAATGCCAATGCTGAAAGATAGGGCACACCTTCCTCAGAAAATTGCTCAACCTCGTAATTGAGTAACTCATGCACAACAGCATAATCATCGACCCGCTTCACGCTATTGATGTCAATATAGGCTGAGAGCTTCTTTGAACCACCCGTGAAATACCAAGATGCTTGAGCTGGCTCTGATTGCGCCACAGGCATTATTGTTAAAAGGGCTAGCGCTGCGGCTGCGGTTCGGCTCAATGTTATTTTCAATGCGACGCCTTTCAAGTCACGGCTAAAGTCAGTCATCAGTCTCGTTTTCAATGCATGCCTCTGAGGGGGAGGGCTGTAATTCCGCATCGCTCTAAGTAAGTAAACGTTTCATCATAGAAACTTGGTGGTCGAGTTGGGTCGGTCACAGCACCGCACGGGATAAAAATTACCATACCCTGTCTGGCACGTGTCAGTAGGACGCGATAGGCGTTTTCTAAAGATAGATACTTTTCTATTTCCTTCGCTCGTCACACCATACTTTTTGCAACGCCTCCAGCGTCTGTCTCACCCCATGACACACTAAGGATTTATATTCGTTATTAAGATAACATTAATTCGTGATCCGATCAGGAGAGGTGAAAGTGCAAGGACTACAAATCACTGCGACTCTCAAGTCGCCCGTCATCATTGGATCGAGCGCATACATGACCTTGGACGGCATCCTTGGAGCGGTTTTGTTTGACCAGATGCAGGACATAGAGGGCGCGCACAATTCAATACCAATTAAACAGACTGAAGGTCTTTTCCACGCAAGTGCGGTGATCATCGAGGCGATAGAGAAAAGTCGGACAGCTTTCATTGCAGGTTTGTATCCTACGCATAGCCTCGACCCAGACCTTATTTTGAAAAATAAAAAAGGCGGTCTGCATCGTGCCTTTGATTCATCGGTCACCAATGTAATGAATACATACCGCCAGATCACCGCACCCATAGCCACTTGGTATGTCGTTGGTGATGCCGAACGGATTCTTTCTTTACTGAACACAGTTCACTTTATTGGTAAGCGTAGGGCCAGTGGTTTTGGTCAGGTTGCTTCATGGAATATTGAGCCAACCGACACAGATGGTCTGACTTATGAGGATGAGCCACTTAGACCAATTCCAGTAGATCTGTTTCAAGGCGACAAAACCTTACCTATTGTGGATGCCGCGTGGCGTCCTGCGTATTGGGATCTGCGCAATAGAGCAGCCTGTTACGCCCCCGCTTCAATCAACTGAGTGGACAGAATGAATACGTTTGATTTCTTTAACCAAAATTTTGGGCGTTTCTTGGCTGTGCAGACCGATAATGCAATGGCTGACGCACAGGCAGCACTATCAAAAAACCACGAATTGCTAACAGGTAAAACAAGTCGCTTATCTAGCGGTTGGGCAATTGTTAGGCCCGGTCGTTCAAGCCTTCAGCTTGGCGTGAAGTGCACAGGCATCGAAATAGTTGGCAACACCGTCAGCCGCTTTCAGGCGTTTATTGCAGATCTTAAAAATTGGAATAACGAGCCGAGGATTTATCTCACGTTTGATAAACGGCCAATACCGATTGCAAATTTATTTGTCACCTATGACCTAAGAGCGGTGAGGATCTGCTCTGCAAAAGGAGTGGAGACCTTTGACTTTACTAAAGATCCGACCGATGAGTCAGGCATGGTGCATAAAGTTTTGTTCAAACAAATGAAAGAGGTTGCCTGACATGGAATACGTGATCGAAAAACCATTTGCCGTTAATAAATACGCATGTCACCGAATGCTTTCTGGGTTGACTGGGGGTAAGCCGGCCAGTTGGGTCGACGAGGGGGAGCAACTTAGAGTGCGAACAGCAGACCCATTACCTGCTCAGGTACAGTCTGATCGTAAATTCACCGGCGGTCAGATCGTGGGGTTCCAGCTTAAAGCCAGTTGTGGGAAAAAAGTTAAAGGAAAACACCGCTACTTTCACACAGCCGATTGGCGAAGTCGACATGCGTGGTTAAAGCGAAAAGGAGAGTTGCATGGCTTCGAAGTGTTGACTGTGCATTGCCATGCTGAGCAAGAACGAATTGTTGCTGGCAAGCGAACCTTCACAGTCGACGCAACTTCTTTTACAGGCATTTTGAAGGTCATAGATATCGTCAAATTCCAGGCAGTGCTAATAAGTGGCATTGGTTCAACGGCTAAAGCTTTTGGTTTTGGTTTCATTCAGTTTTGAATACAGGGGTCACGTATATGACTAAGCAGACGATCGTCGTTGATGGAGTAATAACAACCGTTGCTCCTCTCTCAATAGCTATGCCAGTACCAGAGGGTGGACGCGAGAATCAGTACAAGCAATTTCCAATAATGACTAGAGGTCTTGATGATGAGGGTAATAAGCTTCAGACCGGGTATCTTCCAGCTACAACTTTGCGGGGGTTTATGCGAAGGGCAATCGTCACCGACGCAATGATTAAAGCCGCTGAGGCCGGGAGGCACTACACATTGCAAAAAGCCTATGCCGAGTTGATTGGTCAGGATGCTGCTAGTGAGGCGGCCAGTGAAGACATTGACCTGATTAAGCAGCAGCAACAGCGTGATCAGAATCCTGTTCTGGATCTGTTTGGCGTAGGCATGAGCCTTAAATCTAGGCTGCTGGTGTCTCACTTCGTGCCAGTGACTAATGTTTTGCCTGAGGCGTTTTCAGGGGTACGCAAAGACCTTGAGGATACTCCTGAGGCATTTGAGGCCTTGTCTTTAGAAACTCAGAACACTCATGCAAACCGCAGTCAGGCTAATAGCCAACGGGCTGAAGCTGAGTCACTGGTTAAATCATTGGTGCGCCAAATTCGTGCCGCTGAGAAAAAGGGGGCTGGGACCGCAGAACTAAAGGCTCAGTTGGAGGCGGCACAAGTATTGGCAGCAAAGTTCGCTGATCAGATGGGCGACATGCAAAACTCAAGCCGTACTCTGGTCGGACACTTTGCGTTACCCGCCGGTATTGACCTGCACGGTAAGTTGATTGTCGAGAGAGCGAGGGATCGTGACCTTGAGATGCTACTACTCGCTTTGGATGCCCTGTCGAGACGCCCCTTGTTAGGCGCGCAGGTGGCCCGTGGTTGCGGGGAGATCGCCGGGAAGTTTACGATTAAGGTTGATGGTGTCGTGAAGAAAATCGTTGAAATTGGTAACTGGGAAGCTGCAAAATCAGTGGATTTTTAATGAAAGCATGGCAAAAAGTTGTTATCTGCGCTGGACTTACTGAATAATGGGTCAAGCCACCCTGAAATTGGGTGGCTACTGGAACACGATGTTCACATTGGCTATAGACCCAGCTGGTCAAGCCACCCTGAAATTGGGTGGCTACTGGAACACATACTGCGTTGAATACATCTACAAACCTGGTCAAGCCACCCTGAAATTGGGTGGCTACTGGAACAGCGTCCATATGCGCAATGCGTTCCCAGCTGGTCAAGCCACCCTGAAATTGGGTGGCTACTGGAACAATATACGATTGGGACACAAAAGACATTTGGGTCAAGCCACCCTGAAATTGGGTGGCTACTGGAACGACGGTGGCTATGTCAGACCAACTGTTTAAGGTCAAGCCACCCTGAAATTGGGTGGCTACTGGAACACAAATAGACAATGCCCGTCGGTACCCGCTAGGTCAAGCCACCCTGAAATTGGGTGGCTACTGGAACTTGGCCGATGCTTTGCACTGTTGCTGGGCTGGTCAAGCCACCCTGAAATTGGGTGGCTACTGGAACAGTGCAGGCAACATAGAGGATGCGAGTTGAGGTCAAGCCACCCTGAAATTGGGTGGCTACTGGAACAGTGCGTGCTGAGTTAGCTGATGAATCACGGGTCAAGCCACCCTGAAATTGGGTGGCTACTGGAACTAAAACACATTACGCTTCTCATCGTACTCCGGTCAAGCCACCCTGAAATTGGGTGGCTACTGGAACTAGTAACTGCCCTCGATAGCAGCATGAAAAGGTCAAGCCACCCTGAAATTGGGTGGCTACTGGAACCGTGGACATCTATCCGACCTGCTGCCCAGCGGTCAAGCCACCCTGAAATTGGGTGGCTACTGGAACTAGTCAGTGAGATATTTATAAATGACTTTTGGTCAAGCCACCCTGAAATTGGGTGGCTACTGCATTGTGTGCAACCTCCCCCCGGTTGGTGTAACTTACTTCGTTAGTGACCTCGCAAAAGGTATTCATGTTTCGCAGCCCAGAGCAGCAGCACTTTAGTGCCATAGTCAGTAAGCACATTGCTCAACCCGATGCCCCGTTATTACTAGAGGGTGGTACGGGCTTGGGCAAGACACGCGCATACCTAGCTTCGATTGGGCAAGCACGTGTGGCGATCGTTCTGCCGACCCATCAACTTATCGATCAAATGCTCGGATCAGCAGATCTTCGGGCGGTTGGTCTGACGGATGTGAAAGCCTTTCGTCCTGCTAGATTTTATGAGGCCCGTGCGGAATATGAAAAAGCTCGTGAACAGGCAAAAAACGCGCAAGTCATGCTTTGCACGGCAGCCTCAGTCATTATCGATCAGCGCTTAGACGGGGAATACAACGGTATCACCACGGACCGTGAGTACATTATCTTCGACGAGGCAGACCAGTTGCCCGACATGGCAGCGTTGCAGTCAGATTTCACTATTTCTCAGCATGACCTGTCCGAACTTGGTATCAAGCTAATAACAGCCGATCAGGCATTGGCAGACATCGTGGCTAAAAAGCCGCGTACAGTTCAACCCGAGCTCCGTGCGGCAGCCAAGTTAATGCTTGAGGTGCTGGCGCAACCTGCGTGGTACCACGCCTGTGGTCAAGATGATCAGGGTGGCCTTGTTCTGACACACAAGCTCCCGGGAAGGTTGTTGAAGAAAATCAGTAATAGGCCCCGCACGGCTTTTATCAGTGCAACGCTATCGGTGTCTGGAAAGTTTCAAAATTTCAAAATGTCGATGGGTATTGAAAACGAATCGATGCTGTCGACCATTATTGAGCCTATTAGACACGGTTCTCTTACCTTTCATACCGTTGATGCCGTTGTTGATACACCCGAGTGGATTGATGCTGTTGTCGATGCCGTCAACCAATCTCCCAAACCAACCTTGGTTGCGACTACTTCTCATGACCTGACTCAAGTTTTAGCTAAGCGACTGCCAGACGCCACAGCGCGTTTAAATGATGAGACCGCTGCCATGGCTTCCGAACGGGTTGATCAGGGTGGCGTTCTTATAGCAGCAGGAGCATGGGCAGGGCTTGACACGGCGGTTCGCTGGCGTTCGATCGTAGTACCGAGAGTGCCATACAGCAAGCCAGTGGTCGTTGAGGGTGATGTGACAACAAGTTACCTTGATGCAAGAAACACTGCCATACGACGCCTGAGGCAAGTCATAGGGCGAGGGCTGAGAACGCCAGACGCAGTGTGTGACATCTATATCTTAGACGGACGTTATGATCGTTTGGAAGCGTTTGTGCCGGAGAGATTTAAGACTGCTTGGAGAGATCGAGATAACCAATCTTTCTTAGAAGGTGCGAGGAAAGAAGTTGTTTTGAGTAAAGCCGAGCGTGATCCGATGCTGCGCCAAACAGCAATACGGAAATATGGTTTGGTATGTATGGCTTGTGGCTATGTTCCAAAGGTATCAACGCAAATAGACGTTCATCACAAGGATCCAATTGCGGAGGGTGAGCGTAAAACAACGGTAGCCGACGTACTTGTTTTGTGTGCGAATTGTCACAGATTTGCGCATAGCGAGTCACCTCCGCTTGAACTTGAAGCAATACGTCTTTAAGTTAGGTTGTAAACTAAAAATCAAGGGCAGAAGACCGGCTGCATAAGTGTCCATCCGTTTATTAAAAAATAAAATCTTATGATCAAGTTAGCCCTACTTACGGTATCCATAGCTGCTAGCGCGATGAGTGTGGCTAGTTCGTATACACCCGAGCAGGTGCGATCTGCAGTCAAACAGGCAGGGGGTGCTGAGCGCTTTATTGTCGAGATTGCACAGAACACGGCAAAGATGTCGGGACAGATGTTAGACGATCAAACGCAGTTAACTGGTTCTGTTGCCTTTGAAAGAACGATCGTCTACTACTTGCGTATGGTGAATTACGATAAGAGAGATATCCAGAACATCAGTGCTTTTCGACGAAAAGTGGCTAGCCTGTTGGCACCATCAGTATGCACAGCACCCCTCGCGTCAATTTTGATAAATGAGTATCGTGCTGAGTACAAGTACATGGCATATTCTAAGTCGCGTGAATACTTATTTGAATACGGATTCAACCGAAACACTTGTGCGCCAAGCTACCGTTGGTAGCGGATACATTACCTCGACAATTACGGAACTCGAAAGTCTGAAAGAAGGCACACAACCGTGGAGGTGGGCTCTATTCAATTTTGTTTTTTGGTCGTCGCCCCCGGAGTTTCACTTCCTCTGCAAAGAGTCCAATTTTGTTCCCTAAGTTGTTGACGCCGGTTGAAAACTGACCAGGTGGTCAGTATTCAACCGGCGCCAACAGCCAAGAGACCAAAAAGTGCATGACACACGTGACCTGAAGACAAAAGGGCTGAGCGTGATTAGAGAGTGCAAACTTAATCAAAACAAGTTAAGCTTTATAAGCGATCAAGCGTAGCTAAGGACATACCCATATGTTGCAAACTCGACTAGCAATGCTACTCGTCTCCTGTGTAATCACAGCCTTAACTGGTTGCGCCAACATATCCGTTCCAACCGGAACTAGTGAGGAAAGGTACCTAAATACAAGCTCGGTTTCGCCTGTAGCCACCGTCATTTACTCGGCTAAATACGATCCAATTGGTCAAACAATTTATTTGGAAGTTAGCCAATACAAATTGCAGCAGTTGTACACCGTACCCAAACACTTCAACACCGCATCGCGCACCATTGAATTGAGTTACCCCAATGCGAAACCGAAAAATAATTACAAGTGGGAATCCCAAAAAATTAGTTGGTTTTCCTTATATCAGATGCGGCAGGTTTCATTGACCTCGCAGGGAGGGGATTCGATTTCCGTACCCGTAGACCTAAAAAATGAGCGCGTTGAACTCGAATTAAGTGGTGTGATTGATAAGCTTCACCCTAACGTCCTTTACAAGGTAGCTTGTGCTTCTTGCACTCCTTGGGTTTATAAGAAGTTAATCCCATCTGAATATTTGCCAGCCCCTCCTAGTAATAGCAACGAAGTCAGCTTTTCTATCCTTCCTCCTGAAAAGGTCTCAATACTGAACAAATTAGAAGATCTACGAAAAGCTCAACTGGCGGAGAAAAGAGCGCGGGAGACTGAAGCCCACGAGTTGGAACAGCGAATGGCTAAAGAGAAACGTGAATTAGAGCTGAAACTGGCCCGTGAAAAGCGTGAGAGGGAGCAGCAGTTAGCCGCAGAAAAGCGTGAGCGCGATGCTCGAATAAGAACAGCGGATGCAGAAAGAAAGCGCGAAGCCGCCAGAGTCGTGCGAGAAGGCGATGGAAGCACCGATGACTTAGTCTGCAAAAAATACGGGTTTAGGCCAAATACGCAAGCTTATGCCAATTGCAGACTACAAATCGACGTTGCAAAACGGGAGATGCAACAGCAACAGGCTCAGTATATGGCCCAACAGCAACAGTTCGAAGCTGCTCAAGAAACTGCAAGAGAAAGACGACAGAACGAATTCTTGTTGGGAATGGGATTGCGCATGATGGGCGGTCAGAGTCCTGCTGGGGCTTATGTTGATCAGTCAGTGGGAGCACCTATGTATCAGCCACCCCCACCAAGCACACGTACTTACTCATTTCCAAATGGCCGAATGATGACCTGCACTTCCAATGGGAGTTTTACGAATTGTTATTGAAGGTTGTTTTCACCTGTGCTGTAAGTGCCAATTGCTTTCTAAAAGCGTCTAAAAAATTAGGGAGTACCTGACGGATAACTACGATAATAATAAACTGCAACATCATAATTAATTTAGCGAATCCAAAATTTAACCGGTTGAGTTCAAAAGTGAAGTGCAACACTAACCTTGAGGTACTGTGTTGCGATGAAAACCAAATACAAGCAACTTAATTGTGAAGAGCGAATTTTGATTCAGCTGAGCCTTGAGAAAGGAAGCACCATACGGGCCATTGCGCTTAGCTTGGACCGAAGCGCGAGCTCCATAAGTCGAGAGCTGGCTCGTAACCAGTGGTGTAGTCCTCAGGCACAGGCTTTTAGGCCTGGCAGGTCCGCTTTGGCCGGT
>Ga0105054_10012935_pt1 | contig 10138 bp, 9 predicted proteins | sample BON02_FD_78091 | JGI IMG/M metagenome (GOLD analysis project Ga0105054, IMG submission 78091) | Freshwater microbial communities from Lake Bonney liftoff mats and glacier meltwater in Antarctica - BON-02 (megahit assembly) | ecosystem: Environmental > Aquatic > Freshwater > Ice > Glacier... | reverse complement strand
GTTCTTTCACCTGAGCGTTTGAGTGGCGACTTCGCCAAGTTTCCAACGGCCACAGAGCAAGGCGTCAAAGTAGTGGGCGCTAACTGGCGCGGTTTTTACGCACCAGGCAACATGTCTGACGACGCTTACAACTACTGGGTCAAGCAGTTAGGCGCCACCTACGACTCCGCGCAATGGAAAGCCACCATGGCTTCCAACGGGTTGGCACCATTAAACCTACGCGGCGATGCGTTTGGTGCGTTTGTAAAAGAGTCCGTGCAAGACATACAAGACATCTCCAAAGAGATTGGCTTGATTAAGTAGTTCCCGAGCACACGCTTGTTAACAGTTGCCGCCCAAAAAATGGGCGGCAACACCCTTATTTTCAAACCTTACACACCAACATGAGTGACCGCATTTTTGGCTCCGTTTGCCTCGGCCTTGCAGCCTTTATGGTGTGGGGTGCCAGCATCATCGAAGAGAGCTTTATTCAAGACCCATTGGGACCAAAGGCATTTCCTGTCTTGATCGCATTGGTACTGGCTCTATGCGGCATTGCCATGTGGCTCAAGCCCGACCAAGCACCACAGTGGCCTGGCACGCGCAAGTTGCTTGAGTTGTTGTGGGCCGTTGCTGTTTTGGTGATCTACGCACAGGCTCTGCCAGTCGTAGGTTTTGTCTTCGCCACCGCTATTGCCGCGTCCTTTTTATCGTGGCAGCTCGGCGCAACCATTCAACAGGCTTCAGTTGCCGGCGTGCTGATTTCATTCAGTATTTACGCCATATTCCATCTGGTGCTCGGCTTGTCGTTGGCGCGCGGCCCCTTAGGGTTTTAAGGCCGCCTTGATTTGCTATTTGTTACACGTTTTCCGTAACTGCTACTCATATTAAAGACACACCATGGATGCACTGTATTCACTTGCCGATGGTTTTGCCGTCGCACTGACATGGCAAAACCTGGGCCTCGCGCTGCTGGGCTGCTTCTTGGGCACCATGATTGGCGCGCTGCCAGGCTTGGGCCCGTCTAATGGCGTAGCCATTCTTATTCCACTGGTTTTCAGCATAGGCTTGCCTGCAACACCTGCTCTTATATTGCTCACAAGCGTGTACTACGGCGCCATGTATGGCGGGCGGATTTCCTCTATTTTGCTCAATATTCCAGGCGATGAGCCCGCCATGATGACTACCCTAGACGGCTTTCCTATGGCCCAAAAAGGGCAAGCTGGAGAAGCACTGGCCATCTCTGGCATTGCTTCTTTTGTGGGTGCTTTTGTAGCCACGTGGGGTCTGGTCTTTTTAGCGCCACAACTGGTAAAAGTAGCGCTCTTGTTCGGTCCAGCGGAGTACTTTGCGCTGTTCGCTTTGGCGTTTGCCACGCTGGGCGGTTTGTCTAGTAAGAACCAAGCCAAGGCAGCTGTTGCCGCCGCCATTGGCATCGCCATTGCCATGATTGGCGTAGACGGGCAAACGGGTGTGCCTCGCTTTACCTTCAACACGGTTCACTTTTACGATGGTGTGGACTTTTTAGTGGCCATCGTTGGCTTGTTTGCAGTATCCGAGGTGTTGGTGTTTATTGAGCACCGCGGCACCGGCCAGGGCTCCGACGGCGCAACGGTCGTCAAACTTGGGCGCATAACCCCACCGGTAGCCATGCTCAAGCACACCACAGGCGCCATGGGGCGCGGCACAGTGCTTGGTTTTATTGCCGGCGTGCTACCGGGCGCGGGCGCCTCGCTGGGTTCGTTTATTGCCTACGCCGTCGAGAAAAAAGTATCCAACAAAAACGACACATTTGGTCGAGGTGATCCACGCGGCGTAGCCGCGCCAGAGGCAGGCAATAACGCCGCCGCTGGTGGCGCCTTGGTCCCTATGTTGGCATTGGGCGTGCCGGGCTCTGGCACCACGGCGGTCTTGCTCGCCATGCTATTGGCATTGGACATCACCCCTGGCCCATTGTTGTTTACCAAGAATCCAGATGTGGTTTGGGGGCTTATTGCGGCCCTGTTTATTGGCAACGTCATGCTGTTGGCCATGAACATTCCCATGGTTGGTTTGTTCATGCGCTTGTTGGCTATTCCTAGCAAGTACCTCATGCCTTCTGTCGCCATGATTTCGTTTGTGGGCATCTACGGCATTTCTGGCTCTATCTTTGACTTGATGGTCATGATTGGTTTTGGCGTACTGGGTTGGGTACTGCGCAAACTAGATGTACCACTGGTACCCGTTATTTTGGGTTTGCTTCTTGGCGCACAAATGGAGAAAAATCTGCGGCGTGCCATGACCATCTCTGACGGCGAACTCAGCGCCTTGGTGTCATCGCCTTTGGCCATTGGTTTGTGGTCCATGGCCATTATTGGGTTTATATTGCCAATGATACTTGGCCGTTTTGTGCGCGCCTCTGCCCTTAAGAAAGAGCAGACCCAGCACTCAGAGGGGGCAAGCTAACCAACCCACAAGCCGCGCTCCTTACAGCGTGTCGCCAACTTATAAGCGCCCATGTATTAGCTGCTGGTTGAAGATGAAGCCTCATTGGCCGAAGGTTTGGTTGGCCTATTCACGGCTAGAGGCCACCACCTTGAGTGGGTCAGCCACGGCGCTATGGCCCTGCAAGCTTTGCAGGCTAGGCGCTTTGATGCGGTGGTATTAGATCTTGGTCTTCCCGATATGAGCGGTATGCGCGTCTTGGCAAAGTTGCGCGAACAACAAGCGGATATCCCTGTGCTTATTTTGTCAGCGCGCAATCAGTCTATTGACAAGGTGGATGCCATCAACGCGGGTGCCGATGACTATCTGAGCAAACCCTTTGACAGCGCCGAACTGGAAGCCAGGTTGTTTGCGCTCATTCGCCGGCGCAGCGGCACGGCCAGTGCCAAGCTGCAATGGGCAGGTGTGGCCTTTGACGCCAATACCAAACGCTTTACAAGCGCAGCGTATGTCATCAGCGTCAGCCCGCGTGAGCACAACGCATTGCTGGCCTTGGTTCAAGCCCAAGGCCTTCCCTTGTCGCGCCAAGAGTTACTAGATCGCGTTTTTGTTGCCGACGAAGACATCCCCAACGACGCATTGGATGTGGTGTTGTACAGGCTGAGAAAACGCTTGGACGACATTGGCGTTGCCGTTCGCAATGTGCGTGGTATTGGTTTTTTCTTAGAGCCTCAAAGCCATGACTCGCCATGAGTGAAGATGACACACGCACGTCTTTTCTGCCACCTAGACGCTCTTTACGCGCCCGCTTACTGGTGCTGCTCATGCCTGCGCTGGTGGTCATTACATTGGTCGAGTTCACCTTGTCATACAGGCTGGCACAACGAACTATTGACGAGGCCTACGACCGCAGCCTTCAGGTGCCGTACAGGCATTAAGTCTGGCAACACGCTACGACGAGACCGGCTTTTCTGTTGACAAGCCTTTTAAGCTTTTAAGTTATGTGCAAAGCAACGCCCGCGGCACAGTATTTTTTCATGTCCGAACCAGCGATGGTCTGATGGAAGCCGGTTTTGCAGATCTGGTGTTTCCTTGGCCAAAGAATGTGGCTAAGGATGAGGTGGTGCTGGACGAGGGCTTGTACTTTGACCAACACCTACGCATGGCTGCCATGCGCCGTGAACTGGCGCCCGCCAAGGGCGACCAAGCTGCGCTGTTTGTGGAACTTTTAGTGGCCGAAGACCTGGCCCCACGCTTGGATTATTTGCGCAGCTTTGCGCTACAAACCGCTTTGCGTGATGGCTTGCTGTTGCTCATTACCTCGCTTATTTTGTTATGGATGATTCGCAATGGCTTGGCGCCACTGAAAGACTGGTCGCGCATTGTTAAAGACCAACCAAACAACCACATCACGCCCTTGCCCATCACTGCATCGCTGCCCGATGAGGTACGACCGCTGGTTGAAGCACTGAATTTTCATATTACACGTAGCCAACAGCAACAGCTGTTGCACCAGCAGTTTTTAGAAAATGCGTCGCACCAGTTGCGCACGCCACTGGCCGTTTTAAAAACTCAGATTGCTTGGGCGCGCGAACAACACAAAGACAACACAGCACTTGATACATTCCTGCCAAAATTTGAAGCTCAAGTTGATACAGCCACACAACATGCCAACCAAATGCTGCAACTTGCACGCATTGAGAGTGCCATCAACATTACCGCCCAAGCAACGCAAGGCGTCGCGGCTGCGCGTGACGCCTTGCTGGCCATTCAGCCCTTGGCCAGACAGCGGGGCATTGACGCTGGGCTGGTGTGTGACCCCAGCATCAACGCAGACTCCTGCGTATGGATTGACGCCAACTTGCTACAACAGGTTCTTGAGAACTTGCTAGATAACGCCATTAAATATGGCAGACCAAACGGTCACGTTAGCATTCACATCACGGCGCACGCCCCACCGGGTCAGCAGCAAAAAAACACGCCGCACCAACTGTGTTTCTGTGTAGAAAATGACGGCGATGCCATCGATGCACACACCTTGGCCCACATGGGTGAGCGCTTTTACAAGGCAGACCAAGCCAGCAAATGGGGCATGGGACTGGGCTTATCAGTGGTGAGGTTGATACTCGAAAAATCCGGCAGCAACATAACGTTTGAGCCCTGCAGCAACGGCCTAGGTTTACGTGCTAGCTTTTGCTTGTCCGTGGTTGAAGCCCATCACAAGACCAAGTACCTAGGCACACCATGACAGCACACACATGCAACCACCGTATCGCAACAAGCCTATGCTTGCTCACCGTGTTGCTCTTGCCGGTAGCGTTTGCGCATGCGCTTGAGTACCAACCCAACAAACCAGAATGTATAGCCCCAGCCAAGCCAGGAGGTGGCTTTGATTTAACGTGCCGCTTGGCAGCCGCCGCACTTGAAGACCAACTGAGCACACCCATGCAAGTCACTTTCTTACCGGGTGGCATAGGTGCTGCAGCCTACCAGTTGTTTGCCAAACAACGGGCTACGGATGACAACGCTTTGGTGGCACATTCATCGGGCTCATTGCTCAATATCGCTTCAGGTAAGTTTGGTTTGCTCAACGGCAACGACGTGCGGTTTGTTGCGTCTGCTGGCGCCGACTATGGTGCTGTGGTTGTCGCCAGCTCATCCAAGCTAGACACCTTGGATGAGCTTATGACCAAGCTGCGCGGCAAAGCCTCTCGCGTGGTGTTTGGCGGGGGCGGCTCTGCTGGCAGCCAAGACTGGGTCAAAGCGGCATTGATTTTAAAGGCCGCTGGCGGCAACCCGAAGGCTATGCGCTATGTGTCATTTGATGGTGGTGGCGAAGCTCTGGCCAGCTTAGAAAACGGCAACATTGAGGTGTATACGGGCGACATTTCTGAACTGCGTGCGCACCTGCGTTCTGATAAGTTCAAGGTCTTGGCGGTGCTGTCCGATGTGCGACTAGACGGTGTGTTGTCAGGATTTCCTACGGCGAAAGAGCAAGGCGTGGATGTGAGCTGGGCATCGTTTCGGGGTTTTTACATGGGTAAGAACGTGAGCGCGCAGGCCTATGACTTTTATGCCAATGCATTTAAAAATGCTTATGGCTCAGGCCAGTTTGCTCTGATTCGAACGGATAAAGGCCTGTCTGAATTTTCTATTTCTGGACAGGCTTATCACGACTACGTTCTGAAGCAAATAGAGTACCTACGCGAGCTTGTTCGCCAAGCAGGTTTGTTGGCGCACCCATAAAAAAGTTAGTACTGACGCAAGACCTTGTTCACTTGCTCTAGCCATACCGTGCCAATACGCTGCTCTAAGTCGTCGTAAGCGGGCTGCACTGCGAGTCGCAAAGCCTGGCGTTGCTCATCGCTGACGGGATCAATGACTGTTGTGCCAGCTTGTTGTAAGGCCTGCAGCGCTTTGTCGTTTTCTTGTTGTGCAATGGCATTGCCATAGGCCAATGCATCGGCCAAAGCCCCGGCAATCAATTGGCGATGGGCAGCTGACAGCCCCGTCCAAAAACGTTGGTTGGTGACGACTGCATAGCCCAAATAACCATGCTGGGTGAGGCTGAAATGACTTTGAACCGTATGCATGCCTTGCGTCCAAAAGTTAGACACAGGGTTTTCGGTTCCGTCCACAACACCTGCCGCCAGCGCACGCTGGGTTTCGCCAAAAGGCAGCGCCACTGGCTGCGCGCCCAAGGCCTTCATTTGCGCGGCAATAACCCGTGATGACTGCACACGCATACGCAGGCCTACAAAATCACCGGGGGCTATCAATGCCTTGTTGGCGCTCATATGCTTGAAACCGTTGTCTAAATAACCCAAGCCAAACAACTGGATGCGCTCAAGTTGGCGCAAGAGTTGGCGACCGACTGGGCCTTTGGTCACTGTGGCCACATCAGCGGTAGAGGCAAACAAGAACGGCAGATCAAACAACTCAAACTCAGGAAAACCCATGCGGCCAAACTTGGACAGCGACGGGGCAATCATCTCGACCGCGCCAAGCTGCAGCGCCTGCACCTCGTCAACATCGCCGTAGAGTTGCGCGCGCGGGTAAATAACCACCGCCACATCACCGCCAGAACGCGTGTGGACCAATTGCTGGAAACGCTGCACAGCAATCCCTTTAGGCGTGTCGTTTGCCACCACATGCGAAAAGCGGATACGCAGAGAAGGCTCAGCCGCTGCCGGCGCACTGGGCATGAGCGACACCAGCGCCACGGCCCACAAGAAAGCGCGCCACATATTTAGTTTGTACAACATACCCGCTATGCTAACGGGCATTACAACGCTTATTCATGTCCACCAAACAACCGACTGCGCCGTCCCAGAGCACCCCGGCCATGGCCGCACCTGGGTTTGACTTTGACTTGCTTCAAGGCCCTATGTTGGTCGCGAGCGAGCGCCCGCGCACCACGTGGATATGGCTATTGGGTTTACCCGTGCTGTTGGTCGCCGGAACAGTGGCGCTGGTGTTGTACCTTCAAACGTTTGAGGCAGAAGAGGCCGATAGACGGCGTATGGCAGACGCGCAGTGGCTAGAGCAAAGTACACGGTTTCATTTTCGCCGCCTAGAAACTGACCTGTCCGTGCTCGCCCATCTGTACTTGGCTAACGCAGGCAACAGCACCCAGCCCGACTCAACAGGCCTGCTGTTGCGAAGCCCTGGCGTCATTCTTGCGCAAGGTTGGTTATCCAGCGACCAACGCGCAACCCCAAACAACTGGCCACACAACCTGGCCCGTTGGCATGTCGATACACGCAACGCAGACAACGCGCGGGCACTTGAGACGCTACAGCGCATCACCTTAGGCTTACGCCGCGCAAGCTACGCAGGCCCCATGCTCGATGACAAGGGCGCAGCTAGTGACGTGGTGTGGCTTGCCGTCCCAGTGTTCGAGCGAGGCGTATTTGCAGGCGACTACATGGTGGCGCTGTCTATCAATGCCGCCATCACCAGCCTAGTGCCGAACTGGTTCAAGACCAACCACAGCATACGCATGCTCATACCCAGTGGCACGCCACTGAACAACCCGCCAGCCAGCCAGCCACACTTTTGGGCACAGCTCAATTTGCCCGGCGTTGAAATGGCATTGGATGTGCGCTCGCTAGCGCCGCAAATCGCAAACGTGCCACGTTTATTTTTTCTGGTGGCACTGGTGTTTTTAGCGGGTATGTTTGCCTCGTTGGTGGCGCTGCGGCGCGACCTCATAAAACGCCACCGCATAGAAGCGCAACTGCGGGCGCAAGTCGCGCTGCGCAGGGCCATGGAGAATGCGGTCACGATTGGCTTGCGCGCTTGGGATTTAAACGGGCGTATTTTGTATGTCAACCAAGCGTTTTGCCAGCTGGTGGGGTTTTCCGCCACAGAGCTTCTCGGTCGCAGCGCGCCACTGCCCTATTGGCCTGCTGAGCAAACCGACGAGCTAAACACCGTACACCGTGATGTGATCGCACAAGGCACACAAGATGCCGGTGTAGAGGTGCAATTTCAACACCGCAGCGGTAGGCTGGTCGACGTGCTTATTCATGAAGCGCCACTTTTTGACACACACAACGCACAGCTGGGATGGATGAGCTCTGTGATTGATATCTCAGAGCGCAAGCACAACCAAGCCATGGCCGCCAAACAACAAGAGCGTTTGGAAGCATCAGGACGCTTGGTGGCAATGGGTGAGGTAGCCTCCACGCTGGCCCATGAGCTCAACCAACCGCTGGGCGCACTGAGTGGGTTTGCCAATGGTTTGCTCAACCGCATCCGAAACGGGCGCATCAGCATTGATGAAATTGCGCCCGTTGTAGAGCGCATGGATGCGCTGTCAGATAAGGCTGGGCGGATTATTCAGCGTGTCAATGCTTTTGCAAGGCGCTTGGAAATGTCGCGCCAGCGCTTAGATCTCAATCAGTTTTTGCAAGACACATTGGCCACTACGCGCGCTGGCTCAGACATTAAAGTGAGCATGCAACTGGGCACACCCCGTGTTTGGATCGAAGCCGACCCACTGCTATTGGAACAAGCCGTCAGCAACGTCGCTCGCAACGCCATGGACTGGGCGCAGCGCGGCGAGTTTAGCCCGCAAATTAGGGTTCAATTACACATAGGCTCGCAGAACGAATCACCCCATGTGGGTATTGTGATTGGTGACAACGGACCGGGCGTGCCCGACAGTGAACTGGCAACTATTTTTAACGCCTTTCATACCAACAAGCCTGAGGGAATGGGCATGGGCTTGGCCATTTGCAGATCCGTCATAGAAGCGCATCACGGCCACATTACCGTTGCCCGGGACCCCACCTTAGGCGGCGCACAATTCACACTGTGGCTGCCACTTGACAACCACCCACACAATTAACCGCCATGACGAAACCACTTGAGCCTAAGCACCCAGCGCCTGCAGGGCAGGTGCACGTTGTAGATGACGACGCAGACTTTCGCGACGGCTTGAGCTGGTTGTTAGACTCACGTGGCCACGCTGTGAAAACTTGGTCAGGCGGCGACGTGTTTGTTGACGCGCTGTGCGCGCTTATGCACCAGCGTTTAGACGCGCCGTGGCCCAGTGATGTTGTACTGCTCGATATTCGTATGACGCCGCTATCGGGCTTGGCCACTTTTGAGGCCCTGCAGGCCATGGCCTGTCCATGGCCAGTGTTGTTTTTAACAGGCCACGGCGATGTGGGTATGGCTGTAGAAGCCGTCAAAAGCGGTGCGTGGGACTTTTTAGAAAAGCCATTTCAGAACAATGTGCTGGTTGACAAGGTTGAAGCCGCTTTAACCGCAGCCATGGCCAACAGCGAACAGGCCCAACGCACGCAGCGTCTGCGCGCAGCATTCGCCCGACTAAGCCCAAGAGAGCGCGACGTGTTGGACGAATTGATTCAAGGCCACTACAACAAAAATATTGCTGATAGTTTGGGCATTACCCAGCGCACTGTTGAGTTTCACCGCGCCAATATTTTTGACAAAATGGGCGTCTCCTCAGCCGTGGAGTTGGCTCACCAACTGGGCAAAAGCGGCCTGCGCTAAAACAGTCATCGCGGCTGAAGCGGGAAATAAAAGCACAGCGGGTTTGGTTGCTGACGCTCACGCTACCAGCGCAATGCGCGCGGACCAACCACAGCGCCAAACAACACGCACAACGCAATACCAAGCACGTACCAAACGGCAATATAACCCGCGTCAAACACTGGGCAATACAAGCTGTAAACCGCCGCACCGATACCGCCAGCAATAGCACCAGACAGGGCACCGGCCTGGCGCAATGCAGTGGGCGCACAGCGCTTGGCATGCCACATCAGCCACATCCAAGCAGGGCCAGCAAGGGCAGCAATACTCATGCTGCAAGTGGTCCACATACCGCCAAAAGCTTGGCTCGCAATGGGCGTATCGGTGCCAGCCAAGGCCCACACCCACACAGCCACAGCGGGGACACACACCAGCAGCATGGCCTTGTTGGCTTGGCTGCCAGGGCGCAACATGCGCGGCCACAGCAGCAAGCCCAACGCCGCTGTCAGCACGCCCACACCCAGCTTGCCCATAAATGCTGGCGTTTGCATCACCGACAACAGTCCAGCCAACACACCCCAAAACACCAAGCACAGCAACATGCTGCTAACGGTGCCAGCCAACAGGACCCACAGCATGCCTGGCGGCACGTCAACACCCAGTGTCTCGTCGTTGTTGGCCAATGCCGAGATGAGGTCGTTTGTATTCATAGCTTTACCCCAAGCAAACT